>Ga0207709_10000084_pt1 | contig 161002 bp, 140 predicted proteins | sample KBSM34metaG_FD_184397 | JGI IMG/M metagenome (GOLD analysis project Ga0207709, IMG submission 184397) | Miscanthus rhizosphere microbial communities from Kellogg Biological Station, Michigan, USA - KBS M3-4 metaG (SPAdes) (version 2) | ecosystem: Host-associated > Plants > Roots > Rhizosphere... | reverse complement strand
CTCCCAGCACCAGGATGTTATCAATATTTTTCGCCATAGACATCGCAGGATGTACCAGTGCTTCATGATAGCGGTACTCATCTGTGGAAGAAAACTGTAAGTTATTATTTAAATATAACCGAAACTCGTGGTTATTTCTGGTTAAAACAATTCTCTGGTAAGGTGAGCTTTTGGTGTAGACCACATTTTCACCATATAACTTCTCTTCAGAATAGGATAAAATGGCATCTGAAAAAATGAAAAGCCCCACCAATAAAGCAAATGCTGCTATTGATTTCATCCTTAAAGAAATCGGTTTTGATAATTCTTTTTTAAGATAAAAGCATAAAAAAATAGCAATAGAAATATTAATCAGTCCAAAAAACAAAGGGGTTTTTACAATTCCCAACTTTGGAATTAAGACTAAAGGGAAAAGGATTGATGCCAGTAAAGCACCAATATAATCGAAGGCAAAAACGTTTGAAACTAAATCTTTGAATTTAACCCTGTCTTTTAAAATATTCATGAGCAGGGGAATTTCCACGCCCACTAAACATCCGGTAAAAAAGACAAAAAGATATAAAACACTTTCAAAGTGGGCTAATGTATTGAAGAGAACAAACAATACGACAGAGCTTATTCCGCCAATGATTCCCACCAAAATTTCAATCTCAATGAATTTATCGATGAGATTTCCTTTTACAAATTTAGCAAGATAGGAACCTACCCCCATTGAAAACAGGTAGACTCCGATGATGAAAGAAAACTGCTTAACAGAATCTCCCAAAAGATAACTTGCCAAAGCCCCGGCAACCAATTCGTAAATCAGTCCGCAGGTAGCAATGACAAATACAGAAAACAGTAACAATAGTTCAAGAGAGATTCTCTTTTTATCCATGAATTGCGGCGCTTATAATCATTGAAATTCCGATGATAAATGCTCCGAATACAATCGCCAAAGCGATATTCTTATTTTGAGAGATCTCATGCCATGTTTTTTCAGGGGTCAATTTTTCTATAATGAAATAACACACCAGTAAAATAGCGATTCCTAAAAATGAATAGAGAACCGAATTGAATATGGGTAATACGTTGAAGTTGTCCATAGTTTATAATTTATTTGTGATAGTATCTGTAAAATCCTCTTCCCGTAGAATGGGTTCTGGTAGTTCCGTCACGGTACGTTTCTGTTTTCTGGCAGTCACAGACCTGATTTCCCTGATACGTAAGGTATACAAACCAACTCAGGAAAAGCCCTCCTACCAGGGAAAGAAGCCAATTTTCTCTTATATAGTTAAAAATATTTGTGATCATGCTTGATAAGGTGAGTTTGAACTATTTTTCCACTTATTAAAATTAAAATAATAATTTCCGACGCGCATGAGTATGTAAAGAATAATCATGACGATTAATATAAACGTAAAATTCCAGAATGAAACAGGAAGCCATGTGGCCTTGATCTGGACGGAAGAATTATCTGAAGATAAGCCGGCGGAAGACCTGATGGCTTCAGCATTAATTAAAGAATCCAGTTTTTGGGTTCCAAAAGATTCTCTCATTAGCTTAGCTGTTTCCGATGAATCTTTATCCAGTGTTTTCCCGTCTGTAAAAGTGGTTGACAGTCCTTTAAAATTGTCAGTAACCCCTATAGCTCCCATTCTATCACGAGAGATTGTCACCTTTGAATCCGGTGACTGGAAATTGGTTAAAACAGGGTAAGACCCTTCATTTTCTGCTGAAATCACAAAATGGTATTTCCCTGCTCCTACTCCACAAAGGTTGAATTCTTCAGACTGGCTTCCTTCAGACCAACTTTCACCATCTTCATAACCATGATACTGTTCTATATCTTTTGAAGTATATACAGCTTCATTGGTATTTTCATTGACCAGGCTCAGCTGAACATTGGCCCACGAGTTATCAACATTCGAGAAAACATTCACCTTTAGGGGGGCTGAACCACCTGAAAGTGTAAAGCTTTTACTGATGAGTTCTTTATCCCGAACATCTGAAAAATTGACCTTCTGCTCTATAACCGTCTCATTGGTTCTGGAAGTATACACATACAGCTGGAACAAGCATATTAAAAGTCCCACTACGCAAAAGATATTGATTGCTTCCCTCATATTCACATAATAGGGCTGGACGATTCCAATACCTGAATAGTTCGGCATATGGGAAAGTCTGAAGGCTCTTTTAATGGTATGCTTTGAAAAATGAGTTCCGTAAAAGTAGTTTGTTTGTCCTCCTGAATGCTCCTGGGAAATCATATGAGTTCCATTTACATATTCTTTGTAAGTGGCCAAGGTGAAATCAAGTTTATCTTCAAAAAAACCTGTTGCTGCATGAATACTGCATTGAGACGTTTCGTACCAGCGATAGTTTTTACCAAGATAAGTGGCCAGTTTAGCATTCTTACTCTTAAAGTCATTAGGATGCATGGAAGTAAGGAAGACCCAGTGGCCGTCACTTTCACTAAGGAAAGCATCGTCTCCCTTCTGATCTTTCAGGTAATATTCACGCCAAAAAATATTTGCTCCATATTTTCGGACGATAATGGCCACGACCGTATATTCTACATTTTCAATTTTTCCTTTTTGCCCAACGTCCAACACTACATTTTCTGTGGGAACATTCAGGTGTTTTGAAGATTTATTGGTCGTTAACTCAATGAGGTGAGAACAAGTTTGACAAACGTATTCTTTGACGGGAAACGTAAGGTCTAATTTATTTTCTGAATCACATGCAGGGCAGACATAATGCATTTTTATCTGTAAATTTTGTGTTTTTGAATGGTATTAGCTTTAAAATATTGAACTACCTCATCTGCAATCTGTTCTACCTTTGAAGTATTGTCCTGGGTATAGTTACAAAGAAAAACGTCAAAAGTAAGCTGTTTAAATTCAGGCCAGGTATGGATACAAAGATGAGACTCCTTGAGACATACAGCGGCTGTGAAGCTCTGATTGTCAAAAATGTGATTGGTAATTCCTACAATTTCCACATCTTTAGTGGCCAGGATACCTTCTGTAAATTCCAGAAAACCCTTGCTGTCTAATAACAAATCTTCTGACTCTGTTTCCAAAGTCAGAAGAATATGTAAACCTTTACTTGATAATGGTTTCAATTAATTTTTTTCGTAAATATATTATTTTTTTGGCAGAAATACTTCAGCAAGCATACATCTTGCACTTCCACCACCATTTACTTCAATAGTAGTAAGATCTGAATAGATAATTTCACAATATTTTTCAATGGCTGCTACCTGCTCAGGACTCAAAGACTGATAAGCTGTCTGGCTCATTACCAGGAACTTTTCTCCATCTTTATTTTGAACCTGAAGCATATTTCCTGCAAACTGCTGCATTTGTTCCTCAGAAATTTCTACAATCTCTTTTCCGGAATTTTTGATCGTTTCAATTACTTTTTCTCTTTCCAGCTCATCATCAATACAATCGAGACAGATTACCACAAACTTATCTGCCACACACATCATTACATTGGTGTGATAAATAGGAAGTCTTTCTGTACCTACTGTTTGATAAGAATGAAAAACAATCGGTGTGAAACCATATTTTGCACAGAAATCTCTGAATAGCTGTTCATCCAATCTTAGAGAAACAGATCCATAAGCAATTTTGTTATCATGATCGAAAATCATACTTCCTGTTCCCTCCAGAAAATGTCCTTGGGTTTCAGAAAATGACCAGTCATCAATTTCAGCAACATCAAATCCTTGATCCTTGATGCTTTCAATAATATCTTCTCTTCTTTCCACCCGTCTGTTGGACGCGAACATGGGGTATAAAACCACTTTCCCGTCCTTATGGAAGCTCACCCAGTTATTAGGGAATATAGAATCCGGTGTATAAGGATCCAGGGTATCTTTTATGGAGATCACATGGATTCCTTTGTTTCTCAGTTTTCCAACAAAAGTATTGAATTCAGCCAAAGCCTTAGACTGAATATCAGCTCCTGTCTGCTCAACCTGGAAATAATTGTTTTTCGCAGTTTCTGCGTTATAACCGAATGCGATCGGCTCTATCATTAATACGGTATCTGTTGTCTGCATTTCTTTTAAGTTTGAGGGTGTTAGTGTATGAGGGTTTGTGAGTTATCAGTCATATTTTTCAATCTTTCTGTTCTGTATCGAGCGAAGAGAATGAACACCATTTTTCTGATTGCCCCATCATAATAACTAACATTCCAATAATTTGATTATACTCATTATTTAATTTTCCAAACTCTTCAGTATTGATATACTCACAAGCCAAAGCAAACTGAAGCCATGTTTGGGTCTCCCTTGCCTCCCCTTCAGAATCTGTGAGTTTAGCAATAAAGGATCTTTCATATTTTCTTTTTCCCCAAGCCTCACTAATATTGGCTGAAACGGATCTTGATGATCTTCTGATCTGATCCGTAAGGGAATAGAGTTCTTCTTTTGGGAAAGATTTTGAGAGGTCATAAATTTGCTGTGCCATATCAAAAGACTTTTTAAAAACCTTCAAATCCTGGTGAAATTTAATCGTTGACATAATTTGATTATTTAAGATTAATAATTCACTTAAACACTCCAATGCTCCTACTCTACTACTCTCCCATTCAATTACTCTCTCACAAGAGGCATGGTAGAACATCTCAATAAACCACCCATTTTAGAGATCTCTCTGTAAGGTATTTCTTCTACGGTCATTCCCCATTCATTTCTCAAATGGTTATTCATTCTGGTAAAAGCCTTATCAGACACTACAATTTCCGGTGAAATAGAGAAAATATTCGGGAACATTTCAAACATCTCATCGTCATTAATATGGAAACAGTTTTCTTCTCCAAAAATATCGATGATTAAGCGGTAATCGCTTTCGTCTACAAATCCGTTTTTATAGATGATACATTTGTCTTCTCCAATAGGGTTAAAGGTACAGTCTAAATGCAGAATTCCTTCAAATGGAACTTTATCATTTTTCTTCAATTCGAGATCAATGATTCTTTTCTTTGGAAAATATTCTTTTAAAATTTCTATGGCATATTCGTTCGTTCTTGCCGTTTTATAATTTCTGTAATCTTCGCTGAAACAAGTTCCTATAAAAAGAAAATCATTCCAGACAATTACATCACCACCTTCAATATGTGCTGTTTCCGGAAGATTGATAATTTTTCTCCAGGCTACCTTTTCAAAAACGCTCTTATATGCTTCCTGTTCATCCGCTCTGTCAGCAATCACATTGGAAATAATCATTTTATCATCAATGACAAAGGCTACATCTCGTGAAAAAACCTGATTGTAATCTTTGATAATGCTAGGGCGAAGTACCTCAACATCATATTTCTTTAATACTGCCTCAAAAGCATTCATTTCATTGATAATATCCACCTCTTTAGGATAGATATTGTGTTCGATTGAGTAATATGACTTGGCGTCATAACTTTCTTCTAATGTGGGAACTGGTCCCAAAGAATTAGGCTGGCCTAGAACTACTGACTTCAGCCTTCCCGTTTCGTTTTTAATGTTTAGTCTCATAAAGATTTATGCAATACTACAAATATAAGTAAAGGACTCTACCTGCAAAACTTTTGCATTATTTTATCCGGCAATTTTGAATTTATTTATACAATAACTCCACCTGGAATTTTCACTTCCTTCTTAATATTTCGCCCCATTTTCCGGAATAAAATCAAAATTTTCTATCATCCATGATCTACAACCTACTATATTTCATCTACATAAGGATGAAAAAAAATAGTATTATTATAGAATATTTTCATACTTTAGTGATATAATTTTCGCGAAATTATAATTAAAACTTAACTATTTAACATCAAAACAACAAAATCATGAACAAGAACAATCCAATGCTGAAAAATGCACGAAAATTAGGGAGAGATCAACAGAAATCCGTTATGGGAGGAGCTCCTATCTCAACTGGCAGAAGATGCTGTGAGTGGGATGAAAATGGAGTATGCTATATCTGGACATGTGACAGATGCCAGTGTCCATAAATAAATTAAGAACCTGCTTTTTCAAGCAGGTTTTCTTTTATCTTGCTCTGTTCTCCTCTTCGGTCTTCTGAATTTCTTTAGCCTGATATTTTGAGCTACCGAAATTATAGCTTAATGAAAGAAAGAACCGGCTGCTGTCCCACCAATGACCTAAACGATTATCCATAATCTGTTTATGCCGGAATTCCAGGCGTTGGTCATATGAATCAAAAATATTATTATACCCAATTTTGGTATTCAGCTTATTATCCAACCAAAACTTCTGTACTGAAAGATCTACCGTGTAACGCGGTTTGATGATGTAAAGGCTGTTCCCGCTTTTGGATTCATAATTCGCAAACAGATTAATAGTATATCCTTTTGGCAGAGTGAAAACCTGGTTTAACCTGATTTCGTAATTATAAATTTTCAATGCAAAAACATCGTCAAGATAAGGTCTGAATTCATAATTATAATATCCTGCAAACTGGCTGGTTACAGTCCACCATTTCTTGATTTTCAGGGGGAAGCTGGTTTCCAGAACGGCAAATTTCCGGTAAGGAAGATTGGTTCCCAGATACTCCAGCACATTCGTTTCAGGATTATAGATTGGATAACGGGTCATTACATCTTTTTCTTTTCCCAGGGTAAAACTTGTAATCCAGTTCTTGTACCGATAAGTAGCTTTGATCTGGTTGGTAAAAGAAGGTAGCAGATAAGGGTTCCCTATCCAGTAATTCAACGGACTAAAATAAAACCGGAAGGGGTTAAGCTGTGAAAAAACAGGTCTGGTTATTTTCCTGCTGTAGGAGAAAGACAGCTCGTTAGATGGATTAATGGTATAACTTGCACTGAAAGAGGGTAGCCATTCCAGATAATTCCTTGAAACCAGAGAGTCTACGGTAATGGCATTGGAAATACTGTTTGTATTTTCAAATCTTATTCCTGCATTGATCTGAAGTTTTCCCAACTTTTGCCTGTACGCTAGATAACCTGCCCATATTTTCTCTTTATAGGAAAATATATTGCTTCTTGCCGGATCAAATACAAACTGTCCTGCAGCTGATAAGGTATCATACCTGATATTATTATGGGTATCTGACTGGCTGTATTTAATTCCTACTTCCATATCTGCATTTCCAATCTTTTGGGAAACATCAATTTGGCCCGTGTAAATACTAATGTTATTAAAAAGATCAGATTTCCAGTAGGATAATAATTCTGATGAGCCTGTATTTCTATTGATAAAATCGTCCTGTTGTTTGTTTTTAACGGAGAGATAATTACCCAAAAAGTCAATTTTAAATCCTTTATTCTGGAAAGAATAATTGGCCGTCACCCCATAATTATCTTGCGAATAAGAAATAGGATTTTCACTTTTGGTATGGGAAACAAGTTTCGTTTCACTTTTGTCAGTTGTATATAGAGATCCTGAACGGATACGGTCATTTTCCCGGAAGTTACCTCTTAGATTTATACTCACCCGGTTTTTATCATTCACTCTGAAATCTACTCCGGTTTGGATACTATAAACGGTTCCCCTATCTTCCTGATAGGTTTTGGTTCGCATAACATTCGTATTGGCCAGCCGTTGCAGTGCGTGATAACGGTAAGTTGAAATTCCATCATTGTATCCTGCCTGTACACTATAAGCAACCTTTCCTGTATTATATGTTAAATTCAGAGAATTCTCCCGGGAACTGAATTTGTTTATATAGAGATTTCCATTATAGCTTCCTTTCCAACCAAGGTTGGTATTCTTTTTTAGTTTAATATCAATAATTCCTTTGAATTCTGCATCATACTTTGAAGAAGGATTGGAATTCACTTCTAGAGACTCCACCATTTCTGGCGGCAAAGACCGTAAATATGCCTGTAGCTCCTGATTAGTCATCACCACAGGTTTTCCATCAATAAATATTGCCGGAGTCACTCTTCCCCCGATAAAAATCCCACCCTCCTGGTCTATGGCAACTCCAGGGGTTTTTCTAAGGACTTCAAAAAGGTTCGTTGATGTTCTAAAATCTTTATTACCGGAAACAGCCATCACCACATTTCCATCATTCAACTTGATACTACGTGAAGCAGACTGAATAATCACTTCTGAAATCGCTGTTGTTTCAGATTTGTCATCGGTAAGAGAATCTGAAACTTTTCTTTTTAAAACATCCTGAGCTTTCCCAAAAGTTGACAACAACAAAAGCAACATGAACAGCCCTAATTTAATCATCATAAATTTTAAATTTTATGAATCAAAAGTATCGGCTTAAAGTAAGAATAGGGTTTTAAAGTTTAAATTCCGCAGTACGAAATTATAAATTTGAACTCTGAAACTTAGATTCTGCGGGAGTTTGCAGTTGTTTGTACAAAAGAGGTGTTGTATTTTTAAATCTCTTAAATGTAGAAAAAAATGTAGACTTGGAATTGAATCCCACCTCGTATCCTATCTCTTCAATCTTTAAACAGGAACCGTTTTCAATTTTTTCACAGGCTTCATCAATTCTGTATTCATTGATGTAGGTGGAAAAACTTTTACCCAAATTATCATTCAGCAACTGAGAAAGCTGATGGGCAGACATATTCATTCTGGAAGCGAGATCACTTAATTTCAGATTTGGATTCTTATACAGTTCTTCTGACTTCATCAATCGTTCCAGCTTTGAAACAAAACTGCCCGCCCGTTCTCCAGAGATTTTCTTATTAGAATATTTATTAGGCTCTTTCGTGGTAACCTGCTGATATTTTTTGTTGAAGAAAATCAGAAAATTAGCATACAATACAAATGAGAATACCAAGCTTCCCCCTGCACAGTAGATCGCCACCCAACCTGTAGAGATCAGCTGATATGTCAAAAAGATAATTACATTACTGAGGAGTACAGGAAGAACAAATTTATTGGCAATTTTAATATTCTGCTTTGAAAATATATAATACTGGTATACGGCAAGAAATACGAATACCGACCAGGCTGTATAAATAAAAGTTCCAAAATAATGATCCCAGGTAACCGGAAAAAATAAATAAAGCAGTCCAACAGCTCCTAAAATAAGGGTTAATATTCCAAACATCCGTCGGCAGCTTCTCCAATCAAAGTCTTCCTGCTGAAAAGAAGATTTAATGTAATAAAATAAAGCCGGACCTGTAAAAAATAATGCTGAGAACCCCAAATGTGGAATAATCCTCGGTATTTCCGGATAGAAATACATACCTACTGACACCCCCACTCTTAGACTTAACATCAGCAGCAGAAGCCCCAGGAAAAAATCGGGTACATATTTCAGTTTCTTGACAAACAACAGATAAATTCCCAGCAAAAGCCCATTGAAAGCTCCTACTGCACTGAAAAAAAATAACAACTGTTGTCCTAAGGTCATGATTTACTAATTTTTATTTTTAACAGAAATACGTTACGAAGACACCCATAGAAACAAATTTTTAGTTTGTTTTACGTCATAAAGTTTATTCATTTGGCTTGAGTCAAAACCTGTATTCTGCAAAAGTAAATTTAATAAATTATTGAATTGAAATTCAAATAGATAAATATTTTTTAGGTTTTGGCTAAAGCCTATGGAATTTTTGTTTATTTCCAAACGGGCTAAAGCCCTTTTCTATTGAATAATAAGCGTTGTGGATAAAACATTATTTGGATCCTTGGTTTGGCAAAGATATACTGTAAACAACGACTAAGGGTCATAATGAGAATAGTTGTATTCATTACTGATCACTCAGTATCCACTCCTATACTCCTAGCCCCGATAGCAACGGTTACCCCGCAACACAAGCTGGAAAGCCTGAGGATTTTCGGGATGATAGGGTATTGGCGTGAGGAGTATGAGTGGATAGCGGGAAATAGCTTCTGATCCTGAAAAACAAAAAATCCCAAAGCGTACTTTGGGATTTTGTTATGATAAAATGAAAGATTATCTGCTTGCAATATCGATGTAGTTTCTTTCCTGAGCTCCTTGGTAAACCTGTCTTGGTCTTCCGATTGGATCTCCTTTCAGTCTCATCTCTTTCCATTGAGAAATCCATCCCGGAAGTCTTCCTAATGCAAACATTACTGTAAACATTTCTGTAGGAATTCCTAATGCTCTGTAGATAATACCTGAGTAGAAGTCTACGTTTGGATATAATTTTCTTTCAATGAAGTACTCGTCCTCAAGGGCTACTCTTTCTAACTGCATAGCAATGTCAAGAGCTTTGTCCTGGATACCAAGTGCAGTAAGGATATCGTCAGCTGCTTTTTTAATGATTTTCGCTCTTGGGTCGAAGTTTTTGTAAACTCTGTGTCCGAAGCCCATTAGACGGAAGTTATCATTTTTATCTTTAGCTTTAGCCACATATTTAGATACGTCACCACCATCTTTCTCGATCAGCTCAAGCATTTCGATTACTGCCTGGTTAGCACCCCCGTGAAGAGGTCCCCAAAGTGCAGATACTCCAGCAGAGATAGAAGCGAAAAGACCTGTATGTGCAGAACCTACCATTCTTACTGTAGAAGTAGAGCAGTTTTGTTCGTGGTCAGCGTGAAGGATTAATAATTTATCTAATGCATTAACTACTACCGGATCGATTTCGAAATCAGCGTTTGGTAATCTGAATGCCATTTTGTAGAAGTTCTCTACATAGCTTAGGTTGTTATCACCGTGGTTTAATGGTAAACCTTGAGTTTTTCTGTAAGTCCACGCACAAAGGTGAGAGAATTTAGCAATCATCAACTCAGCAGCGTGATCCATTTCTTCTTTAGAGTTTACGTTAACAGCTTTAGGGTTAAAAGCAGTCAATGCAGACGTCATAGAAGAAAGAACTCCCATAGGGTGAGCAGAACGAGGAAAAACATCAATGATCTTTTTCATCTCATCTGCGATGAAGTTATATTTTTTAATATTGTTGTCGAAAGAAGTAAATTGATCCTGAGTAGGTAATTCTCCATGTAATAAAAGGTACATTACTTCTGTGAAGTTAGATTTCTCAGCAATCTGCTCGATTGGATAACCTCTGTAGAATAATTCTCCTTTATCTCCGTCTAAGTAAGTGATGTCGCTAATAGTAGCTCCTGTATTTTTGTAACCTAAATCCAGAGTGATTAAACCTGTCTGGTCTCTTAATTTTGAAATATCAATCCCTCTGTCTCCGATAGTACTATCCACGATAGGATATTCATATGAATTACCGTCGTAATTCAATATTACTTTGTTGTCTGACATTATTTATTTATTTTTTTTAAATATACCACTTTCCATAAAATACGGCAAACAAAAATTATCGCTTGCCGTCATTTATAAATTCAATTATCTTTTAATTTTAAAAGCCTCTAATCCTGGGAAAATTGCTGTTTCTCCTAAAGCCTCTTCGATTCTCAACAGTTGGTTATATTTTGCCATTCTGTCTGATCTTGAAGCAGACCCGGTTTTGATCTGTCCACAGTTCATAGCTACAGCTAAATCAGCGATAGTAGCATCTTCTGTTTCTCCTGATCTGTGAGACATTACTGAAGTGAATTTGTTATTCTGAGCCATTTGTACTGCAGCCATTGTTTCTGAAAGAGATCCAATCTGGTTTACTTTTACAAGAATTGAGTTGGCAATTCCTTCTTTTACTCCTCTTGATAATCTTTCTACGTTTGTTACGAATAAATCGTCACCTACCAATTGTACTCTATCACCAATTTTATCCGTTAACATTTTCCATCCTTCCCAGTCATTTTCCTGCATACCATCTTCGATAGAAATAATAGGATATTTAGCGGCCAATTCTGCTAAGTAAGAAACCTGCTCACTGCTTGAGAACTGAGCAGCATCCGGAGTTTGGAATTTTCTGTAATCGTATACTCCATCTTTGTAAAATTCTGAAGCAGCACAGTCTAATGCTAACATTACATCATCACCTGGCTTATATCCAGCTTTTTCAATAGCCTGAAGTAAAGTATCCAAAGCATCTTCAGTTCCTTTGAAAGTAGGTGCGAAACCACCTTCATCACCTACTGCTGTAGATAAACCTCTTGAATGAAGGATAGATTTAAGGTTATGGAAAATCTCAGTTCCTTTTCTCAATGCATGAGAGAAAGAATCTGCTTTTACCGGCATTACCATAAATTCCTGAAACGCAATAGGAGCATCTGAGTGAGACCCACCATTGATTACGTTCATCATAGGAACAGGAAGTGTGTTTGCATTGACTCCTCCTACATATTTATATAAAGGCATTCCCAATTCTGCAGCAGCAGCTTTTGCTACGGCTAAGGAAACTCCCAAAATAGCGTTAGCTCCCAGATTTCCTTTGTTTGGAGTTCCATCAAGATCAATCATGATCTGATCGATATAGTTTTGTTCAAAAACCGGCTGTCCAACTAAATTTTCGGCAATTACTTCTTTTACATTTTCAACAGCTTTCAGAACTCCTTTTCCTAGATACTCTGAACCACCGTCACGTAGCTCTACTGCTTCATGTTCTCCTGTAGATGCTCCCGAAGGTACAGCTGCACGTCCCATTGCTCCGCTTTCTGTAAACACATCCACTTCAATGGTAGGATTACCTCTGGAATCTAAAATTTGTCTTGCTTCTATGTAAGAAATTGCACTCATTTTTTATTTTTTTTAGTTTATACAAATTTAATCAAAATTTAACTTTTTGGGGGTATTAAGTGTCATCTTTTAGAATAATTTCAGAGTTAAATTTTAGTTAATTTTAATATTATGATAAGTAAGAATTCAAAAATGAAACATCCATCTCTTCATTTTGTTATCTATATCATTTGATACAGGAAAAAAACCTTCTTTGATTTGTTTCAAAAAAGGTTTTATCATACTTAAACCTGCTCTATTTAGGATAAATTTAAAAGGTATTAATGGGCTATCAGTCAGACAAATTCGCGGCTATGGAAAAAAAGCCAAAAAGATTACCGTTATCCGGATCATATTTCACGGTTATTGGCAGCCAGATTGTTTTGAAGAGGTTTATTCTTAAAGTAGAATTGAGACTGAAAATACTCTTTGGAAAATTGGAGGTTTTTCCAAACTGATGTTCCAGCTGGGTAAAGAATTTAAACTCCATCTTGGGCTCATTATCTTTATTCTCAAGCAAGACTTTATTCACTCCAAAATTGATCAAACCTACCTGATTATCATAATTTGTAGCGGGCTTCAATGTATCTTTAGAAACTTTAAATGAGGCATTAGCTTCTATTTCCCAAGGTTTTCTTTGGAGTTTATTAGAAATTCCTACCGTCATTTTTGTTGCCACGTTATAAATTCCCTGTTTATTTTCTCTGTCATACTCCATGGCCGGGGAAATGGTCCAGAGCATTCTTCTTGAATAAGTTTCAGCAACTTCTTTATACAGCATTTTAAGAGGGTCTTTTCCTTCCCGGTAGCTTTTTACAATTCTCTTATAATCTTCATCATCTGTTCCTCTAAAAACATCACGATCAAAATTGATTTGATTAATGTCATTTGTAAGCATCATAAAATCACCTTCTTTTTTGGCATCGTCCCATTTTTTGTTTAGAGATTCCAGTTCTTTAGTATTGATATAGTCTTTTAGTGCTTCAAGTTCCCCATCTATATCTGTCTGCACTTCATTTATTTCCTTATCCTCTAAACCCTCCAGTACTTTGTCAAATCCTATTTGTTTCAAATGACTTTCATCAGGACTTAAATTCACCTTTGAAAATAAAGCCCGTAATCGTTTGTTGATTTTTATCTGGGCAAAGCATGGATCCTCATATTTTGAGCTCTTATTTAATGATTGCAATATTGAATTGATCTGTGTTTTTGCCGAATCAATTTTCTGATTGCTGATCTCTTCTTTTTTTATTCGTAAAGCATGCAGTGATTTTTTAATATCAGCCTGTATAAACACATTCTTTTCAAGGGCTGCAAAATCTTTGGAATCCAGCTCTTTTGTTTTTAGGTCTTTATTATTAACAATCGCGGTTGTAAATCCAAAATAAATACTTGATATAGAATTTTGTTCATTGGCTTTTAGCTTAAAATCAAATGAAGTCTGCTTAATAAAATCACTTGGGCTACCTTTTGAAAGATGGAATAAGGAATCAATGGCATATAGTGTTGTATTAAGACTGAATGATTTCTCTTTGCTTGTAATATTATTCAATGCCGTTCTAAGAAATGTTGTCAGGATTTCTTTGGTATTATCCGTCTTATAAAGGTTGGTCGCTTTATTGATCTCAGCTTTATTTACTGGCAATTTCATACTTTCATCCTGTTGTGCTTTTATATAGCAACTGAGACATAAAAACACAAATACTATAATGTTACCTATTGTTTTCATTTCTTTGTTTTTATGATATATCCTGGTGAAAAATCTGTATTTGAGAATGCAGCCTGAAAAGGTTTTGTAATTTCGCCTGTGATGCTTACCTCAAATGTTCCAAACGTAAATCCTGTAACATCTACAATATATGAGGTCCCTGGTTCCAGGTCATCAAGTTCAAAAATGAAACTTTTGTAGAATACTTTTCGTACATCATAGGGTTTATTGGTGGCGTTAGAACTGAATACATCAATTATTGCCATGTTGTTTTCACCTGTACATGTTCCTTGAATGGTTAACTTTTTCATGATCTTAGTTTTTAAATTATTGTTTATTGGGTGAAGGGGCTAAAAGTCCGGCTAGCGCGCCTATTGCCCCTGATGAAATGGCTGTAAAAATGGTAATCAACTGGGTATCGAAACGGAGATTATTCATTGTAATAAGGATCAGTCCTGTTATAATACCCAGAACAGCTAATCCAAGCATAATCACTATAATTCTGTAGATCCAGTAATTTGTGTCTTTTGGATTTCTTATTTCCACATTTTTTAATGCTTCTACAGGATTGAGTTTAAATTTCTTCTGGAGATCAGTATTGTTTTTTAAAGCAATCTCCAGATCTTCAATACTGTCATTAATTAAAGTTTTCATGGCTATTTGTTTTATAGATCAAATTTCCATCTAAAAAACACGCCTGTCAATTACACAAACGGGTGATTATAAAAACAAAACAGCACCATTAAAAAATGATGCTGTTCAAAAAAAACTAATAATTATTTACAGTGTTATCTTAAAGAGTAAGCAGGTTCCCGAATCTCCGGAGGACTGTTCAAACTCACCGCCTTGTTCATTCATCCTTCTTCTCATATTCCGAAAGCCATTCCCTTCCCGCTGCCCTTCGGAGATTCCAATCCCGTTATCTGATATTTTCATAGTAAAGACATTTTTTTCCTGGGAAAATGAAAGTTTCAGTTCATCTGCGCGGCTATGCTTATACCCATTATTAACCGCTTCTTTCAAACATAAAAAAAGATTCCGTCTCAGTTCTGTAGAGATGGGAATTTCTGATACAATATCTATGCTTTCTGACCATAGTTTTATTTGGGTCTTTTTCAGAAAATGATCAGCATATTGAATTGCATAGTCTATAAAGCTACCCAACGTATCATTTTCTGAATTCAGGCTCCAAAGCATTTCCCGCATGGAGATATTCATTTCTTCAGATGTTTTCAGCAATTCATTGATATCATCCTGCACATCATCTTTTTCTACTTTCTGTTTTAGGAATTCTGCCTGAAGCTTAAGGGCTGAAATTCCTGCTCCAAGATCATCATGCATATCATGGGAAATACGTTCCCGTTCCTGCTCTATTGATTTTTGTTTTTCAAGTTCTTTTTGGAGAAGTTGGTTTTGATGCTCGACCTCTTTGAGTTGTTTCTCCTTGAGGTATAAAAGCTGTCTCTTATTATACATTAACACAACAAAAACAATAAAACAGACAAACAACATCATTATTGAGATTGCAATAATATAAGCCAATTTGATATCATCCTGAATATGGGTCATAGAGTTGATTGTCTTTCATACTTAATTAGTGCTATATAAAACATACTATACATCATAATGTTAATAATATTCTGTCCAACTTTTAAAAACTGCAGAAATTCGTTATCATTCTCTGCGAAAAAAAACATTGGGGTAACCCTGAAAATAAAAAAACAACTCCACATCAGCAATGCAGTAGAGATCCAAAAAACAGGATCATTTGTAATTTTATGCTCATCAAAAAAGGATATTTTCTGATAAAACCAGAGCATCGCATTCATGATGTAAAATAAGGTAATTGTTATTCCTATTCTCTTATCAAAATCATTTTCTAAAAAATGAGTACAAAAAAATATATAGCCTAATGATAGGACTGTACTCAACAGGGCTATTTTTTTTATAATGCCTTTAAAAAGCAATGAGTAGTAAAAATAAAAGAATACAATACAAAAGATAAAATAAAGATTGTACTGCAGTCCTACCTTCACATCGGGATTACACTGGTCTCTTGTGAAGGAAAGCCACTCATTCATAAAAGTGATGAGAAAATAAACAAAAAGATAATTCTGGGCAGAGAAAGAATATTTTCTACCCAGATAAAAAGATTTTATTAAAGGAAATAATAATAGTATCTTATATATAATTCCTATCAGCATTTTGATTAGGGTTTTAAGTCACCTGCATCATAATAAAAGTTGATAATATCACTTGATATATTCACATCCCTTGCCGCACTTGTATCATCGTAATTCGTTTTTACAGCAAATGAAATTCTTGAGTCTTTATTTTTGGTGTAGTCTATTAAAGTACCGTCTTTTCTAGTAAAATCTTTAAACTGAATGTATTCAAACTGAAGATCAATAATTTTGTGTAGAGTCATTTTTTCAATATCACGTGTCATTTGAAAATACCTTTTTATATCATCAAGGGTATATATAATCATATCACAAGGATCATTTTTACTCACACTGTCTACCAGTTTACTTTTGAAAGCGTCAAATTTTTTCTTTTTATCTTTAAATATACCATTTGAATCCGGCACGAAATGATCGCCTGATAAAATATAGAGAGCATCTTTATCATAGTTCAACATATCGTCATCTGACAGGGCCATTCCTAAAGATAGAGAGTCGTTTGCATCTGAAAGGAAAAAGAACTTTGCATATTTTTTATTAGCACTATTGATCATTTTTTCAAAGTCACTATAGTTTAAATTAATTTTAAGATCAGATTTTAGATTCAGTTTTTGAAAATTCTCTTTACCTTTTATTATTTCTTCATTGGAAATCCTGTCCAGAAAATCAATATGAAGGTTTCCCTTTTTATCTGCGGATGCATTTTTATCTGTACTTGTTCCCACTTTATCAGTATCTCCCGATTTTTTACAGGTTATTAAAAACAGCGGCAATGTTAGTAACGGAATAATCTTTAAAAATTTAATAGTTTTCATGGTTTCTTAGTTTGGTTGAGTTTATTGATGGCCTCCACTTTATTATTGACGTGAAGTTTTCTGTAGATATTTCCAACATGTTTTTTTACCGTATCCATGCTGATGAATTTTTTATCGGCAATTTCTTTGTACAGAAGCCCCTGTGAGAGGAGTTCCAGGATTTCTTTTTCGCGCTCGGTAAGCTCATCAAAGCCTTTAACCTCGGGAGCTTCTTTTTCAAAATGATGCAGAACTTTTCGGGCGATAGAGAAACTCATGGGAGCGCCTCCGTTGTGTACGTCCCGGATAGAGGAAAGAATTTTATCCATACTTTCCCCCTTTACAAGATATCCCATAGCACCTGCTTTTAAGGAATTGAAGATTTTTTCATCCTCTTCAAAGCTTGTACACATAATAAACTGGGTATTGGGCATGTCTTTCCGCAATTTGAGTATGATTTCAATTCCCAACATATCCTGTAACTGAATATCCATCATTACAACATCCGGAGAAATACTGGCGAGATTATTCAGGGCATCATTGCCATCAAAGAACTGAGCAATTACTTTCATGTCCTGTTGATAATTGATTACCTTCTTCAACGCATTGTTGTAGTTCTTCTCGTCTTCTACTATGGCTATAGAAATACTCATGTCCTTTTTGTTTGAAACAAATTTCAATAGAAAACAAAGCCGAATCAATTACCCCTTTGGGTAATTTTAAAATCAGAATTTACATTTATGGTTCAGTCTTTAGTTTTATTAAATTTAACTAATTTTTCGCTTCAAAAAAATATATTATTTGAAATTATTTTGAAATAAATAAACTTAATATTGAATTAATAATAATTTCAAAGTGAAACATCAGAAGTTATTTCACAAGCTCTTCCAGAATCGGATGGTCAATACTGCTGATTGAAGTGTTATTTTCAAAAATCTGTTCAAATATCTGAATCTTATTGCTTCCTTTCTTCAGCCACGCTCCGGGAATATATAAGGTTTGTTGAGGACCTACCTTACTCCAATAGCGTCCTATATTTTTTCCGTTGATAAAAACGATTCCTTTCCCCAGCTTCCGCATATCAAGAAAAGTATCTCCTGTTTCATTAAGAATAAATTCAGCTTCCTGAACCACGGGAGAATGGGACGCTATATTTTTCATTTTATCGGAAAGCTTGGGAAATGTATCAAAAGGTAAGGGAAGCATTTCCCAATTTCCGGAAACTTCAATACCGTTTATTTTTACCGGGCTGATAATTCCTTTTACATTGTGAACAATATCAGCTCCGTAATTAATCCGGCCCATATTTTCCACCAAAATCTCCAGGCGATTTCCGGCTTTGATTTCAATATCGAGATCATATTTTTTATTAACTCTGTTAAGTTCTCCTTTCCAAATACCATTTACATAGACATTGGCATAATCTCTCAATCCTTTTATCTCCAATATACCTTTCTGATCTTTGTCGAATTTTCTTCTATACAAAACGTACCCATGTCCGGTATTTAAATCTTCAAAAGTGAGCGGCTGATTATTAACAACAGGTTTCTGCTGATCCGTGGTATCAAACAGACTGTTAATCTTTGAAAACTTAATTTCAGGAATGCTAATTACTTTAATGGGATTGGGTACTTGCGGAAGAGGATCTGGATTGATTTTTTGAAATGCTTTCCTTAAAGCAATATATTTCGGGGTAGCCCAACCCGCCTCATTGATAGGGGCATCGTAATCATAACTTGTAAGATCGGGCTGAATATCGTGGTCTTTATCATAATTGGCTCCGCTTGTAAAACCGAAGTTTGTCCCGCCATGGATCATATAATAATTAAAGGAGATTCCATTTTTTATGTACAGCTCGGTCTGTTTCAGGACCTCTTCCGTGGAAACTTTTACAAATGGTTCAGCCCAATGATCCAACCATCCCGGATAATATTCCGCAACCATATACGGTCCTTTTCCGTTATTGTATTCATTAATGCTTTTCTTTAAAACATCAATATCACTTTCCCCATTTGCAGTGGGCAAAGCTCCTTCAACAGATCCTCCTTTGAAAAGTGAGCTTCCGTCTGAAGTAAATAAAGGGGTGGAAATTCCAGCCTTCAAAAGCATATCTTTTATTTTATGGCTGTATTTGCGGTGCTGTTCCAAGGGAATATCTTTTCTTTGGGCAACATATGATCCAAATTCATTTTCTGCCTGAACCATAATCACAGGACCACCGTTATTAATCTGTAATGGAACAATTTGTTTAGCTAGCTGGTTGATGTATTTTTCACATTCCTCTAAAAAAGCTTTATTATCAGTCCTTATTTCGAGCTCCTTGTTCTTTTGCAGCCACCAGGGATATCCGCCAAACTCCCATTCTGCACAAACATAGGGGCCGGGACGAATAATAACATATAAACCTACTTCTTTGGCTGTTTTAATGAATTTCTGTAAATCCTTCTCGCCGGAAAAATTCCATTTGCCGGGGGCTTCTTCATGGTAATTCCAAAAGACATAGGTAGTAACAGTATTCAACCCCATGGCTTTCATCATTTGAAGACGATGCTTCCAATAAGATGATGGAACTCTTGGATAATGCATTTCTCCTGAATAAATGATGAATGGCTTTCCATTCAATAAAAACTGACCCTCTTTAATTTCGAAATTTCCTTTCTGAGAAAATGCTAAATTTGTGGAGAGAATGAACAGAATAATACATATATATTTATTGAAATTCTTCATAGTATAGGGCATGATTTTTGTAAAATTAAATTACAAAAAAATCAATTTGAATATCAAAAAAATAATCATGAAAAAAAGCATTTTGGTACTGGGTGCAGTACTTACATTAACAGCAATAAGCTGCAAGAAAAGTGAAAGCGGAAACAAAAGCGTTATCAAAGCAGACAGTTCGGAAACCTTAGTGACTGATACTAACGGAAAGGTTGATTCAGTAACACAAAGTTCATCAACTATAGAGGTCAATGGTCAAAAAACTGAAAAAACCGATTTTGTTTATAAAGCAACAGACGGAACATTGGTAAAAGTAGTTTTCAAAAATGATCCGAAGGAAAATACAGTAGCTATTACCAGCAATAAGAAAACATTTACGTTACCTAAAACGGAAACCAAAGATGGTGAAACCATTTATAAAAAAGATGATATGACAGCCAGGGTAAAAGGAGACAGCCTCCACCTTGAGCAAGGCAATAATATTATTGAACTGAAAAGAACAAAGATTTAAGTTGGAATCCGGTTTCGGATTTGGGGCTATCAACTATCCCAATAGACTACCAATAAAAAAACCATCCGGAGTCCGGATGGTTTTCAATTTATATCTGAATGAATATTATTCCTCAGTTTTTTCTTCAGTAGTATCAGCTTTTGCTTCTTCTACTTTTTCTTCTACTACTGGAGCATCAGCAACTACTGCTTCAACTTTTTTAGATGTAGTAGCTCTTCTGCTTCTTCTTGTAGCTTTTTTCTCTTCAGCATTAGGGTTGTAAAGCTCGTTGAAATCTACCAATTCGATAAGAGCCATATCAGCAGCATCACCTGGTCTGAAACCTGTCTTAATGATTCTTGTATAACCACCGTTTCTTTCAGCGATTTTAGGAGCTACAGTTCTGAATAATTCAGCAACCGCAAATTTATTTTGAAGGTAAGAGAATACTACTCTTCTGTTATGTGTAGTATCTTCTTTTGCTTTTGTTAATAGAGGCTCAACATATACTCTTAAAGCCTTAGCTTTAGCTACAGTAGTGTTGATTCTTTTATGCTCAATTAGAGAACAAGCCATATTAGAAAGTAAAGCACTTCTGTGAGAAGCTGTTCTTCCTAAGTGATTGAATTTTTTACCGTGTCTCATTATTAATTATTTATCAGCGTCTAACTTATATTTTGCAACGTCGAAACCGAAGTTAAGACCTTTTGAATGCACTAATTCTTCTAGTTCTGTCAAAGATTTTTTACCAAAATTTCTGAATTTCATCAAATCAGACTTACTGTAAGAAACAAGTTCTCCAAGAGTTTCTACTTCAGCTGCTTTCAGACAGTTAAGGGCTCTTACAGAAAGATCCATATCTGCTAATTTAGACTTAAGAAGTTGTCTTGTATGAAGAGTCTCTTCATCGTATTGGATAGATGCTTTTACAGCTTCAGTTTCAAGAGTTATTCTCTCATCAGAGAATAACATGAAGTGATAAATTAATATCTTAGAAGCTTCTGTTAAAGCATTTTGAGGACTGATGGAACCATCAGTTTCTATATCTAATACAAGTTTTTCGTAGTCTGTTTTTTGCTCTACACGATAATTTTCAATGCTGTATTGTACTTTCTTGATTGGCGTGAAAATAGAGTCAATAGCAATAGTACCAATAGGTGCATTGTTTGACTTATTTTGTTCTGAAGGAACATACCCTCTACCTTTTTCAATATTGAAAGTAATTTCGAAAGTTACATCACTGTTTAGGTTGCAGATCATTAAATCTGGGTTTAGAACCTCAAATCCGTTGATAGACTTTCCTAAATCACCAGCAGTAATAACCGTTTGACCTGAAACTTTAGCAACAACCTGCTCGTTAGCCTGGCCTTCTGCTGTAGCTTTTAATCTCACCTGCTTAAGGTTAAGAATAATTTCGGTAACATCTTCGATTACTCCTGGAATAGTTGAAAATTCGTGCTCTACACCTTCTATTTTGATAGATGAAATAGCGTATCCTTCCAGAGAAGAAAGTAACACTCTTCTCAAAGCATTACCTATTGTAAGCCCGAAACCTGGTTCTAAAGGTCTGAATTCAAATTGACCTTTAAATTCATCAGAGTTAAGTAAAATTACTTTATCGGGTTTTATGAATTGTAAAATTGCCATATTATTGGGTTGAGCAAAAATTTGATTAAAAAATTATTTAGAGTAAAGTTCGACGATAAGGTTCTCCTTGATGTCTTCCGGAATTTGGATTCTTTCAGGAGCAGAAATGAAGGTACCTTCTTTCTTCTCATCGTTGAATTGTAACCACTCATAATTTGCTTTAGAAGCTAATGCATTTGTTACCACGTCAAGAGATTTAGATTTCTCTCTTACAGCGATTACATCACCAGCTTTTACCAAATACGAAGGGATGTTAAGAATTTCTCCATTCACAGTAATGTGTCTGTGAGAAACTAGTTGTCTAGCACCAGATCTAGTTTTAGCAAAACCTAATCTGTATACTACGTTATCCAATCTTGATTCACAAAGTTGTAAAAGAACTTCACCTGTTACTCCTTTGCTTCTGTGTGCTTTTTCAAATAGGTTAGCAAACTGTCTTTCTAAAATACCGTAAGTATATTTAGCTTTTTGTTTTTCAGCTAACTGAACTGCATATTCTGATTTTTTAGCACCTCTTCTTTTGTTAGGACCGTGTTGTCCTGGCGGTTGGTTTTTTCTCTTTTCGAAGTTCTTATCATCTCCGTAGATTGCAGCTCCAAACTTTCTAGCAATCTTAGTTTTAGGTCCAATATATCTTGCCATAATGGGTAAATTCTAAAAATTAAACTCTTCTTCTTTTAGGTGGTCTACATCCATTGTGTGGCATTGGCGTCACATCAACGATTTCGCTAACTTCAATTCCTGAATTGTGAATCGTTCTGATAGCAGATTCTCTACCTGCACCAGGACCTTTCACATACACCTTTACTCTTCTTAATCCAGCTTCGTGAGCAACATTAGAGCAATTTTCAGCTGCCATTTGAGCAGCAAAAGGAGTGTTCTTTTTAGAACCTCTGAATCCCATTTTACCGGCAGACGCCCAAGAGATAACCTCTCCACTTTTATTTGTTAAAGAAATGATGATGTTATTGAAAGAAGCTTGAATATGTGCTTCACCAATAGCTTCAACTTTTACTTTTCTTTTTTTAACTACTTTACTTTGTTTTGCCATAATTCCTAACGATTATTTACTTGCCTTTTTCTTGTTAGCAACTGTTTTTCTCTTTCCTTTACGGGTTCTAGAGTTGTTTTTCGTTCTCTGGCCTCTTAAAGGTAATCCTAGTCTGTGACGTATTCCTCGTTGGCATCCTATGTCCATCAATCTCTTGATGTTCAATTGCACTTCAGATCTTAATTCTCCTTCTACTTTTACGTTGTCAGAGATATATGTTCTGATTGCAGCCAATTCATCGTCATTCCATTCGTTGACTTTCTTGTCTTCGCTGATACCGGCAGCTTTAAGGATTTCAGAAGAAGTACTTCTTCCTACTCCATAGATGTAAGTTAAACCGATAACACCTCTTTTGTTTTTTGGTAAATCAATACCTGCAATTCTCGCCATAATTTAATGTTAGCCTTGTCTTTGTTTAAATTTTGGGTTCTTCTTGTTGATTACAAATAGGACACCTTTTCTGCGTACAATTTTGCAATCAGCGCTTCTTTTTTTAATTGATGCTCTTACTTTCATTTTGATAGTATTTATTTTTTAACAAATGCCAAATGGAATGTTTATTCCATTTGGCTATTTTGTTTAATATCTAAATGTAATTCTCCCTTTCGTTAAATCATAGGGAGACATTTCTAGTTTTACCTTATCACCAGGTAAAAGTTTAATATAGTGCATTCGCATTTTACCGGAAATATGAGCAATAAGTATATGCCCATTTTCAAGTTCTACACGGAACTGAGCGTTCGAAAGTGCTTCCGTTATAACGCCGTCTTGTTCAATATGTTTTTGTTTTGCCATAAATTAATATCCAGTCGTTCTAGACAGTTTAGACTGCATTAAACCATCATAGTGATGGTTCAGCAGATATGTATTAATCTGTTGAACAGTATCTAAAATTACTCCCACCATAATCAATAATGACGTTCCCCCGAAAAATAGGGCAAACGCATCTGTCTGAACAAAGCTTCCATGCACAATTGCTGGAAGGACTGCAAAGATAGATAAAAAAATTGCACCTGGCAAGGTAATTTTTGATAAAATATCATCTAAATAATCAGCTGTCTCTTTACCGGGTCTTACTTTCGGTACTAAACCTCCATTTCTCTTCAAATCATCGGCCATCTGGTTCACCGGAATTGTAATTGCAGTATAGAAAAACGAGAAGATAATAATTAATAGCGCAAACAATACATTGTACTGCCAGCTAAAAACATTCTTGAAACCTGCAAGAAAAGTGTTAGACTCATCGAATTTTGTTAATAGTCCTGGTACGAACATCAATGCCTGAGCAAAGATAATCGGCATTACACCAGCAGCATTTACTTTCAATGGAATCCATTGTCTTGCTCCCTGCATAAGATTTCTGTTTACACCTCCTCTTGCTTGAGCTCTGCTTACATACTGAATTGGTATTTTTCTAACAGCTACGGATAGTATTACTGCTAAAAGAACCACCACCATCCAGAATAATACTTCAATAAGGATCATAATAGATCCCATTCCTCCTTTTCCGTTCTGCACGGCCATCTCCTGAACGAATGCTTCAGGTAATCTTGAAAGGATCCCCACCATAATAAGGATAGAGATACCGTTTCCGATACCTTTGTCGGTGATTTTCTCACCCAACCACATTGCGAATACTGAACCACCTACCAAGATTACAATACTTGGTAACCAGAACATAATAGAATTTGGCTCTACATAATATGCAGATTGGAATTGAGCATACGGTAAGAATAATTGAGTAATAGAAGTTAAGTAAGAAGGTGCCTGTACCAGACAAACTCCGATTGTTAACCATCTTGTAATTTGGTTCAATGTATTTCTACCTGACTCTCCATCTTTCTGAAGCTTCTGAAGATAAGGAATAGCCATTCCCATCAACTGAACAATAATAGAAGCAGAAATATAAGGCATGATTCCTAACGCCATTACGGAAGCGTGGCTGAAAGCTCCCCCCGTAAACGACGAAAGCAAGCCAAGGAGACCTGCTCCTTGCTTGTTACCGCCTTGATTTTTATAATGCTCTAAGAGATCTCCCACCTCTGCAAGGTTAATTGCAGGAAGTGAAATATAAGATGCGAATCTATACACAAGGATAATACCTAACGTAAAGAGAATTTTATCTCTTAATTCCTTTAGGCTCCAAATATTTTTAAGTGTTTGTATAAATTCTTTCATTAGTAAGTATTATAAGGTAATTGCTTTTCCACCTGCCTTAGCAATAAGCTCTTCAGCAGATTTAGTGAACTTGTCAGCAGAGATTGAAACCGCAGATTTCAATTCTCCTCTACCCATAATTTTCACTAATTCGTTTTTAGAAACTACTCCATTTGCTACTAAAACTTCTTTCGTGATATCTCCAGTGATGGATTTGTTCTCGATTAAAGTCTGGATAGTATCAAGGTTAACTCCTCTAAACTCTTTTCTGTTTACGTTTTTGAATCCGAATTTAGGTAATCTTCTTTGTAAAGGCATCTGACCTCCTTCAAAACCGATTTTCTGAGAATAACCAGCTCTTGCTTTCTGTCCTTTATGTCCTTTTGTAGCAGTACCTCCTTTTCCACTACCTTGACCTCTACCAATTCTTTTTGAATTGAAAGTAGATCCTGCAGCAGGTTTTATGTTATTTAAATTCATTTTAATTTCTTTTTTAAAAATTATTTTTGAACTTCAAGTAAATGACTAACTGCAGCTATCATTCCTAAGATAGAAGGAGTAGCTTCATGTTCTACAACTTGGTGAAGTTTCTTTAATCCTAATGCTTCAAGCGTTCTCTTTTGGGTTTTTGTTCTACCAATAGCGCTTCTTACTTGCTTTACTTTAATTGTTGCCATTGTTCTAATATTAACCGTTAAACACTTTACTTAGAGAAACTCCTCTCATTCTAGCGATCTCCTCAGGTCTTCTGATATCTAATAACGCTTTAAAAGTAGCTTTCACTACGTTGTGAGGGTTAGAAGATCCTTTAGATTTTGAAAGGATATCGTGAATACCAGCAGATTCCAATACCGCTCTTACCGCACCACCGGCGATAAGTCCTGTACCGTGAGAAGCAGGTCTTAAGAAGATATCTGCACCACCGTATCTAGCAGTAGTTTGGTGAGGAATAGTGTGGTTCATTACAGGAACTTTAACAAGGTTTTTCTTAGCATCTTCCACTGCCTTAGCAATTGCAGAAGCAACCTCTTTAGATTTTCCTAAACCAAAACCGATAACACCTTCTTCGTTTCCTACTACAACAATAGCAGAAAATCCGAAAGCTCTACCCCCTTTAGTTACTTTTGTTACTCTGTTAACAGCTACGAGACGATCTTTTAATTCTAATCCTCCCGGTTTTACTCTTTCTATATTATCTAGTCCTAACATATTTTCCGAAATTTAATGATTAGAATTTAAGTCCACCTTCTCTCGCACCATCAGCTAGAGCTTTCACTCTTCCATGGTATACGAAACCGTTTCTGTCAAATACAATACTTTCGATTCCTGCAGCAACCGCTTTAGCAGCGATAGCTTTACCTACAGCAGCAGAAATTTCAGTCTTAGTACCTTTAGCGTCTACACCTTTCTCTCTAGAAGAAGCTGATGCTAAAGTTTTACCATTTTTATCGTCGATTAACTGAGCGTAAATTTCCTTATTACTTTTATATACAGATAATCTTGGCAATTCAGAAGAACCAGAGATTTTCCCTCTTACTCTTCTTTTGATTCTTATTCTTTTTTCTAATTTACTTAATGCCATAATACTTATAATTTATTAAGCAGATTTACCAGCTTTACGTCTAACAATTTCTCCTACGAATCTTACACCTTTTCCTTTGTATGGCTCAGGCTTTCTGAAAGAACGGATCTTTGCAGTCACCATTCCTAGAAGTTGCTTGTCGTGAGACGCTAAAGTAATAATTGGGTTTTTACCTTTTTCAGTCAATGTATCAACTTTTACTTCACTTGGAAGTTCTAATACGATACCGTGAGAGAATCCTAAAGCTAACTCAAGTTTTTGACCTGTGTGAGAAGCTCTATATCCTACCCCTACTAGTTCTAGTTTCTTTTCGAAACCTTCTGATACCCCAACGATCATGTTGGCGATCAACGCTCTGTATAAACCGTGAAGCGCTTTGTGTTGCTTAGAATCAGATGGTCTGTTTACATTAAGTTCACCATCTTTTTGTTCTAAAGTAATTCCTGCTGTAAGCTCTTGAGAAAGTTCTCCTTTCGCTCCTTTTACAGTTACTACACCGTTATTTTCAGTGATTGTAACTCCAGCTGGAATTGTTATAATTGCTTTACCAATTCTTGACATTTTCCTCTGATTAAAAATTAATAAACATAGCAGATTACTTCACCGCCTACTTTCTCTTCTCTAGCTTTCTTGTCAGTCATTACTCCTTTAGAAGTAGAGATGATAGAAATACCCAAACCGTTTAGTACTCTTGGAAGTTCAGTAGAACCTTTGTACTGTCTCAAACCTGGTCTAGAAGCTCTTTGAATAGACTTGATAGCAGGTTTGTTAGTTTGCTTATCGTACTTTAAAGCGATTTTGATCACTCCTTGAACAGCGTTATCTTCAAACTTGTAGTTTAAGATATACCCTTGATCAAATAGGATCTTAGTAATCTCCTTTTTGATTTTCGATGCAGGAATTTCCACCACTTTGTGGCCTGCGCTTTGTGCGTTCCTTACTCTTGTTAGGAAATCTGAAATTGGATCTGTTACCATTTTTCTTTTATAAATTATTGGTTAAAGACAATCAGTATTGAAAAGACTTGAAGAGGAAAATATCAGACTTCAGAAAACTTCGGTCTGATATTTATATTCTTTAGTATCTAGACAACTTAATTGTCCCGATTTTAATTAGTAATTATTACCAACTAGCTTTTCTTACACCTGGGATAAGACCGTTGTTTGCCATTTCTCTGAAAGTTACTCTGGAAATACCAAACGTTCTCATGTATCCTCTTGGTCTACCTGTTAGTTTACATCTGTTGTGTAATCTTACAGGAGAAGCATTTTTAGGTAATTTTTGAAGTCCTTCGTAATCACCTGCTTCTTTTAAAGCTTTTCTTTTGTCAGCGTATTTAGCAACAAGTGCTTCTCTTTTGCGCTCACGCGCTTTCATTGATTCTTTAGCCATTTCTTAGTTCTTTTTAAATGGTAAACCGAAGTGAGTTAATAATGCTTTAGCTTCTTTATCTGTCTTCGCAGTAGTAACGAAAGTGATGTCCATCCCTTGGATTTTTTTCACTTTGTCAATTACGATTTCAGGGAAGATAATTTGCTCAGTAATACCTAAGTTGTAGTTACCTCTACCATCGAAACCATCTGCCTTGATACCAGAGAAATCTCTAATACGTGGTAAAGCAGAAGAAGTAAGTCTGTCTAAGAACTCATACATTCTGTGAGCTCTCAAAGTTACTCTAGCACCTACAGGCATTCCTTTTCTTAGTTTGAATGCAGCTTCGTCTTTCTTAGAGATCGTACCTACTGCTTTCTGACCTGTGATGTTTGTAAGTTCTTCTACAGCATAATCAATGATTTTCTTATCTGCAGTAGCATCTCCTAAACCTTGTGATACAACGATTTTCTCTAATCTAGGTACTTGCATGATTGACTTGTACCCAAATTCTTCCATCATTGCAGGAACAATTTGCTCTTTGTATGCTTTTTTGGGTCTTGCTATAAATTCCATGTGTTAATTCAAATTATAAAGTTTCCCCCGTTTTTTTGTTAATTCTTACTTTCTTATCTCCTTCGATTTTGTAACCGATTTTGATAGCTTTTCCGTCTTTACCAACTAAAGCTACGTTAGAGATATGAATAGAAGCTTCCTTCTCAGTAATTCCTCCTTGAGGATTAGAAGCTGAAGGCTTAACGTGTTTTTTAACGATATTAAGTCCTGCAACGATTACTCTAGGGTCTCTTCCTTCTTTCTTGATCACTTCAATAACTTCACCAGTTTTACCTTTGATATCTTTCTTACCAGTAGTAATGATTACGTTATCTCCTCTTTTTATTTTTAACTTTGACATTTTCTTTTAAAAATTTTAAAAATTAAAGTACTTCAGGAGCTAATGAAATGATTTTCATATATTCTTTGTCTCTCAACTCACGAGCAACTGGTCCGAAAACACGTGTTCCTCTCATTTCTCCTGCTGCGTTTAGTAATACACAAGCATTGTCGTCGAATTTGATGTATGAACCATCTTTTCTTCTTACTGCTTTTTTAGTTCTTACTACTACAGCTTTAGATACCTGACCTTTCTTAGCGTTTCCTGATGGTGTAGAATCCTTGATAGTAACAACGATTTTATCACCAACTGAAGCATATCTTCTTCTGGTTCCTCCCAGAACTCTGATAACCAATACTTCTTTAGCACCTGTGTTATCAGCAACTTTTAATCTTGATTCTGTTTGTAACATTATTACTTAGCTTTTTCAATGATTCTTACTAATCTCCATCTCTTGCTCTTGCTCAAAGGTCTAGTTTCCTGGATCAGAACTGTATCACCTTCTGTGCATTCGTTGTTCTCGTCGTGTGCAGTATATTTTTTCGTTTTCAAAACGAATTTACCGTACATCGGGTGCTTTACTCTTGTAGTTTCACTAACAACAATAGTTTTTTCCATTTTATTACTGGAAACCACTCCGATTCTTTCTTTTCTTAAATTTCTATCCATTGTAAAATGAAATTATTGTTTGTTAGTTAACTCAGTGTTTAGTCTTGCGATTGTTCTTCTCAAATCTTTGATTTGAATCGGGTTTTCAATTGGGCTGATTGCATGAGCCAATTTCAATTTAGAATATTGAGCTTTTGCTTCAGTTAATTGAGCTTGAATATCACCCGCGCTTAAATTTTTAATATCAGCATTTTTCATTGTATTCAAAGATTATAGAGGTTTAACAAAATCGTTAGCAACGATGAATTTAGTAACTACTGGTAATTTCTGTGCCGCAAGTCTAAGAGCTTCTTTCGCAACTTCGTAAGGAACACCTCCTACTTCGAACATGATTTTACCTGGTTTTACTACAGCCACCCAATATTCAACAGCACCCTTACCTTTACCCATCCTTACTTCGGCTGGTTTCTTAGTAATTGGCTTATCTGGGAAGATTTTGATCCATAGCTGACCTTCTCTCTTCATATATCTAGTTGCAGCAATACGTGCAGCTTCAATTTGTCTAGCTGTGATCCAAGCTCCTTCCGTAGCTTTAATCCCGAAAGTTCCGTAAGCAAGTTGATTACCTCTTTGAGCAATCCCCTTCATCTTCATTTTATGAACTCTACGGAATTTGGTTCTTTTTGGTTGTAACATAATTTCTAAATTTTAGATTTTAGATTTTAGATTTTAGATTTTTTTTATTTTAAAAAAGTAACGGTAATTTAAAATTCAAAATGTCTAATCTAAAATTTTTAATTATTATTGTTATTATTGTTATTATTTTTTCTAGGTCTTCTGTTGTCTCTGTCTCCTCCTCTGTTTCTATCTCCTGACTGACCACCTTTCTTCTGTTGTCCTACTAATGGGGAAAGTTCTCTTTTACCATAAACTTCACCTTTCATAATCCAAACTTTTACACCTAGTCTACCATAAGTAGTGTGAGCTTCAGCCCAGTGATAATCGATATCAGCTCTGAAAGTAGACAATGGAATTCTTCCGTCTTTGAAAGATTCGCTTCTTGCCATTTCAGCACCGTTCAATCTTCCAGAGATTTGAACTTTGATACCTTCAGCACCCATTCTCATAGTACTAGCCATTGCCATTTTAACAGCTCTTCTGTAAGAGATTCTGTTTTCAATTTGCTTAGAAATACTATCAGCAACTAAAACTGCATCTAGTTCAGGTCTTTTGATTTCAAAGATGTTGATTTGAATATCCTTACCTGTAAGTTTCTTCAATTCTTCTTTTAATTTATCAACTTCCTGACCTCCTTTACCGATGATAAGTCCCGGTCTAGCAGTAGTAATTGTAACTGTAACTAATTTTAATGTTCTTTCAATATAAATTTTTGAAATACCACCTTTAGATAATCTAGCTTCAAGGTATCTTCTGATTTTGTAGTCTTCAGCGATTCTGTCTCCATAATCGTTTCCACCAAACCAGTTAGAATCCCATCCTCTGATGATACCTAATCTATTACCAATTGGATTTGTCTTCTGTCCCATACCTTGATTAATTTTCTTTATTACCTAAGATTAATGTAACGTGGTTAGATCTTTTTCTGATTCTGTACCCTCTTCCTTGTGGAGCTGGTCTTAGTCTCTTCAATTGTCTTGCACTATCCACGAAGATTTCTTTAACGATAAGGTTTGCTTCTTCAATATCAGCACCTTCGTTTTTAGTCTGCCAGTTTGCCATAGCAGAAAGAAGTAATTTCTCTAATTTGTTAGAGGCTTCTTTTTTAGAATATTTTAGGATATAAAGAGCTTTATCTACCTGCTCTCCTCTAATGATATCAGCAACTAATCTCATTTTTCTTGGAGATGATGGGCAGTCATTTAATGAAGCTTTTACAACGTCTTTGTTAGCTTCTTTTCTTGCGATTGCGCTATCTTGTTTTCTTGATCCCATGATTATCTGCTTCCTTTGTTTTTGTTACCACCATGACCTCTGAAAGATCTTGTTGGAGAAAATTCGCCTAACTTGTGACCTACCATGTTTTCTGTAACATATACAGGGATAAAAGATTTCCCATTGTGTACAGCGATAGTTTGTCCTACGAAGTCCGGAGAGATCATCGATGCTCTAGACCAAGTTTTGATAACTGTCTTCTTACCAGACTCTATATTTGCCTGAACCTTCTTATCTAAAGTATGATGAATGAACGGTCCTTTCTTAAGTGATCTTGCCATAATTATTTTCTTTTAGATACGATGTAACGGTTAGACACTTTGTTTTTCTTTCTAGTTTTGTAACCTTTAGCCGGCATACCGTTTCTAGATCTTGGGTGACCTCCAGAAGAACGTCCTTCACCACCTCCCATTGGGTGATCTACAGGGTTCATTACTACCGGTCTTGTTCTTGGTCTTCTACCTAACCATCTGCTTCTACCAGCCTTACCTGATACAGTTAATTGGTGATCAGAGTTGGAAACTGAACCAATCATTGCCATACATTCAGTAAGGATCATTCTAGATTCTCCTGAAGGCAATTTAATGATAGCATATTTTCCGTCTCTTGAAGTTAATTGAGCTGAAGAACCAGCACTTCTTGCTAAAATAGCACCTTGACCAGGCTTCATTTCAACACAAGAAATTACAGTACCCAATGGAATATTTTTCAATTTCATTGCGTTACCTACGTTTGGTTCAACGCTTTCTCCTGACACTACTTTCTGATCTACTTTGATACCGTTTGGAGCGATGATATATCTCTTCTCTCCGTCAGCATACTCTAATAAAGCGATAAATGCAGTTCTGTTTGGATCGTATTCTACAGATTTTACAGTTGCTTCAACGTTTGCTTTGTTTCTTTTGAAGTCAATAATTCTGTATTTCTTTTTGTGTCCACCTCCGGTGTAACGCATGGTCATTTTACCTGTTTGGTTACGTCCACCTGACTTTTTAATACCAACTGTTAGAGACTTCTCTGGTTTGTTGGTAGTAATTTCCTCAAAATTGTTTACAACTCTGAATCTCTGTCCCGGGGTGATAGGTTTTAATTTTCTAACAGACATTACTATTATTTATAATTAATAATTAATTTACAGCAAAAATATCGATAACCTCACCTTCAACAAGCTTGATTACCGCTTTTTTCAATTTGTTTGTCTTTCCTACTTGAAGACCTTTTTTAGTGTATTTCGAAGAAACCTTCGGAGCATAAATCATTGTGTTAACGTCTGCTACTTTTACACCGTAAGCCGCTTCTACAGCTTTTTTAATCTGGATTTTATTCGCCTTAGGATTAACTAAGAAAGAATAAGAACCTCTTAAATCCGTAAGGTAATTAGCCTTTTCTGAGATAACTGGTTTAATAATAATAGACATGACTTATTTCTTTAGATTTTCCTGGAATTTTTCAACTGCACCTTCGAAGAATACAACTTCACCTGCATTTACTAAATCGTAAGAACTCACTTCATTGAAGTTCATTACTTTAGCTTTAGGTAAGTTTCTTGAAGATAAATACACATTCTTGTTAGCTTCAGGAAGGATGAATAAAGCTTTCTTGTCGTTTAATGCCAAAGCATTTAATACTGTGATGAAATCTTTAGTTCTAGGAGCGCTTAAGCTCATATCTTCCAAAACTCTGATGCTGTTGTCTCTCATTTTCTGAGATAAAACAGATTTCTTAGCTAATCTCTTAAGAGCTTTGTTCAATTTGAATCTGTAGTCTCTTGGTTTTGGCCCGAATACTCTACCTCCACCTCTGAAAGTTGGAGATTTGATATCCCCGTATCTAGCAGATCCTGATCCTTTTTGCTTCTTAAGCTTTTTAGTAGAAGCAGTAATTTCGCTTCTTTCTTTCGATTTATGAGTCCCTTGTCTTTGTGCAGCAAGGTACTGTTTAACTTCTAAGTAAACCGCGTGCTGATTTGGCTCAATTCCGAATACTGTTTCGTCTAGAGTTACTTTTCTTCCGGTCTCTTTTCCTGATGTATTTAATACTACTAGTTCCATTTTCTGATAATTACATAAGAATTTTTAGCTCCCGGAACAGCACCTTTTACTACTAAAAGATTTTGTTCTTGATCAACTTTTAACACTTGAAGGTTTTGAACAGTTACCTGCTCACCTCCCATTCTTCCAGCCATTCTCATCCCCTTGAATACTCTTGAAGGATCTGAACCTGCACCGATAGAACCTGGAGCTCTAAGTCTGTTGTGCTGTCCATGAGTTGCCTGCATTACACCTCCAAATCCGTGTCTTTTAACAACACCTTGGAAACCTTTACCTTTTGAAGTACCTGTTACGTCAACATATTCACCTTCAATGAATAAATCAACTTTTACTTCTTCTCCTACTTTTACTTCATCAACGAATTCTCTGTAGAATTCAACTAATTTAGCTTTAGGAGCAGAACCAGCCTTTTTAAAATGACCAGCTAACGCTTTACCAACGTTCTTCTCACTCTTGTCATCGAAACCTAATTGAACAGCTTTATAACCGTCTTTTTCTAAGGTTCTGACCTGTAAAACCGAGCATGGACCAGCTTGGATAACTGTACAAGGAATGTTTTTTCCTTCTTCGTTAAACAAAGATGTCATACCGATTTTCTTACCAATAATACCTGACATTGTTTATATTATAATAAAATTTATCTTTCTCTTTATCACCATTTTTAGGAGGTCTAAAGTAATTTCTACTTCTGATATAGGCATACTACGCCCCTAAAATGAGTGTGCAAATGTATGAATAATTTTATTACTGACAAATTTTTTAAGTAAAATATTTTGATTTTTAATCAATTAGAACTTTTTGAGAAAATTCGGAACAAATTTCCTCCTCAATTATTTTGATTTTAAAAAAGAAATTAGAAAGAAGATCCGTTTATACGATCACATTCACACCTGCTTCTTCCAATCCTGCCTCATCTTCACCAGAAATACCTGTATCAGTAATCAGATAGTCTATTTTATCTAATGATGCAATCTTACCAAAGCCTTTTTTGTTGAGTTTTGAAGAATCTGCAAGAATCACCGTTTGATCGGCACAGTCAATCATCACCTGATTAAGATGAGCTTCTGCGGCATTAGAAGTACTGATTCCAAATTCAAGATCAATACCATCTACTCCCAGAAAAAGTTTATTACACGAGAACTGTTTAAGAATTCCTTCGGAAATAGATCCTACTATGGAAGTGGAACTCTTACGGACTTCTCCTCCCAGCTGGATGATATTAATATTAGGATTATTACAAAGCTCAATAGCTACCCTCAAAGAAGAGGTCAATACGGTAAGTGGTCCAAAGTTCACCAGCATCCGGGCAAGATAATGCATTGTTGTTCCGGAAGCTAATATAATACAGTCGTTCTCCTGAATCAGCGCTAACGCGGCTTTTGCAATCGCTTGTTTTGCTTCTACATTAATATTCTCCTTCTCCCCTACATTTTTCTCATAAGCATATCTTACCTGCTTACTTGCCCCTCCATGATTACGGAAAAGCAGCCCTAAACTTTCAAGATGATTCAGATCCTTTCGGATCGTAACCGAAGAAACATTCAGTTTTTCACATAAATCTTGCACAAGAACATGGCCTTTTTCATCCAGCTCTTTTAATATTTCATCATGCCTTGGGATCAGCTTCTCCATTTTATTCGTTTCATCAAAATTAGCGTTTTTTTTTCGTACTCTAAAATTTCATTTATTTTCTTTTTGCTTTCATTTTTAATTTATATATTTGAAAACGAAACATAAACGAAACATTTATGAAACGAAACGAAGAACTCAGTAAATTAACCAATGTAAAGGAATGGGACTTTATAGTCATAGGAGGAGGAGCCAGTGGTTTAGGTTCGGCACTAGACGCAGTAAGCAGAGGTTTTAAAACCTTATTGCTTGAATCTCACGATTTTGCAAAAGCAACATCCAGCAGAAGTACAAAATTAGTACATGGTGGAGTAAGATATCTTGCCCAGGGAGACGTAGGATTGGTAAAAGAAGCATTAAAAGAAAGAGGTCTGCTTGCTAAAAACGCAGCTCATATCGTAAAAAATCAATCTTTTATTATTCCTAATTATACTTGGTGGGGAGGAATCTATTATAAAATAGGTTTATCCATTTATGATTTCCTTGCAGGAAAGCTGAGCTTGGGAAAAACAAGATACATTAGCAAATCAAAGACTGTAGAAAAACTTCCAACTATTGAACAAAATCACTTGATGAGTGGTGTTGTTTACCAGGACGGACAGTTTGACGATGCCAGACTTGCTGTGAATTTAACTCAGACCATTATCGAGAAAGGAGGAACCGCAGTCAATTATGTAAAGGTGATCAATCTTCTGAAAGATGGTGCTGATAAAGTAATTGGTGTTGTTGCAGAAGATCAGCTGTCCAAGCAGCAATATCAGATTCACGCTAAGGTAGTCATTAATGCCACAGGTGTATTTACCAATGACATCCTTAATATGAATAACCCTAAGCATGGTAAACTTGTTGTTCCAAGCCAGGGAATCCATTTGGTGCTTGATAAATCATTCCTGAAAAGTGATGATGCGATCATGATTCCAAAAACATCAGACGGAAGGGTTCTATTTGTTGTTCCTTGGCACGACAGAGCTTTGGTAGGAACTACGGATACTCTTCTAAAGGATGAAAGTTTTGAACCCCGTGCTCTGGAAGAAGAGATCAACTTTGTTTTAAATACAGCAAGACAGTATTTAGCTAAGAAACCTACCCGTGAAGATGTAAAATCTGTATTCGCAGGATTACGCCCTCTGGCCGCTCCCAAAGATGGAAGTAAAAGTACAAAAGAGGTTTCCAGAAGTCATAAAGTTATTGCTTCTGAAACAGGGTTAATTTCCATTATCGGTGGAAAATGGACAACTTATCGTAAAATGGCTGAAGATACTGTAGATGAAGCGATGAAAGTTCACAGATTAGGAAATACCACATCCAAAACAGAACATCTTTCCATTCATGGTAATGTAAAACCGGAGCAGGTAGACAGAAGCAATCATCTGTATGTTTACGGTTCAGATATTCCTGCTATAAAAGCCTTACAGGAAAGCAACCCGCGTTATTCCCAGAAACTTCATCCTGATCATCCTTTTACCATTGCAGAAATTGTATGGGCGATAAGAAATGAGATGGCAGAAACCATTGAGGATATCTTATCAAGAAGAGTCCGTTTATTATTCTTAGATGCCAGAGCAGCTATAGACAGTGCTCACACTGTTGCAAAAATAATTGCTGAAGAAAAAGGATATTCTGAAGAATGGACGCAGCAACACGAAAATGAATTTATTGATTTAGCAAGAGGATATTTATTAACGCCTTATTCACCTAAAGTCCAACCTTAATCTAGTACACTTTTATGAATGAAAAATTAATTCTCGCTTTAGACCAGGGGACAACTTCCTCCAGAGCGATCTTATTCAACCACAGTGGAGAAATTAAATATGTAGCACAGAAAGATTTCAGACAAATATTCCCGACACCGGGTTGGGTAGAGCATGATCCGAATGAAATCTGGTCATCACAAATCTCCGTAGCAGCAGAAACTATAGCGAAAGCAGGGATCTCCGGACTGGAAGTTGCCGCTATCGGTATTACCAATCAACGGGAAACAACCATTGTATGGGACAAAGAAACCGGTGAGCCTATTTACAATGCCATTGTATGGCAAGACCGAAGAACGTCTAAATATTGTGATGAGCTAAAAGAGCAGGGTCACGCTGAAGTTATTAAAGAAAAAACCGGCCTTGTATTAGACGCTTACTTTTCTGCAACAAAACTAAAATGGATCCTTGATAATGTAGAGGGTGCCAGAGCTAAAGCAGAAGCAGGAGAACTATGTTTTGGAACAGTAGACACATGGCTTGTATGGAAGCTTACCCGTGGTAAAATGTTTATCACTGACGTATCCAATGCCAGCAGAACAATGCTACTGAATATCCATACACTAGAATGGGACAATGATTTGTTAGAATTATTCAATATTCCCAGAGCTGTTCTTCCCGAAGTAAAGCAGAGCAGTGAAATATATGGAGAAACTGCAACTACTTTATTTTCCACTAAAATTCCTATTGCAGGCATTGCGGGTGACCAGCAGGCAGCTCTATTCGGGCAAATGTGTATCACTCCGGGAATGGTAAAAAACACATACGGAACCGGCTGCTTTTTATTAATGAATACAGGAAAAGAAGCTGTTTCTTCTAAAAACAACCTGCTTACCACCGTAGCCTGGAAAATCAATGGAGAAGTAAACTATGCACTGGAAGGAAGTGTATTTGTAGGAGGTGCAGCAATCCAATGGCTGAGAGACGGTCTTAAAATTATTCATTCATCTGAAGAAGTGAATGAGCTGGCAGCATCTGTTCCTGACAATGGTGGTGTATATTTCGTTCCTGCCCTTACCGGATTAGGAGCACCACACTGGGATCAGTATGCACGGGGAACTATTGCCGGTATCACCCGTGGAACAACTGACGGACATATTGCCAGAGCAACATTGGAAGGTATTGCATTCCAGGTTTATGATATTGTAAAATCTATGGAAGCAGATTCCGGAAGGGCCAGTCTCGAACTAAGAGTAGATGGAGGAGCTTCGGCAAGTGATCTTTTGATGCAGATACAGTCTGATCTGTTTGGTTTTAAAATCACAAGACCTCAGACACTTGAAACCACTGCATTAGGAGCTGCTTATCTGGCAGGTCTTGCGGTAGGATACTGGAAAGATATTGATGAAATACAGTCTCAATGGATCGTAGATAAAGATTTCCATCCTCAGCTGGATACAGAAAATGTTGATAAAATGATCCATCTGTGGAAGAAGGCCGTATCGCGTTCGCAAAACTGGATAGAAGATTAACCCGTTGACCTTAAAAATACACATATGACACCATTTATCGCAGAATTAATAGGAACAATGCTTCTTATACTCTTAGGCAACGGCGTTGTCGCCAATGTTGTCTTAAAGGGAACCAAAGGAAATAATTCCGGCTGGATTGTAATTACAACAGCATGGGCATTAGCCGTCTTCATCGGCGTCACTGTAGCCGGACCTGTAAGCGGTGCCCACCTAAACCCGGCAGTCACCATTGGTCTTGCTACCGCAGGAAAATTTTCCTGGGATTTGGTTCCAACTTATATAGCCGCCCAAATGATTGGGGGAATGCTTGGTGCCTTTCTGGTTTGGCTATTCCATAAGGATCATTTTGCTATAACAGAAGATGAACCAGGCATGCTTGCCTGTTTCAGTACAGGACCAGCCATCAGAAAGACTTCTTCTAATCTTATCAGTGAGATTATAGGAACGTTTGTACTGGTATTTGTCATCTTCCACTTTTCGGATCCGAGTATTTCGATCGATATTGACCCTACAGCAAAAGTAGGATTAGGTTCTGTAGGAGCTCTTCCTGTTACGTTCCTTGTCTGGGCAATAGGTTTGTCTCTGGGCGGAACTACAGGCTATGCAATTAATCCGGCAAGGGATCTGGCTCCAAGAATCATGCATGCTATTTTACCTGTAAAAGGGAGCAGTGATTGGGGATATGCATGGATACCGGTAGCGGGACCTGTGATAGGAGCTGTGCTTGCCGCTGTTTTATATGGACTCTTAACTTAAAAAATACAGATGATGAGAATTTTAAAAGGAATCTTCCTGCTCATGCTAGGCAGCGGAAGGTTATTTTCTCAGGAAACTACTGAGACTAAGGAAAACAGACTTGATTTCACGGCCAACATTCAGAATAACCATTTATGGAGAGGTTTAATCATTACTGATAAGCCTGTTGTAATGGGAAATCTATCCTATGCCCTGGATGCGGAAAAAAAATGGAAAATAGGAATCTGGGGAGCATCCGCTTTAGCAGATGATAAAGACAATACTCATTATAAAGAAATCAATTATTATGTTCAATATTCTGACGGACGTTTTTATATCGGACTTTGGGATCTTTATAACTCCAGAAACATTAATACTGCCGTAGCTGCAGATGACATCTTCAGCTATTCACAAAGAAGAACGGCACATATTATTGACTTAAGAACCAACTATACGTTCGGGCCTTCATTCCCTATTAATATTGAAGCAGATATTATGCTTTATGGAGGTGCCAATGCAGGAGAGGTTGTTCTTGAGCCGGACGGAAGTTATAAAAAGAATAAATATTCTACTTATGTCCAGGCAAGTTACCCCGTAATAAAGGGCCAGAAAGTGAATCTGGATGCATTTGTAGGCGCCGGCTTTGCTCTTAATGATAAAACGTTCCTGTATGGAAATGGCAAAAACAGTTTTGACATCGTTAATATAGGTGTAAAAGCAGGTAAGGTTGTTAAGATTACTGACCATTACAGTCTTCCTGTTTATATGATGGCCATGTGGAATCCCTCTAATAAGTTTGCAAGGATTCAGCTTGCTGCGACTGTTTTTTAAACCGAATATCTACCACAATACTATAAAATCACTCCAAAGGAGTGATTTTTTTGTTATGGATGATGATGACCACCTGTCAAATTAAACCACCCCGTCAAATCTTTGATTTGCCCCCCTCCACTGGAGAGGAATGGTTATACGAATGTTATGTCTGAGATTAATAACGGTCTTATATCCAATCACCGGGATTTCACGGTTTATCTTTTAAGTAAATATTTTTACTTTTGAAGAAAAAAAGAACTATGAAAAAATTTTTCAGTATCATGATTTTGTGTATCAGTATTTTGTCTTTTGCACAGGTAAAAGTTCCTTTTACGGGACATAGAAGTTTTGATATTATGGAGGGCTACAGTGGTACCGGTACTCCTCATTATTATTTGGATGTGAAAAAAAACGGTGATGTCTTTTTTGGATATGTTCAGGTAAATCAGGCTAACGGAAAAGAAACTACAGAAGAAATAAATGCAGGCAAATACGGAGCAAACAAAGTAATGAAAGTACATTTCAAAAAATTCGATGAGACTTTCTTTGTGAAATTTGATAAAAATAAAATCTTTATGACCGATGAAAAGGGAAATATTCAGAATCTTGAAGGCTGTTGCTCTTCCAGTGAGAGTATGGATAAAGAAACCTGTACCTGTGAAAGTGGACTGTATGAATAATAAGATAATATAGCGCCACTCCTTTGGAGTGGCTTTTTGTTTAATGGAAAGAAAAAGGCCACCCATTAAAAATTCTTTGAATTTTTGCCACCTCTCTGGTGGAGAGGAATGATTATAAGAATTGTTGGGATTTGTTGAGAGTTTGAGATCATGTAATTTGTCAGGAATAAGGAATCACCGGGATTTTACGGTGTATGGTTTCTATAAATATCTTTACTTTTGAAGAATCAATTATGCACACCACGGTATGAAAATCCTAAATATTTTATGGGTTTTATTTTTTATTGTTTCCTGCAGTAAAAAGGAAAACCATCCTTACACGTTCTATTATTGGAAAACCAATTTGAAACTGAATCAGGAGGAGAAAAAAGTATTGGCACAGGCTTCTGTTCCTTATTTATATACCCGCTTTTTTGATGTTGATAAAATAGGAGGAAAGTTTCAGCCTGTGGCTGTCATCACCAAAGACCAGAGTTTTCAGACCGATAAGCAGGTGTTACCTACTGTTTTTATCACGAACCAGACTTTACTGAACATTTCTTCGGAGGAGATAAAATTCCTGGCAGAAAGCATTCATCATTTAATCTTGAAAAAAACAGAAGAGTATCATTTAAAAATCAACAAGGAAATTCAGATCGACTGCGACTGGACAGCCGGTACACGTAATGATTATTTTAAATTTCTAAAGGAACTGAAAAGGGTTTCCGGAAAAAACATCACCTGTACTCTACGTCTTCATCAGGTTAAAGATAAAAAGCAGACCGGAATTCCGCCGGTAGAAAAGGTATATCTGATGTGCTACTCCACTTCTTCCCCATTAGAAAAATCTGATAAAAACTCCATTCTGGATGTGGCTACATTAAAAAGTTATCTTTCCAGAATTGAAGAGTATCCCATCAAAACTATTGAAGTAGCACTCCCTATCTACTCATGGGGAATTGTTACCAACCATCTGGAAAAGCATAAGCTTATTAATGCATTATCTACAAAGGATCTGCAAAATGAGCATTTTAAAAAGATCTCTGAAAATGAGGCTGAAGTTTTGAAAGACGGTTTTTACTTTGGAAGCTATCTGAATAAAGGTTTTAAAATAAAGGTAGAGGAAATTTCAGGTGAGCAGCTTGAAGATGTCATCCGCTTTCTTGAGAAAAAAATACCTCATTTTAATATTATTTATTATCAATTAGATAGTAAATTTGTGTTAGATCGAAAATTTTAAATCATCATCACAGATGAAGGCAGAGTATTACTACCTGCACGGATTTATATTATGAATCATTATAAAAAATTAAAAACACCACTCTACATATGAAAAAGTATATTCTTTCACTTGCAGTGGCCTCTCTTTTCTATACGAAATCTGATGCCTGCGCCTGGTCGGATCCTGACTACGAATACTTCAATCTTTTTACCCAGAGTATCATTAAAGATAAATCTTACCTTCCTTTTCTGCACAATTATTCCAGCAGATTCTACACGGGTTATAAAACCTCGTTGATTCCTGATGACAATCTGGAAACATGGAAGAAGTATTTCGGCAACCAGCTTAATCATGCTGAAGCTTATGATCTGGTTTATAAGATCAGTATGAACGACCTCAATAGTCTTAAAAACGGAAATCCTTCCAACCCTCTTCTCCAAAAGCTGGGTTCAGGATTTTACCAGAAGTACCGCGAGGGTATAGATTATTTAATTGAGGCCAAATATCTGGAACCTTATATGAGCATCAATTATATTGAAAGTGAAAATTCATTTTACTATGAGAGAAATGCCAACACTAAGAATGCGACGGCTCTTGATTATGACAAAACCATTGCTGCTTTAACTTCTTTATACAATGCTGCCAGAAATCCGGAAATTAAACAGCGCTATGGATATCAACTGGTACGTCTCAATCATTATACGAGAAATTATGATGCTTCACTGCAGGCATTCAAAACCTATATAGAACCAATCAAGCTAAAAGGTGCTGTTTATTTTATGGCACTGGATCAAATGGCAGGTGCTCAAAGGGGACTGGAGATGAACAGTGATGCCAACTGGAACTTCTTCCAGGTATTCATGAACACTAAAGACCGTAAAGAATCTTCTTTTGTATCTATGAAACTTTCGGATACGGCTTCTTTCAGCAATATTATGAAAAGGGCTAATACCAATGAGGAAAAAAACATGGCTTATTTCCTTTTAGGCTATGAGGATTTCAACAATCCTATTCCGGTTATGGAAAAAATGTATGATATTAATCCTGACTCTGAAATTCTGAAAGTAATGGCCGTAAGAAGTATCAATGAACTGGAAAGAAGTTATCTTCCCACTTATTATTATACTGATGCTGCTTCCGGGAGAGTTTCTGTACAAAGAGGAAAAACGGATACCAAAGCTTCAAATGATAATGTAGCGGACAACACTACCACAGTGGTAAAAGAGGAAAAGCTTTCTTTCTGGCAAAAGATTGTAAGGTTCTTTAAAAACCTTTTCGGAGGTTCTAAGTCTGAAAAAACCGGTGATGAAGCTAAAGCTGATCAAAGTGATGATGAGCTCTTCAGTAATCCGGACAGGATACCTTTCTATACCCGAACAGGGTATTATTATGATCAGAAAACACAGGACTTCCTTGATGCTCTGGAAAAATTCACTGATAAAACAAGGGAGAAATCTAAGGATGAATACTGGCAGATTGCCAATGCTTACCTTAAGTTTTTGAAAAAAGACTATAAAGCAAGTTCTGAAATTCTTAATGACATCAAAACCACCAATCCTGAGTACCAGGAGGAGATCAAGAGAATGAAAGTGCTGAATGATATTGTATCTCAGCCTAAAATAGATGCAGCATACGAGGATCATTTAATGAAAGATTATCCTGAATACTTTGTGGAAAAACCTGTAAAAAAAGACACTGCCACCACAGATAATTTCGATTATTATGGGGAAGCACCATCTACTGCAGACTTCCTTAAAGATGTCTTGGCTAACCGCTACTTCCTTCAGGGTGAGGATGGAAAATCATTCCTGATGAATAATAAACTTTCTGACCTTCAGTATAACCCGAACTCAAGTCTGGTAAAAAGTGTGGAGGACTTCTACAGAAAGTCAAATAAAACACAGTTTGAGCAGCAGGTTATTGCCAAAAATATGGACAGTGTAGGTAATATTGATGCATTTTTCAATACCATTTATGGAGACAGAGCCATGAGGCTTGCCAATTTTGAAAAGGCTAAATCCCATTATGAAAAAGCGCAGAAATTTGCCGGAATCCCAAGAGTCAATTATGACTGGTCAGAAAAAAGCGGTCAAACCATCACTGCAAAACAATATACACCTACTGAGTATAACGGTTTTGATAATATTTCAAATCTTGTGTTTGGTCATAATGTTTGGGAAAGCTTCCAGAGTTCTGATGCTGAAAGTATGAAAGCTGAAAACTACACTGATTTCCCTTTCATCAAAAGCAGTATGAATAAACTTGAACTTGCTGATGTTTTGATCCAGCTTAAAAAGATTGGAAATGGTGCTGATGAAAAAGCTGCCAAAGCCAACCAGCTTATCGGAAATTTACTGTACAACACCTCTATTTTAGGATATTACAGAGAGTTGTTCGTCATGGATGTCGACAATAGTAATGGTGGAAAGTATAACTTCTGGAATACCGACAGAAAGAACCCTTATAAATATTATTACAAAAACTTCCTGGACACTTCCTATATTGAGCCTGACAATTTTGACCTGGCAATTAATTATTATCAAAAAGCCCTGAAGCTTTCCAATAATAAGGAAGAAAAAGCAAGAGTTCTTTTCCAGATGGCTAGTGCTGAACAAGGGAAATACTATCAATATGAAGCAAAAAACCAGATGGATTATGATTATTCTGACCCTAAGTGGTCTGAAAAATCTGATGCTCACCAAAAGGAACTGGACAATCTGAGAAATCAGAAATACAGAACCTATTTTGCACAATTGAAAACACAGTACTCAGATACTGAAACCTCAAAAGCACTGATCGGAAGCTGTTCTTATTTCAGTTACTTTATGAGATAACATCACTACATAAAAAAACCTCTGAATCATCAGAGGTTTTTTATTTTAGATCTTATGTTATTTCTTAATAAACTTGGTTTTGATATTTTTCCATTATCGTTTATGGTCATGAAGCAGACTCCCTATCTTTACTCTTTACTTCCTCTTCTGCAATGACCCTAAGAAGCTTTTATAGTATGGCTTTTTACCCTTACATATTCAAAATCAAGAATCATCAACACAATTACACAACACACAACCACATCATAATCAATTACTTACTACTTTTACTCTATCATTATGACTTAATGATAGAGTAAAACTAAAAACCATTAACCAAAAAAATCAACACAACATGAAAACAACAATCTCAGACGAGGAATTTTACGCCGGATTACAACGGTTACCCAAGCCCAAGTATCCCTTCCCAAATTCTATTCACCATGATTTTCAACTTCAGAGGGAAGAATATTATGATTGGATTGACAGGGAGTATATTTTCCACAGTAAAGAAGCCCGTGAAAAACACAAACAGCATAACTTGACTGATATTGCAGCACGCGGTTGCCCTTTTTTAAAGAATCTGGCAGAATTGAGACCATTAGCCATTTATGCTGCTGATGGGGCTATGATGGATGATTATTTTGATCGTTGTTCATATGATGAAATGAAAGATATAGCAACTCACATTATGACTTTGCTTACTGATGATGATCCGGATGAACCAGCTAACAATGATATATTTCATCGATTCTGGATATTAAGACAGAGCGCCATTGCATGTGAAATGCCAGAACGATTATATAAAAAATTCCTAAAATCTTTACATGAAGTACTTATTGGGTATGCAGACGAAAGAGTATATTACAGATCAAACACAATCCCCCCTCTTCCCGTTTACCTATTGATTCGTGAGGCTACAAGTGGGGCAAAACCTTTTTGTCAATATGTGGCTATGCAAAAAGATTATCGACAGCTACCTGACAGCATACTGGAGCATTTACATATTCAACGCCTTCATACTATTTGTGCTCTGATGATCGGAATACATAATGATATTATTTCTTTACCAAAGGAACTCCATAGAGAAGAGGACACCATGAATCTGGTGAAAGTATTACAGCAAGAGCATAAAACTTCAATAAAAGAAGCCTATATGATGGCTCTGGAAGTGCATGATAATTATTTAAAAGAATTTCTCGTATTACAGGAGCATTTACCTTCTTTTGGTCAATGGCAGGAAATGACCCGCAATTATGTACAGGATCTCGGTATTATGGTAGCCGGCGTATATGCTTGGCACACGAATGATACATCCCGCTATGTAAATGGAGGATATGTAGAGGGTGAATTTAACAGCAAACAATAAAAAAAAGGAATCATTCAGATTCCTTTTTTTGCTCCTGCTTCTTCAGCCATTCTTCATGTTTATTTTTTAATAAACTTGGCTTTGATATTTTTTCCATTATCATTTATAGTCATGAAGTAGATTCCTTTTACGAAGCTGCTTACATTTATTTGACCTTCACCAATTATACCTTTTGAAATCAATTGCCCCGGAGCATTGAAAATTTCGTAGGATGATTTTGGAGATACATTTTTCACATTCAAAACATTGTCCACAGGATTCGGATAAACCTGAACCGAATTTATTTTTCCTGTTTCCGAAACGGCCAATGTACCTGCTGTCATTTTTTTCACTGCATAGAATACATTTCCGATTGCTGAAACTCTTACATGAATCGTCTTTCCAGCTAAAGAGGCAGGAATGAAAACATTTGCTGTTCCACTGTTAGGTACTGATGCTGCCAGATCATTCCATGTTGCACCGTTATCATCAGTATAATCAATTTTTACATCAGCCACATTATAAGGTACGGCTGTAGTTCCGGAAACCGTCCATTTAATTTCTGAACTGGTATCAGGAGTAAGAGATGCCGTATCCACCTTGAAGGCTTCTGCAGAGCCTACTACAATGGTTTGTGTAGTATGAGCGCTTTGTCCCTGCCCCGGTTTATTATCTCTCACGGTTACACGGAAATGAGTTGTTCTTGCTACCGTACTTGCTGCTTCAAAATCATCAGCATTCTTCACCTCTCCATTTAATACGGTAGAAAGCTTAGGGAAATATCTGGTAGGACTTAATGTTGGTGGCCATGATCTGAAATTGGCCCCCGAGGTAGTTCGTCCAATGTAGAACTTATTAACGCCGTTATATAAATAACTTGGATCTACCTGCTCCCAGGAATAAGTTAATACATCCCCATCCGGATCTGTTGCCTCTGCGGTGAGTGCAAATGCAGTACTCATCGGGATGGTATATGTTACCGGCATTTCTGTAACTACCGGCGGGCGGTTGATAATGGTGGTTATGGTACCACAGTTCACTCTCGCACCAGTCAGAAAATTATCCTGTACCTGATCAATACTTACGGAATGAAAAAACAGATCAGAGTGCTTCTGCACATCCGTTGAAGCTCCTGTAATTCCTGCGTACCCCATGATTGTTGACCCTGATCCAGGTTCTACCTCTACACCAGTTCCTTCTCTGTTACTATACGTATGGTTGTTTCCCAGCTGGTGCCCTATTTCATGGGCTACAAAATCAATATCAAAACTATCTCCGCTAGGAGGCAGCTGAGTTGTGCTGTTAAAATCCCAGATTCCGTTCGGATACCAGTTTACACCCGGCGATGTAATACCGGATCCTTTGTAGCTGTTATTGGCATTACCCCCTACATTTAAACTGTTATTGCATACACAGCCTATACAACCTGCATTTCCTCCTCCTCCAGAGGCTCCAAACAAGTGGCCTATATCAAAATCGGCATCTGTAACTCCGTATACTCCTCCATGTAAAGTATCCATCAGCTCTATATTCCATGATGACGGCGGCGAGGTAAGATCCGTAACGGTACTGTAAGGATCAGTATTTGGATCAGTAAATAGGGTTTGTATATTATTAATGAGGTTTACATGTACATTAAACTCCTGCTCAAAAACTCCGTTCACCCTTGTTAATGTAGCATTGATTTGCGTCATGGCTCCGGAAAGCCCTCCAAAAAACTGAGTATACTCTCCTGTGGTAGAGAGTGCCAGTCTTAGTGTTCTGAATTTCTGATTTCCACTTCTCCTGGCAAATGCTGTTTTATCAGAGTAAGTCTGCATCTCCTTCATTTGGTCTACAGCCTCTTTTTTTTCAGTGGTATTACAAACAAATGCATGCCCGTTCCTGTTAGTTTTTCCGTGGACAGAATAAAAAGATTTATCTGCAGTAGCGGGCTCAATAAACTCATACTTTCCATCATTTCCAATGATCATGGACTGGAAATCATTGGGGCCAACACTGAATCTGATATATTTGGAAGGATCATCAATACCCACCCCTACATAAGATCCGAGTTCATACTGTTTTGCCAATGCTTCATCCATAACTGGAAAACTACTGACCGCAAATCTTTCCGTCTTTCCGGATAATGTAGGAATATTCACACTAATAGCAGAACCTTCCCCGATTTTTGAGGTCCTCAGTAGCTGAGTTCTGATCTGATCAATATCGAGTCTATAATAAATCGAATTATCACTTTTCTTTACAATTTTTTCTTTAGGTACATTCTGACTCCATTGGGCGCTTACTATTGTTGATAAAAACACAAATGGTAAACATGATAATTTTAAATTCATATAAATATGTTTGTATAAAAATGATGTCTTCACCAAAAAGTTCCTTCAAGAAATTTTATAATGAAGACTAATTATTCTTTCTTCTGTTCCTGCTTCTTGAGCCATTCTTCATGTTTATTTTTGAAGAACTCATGTTTGTAATTCTGATTTCTCTTTGCTGCATCAATAGAATGCGAGGTATGGATATCCGCATCCTTTTTGGCAAACTGAGCCAGATTTTCGTAATAATGGTGGAGCTGATCCAGTTCCGTTTCTGTAAGATCTTCAATATCTACAATTCTGTTACTGGCCTTTTCATGGGCCGCAATCAGCTCGTTCAGCTTTATCTGTATAGCTTTAGAATCTTTATTCTGGGCTTTTTGAATAAGGAAAACCATTAAAAAGGTAATGATCGTAGTTCCTGTATTGATCACAAGCTGCCAAGTTTCCGAATAATCGAAAAAAGGACCTGTTACCGCCCAGATAATGACCAGAAGCATAGCTCCGATAAATGCAACAGGACTTCCTGTAAATTTTACTGCCTCGTTTGAAAATTTCTCAAAAAAATTATGATTGTTGTGACTCATGATAGAAGTTATTTTACATAATAAATGTATAAAATTACCATGAACCGGGATGAATAAAGTTGAGTTTTCAGTTGGGAAGTGGTATGTTTTATTTTATTTTCTTAGCCCTATGCCACCAGATCAGAAATCCTGTCACAGGTAGAGAACATCCGATAAGAGACACTATAAAATAGAGAATGATACTGGGGAGTCCCATGATTTCTCCAGTATGCAAAGGTTTGGTAAGTGCTGTAAACTGTTTATTGAGAGGCTTTGCAGAGAACAATTCTCTGGTTTTAAAAACTCCTATTTTATCAAATGTCACTTCATCCGGAAGCATCATTCCCAGCAGGTTCTGCCTGTTTATTTTAATGATCACATATCGGGGGTTATCTTTATTAGGTAACTCTACACTTGTAACAGCAGTATAAGGAAGGTACTGGTCCGAAAGCTGTATAATTTTATCGATAGAAGCAGACGTTGAATTTTTAAGATTTTTCTTTTCATCCTGCTTCTTGAGCATATCTTCCATAAGCCCACTGAACGGATCATCACCATTCTCATTATTATTTGAAATATGATCAATTGAAGATCCACCAAGACTCACAATAAGGCTATTTTTCACCCAGGGATAGGTTATATACAGTCCTGTAACAGCAATAAAGAAAAGCATCAGGAAGCTGTAGAATCCAAGGGTATTATGGAGGTCATAATTCAGTCGCTGAAACTTTGCTTTCAACATGACAGTCAGACCTTGTTTTAGAAACTTCAGCTTTTTGGGCAGCCAGAGGATAAATCCTGAAATCAGCAACCCACAAAATATAAGTACCGCAGCTCCTACCACCTGACGTCCGGCGTTTCCCATCATAAGGTTTCTGTGAATATCAAGTACAACTTCAAAAAAGTGGCTCGCTCCGATATCTGCCGGCCCCAGAATTTCACCTGTATACTGATTATAATAAGTGCTTTTATCCAATTGATTTTCCCGATATCCAATAACATAGCTTCTTCCTTTATCATCCGGAATCAGAAGGGAGGTCAGCTCTTTTTTCTGTTCTAACAATTCTGACCGGATCAGATCCGGGTTTTTAACTTTTCCGGAAGCTGAGCTGATATATACTTTATCTCTGTTTGTAAATTCTATAACCTGGTTTTTGAATGCATACAGGCAACCGGTAAGACACATTACAAAAACGATGACCGCTGATAAAAGTCCCAACCAAAGATGAATAAGCCACATCAGATATTTAGTAACCGATTCATTCTTCCTTTTTTTCCGGTAAAGGCTTTTAAATAATAACTTCATTTGGGCATATAACAAAAACATTAAGATGGTTGGGGTCACCTTAATGTTTTTTAAATTAAAATTGATATGAATGATTGATAATTTTAAAGGGTGACCTATAAATTAATTTCGCTGAATAATCTGCTATGTATATTGGATAAGCCTTACAAGAAAGTTCTGTGATACGGGTAGAACTTACTTTTCCTTCTCCGGAGGGAATCCGGATCAAATTATTTTCTTCCTTTAAACTGAACCTCTTTTACGATCTCTTCGAATTTCGTATAATGTTCAGGAGTAAGTGTATTTTTAATGGCTGCTTTTCTCTGTGCATCAAACTTTTCCCAGTATTCTTTAGCCAGGTCATTATTACCGTGATACACATCGTGAGCATCGTTGAATGCTTTTTCAAATGCATCATTCGCTGCATTGACTACTTTAAATTCGTCTTCGGAAAGCTGGGCTTCTGTTTTTATTCTTTCTAAAAGAGCATTGTCATATCTTGGTCTTTTTCTGGAATTTTCATCAACGAATTTGTTGAATTTTTCCATTTGCGGGCCATCCAATACTTTGGCCATTTCAAGAGACTGTTGTGCTCTCAGTTCTTCATTTTTTATTCCCAAAGCCACACGGTCCATATTTCCTCCCTGTGCTTTTGCGGCCTGAAAATTCTGTTCCTGAAGATCCTGATATTTTTTAGTGATCTCATCAAAGCTTTTCGTCTGATCGGGTGTAAGCTGTATTTCAGTTTTGAACTGGTTATAATCAATTCCTTTCTTTTTGTCTCCGGAACATGAAGCAAAAACAACTCCAATACTAAGGGCAAAAACTAATGATTTTATACTTTTCATAATAATGATTTTGTTGATTAGAATTTATAATTTACCTGTACTGCAAAGTTTCTAGGTTGGATCTGATCAATATATCCTCCTCTGAAATAAGAACTGTATCCTACACTATCAAAAATATTGTTGAAGAATACCCTTACACCAACACCATTCTTCAATGAGTATCCTACCTGTGCGTCTACAGTAGTATATTCCGGCATATCGAAAGGTTTTGTCCCCGCTTCCACACTGTTGATATGGCCTGCGGTGAATGTCTTCTGAGTCCACTCATCTACCGGACGTTTTCCAACATAGTAAATTCCAGCCCCTACATCTAATCTATCCAATACCCCTGTATTAAATCTATAATTTAACCATGCATTAGCTGTATGCTTTGGTGCATTCATAGGTCTTGAACCATTGATATAAGCCGGGCTATTCTGATATTGAGCATCTAAATAAGCCCATCCGGACATTACCTGTAGATTGGGTAAGATTCTTCCAATAAGTTCTACTTCCAATCCTTTTCTTCTTAGATTACCTGCCATTCCGTAAAGCACATTATTATCTTTATCTACTACCGGTCTGTAATTTTTATCTAATATTTGGAAGGCTAAGTTATCTGTCTTAATATCAAAAACTGTTACATTAAATCTTAAACGTTCATTAAACCAGTCTGACTTAATTCCTGCTTCCCATTGTTTTGTTTGTGATGCTCCTACGAATCCTCCAGCCTGAAGAATATTATTTACAGATCTTAATGAAGTTGTTGTTGTATAAGATCCAAAAACATTAATATTTTCAATTGGCGAAATAATTAATCCGAAGGAAGGATTCCATGTATCAACCACTCTGCTTCCAGAACCATTCAATCTGCTGTAACGGATTCCCAGGTGAGCTTTTACATATTTACCAATAGCCATTACATCCTGTGCCATAGCTCCAATGCTTGGTGTCAATACAGAATTTGTACGTCCTAAACTTTTGTAAACAACATTGACAGGAAGTGTGTTGGGAATGGCCCCATTCACTACATCAAATGTATCAAGAGGGTTAGCTCCATATGTTATACTTCCTATTTTAGTAGGTCTTGCTGTAATTAAATTTTCCGGAGCAATAGAGTTTTTATATGCTTCATACGTTACAGAAGATGTTTCCGTTTCTCTCCAGTCGAATCCAACCTGGAATGTATGATTAATAAAACCAGTTTTGATCTTTTCACCAATGAAATCTAACTGTAAAACACGGTTGATATCTAATGATTCTGATTTACCTATTGTACGTTGTCTGATATTATAGTTTGTACCTCCGGTCGGCAGTGAAATGGATGATGCTTCACCATCAGAATTGCTTACAGAATTTACAAAAGCAGCTCTTACCTTTAAATTATTATTAAGCTTACGGATTGCCGTAGTTGCAAAATTATACGTTTCGGTTTTAGCATAATCTGAAGTATATCCTAAAAACTTACCTTTTGGCATGTGATACAATGCTTCTACATCTCCAGTTGCCAAGTTAATAGTCCCTCGGTCCGGAGTTCGGTTATCGTGCAGATAATCCATCTCAACATTAATATATGTTTTGTCATCCGGACGGAATGCTACTGACGGATTTACATAGATTCTTTCTCCTTTTACGTGGCTTCTAAAGGAATTATTATTCTGATAAGCTCCGTTAAATCTTACAGCAACTTTCCCCTGAGAATCTAAAACTCTCTGGAAATCTACTGTAGGTCTATAAAAATCCCAACTTCCATAGCGGAACCCTACATTTGTTTGATCAATAAATTGAGGTCTTTTAGTAACAACATTAATTACTCCTCCTGCTGAACCTAAGCCATTTCCTATTCCCTGGCTTACTGCTGCTGAACCTTTAATTACCTGAATACTTTCAACGCCCTGCATATCTGTCATCATCCCCGAAGTACGGAAGTCTGAGTCCATCTGAACCCCATTCTTCAATACAGGAACACCACGATATCCTCTGATGGACATACTTTCGCTTCCACCACCATAGCTTGAAAATAATGTTACACCAGGAACGTTCTTTGCAACATCAGTAACAGTAAGTGCTCCTAATTCTTCAATTGCTTTATGAGAAATAACAGAAATACTCTGGATTTGATCTCTGGTTTTTAATGGCAATCTTGTAATTGCTTCCAGGCCTTCCGGTTGTTTTTTTCTGTCACCGAACAGTTCTACTTCTTCAATTTTTTTATGTTTAATTGAATCATTCACTTTCTGTGCATTTGCAAGAACCCCACCCAATAACAGCAGAGAAAAGGATACTACTTTATTCATTTAATGATTTTTTGCAAATTTATTGTTTTTATTCATTCTAAATAAAATAAACCTCACTGACATATGTCACCTGCAAAAGACTAATCAATACCGGATCAACAACCAACGTAACAGTCTGCTTACAATATGCCAACAGATACATATCATCATTAGTAGTATCATGTCAAAGCCGGCATATGGTTATAAAAAGTAAAACCTGAAAAAAGATAAATTTTTCTGTTCAAAAATGGAGGTCGTAGTATGGAGAGGTTGATAGCAAAAAAAAATCCGTTCCTAAAAAGGAACGGATTGTATAATCATTGCAAAGTATGCAGTTATCACACTTTAATTTCAACGTCTACACCTGAAGGAAGTTCTAATTTCATTAGAGCATCAACAGTTTTAGAAGAAGAAGAGTAGATATCCATCAGTCTCTTGTGAGCTGAAAGTTGGAACTGCTCTCTTGCTTTCTTGTTTACGTGCGGAGATCTCAACACAGTGAAGATTCTCTTATTCGTTGGCAATGGAATTGGACCGTTTACAACAGCACCAGTAGCCTTTACCGTTTTTACGATTTTCTCAGCAGACTTGTCTACCAAGTTGTAATCGTAAGATTTTAGTTTTATTCTGATTCTTTGTGACATTTCTTTAATTTAAAAATTAACCTTTTGCTTTAGCAATGATTTCTTCAGCAACGTTTTGTGGAGTTGCTTGGTACTTCTCTAATTCCATAGAAGAAGTAGCTCTTCCTGATGAAAGTGTTCTTAGAGTCGTTACATATCCAAACATTTCAGAAAGTGGAACTGAACCTTTGATTACAACAGCACCGTTCTTTTCTTCCTGACCACTGATCGTACCTCTTCTTTTGTTAAGGTCACCAATGATGTTACCCATATATTCTTCTGGAGTTACAACTTCCAATTTCATAATAGGCTCCATGATTACTGGCTTAGCAGCACGTCCCGCTTCTTTAAATCCTAATTTAGCAGCTAATTCGAAAGAAAGTGCATCAGAATCCACCGCGTGGAAAGATCCATCTTTAAGAGTAACTTTAATACCTTCAACTTCGAAACCAGCCAAAGGACCGTTCTTCATTGCAGCTTTAAATCCTTTTTCAATTGCAGGAACAAATTCTCTAGGAACGTTACCACCTTTGATCTCATTGATGAATTCTAAACCAATTTTACCTTCGTCAGCTGGACCTAGTTCAAATACAATATCAGCAAATTTACCTTTACCACCAGATTGTTTTTTGTAAACCTCTCTGTGTTGAGCAACTTTTGTTAAGTTTTCTTTGTATTCTACCTGAGGTTGACCTTGGTTTACTTCAACTTTGAATTCTCTTCTCATACGGTCAACAATGATATCTAAGTGAAGCTCACCCATACCAGAGATAATCGTTTGTCCAGAAGCTTCATCAGTTCTCACTGTAAACGTTGGATCTTCTTCAGCCAATTTAGCTAGAGCGTTACCCATTTTATCCTGGTCAGCTTTAGTTTTAGGCTCAACAGCGATACCAATTACCGGATCAGGGAAAACCATCGATTCAAGAACGATTGGGTTTTTCTCGTCACACATTGTATCACCAGTTTTGATAGATTTGAATCCTACCGCAGCACCAATATCACCAGCTTCAATATATTCTACCGGGTTTTGTTTGTTAGCGTGCATCTGATAGATTCTAGAGATTCTTTCTTTATCTCCTGAACGAGTGTTCAAGATATAAGAACCTGCATCTAATCTTCCAGAGTATGCTCTGAAGAATGCTAATCTTCCCACGAATGGGTCAGTAGCAATCTTAAATGCTAAAGCCGAGAAAGGCTCGTTTACGTCTGGTTTTCTTGTAATTTCAGCGTCAGTTCTAGGGTCAGTACCTTTGATATCATCTTTATCCAATGGAGAAGGCAAGTATTTACATACTGCATCCAACATAAACTGTACTCCTTTATTTTTGAATGAAGAACCACAAGTCATTGGGATAATAGATAAATCAATAGTAGCTTTTCTTAGAGCTTCGTTGATTTCCTCTTCAGAGATTGAATCCGGATCTTCGAAGAATTTCTCCATCAAAGTATCATCGTAGTCAGCAACAGCTTCTACTAATTTCTCTCTATATTCAAGAACTTCATCTTTCATGTCTTCAGGAATTGGCACTACTTCGAAAGTAGCTCCTTGTCCTGCTTCATCCCAGATGATCGCTCTGTTTTTAATTAAGTCTACAACACCTTTGAAATCTTCTTCAGCACCGATTGGTAAAACGATTGGAACTGCATTAGATCCTAACATTTCTTTAACTTGTTTTACAACGTTAAGGAAGTCAGCACCTTGTCTGTCCATTTTGTTTACGAATCCCATTCTTGCAACTTTGTAGTTGTCAGCAAGTCTCCAGTTTGTTTCAGACTGAGGCTCTACTCCATCTACTGCAGAGAATAAGAATACTAATCCATCCAATACTCTTAAAGATCTGTTTACTTCTACTGTAAAGTCAACGTGTCCCGGTGTATCGATGATGTTGAAGTGGTAAGGTTTAGTATCTGCAAGAGGTTTTCCTTGATCAGTTGGAAAGTTCCAAGAACAAGTAGTAGCAGCAGAAGTAATAGTAATACCTCTTTCAGCTTCCTGCTCCATCCAGTCCATTGTAGAAGCACCATCGTGAACCTCTCCAATTTTGTGGTTTACCCCTGTATAGAATAGAATCCTTTCTGTAGTGGTAGTTTTACCGGCATCAATATGCGCAGCAATACCAATATTTCTTGTAAATTTAAGATCTCTTCCCATTTCAGATTAGAATTTAAAGTGTGAAAACGCTTTGTTAGCTTCCGCCATTTTGTGAGTATCACTCTTTTTCTTGTAAGCAGCACCTTCTTCTCTTGAAGCAGCTACAACTTCGTTAGCTAATTTCAAAGCCATAGACTTATCATTTCTAGCTTTAGAATATTTGATTAACCATTTCATTGCCATAGAAATTTTTCTATCAGCTCTGATTGGCATAGGGATTTGGAAGTTAGCTCCACCTACTCTTCTAGAACGTACTTCTACGTGAGGCATTACATTTGTAAGTGCATCTTTCCAGATTTCAAGTGCAGTTTTTTCGTTATCTCCTTTTTTAGTTTCTACGATCTCTAATGCATCATAGAAAATTTTGAATGCGATTGACTTCTTACCGTCAAGCATTAAGTTGTTTACGAATCTAGTTACCAATTGATCATTAAATTTCGGATCTGGTAACAACGGTCTTTTTTTCGCTTTTGTCTTTCTCATTGTTTCTGTACCTTATTTAATGATTATTTTTTCTTCCCTTTTGCAGGAGCAGCAGCTGCTTGTCCTGGTTTAGGTCTCTTAGCTCCGTACTTAGATCTTCTCTGAGTTCTTCCATTTACACCAGCTGTGTCTAATGCACCTCTTACGATGTGGTAACGTACTCCCGGTAGGTCTTTCACCCTTCCGCCTCTAACCAATACTATCGAGTGCTCTTGAAGATTATGTCCTTCGCCCGGGATATAGGCATTCACTTCTTTACCGTTAGAAAGTCTTACCCTTGCTACTTTTCTAAGTGCAGAGTTAGGTTTCTTCGGTGTAGTAGTATATACTCTCGTACATACACCACGTCTTTGTGGACAAGAATCAAGGGCAGCCGATTTGCTCTTCTTGGCAAGCGTGGCTCTTCCTTTTCTTACTAATTGTTGAATAGTAGGCATTTAATTGCTTTTTATTTTAGGGTGCAAAAATACTAATATTTTTTTAATTGACAAGTAGTTATATATTTTTATTTATTTATAAAAACTTTTTTTTTGTTTTCCATACCCCACGGCAACCCTATTGGTTTTCATGTTATTGGCTTATTTTTGGGCCTTAAAGATTCTCTCAAAAAAATAAAATTTTATTTAAAAGTATCCTGTATTGCTTTTCTTTTTAAAGGGTCATTGCTGGGACCTGCCATTTCAATCTTGAGGGTAAAGCTAAAAAAAACAATCTGCCGGATCGGTTAACAAATTATTATCTATTCATTAAGATAATTACAGCAATCGCTTGCTTTAATTATTCAATGATTGTAACCTTAACATTCTTATTCCAGTTAAAGTTTCTAATATTTTGCTGTAGAGAATTATGTATTTCAGGGTTAATGGAATATATGAACAAATGTTTTTCACCCAGTACGACATTCTTTCCTCCGACTTCCAGATAGGCAACCTTTTTCCAGTTCTTTGGGGTATGCCCATCCAGCCATTCTTCGTAAGCGATAGCCAGCTGATACTGATTTTCAACAGCACTTCGTGTCAAAAAATTTTCAAATTGATCGTCAGGCCTTTTATCTTTCGTTCTGAAAGGGAGCATTTCTTTAGATCCTAATCCCATGAAGTCCAGTAAATGGATATCAGTAAAGTAGCAGATGGCACCAATATCATTAGCCACCACCTTAGAGGAATTATAATATTTTTTTAAAAATCTTGCAGACTGAATCTGTTGTTCATATATGTTGGCACTTCCATTAGTTATCAACATATGAGCATGACCAGACTTATATACCAGCAATAATACATTCGCCAGTATACTTATTCCTATGATTCTTTCTTTTCTAAAAAACGGCAATGGCTGGGCGAAAAAAGATGTAAGCTTTGGAATAAGAACCATTGCAAAAGCCACTAAAAGATAAGCTTCATATCTGAATTGCCCTTTTATTTCCCCAAATAAACTATGCAGGATAAAAGTAGAATTCCAGGCGACGATGAGAAAGTTGTTCGCAATAATTTTTTGAAAGCTCAATTTTTTCTGATAGTCCTTATATAATAAAACCATACTGATCATTAAGGGAAACAATCCGATTTTATAGAAACTGGTATTTAAAATTACTTTTTTCAGTACGAGATCAATGATCTGCCTCGGTATACCGCCTGAGAAATCTATCAGTGATCCTTTGGCAATAACTGAATTGGGGAAAAAATATCCACTTTTAGGATAATTGAAGTAGCCGAAGAGAAAAATAGGAACAAAACCACAGACCAGTACAAGTGCTGAGTCCTTCCATTTCCTGATCAGCATAAAGACAAATGCAAGGGAGACAAAATAAAACATGCTTTCAAATCTGATCAGACCTAATGACAGGAGCGTAAAATAGAAACCATATTGAGAGGACCTGTCTTTACCCTCACTGTCTGACCATTTTTTAAAGCAGTACATATTGATGGCAATCATCAATGTCTGTAAAATATGCTCCATCCCGGTTACAATCTGCACATGCAGCACTGCAAAGAAAAGACTAAACAAGCAGGCCCAAACTATAGATCTGTTCTGATTGAAAAACAGGGAGTAGTATTTGTTAAGGATAACAATAAGCAATCCTGCTGAAACCAGATTAAAAATCAACGGAATTAAAGCATGATCTCCAAAGAGAAAAATCAATGCACTTAAAATAAGGGTAAAAACCGGTGATGAAGAGGAAGAGGAAAAAGCATACCTGGTCATTCCCCAGATACCATGAACTGCAAAGTTTTTAGCAATCGCCATGTGAATATAGGCATCATCCAGCAAATAGGTAAAATAATGCTCGGTCGTAGAAAGCATGATCAGGATATAGATAAAACATATCCCAAAAAATATGGCTGCTGTGATCAAAAAACTTTTCATCTTCTGCAATATTAATACTTCCAAACTATTTTAAAAAATTTTCTTATAGTTATCATCTATTAATATTGGGGGCAGTTCGGCACAATATTTCGTAAATTTGATATATACAAAAGATAACGTATGAAATGGTCATTATTGATATCTCCCAACAGACACCACAGGGAGAAAGATAATTCCATACGGTCTTATAAAAATTAAATATAAATATATACATATGAAAAACGCTAGTATTATCGGTCTTAAAGAAGCCGACTGTAAAAAGATTTCAGAAAAATTAAATGCACTTTTAGCCAACTATTCTATATTCTATCAGAACACCAGAGGGGCTCACTGGAATATTAAAGGAGATCAGTTTTTCACCCTTCACCCTAAGTTTGAAGAACTATACAATAGTCTGGTTTTAAAAATTGATGAGATTGCAGAAAGAATTCTGACTTTGGGAGCTACCCCTGCTCACAATTACTCCGACTATTTGAAAGTAGCGACCATTAAAGAGACAAAAGAAGTGACAGATGGTACAAAAAGTGTTGAATTGATTTTAAGCTCTTTCAAGGTGGTTATTGATCTTCAGAGAGAGTTATTAGATATTACGGATGAAGCAGGTGATGAAGGTACAAACTCTCAAATGAGCGACTATATCACGGAGCAGGAAAAAGAAGTTTGGATGTACAATTCTTACCTTGGAAAATAGCTCAATAGCAAGCATTGAAATATTTCAAAAAAATCGCCTTACATTTAGGCGATTTTATTTTTTATTTCTATATTTGCGTTAAAATTACACATATTATGAACGACGTAAGACTCAACTCAATTCTCGATAATGATTTTTATAAAATAACCATGCAAAATGCAGTGGTAAAACTTTTCCCTGGTTCTATTGTAAAATACGAATTTATCAATAGGGGGAAACATCACTTTCCGCCAGGCTTTGATACTGCTTTAAGAGAAGCGGTCAATAAAATGGCAGAACTTAAACTTACCAAAGATGAGAAGAAATTCATGGCAAGGACCTGTCCTTATATTGATCTTCCCTACCTGGATTTTTTAGAAGGGTATCATTATGATCCGTCTGAAGTAAAAATTCATCAGGAAGGAGGTGACCTTTCTGTAATAGTGGAAGGACTTTGGTACAGAACGATTCTTTGGGAAGTTCCTTTGCTGGCACTGATCAGTGAACTTCACTACGAAATGAATCACATGGAAAGGGACTCCAATGAAGTGGTGATGAACAAAACACTGGAGAAGGCAGATTCATTGGGAAAACTTGGGGTAACCTTTGCCGAGTTCGGAACCAGAAGAAGACATTCTTATAAAGTACAGAACCTGGTAATGGAAGCTTTGACCCAGAAAAAAGATTCTACTTTTATCGGAAGCTCCAATGTTCATTTCGCGATGAAGTATGGAGTAAAGCCAATTGGGACCCATGCTCACGAATGGTTTATGTTCCATGCGGCTGAATATGGTTTCAAAATGGCCAATGAGCTTGCTTTGGAACACTGGGTGGATGTTTACAGAGGCGATCTGGGAGTTGCCCTTTCAGACACCTATACCACAGATGTTTTCTTCCAGCAGTTTGATAAAAAATTCGCCAAGCTTTTTGATGGAGTACGTCATGATAGCGGCGATGCTTTAGAATTTGCAGACAAAACCATTGCTCATTACCAGAATAACGGTATCAATCCGATGTTTAAATATATTATCTTCTCTGATGCCCTGAATCTTGAAAAAGTAGAGGAGATTACCAGCTACTGCAGAGGGAAAATAGGAATCTCTTTTGGAATAGGAACCAATCTTACCAATGATGTAGGAGTAAAACCAATGAATATCGTTATGAAACTTATCGGCGTTCAGGCACCTAATAAAGAATGGATCCCTACGGTAAAACTTTCTGATGAGCATGGAAAATATACGGGTGATCCTAAAATGATAGAGCTTGCCAAGGAGTTTTTAAGAATAAAAGATTAGAATTTAGATTTCAGATATTCACATTATAATTAAAACATCTATGAAATTAAAAGTTTTTATCACCTTTAGTATTTTGCTGACCACTTTATCCTTCGCTCAGGAGAAGAAAAAAGAAAAAGTAAAATTCAATCAGGAGCTGGCAACCTCTCTTGGTGCAGACCAATACGGGATGAAGGCCTACACAATTGTCATGCTTACTACCGGAAGCACAAAAATAGATGATAAAGCCAAAATGGGGGCATTGATGAAAGGTCATATGGCTAATATCGGGAAGCTGGCTGATGAAGGGAAAATTATTGTGGCAGGTCCATTTCTGGAAAAAAATAAAGAAAACTACCGAGGAATGTTCATCTTTAATACGAAATCTAAAGAAGAAGCAGAGCAATGGGTAAAAACAGACCCTGCAGTTCAGGCCGGAGTCTTTAGTTATGAAATTTTCCCGTGGTATGGATCAGCGGCATTGCCTTTGTATCTGAAACATCACGAAGAAATTTCGAAGGAAAATCCTTAAAAATGGGATTTTATAGTAAATTTTCAGAACAGGATCTGATCGAATCTTATAAGAATCAGATAGACTACCAGGGTAAACCGGATAAGGAGATCATAGACGAAATTATAAGTAGGGGTAATCTGGAAGATTTTCAGAATAAAATTAAAGAACAGAATTTATTTTTAAATGAGCAAAATAGATTGATAAGAGAGATTCATGGGTATTATATGAATAAATTATCAAAACAGGAATGTTTATCATTATTAAGCTCTGATTTGCTATCCGATAAATCCATTGGAATTCTTGTAGATAGAAAATACAATCAGATCCACCAGAAAGCTGAGAATTTAAAAGTTGATTCAGATACATTAATATACAGCTTTATTGGGACTATCATAGCCTCTGTTTTGAGTACCGTTATTATCCTGGCCATTTTATACAAATTTATTTTCCTGTCAGTTTTCTCTTTTAGTTTACTCATACCTGCTTACATTATGAATTATTGGATCATAAGATTATTCACAGGAAAAACACGTGATAATTTGGCTGTATTTATTGCTTCATTTATAGCAACAGTCCTTAACTGTGTATATTTTGTTCTTTTTGTTAATTAAGAAAAAGTAATAATTTACTTCATAAAAACATTTACAATGTCAACGGGAATAACACTAATAATTATAATATCTCAAACTCAGTTATAGATAGCCATCAAGAGTATACAACATTATTAAAAGAAAAGGCTTGGAGAATAGAAAAATAAACGTTTAATCACTTAAAACAAAAACAAATGGGTCTATTATCAAACATTCTCTGGGCTTTTCAAAAGAAAGTCTACGACAGCAGTGAGGATTTCAATAAGGAAATCACAGACTACCAAACTCTGATTTTAAAAGAAAAAGCGTCTTGGGAGCCATATAAAACTGTAATAAACGCACCTGAAATATATGTTTTCTATGAAGCGTGGATCAAAGGAAAAGAAGATATTACCCCCAACGAAACATTGATGGGTGATGAAAATGATATATTCAGCGAAGATAATAGTGACTATGGCATGTTTCAGGTAGAGTTTTGCGCGAAGCTGAAAGCAGGCAACGATACCAACTTCACAGCTCTGGATTTACTGTATCAATTACAAAATCAAGTCAGTAATAAAGAACTTGGCGACCATATCTTTTTTGAAGGGCTTACTCCACAAAGCAATGAAAAAAGAGAAAATTATAAACCATCATACTATATGTATTGTGGAAGCTGAGTAAAACAATAAATTAAGAATACTCCTTCAATCATAATTCATTCTCATTGTCAAACAAAATAAAAACAAATCACTATATCGTCATATAGTGATTTGTTTTTTTACTATATTAGATGTTCATTTTCAATACCATACAAATTAAAAACCTATAAAAATTAATTCCATGAAAAAAATGAACGTATCAAAACTTTCAAGAACAGAATTGAAAGATCTATTCGGTGGGTATTTATATCCGGCAGAATGTCCGGGAGGATGCCATGGTGAAGGGATGATCAGATGTCCTGACGGTACCACCACCATGACTAATTTTATATGCATGGGAGGAACCTGCCAACCGGCAGCAATGTGCAAGCCCTTAGTTCTTGAACCTTTTCCAGATCCGATTATAATTACTCCATAATCTAATGAACAACAAATAAAGTGAGTCTTTCCGGCTCACTTTTTATTATTAAAAAGATCATTCTACTCGTTTTCAAAACAATACATACAGGGATCATAGGTTTTTATTATCTTTAAATAAACAAAAAACCGCCATGAAAACCATTGAAGAAGTTCTGCAAAAACTGGATACTATCATCATCTGGTGCAAGGAAAATCAAAGTCCGGCAGGATATTTCGCCTGTACTTACCGTATTATGACCGCACAGGTTTTGAAAGGAATTCAACAGAAAAAATTTGAAGATAATCCGAGAATGGTGACATTGGACATTGCTTTTGCACAAAGATATCTTGAAGCTTGGGATAGCTACCGCAAAGGTAACCGGTGCAGCAACTCATGGTATACTGCTTTTGAAGCTTCAAAAAATAAAACCCTTCTGATATTACAGCACATTTTTCTGGGAATGAATGCCCATATCAACCTTGATCTTGGAATTTCAGCAGCTGCGATTATGCCTTACCGGAAAATAAATCCCTTAAAGAAAGATTTTGAGAATATTAACAGCGTTATTGCTTCTATTAACCAAAAGGTTCAGGATTCTCTGGGCAAGATATGCTACCCTGTAGACCTGATTGATCAGCTTTCTAACGGAAAAGACAATGCCATACTGGATTTTGCCATTTCCAAAGCCAGAGAAACTTCATGGACAACTGCCGTGATTGCCTCCAACACTCCAAATTTTCTGCGAGAACCTGTCATTAGCATTATCGATTATGCCGCAGCAAAAGTAGCTTCACAGATATTGAATCCGAAGCTCACCAATTCCAATCTTATCAAGGAGCTTAAAAAATGTGAAAGTAATGATGTGGTAAGGAATATTGAAATATTAGAGTCTACAAAAAGTATTTAATCCGGATAAAAAAACCGGGATCTTCCTCAAGAATCCCGGTTAACATAATGAACAAAATAAAAGAAACTATATTGCTTCCTTGTATTTTTTACGATAAGCATAATAGAATATAATCGGCAGTATGGTAAATGAAAGCAGCATACAGATGATCAACCCTCCTACAATCATAATCGCTAATGGTTTCTGGATTTCAGAACCCATTCCATTGGACATTGCTGCCGGTAAAAGTCCCATAGACCCCATTAAGGCAATCATCACTACCGGGCGGATTCTACTTTGCACCCCCTGAGCAATCGCATTTTTAAGAGGCATCCTGTTTTGTAAGTTCTCCTTCATGACTCCAATCAGAACGATACCGTCAATAGTTGCTACTCCAAAAAGGATAATAAAACCGATCCCTGCGGAGATTCCGAAAATGGTTCCTGTAAACCAGAGAGACAAAAACCCTCCGATAAACGCAAACGCCAATGTAATGGAAGAAATCAATGTATCTTTTACATTCCCAAAATTGAAATACAGCAGCATCAGAATAAGAACTAAAGAAATAGGCACTACCATGGCCAGCTGTTTTGCGGCTCTTTCTTTACTTTCAAACTCTCCGGCCCAGGTCATTTTATGACTCTTGGGAAGTTTTACTTCTTTTTCAACTTTGGCTTTGGCTTCTTTGATTGTACTTCCCAAATCGCGGCCTTCAATATTGAATCCTACTCCAATATACCTGCTGTTTCCTTCACGGTAAATAAAAGACGGACCGGTATGATAATCAATCGTTGCAATTTCTTTCAGCGGTACTTTTTTATTATCCTGAGTAGGAATCAGGATATCCCCCATTTTTTCAGGGGTATCACGATATTGTTTTTCAAATCTCAGCATAACATCAAACATTCTTTCCTCTTCATAAAATTTGGTAGCTGCCTGTCCTCCAATAGTCATTTCAATAACGGCTTGTGCATCTGCTGTAGAAACACCGTATTTTGCCATTTTTGAATCATGAAGCTGTATTCTAAGCTCAGGAAGTCCTATATTTTTAAAAACATTCACATCTGAAATTCCGGGAACCGTTCTGATGGAATTGGCTACTTGATTGGCATAGTTTTCAAGTTCAAACAGATCATTTCCGAAAATTTTAATCACCAATGGGGCTTTCACTCCTGCCACATATTCTTCCACATTATCCTGAATCGGCTGGCTGAATCCAAAATTAATACCCGGATATTTTTCAAGAGAGCCTCTCATTTCTTCCAGAAGTTCTTCTTTGGATATTTTTTTCTTCCATTCATTTTCCGGCTTCAGCTGAATATTAAATTCTATATTAAAAAATCCGGTAGGATCTGTTCCGTCATTCGGGCGGCCTGTCTGAGTCATGACAAATTTCACTTCATCATACTTCATTAAAATCCCTTTCATCTCTTTCGTCAGACGTACAGATTCGTCAAGGTTTACACTATTGGGCAGCGTTGCACGTACATAGATTGCTCCTTCATTCAGTTTGGGTAAAAATTCAGATCCATAATTGGAGAATCTCCAGCCACAAATTGCCAATAAAGTAATAAACCCGATGATAAATCCTTTTTTATGACGGTTACTGAACTCATAGATTCTATAGATATTTACCCTGAAAAATCTTGAGATAAAATTCTCCTTTTCTTCTATATTCTTAGTCAGCAAAAGTTTACACATTGCCGGCACATAGGTCAAACTCAAGATTAATGATCCCAACAAGGCATATCCCAATGTAAATGCTAAAGGAGAGAACATTTTTCCTTCCACTTTCTGGAAAGAGAAAATGGGCAGCAATGCCACAATAAGAATCAGCAATGCAAAGAAAATATAGCTGGCCACACTTCCGGCACTTCTTTTTATGATCCCGAGTTTTGAGATTTTATTGAACCTTCGGAGTCCTATTTTCTTGGCCTTGAGTTCGAGGGCTACAAATACATGTTCTACAATAACCAGCGTTCCCTCCAGCAATAATCCGAAATCCAATGCTCCCATAGAAATCAGATTAGCAGGAAGCCCCTGAATTCTCAACATAATAATAGCAAAAAGGAAAGCCAGAGGAATCACCGAAGCCACAATGAACGTAGTTCTCCAGTTATACAGAAATATAAATACTATAATAGAGACCAGGATCACCCCTTCAATCAGGTTTTTGGAAACGGTATGAACGGTTGTATTCACCAGTTCTGTACGGTCAATAATAGGGACAATCTGAATATCACCCGGAAGTTCTCCTCCGTTCAGTTGCTCTATCCTATCCTTCAGTTTTGCAATAACTTCACTTGGATTTTCACCACGAAGCATGATCACAATTCCTTCTACTACATCATTTTCTTTGTTATACCCTACCTGTCCCAGTCTTGGTTTTGCCGAGATCTTTACCTCTGCCACATGTTTTACCAAAATAGGCGTAGAACCTTTTACTTCAATCTGAATATTCTCAATATCCTCCTTTTTCTCTAAAAGACCAATCCCCCGTACTACATAAGCCTGATCTCCCTTTGCCACTACATCTCCTCCTACATTGATGTTACTCTTCGAAACCGCTTCATACACATCCAGGGGGGAAAGGTCATAATTGTGTAATTCTGTAGGATTAATTTTTATTTCATATGTTTTTTCTTCACCACCAAAACTAACCACGTCAGCTACTCCGGGAACTGCCAACAATTCTCTTTCGATGACCCAATCCTGAATCGCTGTAACTTCTTTGATCGGTAGCTTACTCTTGATAATGTACCGATAAATTTCACCGGTAGCCCCAGAAGGAGGCTCAATACTATATTCTGCCCCGTTGGGGAGTTCCACATTTCCCAGTTTATTGGAAGCATACTGCTGGGCATAAAAGTCATCTACATGATCATCGAAAATTACCGTAACCACAGATAATCCGAACAATGAAATAGACCGTACCGATGTTTTATTCGGGATGGCATTCATTTCTTTCGAAATTGGCAGGGTAACAAATTTTTCTATTTCCTCGGCACTTCTTCCCGGCCATTGGGTAATCACCCTTACTCTGGTATTGGTAACATCCGGAAATGCTTCAATGGGGGTATGCATATAGGAATAGATTCCTCCAGCCAACAAAAGGAAAGTTCCCAAAAGAACAATCAATGAGTTTTTTAAAGAGAAGGAAACTATATTCTGTACAAATTTTCGCATTACTTGGTGGCGTTATTTAATTGGTTTTTCAGGTTTTCATAGATCAGCAGCCCATTGGAAGCGATAATATTCTCTCCGGGCTTTAAATTTCCTTCCACATAAATATATTGGCTGTTGGAAGTGATTTCCGTTACCGGCCTGATCTCCAGTTCACAGTCTTTTTTGTACACCACTACATAACTCTGATTATTATCAAAGATCATAGCCTTAGCAGGAATTGCCAGTGCAGTTCTGTTTTGTGAATTAACCGGCAGAACAATATCCGCGGACATTCCAGGTCTTAGTTTCATGCCATTATTATCCATAATGATCTTCGCCTTGAGGACCCTTTCATTCTCGTTAAAAACCTGTGAAATATTGTTGATTTTCCCGGAAAAACTGTCATCAGGATATGCCAGAGTTTTTACCACTACCGGCTGATCTACATACACATGTCTCATATTGGTCGCATAGACATTGGCCATTACCCAGACTTTATCCAGATTGGAAACCGTAAATAGCTGATCACCTCCTGCTGTAACCGGCATTCCTTTGGAAATATTTTTGGAAACAACATAGCCATCTGCAGGAGCTTTAATCTGAATGGTGCTCCCTCCTGCTGAATACAGCTGCATATTTTTTTGGGTCTTGGAAATATTAGACTGCAATATGGCTACTTCGGATCTTGCTTCCTGCAAATCTTTCTGAGAAGCAATATCATCTTTATACATCGCTTCTACAGAAGACAGCTTTCTTTTGGCCACTGCCAGCTGAGCCTGTAAAGTCTGGGTATCATCCTGCATCTCATTTACGGCGGTACTTTTTACACTTGCTAAAACCTGCCCTTTTTTCACGTAATCGCCTAAAGAGAAGTAAGTTTCTGTAACCACTCCATCTACAAGACTCACAAAAGGAACTGTTTTGTCTGAATTACTTTCCACTTCTCCGGTAAGTGTAATACTTTCTTCAATAGGACGCATTTCTGCCTGAACAAGTTTAATATCCTTCTTAAGTTCTTTACTGATGCAATAGCCTTTGTGAGCTTCGCTATCCTGTTTCTGATCTTTACAGCCTGTAAGGGAAACCAAAGCAGAAAGATAAATCACTGCAATGTATCTGGTAATATTCATTTTCATATCTAAGTATTATAAATCTTGTCCTACAACATATTGCAGGTTTTCGTAGTATTGATTAAGCTCTTTTTTAGTATCCAGGATGATCATTTTATTGCCAATATAGGTATCCAGAAAATCCATGTATTCCAACATGCTGATATTTCTCAATCTGAAATTTTTCTCGTGGCTTACCAACAGACCATCCAAAGTAGCCTCATACGTGTCATCTATTTCTTCAGAAACCTGCTGTGTCCGGATATAATTTCTAAAAACAGAAACAATCTCATTTTCAGACTTCAGCATATTCTTTCGGGTTTCAATCTTCATTTTCTGAACTTCCAGCTGGGCCTCCTGAATATTCCCTTTATTTCGGTCGAAAATGGGAAGATCGAAGGATAATCCCAATCCTATAAAATCCTTCATAATATTTCCACCGCGGTCATAGCCTATCGAAACGGCAATATCCGGAGTCTTCATAGCATTTTGTATTTCCAGATTTTTATCTGCATGTTTCTCTTTATTTCTGGAAATCAGAATGTCTGGACGGTTTTCTTTTGCTTTTTCTATCCATTGTACCATTTCTACTTCGGAAAGCTGTTTTTCCGGCATGGTAAAAGAATCAGAAATCACAAGATAAGACTGAGAGGGAATCATCAGTAAAGCTTTCAGTTCCAGCTGCTGGTCTTCAATTTCCTGCTTCAATGAAATCAGTTTTTTCTTGAATTCAATTTCCTGTGCTTTTAAGCGGACGTATTCTGCTTTACTGATATTTCCAAGGTTCAATTGGTTGTTGTAAGATTTTGTTAGTTTCTCAATAGAAGAGATCTGCCCCTGATAGATTTTCTGCTGTTCCTGGTTATAGAGAATTTCAGTGATCGTATTTCTCAGTGTTTTTTTAAGTTCACGAAATACTTCCTGCAGCTCATACTTTTCTCCTTCTACTTCAATCTTTTGTAATTCTATATTTTTTCTCCTCTTACCGGCTGTCTGGATTACCTGCTCTATTTCAGCAGAAATCTGAGTATTCTTCCCCCAATTTCCAATAAGTGCAGGCTGCTCTTCAATATCATAGGTTCTCCATAGATTGACTTCACTGATGCTTAATGTAGGATTAGGCCAGTATTTTGCCTGAAGAGCACGGGCTTCCGCCTGGGAAATCTCCAGTTTCTGGGCAATAAGATCAAGATTTTTAGCAAGAAAAATTGTTTCAGCTTCCTTTCTGCCGATTTTTATAGTATCGGAAATCTGCGCAGAAAAGAAACTAAAACAATGAATATAAAATAGTGTAAAAATAATCTTTTTCAAAGGTCTCATATTTAAGACCACAAAGCTATCCCTCTAATATTAGACCCAATTTCGAATCAAATTAAAATTCAATTAGCCCAACATTAGAGTTTGATTAGAACAGGTAGAGATACTTTTTTAAGGCTCCGCAGATCAGGGAGATTAAGCTATTTTTTTTAACGCGAATAATACTATTTCATCAAGAAAAGAGGATTCACAAACATCTCTGAGAATCCATACATCTATAAAATCTGCGCGAGATTAAATGGCAGGGAACACAAGCAGAACGTTCGTCCCCCTATCTACTTTAGAATCTATTTTCATTACAATATTATGATGATCAAAAATACTTTTGGACAGTGATAACCCAATACCACTTCCTTTAATACCATCTACATTTTTACCTCTGTAAAATGTTTCAGTAATCTTTGTAAGATCATCTGCCGGAATTCCTTTCCCCTGATCATTGATTTCAATATTCAGGCAGTTATCTTTCTCCAACAAGGCAATAACCACAGGTTTATCATGAGAATATTTGATCGCATTCTCTACAATATTATATAAGGCCAGATAAAGCAAAGTCTCATTTCCCGGAATTTCCAATAAAGCAGGTTTTATCACCTGAAGCTGTATTTTAATAGAAGAGTATTTTTCTTTGGCTTTCGGTTCAAGCTTCTCATAAATCTTCCAGATCAGCTCGTCTACCCTCACCTGTTTATGGGAAGTTTCAAGCTTTGTCATTCCGGACATCAGTAAAAGATTGTTGAGAATATTTTCAATCTCATATACATTATCTAAAGATTCTCTGACCACGGCTTTGTATTCTTCCGGAGTTCTGTCCTTCTGGGCAAATACCTCCAGGTTTCCGGAGATCGCGGCTAAAGGGGTTTTAAATTCATGAGAAACATAATTGATAAAGTTCTGCTGAAGCAACATGCTTTCAGAAATCCTTCCGAATAATTTATTATAAGATTTAATCAGGTCTTCAATTTCATCATTGGTATTGGTAGAGGTAATTGCTGTGGAAATATTATTGTAATCCACATTATTAATGCGCTCTACCACATTGGAAATCGGCTTGTACACCACTTTTGAAAGATAACGGCTGAGGAAATAAATAGCCAGCAAACCAAGCACAAGAACTGCAAGCATAATAACCGAGAGCCTGATCATCTGCGACTGGAATGAATCGTTGGGTGATTTTACAAAAACAACGAAGTCCCCCTGATTATCCGGATAAAAAATCCCATAGTAAAAACTGTTATCCGACATAAACTGCACCCCTTTATTATTTCTCGCAGTCTGAATATGCTGCAGTTTAATATTAGGATCATGCAGATTCTGTCCGAATGTAACTTCATTATTTTGGTTGTAAACAGCCACCCGGTTATTCTGGATAAGATGATTATACTCTTGCTTGATTTGGGCATGTCTGTCTTTCGGAAGTTCATCTTTTTCAAGATAATAGATTGCAGAAATAAGAGCTGTATTTCTCAGCTTTTCAAAATAAAAGATCTTGGTACTGTCATAATAAGCAAAGAATATCACCACAAATGTGACAATAGAAACAATGCCGAATGAAAGGCTTGAAATAAGGGTAAACCTGTTTCTGAGCGTCATCTTCAGTCTTTAATTAAATATCCTGTTCCCTTTACCGTATGAATAATTTTCTGACCGGTTTCATCAATTTTATTGCGTACATAGGAAATATATACATCTACTACATTCGTTGTATTGTCAAAATCAATACCCCATACATTGTGAAGAATCTGGGTTCTGCTGAGTACTTTATTTTTATTTTCCATCAGGAAAGTAAAAAGTTTATATTCGGTAGGAGAAAATTCAATTTCCTTATCACCCTGGGTTACTTTATGAAGATCTGTATCTATCACAATATTACCGCAAGACAGGAGCTGATTTTCTTTTTGGTAACTCAGTTTATTTCGCCTGGTCAATGCTTTAATTCTTGAAATAAGCTCTTCAAAATGGAAAGGTTTAGATAAGTAATCATCTGCTCCGAGGTCCAGCATTTTTATTTTATCATCCGGACTGTTTAAGGCACTTAGAATAATAATCGGGGTATAATTTCCTTTAAACCTTATCAATTGGGTAAGCTGCATTCCGTCTAATCCTGGAAGCATAATATCCATTAAAATAATATCAAAATTATACGTGGTAAGAAGCTCCCGGGCTTTTTCACCGGAATCAGCAAGGGTCATACTGTACCCTGCTTCGGTAAGTCCTTTTATAAGAAAATTACTGATTCTCTGATCATCTTCTACCAACAAAATATTCATATAGTCCCGAAATTTCCTATAAATATAAGTATTCTTTAGGAAAAAGGCTGAAGATTGAAAGAGCAGCACTTCCGGGAATTCATCATCCGGTAGCAACTTCCAGCCTTTTTTCATAATTTTGAAAAATGGAGATGATCTATTTAATTATTGGGTTTATTGTAGGCGGATTATTAGGAGCCGTAGTTTTATATTTTGCTTTGAAATCGTCAATGGTTTCAAGGAGTTCTTATGATGAATTAAATAATTTACATATTAAAAGTAATTCCGACCTTTCTAATAGTGGGTTGAAAATTCAGGAACTGAGCAAAGAGGTGGAAAAAGAAAAAGAACAAAATCTTCTCCACCAGGATCTCCTGAACGATCTGAAAAATGAATTTGCAAAAGTCTCTGCGGAATATTCGTCACTGAATATGCAGTATCAGGAATTGAAGCAGCTTAGCATCAAACAGACTTCTTATATCGATACCCTGGTTTTAGAAAAACAGGATATTTTTGCTAAGAATGCTGAGCTTTCAGCAAAGAATGAGGGACTTCAAAAATCGCTGGATACACAAAAAGAAGAGATAACAAAAATTCAGGAAGAGTCGAAATTGCAGTTTGAAAACCTGGCAAATAAAATATTAGAGGAAAAGACAGAAAAATTTACGACACTGAATCAAAATAACTTAAAAAATATTCTTGATCCTTTCCAGGAAAAAATTGCAGAGCTCAAAAACAAAGTCAATGAAGCCTATGAAAAAGAAAATAAAGAACGTTTCTCTTTGGCAGAAAAAGTAAAAGAACTTGCAGAACTGAATCAGCAAATTTCTGATGATGCTAAAAAACTGACCAGAGCTCTCAAAGGGGAAAGTAAAACCCAGGGAAATTGGGGTGAAATGATTTTGGAAAGTATTCTTGAAAAATCCGGACTTGTAAAAGGGAGAGAATATTTTCTTGAACATGAACTTCGCGATGAAGATAACAACGCTTTGTTTTCCGAATTTTCCGGTAAGAAAATGCGCCCTGATGCTGTTATAAAATATCCTGATGAAAGAAATGTGATTATTGATTCCAAAGTTTCACTCACCGCTTTCACGGATCTTGTAGATGAAACCGATCAGGACGTATATGCCATAAAACTAAGCCAACATCTGGGATCTATCAAAAACCACATTACACAGCTTAGTCAGAAAGCTTATGACGACTATGGGAAATCATTGGACTTTGTGATGATGTTTATCCCCAGTGAGCCGGCCTATATTGCAGCGATGCAGGCAGACCAGAATCTTTGGAACTATGCTTATGAAAGGAGAATCTTGCTGCTCAATCCAAGCAATCTGATCACTTCTCTGAAGCTCATTGCAGATCTTTGGAAACGTGAATACCAAAACAAAAATTCTTTGGAAATTGCTGAACGGGGAGCGAAACTTTATGATAAGTTTGTAGGTTTTGTGGAGAATCTCGAGAAAGTGGGAAGGAATCTTGATCAGGCTAAAAATGTGTATAACGATGCCTACAAACAACTTCACACAGGTAATGACAACCTTATCATTCAGACTCAAAAACTTAAATCTCTGGGCATTAAAAACAAAAAAGACCTTCCTCCAAGTCTTATTGATAATAGCAATATCTTAGACCCTGAAAATTAAAAAGCTTAGGGTGAGCCTATGCAGGAACGGATACTAAAATTTGATAAAATAACTGATATGTTTTCTTTTGTACCTTATTTATATCCAAGATCAAAATCTGTAAAAGAAATATTGTTTTCCTCTTTGGCAGCTGGAATTCTTGTTTATCTTTTCCTGATTATTTTTCAACCCTTTGGTACAGAAAGTTTTCATCATCCTTACAAATACATTGTCCTTTTCCCTTACACGCTTATTTTTGGATCAGCTTTTTTTATTTCAAGCCTTTTTGTTTCCCAATTTAAAGATTGGAATATTGGATATGAGCTCATGAAAATCCTTGTGATCTTATTATTAGGATCTATTTTCTCTTACTTTTACAATACATTATGTATCAGCCATGTAAAACTTAGCTTTGAAAATTATGGCTATATGTTTCTCTACTCTTTAGCAATAGGCATCCCCATTTCTACTATATATATTCTGTCAAGATATATTTATTTAAAGAATATTCCCGAAAATACGGCATTGGATGTGGCTCCGCAGCCCATAAGTAACAGTGAGGCTCCCAAAGAAAAAGTCCTGAAAATTTTGGGTAACAATATCGAACTGGAAGTTACTGAAGAAAATTTTCTGTATGCTCAATCTATGGAAAACTATTGCAATGTCTACTTTTTAGAGGATGGTAAGATAAAGAAACTTTTAATCAGGATAAGCTTATCCAATATCTTAAAACAAGTGGAAACCCATTCCATTAAAAAATGCCATCGCTCCTACATCATCAATCTGGAAAAAGTAAAGGATCTTAAAGGAAATGCGCAGGGTTTTAAATTAATTCTTCCGGAAATTGATTTTGAAATTCCGGTTTCCAGAAGTTTTATCTCCAGTATTATTCCCCAATTACAACAGTCTGAAAGGTAAAAACTTGCCATTGGTCACTATTCTTTGACACTCATCACATTAATTTGACACGCATTACTGAATAGTACATTTTTGCTCAAAATAACTGATATGAGTAAAACAATTTGCTTCTTTTCAATCTTCATTCTGGGGTTTATCATCTATTATTTTTTTGATGTATTTTATTTCAAAAATATTCAGCAATTCTCAAAAGAAATATTTTACAGCAAAGCTATTGCCCATATGATAGCTTACACGATTACTTTGATTCCATTAGTCATAACATTAAAGGTTTTATTTCCTACAAAGAGCATTCTCAGTCTGCTTTCTCTGGATAAATCCATTACTAAAGGCTTTATATTAGCATTTCTCGGCACTTCACCCATGCTGATAGGCTATGGACTTTATTTTAAAATAAACACTGCGCTCAACATTGAATCCTTATTCATCAATACTATTTCCTCCGCGTTCTTTGAAGAAATCATCTTCAGGGCTTTTCTCATCGGAACATTATACAGATTCACCCGACTCGGATTTTTATCGTCCTTGTTATTCGGATCTTTAGTATTTGCACAGGTTCATTTATATCAAAGTCAGAATTCAATGGAACTCATTGAAATATTTACCATTACATTTCTGGGATCTGTATTTTTTGCCTGGATATATATTGAACAAGGCTTTAATCTATGGTCTGCTATATTTCCCCATTTCTTCATGAATCTGTATTGGGAAATCTTTACTGTTTCGGAAAATGTTGCCGGAAATCTTTATGGAAACCTCTATAAGCTCCTATCCATCTTTCTTATAATAGCCTTCATTGTATATCATAAAAGAAAAAAAAAATACCTTTTCAGATTACGTGGAGAATGCTTTTTTCTAAAAGCACAGAAGTTCAATCATAAATTTTGCATAATTTTGCAATATGTTGATAGAAAGTTTTCAGAACGAAAAAATAAAAAATGTCACTAAGCTCCTTACTGACAATAGATTCCGTAAAAAATCCAAAGTATTTGTTGTGGAAGGACAGCAGGAAAACGAAAGAGCTGTACAATATCATTTTGAACCTTTAGAGTTTTTTATTTGTGAAAATATCTTTAAAGGAAAAACACCTGATGGAAAAATCCATTATGTAAGTGAAAAAGTATATGAGAAAATAGCATACAGAGGAAGTTCTGAAGGGATTATCGGTATCTACGAGGCTAAAGAAGCCGTTTTATCATCATTTGTTCCGAAAGAAAATTCTACTGTTATCATTGTTGAAGGGGTAGAAAAGCCAGGAAACCTGGGAGCAATCTTAAGAAGTTGTGAAGCATTCGGAATTGATGCACTCATTGTAGCAGACGGAAAAACGGATTTTTATAATCCCAATGTCATCAGATCCAGTGTAGGCTGTCTTTTTGGTATGGAAATCTATCAGGCTGAAAATGACGAAACGTTGAAATTTCTTCAGCAAAACAAATTCAATATCTACACTACTCTTATGGATGAAAGTGCGGAAGATCTTTATAAAAGAGATTTCAAACAGCGATCTGCTGTTCTATTCGGTACTGAGCATTCTGGGTTGAGTGATTTCTGGATGGGAAAAGGGCAGAATACCCTGATTCCTATGGCCGGAAGTATTGACTCTTTAAACCTGAGCAATGCCGTAGCAATTACCTGCTATGAATCATTAAAACAGAAAAAAGGATAAAAGATTCTGCTTCCTTAAGTCTATAGCCTGAAGTTACTTCACCTATTGGTTTACCATTATTACAACGGAAGTAAAAACTAAAGCATAAAAAAACCGTTTCACTGGGTGAAACGGTTCTTTTATTGTTAAGCTTATGCTAGAATTATTTCTTAGCAGCGTCTTTAGCAGCATCTTTAGCAGCGTCAGCAGCACCTTTAGCAGCATCAGCAGCACCTTTAGCAGCGTCAGCAGCTCCTTTAGCAGCATCTTTAGCAACTTCAGCACCAGCAGCAGTAGTAGCAGCAGCAGCATCTTTAGTAGCAGTTACAGCAGTAGTAGCAGCAGAATCAACAACTTTAGCAGCAGAATCAACTACAACAGCAGCAGAATCAGCAGTTACAGCAGCTGAATCAGTAGTACCTTCAGTAGCAGTAGCTTCAGTTTTTTTACAAGCAACTAGAGAGATTGCAGCGATAGCAGCTACGAATAATGACTTTTTCATAATAAATTAAATTTAATTTTGTTAATATTGTTTTATAAAATTTTGCTTCTGTTCTGTTATTTGAACAAGACAAAGGTATAGCAGATAGAAAACTTGTTTATGAAAAATAATTGTAATAACTTTGTAAAATAGTTTTACAAAAAAACATAACTGATAATCAACAATTTAATTATTTTTTGAAAAATTGGCAGATTTAGATTTATTACACTTTGAGCAGTTGAAAAAGGATGTTCAGAGTCAATACTTAAAAGAATATACCCCTTCGCATGATGATATTTCAAAGTGGAAGGGTATAGACATTATATATTTCCAGGAAGACCTACGCAAAAAAGCCAAAGGTAACATCAGTGAGAAGTCATTTTACACTTACTTTAAAACTTCACCGGTTACAAAATTACCCAGAATTGATATGCTCAATTTACTGAGTATTTATGCAGGTTACGACTCTTGGTACGAATTCAAAAAGCAGCATCTTTTTGCCGGAGAACTCCTTCAGGAAATTGAAAATTTGGAGGACGAAGATCTTAAAGAATTGGAGAAAACAGTTCAACTAGCTCCGGAGCTACCAAAAACTGAAATTCCTGTTCAAAAAACCGAAATTCAGGTCTCCGAAAACAGTGATTTACAAAAAACAAATACTGATAATCAACCAGTTAATAAAACAACACCAGTTTCTAAGGACCTAACTCCATCACCGGATTTTCCTAAGAAAAATTTCTTCAAAAAAAATGCCTGGGCTTTTATTACTTCGATATTGATCACAATAACCGGATTGCTGGGATTTAAAGATGTACTTTTTTCAAAAACTTACAAATATTGTTTTATTGACAAGGACCGCAGTGTGAATGTGATTAATACATTAGACATTATGGTGATTAAAGAAAATGAGTCTCCGATCATGTATAAAATAAAACCCGGTGACTGTTTTCTCTATTCCACAAAGGATAAAAACCTAAAAATGCGGATCAGCGCGCCATTCTACGAGCCTCTGGACGTTAACAGAAATCTGGAAAATGCACCTGAAGAGGAAAAAATAGAGCTAAAGCCTGATGATTATAAAATGGCAGCTTATTATTTCTCTATTAAAGATATTAAAGGCGGAAACCCTGAAGAACAGGTAGCCCTTATTAAACAAAAAAGAAATCAGTTAGAAAACCTGATCAGCAACAATGCGGTTATATATCAGGTATATGATAACGACACTTATGGTATAGAAAGGCTGGACAAACAAAAATACATTACCCTGGTGACCACTCCCACTACTTCATTGAAAAACCTGAATGTTATAGAAATGAAAAAGGACAACAACGGTAAGATCATATCTATTAAATTTAAAATCGCATCCACAGATGAAAAAAATAAATAATTTTTTAATTTTTGCAGTGCTTTTTTTAGCAATCATTGCCTGTAACAATAAAAAAACAGAAGTAAGCGATCTCGATAAGCTTAGAAACAGCACCAATGCCAAGAGCTATCCTGCCGTACAAATGGACAGTATGCAGGCGATCAATTCAATCACAAAACAAAAAGTGCAGGAATTAATGGATCTTTCTACGCTCTATTTGTCCGGAAACAGAAACACTGAAATAGATACGGTGATCTACTCCCAGATGCAAAGTTATTTCCACAAACCGGACTCTTTAACTTTTAAAAGGTTATTCAGGGAACTGGACAGTATGAAGGTAAAATCCATTAAAGTGAATAATCTGAATGTTTATAAAGAATTTTATAAAAAGGATACCCTGGATTATGCCAAATTCAATGTAGAGTATTTCGACAGCAAGAATAAATCTTTGGGGAATTTTGAAAAGAATGCACAGTATATCCTGCTTTCCACACCTAAGCTTAAAAAAGAATTTAAGTTTTACTTCCTTGATTTCTATTCTAAACCACTTAAGAAAGACAGCACCTCTGTAGGGGTCACCAAATAATCTAAGGGAATATCATTTTCCCAGACGTCATCAATATATTCATCGGGGTCAAAGTAATTGACTCCGATTTTTTTTGACTCTTTAGGCAGGTTTTGAAAAAAGCCATCATAGAACCCTTTTCCATAGCCTATCCTATTCCCTCTTTTATCACAATACAACAAGGGAGTAATGACAAAATCGAAACGGGTCTCTCCAGAATCTTCATTGGAAACAGGCTCCGGAATCCCCCACGCACTGGTATCAAATACAGTATCTTTAATGATTTCGATATTGATCAGCTCATCACCCACTACTTTAGGCACATAAACGCGTATATTCTGCTCTAAAAAATACTGAATGAAGATTTGGGTATCTATCTCCTTAAACTTCTCAATTGGAATGAAAACATGTACCTTCTGGCCCGCATATGGTTTAAAGAATATTAAAAAACGGGTGAATATTTTTTCAGATAACAAGAAAGCCTCATCACGTGACAAGGCTTTTCTTTTCTGCATATATTTTTTTCTAAGCTCTGCTTTCAGCATAATGGCTATGCATTTTCAGAAGGTTGTAGTATTTTATATAATTTATCAGATAAACGAACTCTAAACGGAAGTTCAAAAGTAATCTGATCTCCTTTTTTAGCCGTTTCACAAGGACCTCCATTTGCATAAATTTCAGTAATTGTAAGCTCCTGCTCTCCGGTGGTAGGCCCGGAAATCAATATTCTATCGCCTATGGAAAGTTCTTTGTTTTCCATTAAAAACTGTCCAATTTTCGACTTTGAATAATAATGTTCTGCTTTTCCAAGCAATACTTTTTTAACCGTAATTTTCTGACGGATATTCTTTGTTTCAGCTTTTGCTAAAGGCTTATTAGGCAGATCACCAGAATTTTTAAATTTCAGGGCGTCCGATTTTCCTTTTCTGAAAACTTTATTTCCAACCTGTAATCCTTTTCTTAATTTGACCTGTTCCTCCATAGGTAAATGTATTGTTTCCAAACATTCCGTAGAACAACAATTCTCCATAGCAGCTTTACATTCATCACACTGAATAAACAATAAATGACAGGCATCGTTAGAACAGTTGGTATGGTTATCACAAGGCTTACCACACTGGTGACACTGCGAAATAATATCGTCTGTAATACGTTCTCCTAAACGGTGGTCAAATACAAAGTTTTTCCCAATGAATTTGCTTTTGATACCTTCTTCTTTAATCTGACGGGTATATTCAATGATTCCACCTTCTAACTGGAAAACATTTTTAAACCCTTGGTGTTTGAAGTAAGCACTGGCTTTTTCACAACGGATCCCACCGGTACAGTACATCAACAGCTTTTTATCTTCTTTAAAATCCTGTAATTGTTCGTTGATAATAGGTAAACTTTCTCTGAAGTTTTCTACATCAGGAGTGATCGCTCCCTCAAAATGCCCTACTTCACTTTCATAGTGATTTCTGAAATCCACTACAATAGTATCAGGATCTTCAAGTAAATCATTAAATTCCTGTGCTTTCAGGTGAATCCCTTTATTGGTTACATCAAAAGAAGCATCATTCAAACCATCAGCTACAATTTTATGTCTGACTTTTATGGTTAATTTTAAAAAAGAATGGTTGTCCTGGTCTACTGCTACATTCAAACGAATCCCTTTCATGAAGTCATAGACTTCCAGTGTATCCCGAAAAGCCTCAAATTGGTCTGCAGGAACACTCATCTGAGCATTAATTCCTTCATGGGCAACATAAATACGGCCAAGAGCATCAAGGGCATTCCAGGCTATAAATAGTTCGTCGCGAAATTTTTTGGGATCTTCAATGTTGGCATACGCATAGAAAGACAGTGTAAGACGTTCCTTACCAGCTTCATCAATAAGTTGAGCTCTTTCTTCTGCGCTTAAGGTGTTATACAGTTGCATGCTATAAACGTTTTAAGTGAGAAAAATATTTTTGCAAAGATAATGATTTTTCTATAAAGTGTATTGACCAGGGAAAAAGCAACCCTTTAAGAGCTCGGTAATAAAGAATTCCAAATCAATACCTGATCAGGATCTTTCCAATAAATTATCGTATCTTAAGCAGGATTTTTTTGGGAATAAACTTACAAAATGTCACATTTTTTTCTTTAATAATTTTTTAAGTTTTGTTAATAGACCATTGAAGATTATGACATAATATATAAAATGACATAATACCCGTTAAATTTTAGTTAAAATTGAAACATAGCATACTAATTGCTTACTTATTTAACATTAAATTTGTTTACTCAAAAACATAAAAAAAGAAATTAATTAATAAACAAGAAAGATATACAATGAAGAGTACTTTAAAAAAACTATTACCATTTGCAGTAGTAGGAGTTGTCTCCGGAGCTACTACCGTTGGAGCAATACAATATTTTGGACACAACTCCAACAACGGAGATCAATCTTATTTCACTACATCAGCCCCTAACACTACATTCGCAGGAATGAACACAGGTGCCGTGGGTGATGACTTTGTAAAAGCAGCCAAAACAACAGTTCCGGCTGTAGTTACCATTAAAAATTACCAGAGTAGAACCGCCAGCAGAGCTTCAGAGCAGGATCTGTTTGACTTTTTCTTTGGAGATCCTTTCGGAGGTGGAGGAAGAGGCCAGCAAAGGCAAAAACAACAACAGACTCCAGACAATATGCCTTCAGGAATGGGATCCGGGGTGATCATTTCTCCGGACGGTTATATTATTTCAAACAATCACGTGGTGGCAGGGGCCAACAAACTTGAGGTTGTATTGAGCAATAAAAAAGCCTACATAGCTACTTTAATAGGAACTGACCCTAATACAGATATTTCTTTATTAAAGATTGAAGAGAAAGGACTTCCTTACTTAAACTTTGCCAATTCAGACAATATTGATGTGGGACAATGGGTACTTGCCGTAGGAAATCCGTTGGGATTAAACTCTACCGTAACAGCGGGTATTGTTTCCGCTAAAGGAAGAGGAATCGGTATTTTAGGAAGCCAGGGTAAAGCGGCCAACCCTATTGAAAGTTTTATTCAGACGGATGCTGCCATTAACCCGGGGAATTCCGGAGGTGCATTGGTCAACACAAATGGAGAACTGATCGGTATTAACTCTGCCATTCAATCTACAACAGGATATTATCAGGGATATGGATTTGCTGTACCAGCAAACCTTGCCAGAAAAATTGTTGAGGATATCAAAAAATTCGGAATTGTTCAGAGAGGATTCTTAGGCGTTCAGTCTCTAGACCTTTCCAATGACCAGCAGGTTTTAATGTACAATAAGCAAAACAAAACGGATCTGAAAGCAGGAGCCGGAGTTTATGTTACAGGATTTGGTGAGAACAGTGGCGCAGAAGATGCGGGTCTGAAAAAAGGTGACATCATTACTAAAATAGATAATTATGCCATTACAGATTTTGCTGATCTTTCCATGTCTATCGGAAGCAAACGCCCTGGTGATAAAGTTCAGGTAACGTATACAAGAAATGGTAGAGAAAATACCAGTACCGTAACCCTTAGAGACCAAAAAGGAGGAACTTCTACGAGAACTAAAGCTGACCTTAGTGTTACCGAGAAAATAGGAGCTGAGTTTGATCCGCTTAACGAAAGATTTAAAACTGAATATGGACTAAATAGTGGTGTAGTTGCTAAAAATGTAGCTGAAGGAAGTGAAATGGCTAAGATTGGAATTGTAGACAACTATATTATTATAGAGATCAATGGTAAGCCGGTAAATTCACAGAAAGATGTAGAAAAGGTATTGGATAAATACCAGGGGAATGTTCAGGTGAAGTTTGTAGATGACTACGGAAGAAACTATACCAAAGGATTCAAAATGCCATAATGGAAAACAGACAATAGTCTTTTCATATCAACAAAAAAACGCTGCGGAAATCTGCAGCGTTTTTTTTATTTATTTGGGTTTATTCATTTTTTCAGCGATCCTTTTTTTCTTATTCCGTTCATAAATAACCTCTACAATCTTACCGCCAATCCAGGAAAACGGGAAAAAGGTAAGGAAGATAGAAATCTTATAGAAGGTAGGATGATAAGGAAATATAATAATATCCAGCATCGCTATAAATAGCATAATAAAGCCTATAAGGATAGCATAAGCTACTTTGGCATATTTAACAATGATTGCTGTGGCAACACCGCCTATCGTCGTCCCCAATCCGGAAACAAATAACAGGAATCCAAAGAAAGCTTTATCATCTTTCATACTGAAAAGGAATCTTTGCCAATGCTCAAACGGAGCAAAAGCCTCAAAAGTAACCCATTGCGGAAATGCCCTTATACCAAGAGTAATAATAAGTCCGGTTATCCCAAGACCTACCAGCACCGCAATTGTATTTCTTATAAAATTCATTAATCCTGATGTGCAATCATAGAAATTTCAATATCCACATTTTTAGGCAGACAAGAAACCTGTACCGTTTCACGTGCCGGAAAGCTTTCTGCGTCTAAATAAGAAGCGTAAATATCATTCATTACAGCAAAATCATCCATATTCTTAAGGAAGATCGTAGCCTTTACAACATTTTTGAAAGTCATTCCTGCTTCAGTAAGAATCGCTTCAAGGTTCTTCATTACCTGATGAGTTTCTTTTTCAATTCCTTCTACCAGTTTACCAGTTGCAGGATCTACAGGAATCTGTCCGGAGATATACAATACTCCGTTTGCCATATTAGCTTGTGAATAAGGCCCGATTGCCGCAGGTGCATTAACTGTGTTTATGATTTGTTTCATAAGTGGATATTTAATTTTTTTAAAGGTCACATGCAATCACCATCTGCTGTATTTACTTATTTGAAAATTCTGCCAATAGTGATTCCATTAGAATATATTTTGGTTGCAAATATAAAATTTATATTCTCAAATGCCAATCTGATATTAGAAAGGTGCATTAGGCTGAGTAAAACTTCTGTCTTTATACTTCAGAGCATCGCTTAAGATATTGGCTTTTATCCCAATAAAGAAGTCGTATACCTTATACTGTCCGAAAGGAACCCAGTTGAAGTTAATTGTAAAACTTCGCTGATCCCTTGAGAATCCGATTCTTGTATATGCCAGCTCTTTAGTGACCATATCATAATGCGTACTTCCGTTGATATTCCAGTAAGGCGTAAGCTTAATACTACCGTCCAATCCTATGGATGCAATTTTACTTCCAAACCTGTTGAGTCCTTTTGAATAAGCATAGTTAGCATTGACATTCAAAGTCCATGCCTGATCAAAATGAGCATAATTATCATCATCAAAATAATAATTTTCATTTCGGACTTCCCCTCTGGAAGAATACTTTTTAGCATAATCGGTTTTCTCACCAAAAATTTCACTGCTTAAAGGATAAGACAATTGGATATTGAAACCCTGTACACTAAAATGTCCGAATTCTTCTGTTCTGATTCCCGTGTCCTGCCCCGGAATAAATGCAATCCTATACGGATCAAGTGTAAGACTTGTATTAACTGTAAGTTTACTGTTGAAGAAAGAAGATTGTCCATTGATAGAGAAGATAGACCATGGGTGATCTTTGGCAGCAAAGTTATAATTTCCTGAAAGGTTTAAAGATTCAAAAATCTTAAGTTTCTTTACTCCTGTGGAATCTTTCTTAGACTTTACTTTCATCTCAATATTGTTCCCTACATTAAACCCTAAAGCACCTACCATTCCGCTGGAAGGACTTCCTACAATTCCTTTTTCAAAAATAGAATAAGGAGTAATGGCACCGGTTGCATTATAGTAGTTTTTGTAATATCCAAAGTTTGGGCTTGAGAAATCCGGAGAATAGGTAAACCCGATACTTGGGGTCATCATATGCCTGATAGCTTCCACCGAAGATCCTTTTTTAAACTTAAGCATTCCATATAGCGTAGTCTGAAGACTGGCAGTCGTAGAGAATGTAGAATATCCTGCAAAGTTCTTATTGATTTCATCTACAGTAACATTCTTTATCGGATCATAGTATCTGTTCAATGATTTTGTCGTCAGGGCGTTATCTATGTTGGCACTTAAACTGAATGTAAAATATTTAGCTAACGTCGTATTTGTTGCCAGCGCAATATTGTTTTTAAGTCCGGTCTGCATTTTATCCCACATAGCCTTTGTAAACAATTCGTTTTCCTGTGTGTTCACAAAATTCGTAAGGTTAAACCCTGTGTTTACCGTAATATTTTCAAGAAGCCCCTGTCGTACTCCTGTTTTTGATTTAAATAAATAAAACTGGTTTATGGCAACGTTCATTTGTGGAAGACGAAGATCAGCCAACCCAGTTGCAAAGTTTTGAGAATAAGATGCCGTTCCGGTGATGGTTACCGGAAGCTTCAGAAACCTCTTGGTAAGAGTTACCGTAGAGTTCTGCTGGGTATTCAGTACATTTTGGTTGAAAATATAGTTGTTATTCAGCGGGTTATTGTAAAACTTTGTACTTACAATATCCACTGATGCACTGAACGTAAGAAAAGGATTAGATTTTGCATCCTGTGAATGGGTCCAGTTGATTCTATAAGTACTATTCTTGTTATAATCATCCAAGCCCTTAATTCCTCTTACCATTGTCCCAATATCTGCATTAAAGCTACCCGAATACTTGTATTTCTTCTGATAATTCATCTGTGGACGCAGGTTCCAGCTTCCTTTTGTATACACATCGGCAAGCACTTTAAGATCAAAATGTTCTCCAATAGGCTGATAGTATCCAATCCCGTTAAGGAAGAATCCTACATCTTCTCTTTCTCCAAAACTCGGAATCAGAATACCGGCTGCTCTTTTATCCGAAAACGGAAGGATAGCAAAAGGCATAATAAGAGGGGTAGGTACCCGCTCAATATACATCTGAATCGGTCCGGTTACAATCTGAGATTTGTTCTTTGTTTTAATCAGCTTAATATTGGAGGCCCGCATAAAATAATCTGCGGCAGTATCTTTTTTCTTAATAAAATAATCATCGGTAGTATAATCTGCTCTTTTCATGGCAAATACCGAGTCATTGTATTTTTTTGTTTTTTGAGCTATAATTACCCCTTCACTTTCTTCAGTTCTGGCATTGTAGGCGATTGCCTGTTTGGTTTTGGTGTTATAGCTGAATTCGTTGGTTTCATACTTTTTTCCACCCTGCATAGTAATTACAGGTTCAACAATCTTTCCTAAAGAATCTTGTTTTCCGCGGGCATAAATCAGATTTTTATTATCATCTATTGAAATATAATCTGCATCAATCTGCATATCCTGATAGATCACCTGGGCATTTTTATTAAGAAAAGTCATCTTTTTAGGGATGTCTCTTCTCTGATCTTCTGCTTTTGTGCGAAGAATATCATCTAAAGATTCTTTTTTTACAACTATGGTATCCTTTTTGGAAATAGTATCATTAACCACATTTTTAGGCAATTTTTCAGGCGTTTTTTGTGCTAAAAAATTGTTAAAAATTAGGATAATTAAAATTTGTAATATATTTTTGAAGACGGTTTTGGCCAATTTTATTCTATATAATTAAGGCCCAAAATTAATATAATTTTTATAACTGTAAGATGCACAAACAAAATTTTAAAATAATTTTATCATTTCTCCTTATTCTAATCAGTAACCTTATTTTAGCTCAAAAGAAGTTTACAATCGTTCTGGACGCAGGACACGGAGGAAGTGATCATGGGGCAAACAGGTCCTATTCTGACATTGGAAGAGTCGCAGAAAAAGATGTTACCCTTGCCATTACCTTAAGATTGGGCGCAATGCTTGAAAAAAACAGAGATTTTAAAGTAATCTACACCCGTAAGATTGATGAATACCCATCTTTATCCGACAGAACCAACTTAGCTAACAGAAGCAAGGCGGATTTATTTGTATCGATTCACTGTAACTCTTCACAGAGACCTACAGCCTACGGTACAGAAACTTATGTACAGGGACCCAACCAAAATAACGAAAACCTTGAAGTTGCCAAAAGAGAAAACGATGTGATTTTTCTGGATGAAAAAGATAAGCAGATCTTCGGTTCTTATAACGCCGATTCTCCGGAGTCTTTAATCGCATTGAAACTTCAGCAAAGTAAATATCTGGAATCCAGTCTTCTTTTAGGTGGATTGGTAGAAGACAACTTTGTGAATAAAGATAAGAGATCTTCCAGAGGGGTTTTCCAGAAAAACCTACACGTACTGCGTATGAATGCCATGCCTTCTGTATTGATAGAAACCGGATTTATCAATCATCCGGAAGAAAGCCACTATATAGCCTCCGAAAAGGGACAGGCTGAGATAGCAGAAAGTATTTACAATGCTATTATTGACTATAAAAAAGCGATCGACAGAAAAACAGGAGGTTCATTTACCATTAAAAAACAGGAGCCTGAAAAACCGGCGGAAACACCGTTGAAAAATGATTTCAGGATATTACTGATGAGTTCTCCTACCAAATACAATGAGGGAGACCCTGCCCTAAAAGGATTAAGCTATATCCTTACCATTAAAGAAAATGGCCAGTACAAATACTATTATGCCGTCACTAATATGGCTTCCGTAAAAGATATTAACCTGAAATCTGCCAAGGATGCAGGATTTAGAAATGCCTTTGCCGTAGGGTTCATGCCTAACCAAAAAATAAGCATGGGTTACTATACCATAGAGCTGTATGCCGGCGATAAACTGAACGGAAATTCTTATATTCTTCAGAACCTAAAAGATGTGGAAAGAGAGAAAGATAGCGGTGTTTTCTATTATACCTATGGAAAAGTGGCTACTTTGGAGGAAGCAGTGAAGCTTCAGAAAGAACTTGAGAACAAAGGAATTAAGAATACAGTGATACAAAAAGTATATAAATAATTAAAAAATAATTTTGAAGTTAAAAAGTTAATCATTACTTTTGCAACCTCAAAATTTGGCCTATTCGTCTAGTGGTTAGGACTCAAGATTTTCATTCTTGCAACAGGGGTTCGATTCCCCTATAGGCTACCAAATTTGATATCATGCCGGATTTAAAAATACAAGAAGCGAAATTGCTTTTTAATAAAATCCACTCTAACCCAAAAAGTTATGATTTACAAATCAATGAAGACGGGATTACAGGCAGGGATGATAAAATAAGTTTCAGGCTTTACAGGACAGGAGAAAGGGTTGCTTTTGAAGTGACAATAGATGAACTTACTTTCACCAATACTACTGGGGAATGGAACAATGCGATGATTATGTTGGGAAACACAATCAAAAAAATAGAAAAGGAACAAGAAAATTTAAAAATAGAACAAGCAATAAATAAACTTAAAAAGTACCTTTCGGAAGAAAATTAAAAATTTTATAAAATAAATTTGGTAGTTTAAAAAAAAGTTTATAGTTTTGCACTCACATTTGAACGATATGGCAAATCATAAATCAGCACTAAAGAGAATTAGACAAAACGAAACTAGAAAACTTCGTAACAGATATTACCACAAGACTGCTAGAACAGCGCTTAAAAGCTTGAGAAATGAAGAGAATAAAGCTGCTGCAACGGAACAACTGCCAAAGGTTATCGCTTTATTGGATAAATTAGCTAAGAAAAATATTATCCACAAAAACAAAGCGGCTAACTTGAAAAGCAAATTGACAAAGCACGTTAATAAATTAGCGTAATAATATAGTAGGCCCGTTCGTCTATCGGTTAGGACCTCAGATTTTCATTCTGGTAAGAGGGGTTCGATTCCCCTACGGGCTACAAACTAAGAGTTGACACTTATAAAAACAAAAACTAACACATTGCTTCGGTAATGGAAGATAGAGGGCCCGTTCGTCTATCGGTTAGGACCTCAGATTTTCATTCTGGTAAGAGGGGTTCGATTCCCCTACGGGCTACAAAGAGAAGACTTAATAAAAGTCTTCTCTTTTTGCTTTGACACCTATCTTATCCATTCAAGGTTAACTTTCGCTAAAAGCTGGACAACTCTTTATACTGATCTATTCTCCTATTAAATGATCACCTCCATCAATCCAAATAATGGAGTCCCCTTTTTAACAGAAAGGTCCGTTCTTACTCTTCCAGTATCATCACAAACTTCTGCATTCCCTCTGCTCTTCGTTCTTCAAGAAGACATCCTTTTCACTCTGTTTCCAGGAGATTATATTCCTCCAATATTAAATATTATTAAAAATATCACCATAAATGGAAATATTATTTCTTACTATTCTTTTTAATCGTTAAATTCGCGTAAACTTTTAATTTAAAAACCAATCACATGAAATTTACTTTACTATCTGAAAGCCGATTCTCATTTAAAACGGCTTTAGTAGCTTTATTCCTGATTTCAGCAAATACTTTATCCTTTGGACAAAACAGAATTTATGCTCACGCACAGAGCTCCGGTGTTTTTGGAGTAGCTTGTTTAGGCTGTCGTGTAGAAAATGCTCAAAATGCAATTGGAGACAATGAAGATGATTACTCTACAATGACGCTGGGAACTGCATTATTAGGAGGAATCCAGCAAACTTTAATTTTCCCGGATCTTAGGGCAGACACAAGACTCGTTGTAGGTATAGGAACAGATAATATTCCTTTATCGGTACAATTACTAAGTGGAGTAACCCTGGAAACCATGAATGGAGGAACTTCAAATGAAGACCGCAGAACGATAGACATAAGTCTTCTTAAACTGGGAGCAACTCCTAACAGGGGGACTGTAGAATTCAAACCGACAAAAGCTTATGACGGTATCCGAATAGGATTAACCGGCGGTGTACTTAGTCTGGGTGGTGGATTCAGAATATATTACGCTTACCAGGACCCATTGATCAGCCTGATGGCCAATAGTCAGGACGGAAGCGTCACCCTTGATGGAAATATTGCACTGGAAGGTTCAGAGGTTGCCCTAACCAATACCTCAGGGAAAGAAGTATACCGTTCTAAACTGAAGTCAAAAACTTTTGAATCCGGACAACCCGGAGGAGTATACATCATGACTCTACAGACAAAAGACGGAAAAACGTATTCCAAGAAAATAATGATTAAATAGATATACTTTTAATATTTCAATCCGGCCGGGCAAAATCCAGCCGGATTTTTCATTCTGCAAAGGTTTATTTCCATTAAATAAAAAACAAATATTTACATTTATATAAACAAATTATTACATAATCACCACAATATTAAATAAATTTGCTAACATAATAATTTTATTTATAAATTTACATAAAACTAAAAATCAAAATTTTTTTATATATGAAAACTAATTTATTATTGAGACAACGCACAATTAAAGCGGCATTTTTGGCTTCATTCCTGTTTTTAACAAGCACAATGGCTTTCGCACAAATTACCAAAGTCTACGCAAATAGCCAAACCAATCAGGTAGTTGGTATTTGCCTTGGATGTGGTGTATTGAACCCACAAAATGCAGTGGGAAGCAATGAAAGCGATTATTCTACCCTTCAGGTTTCTGTAGGATTACTCGCAAGAACGGAGCAAACATTGATTTTCCCGGCAACAAATATCACCTTGGGAACCAATAAACTGGTATTAGGTTTTGGTACGGATCAGGTGATGTTATCCGCTCAATTAATCAGTGGTATTTCCATCGAAACATTCAATGGAGATGTATCCAATAACGATTATCAAAATCTTAACAATGATGCTATTAAGCTAGGAGGTACAGATCCAAGTAAAGGAGAAATTGAACTTACAATGAACAAACCTTTTGATAGAATTAAAGTAAATCTTAACGGTGGATTACTAAGTGTAAACGGTGCCCTTCGCTTGTATTATTCTTATCAATACAAAGATCCTTTTATCAATTTAATGGCCCATACGGAAGGAGGTCAGGTGACACTTGATAAAAAACTTCCATTAGAAGGTTCGGAAATCACTTTAACCAATACTTCAGGAAAAGAAGTCTACCATTCTAAACTGACTTCCAATACCTTTGAATCAAAACAGCCACAAGGTCTGTATATTATGACTTTAAAAACGAAGGAAGGAAAAACCTATACTCAAAAAATTATGATGAAATAAAAACCCCATGTTCCTTACCCGGCAAGCTTTTTAAGCTTGCCGTTTTACTTTAGAAAATAGTTAAAACCCAAATTAGCCATGATGACATAAATTGTAAATAACCACAACCCTAAACCTCAAAGTATGAAAACAAATGTATCGGCAAGTCGCTGCTTTATAAAAGCAGCCCTGCTATTCTCTTTAGTGTTCCTGATGAGCAATCTGTTCCTCGCGCAGGGTAATAACATCCATACCTTTGCAACCAGCCAAACCAACGCAGTCTCCGCCCCTTGTTTAGGCTGCAGTATTCAAAATCCACAAAATGCCGTTGGCAACGACCCGATCAATTATTCTTCTTTAAAGATGGGAATCGGGTTATTGGGAAAAGTAGAACAAACGCTTATATTCCCGGCAATCAGCTTACAAAAATTAGCAATCTATGTCGGGACAGGCAATGGTGAACTGACAGCGGCATTGCTAAGCGCAGCCACTATAGAAACCATGAACGGAAATGTTTCCAATGGGGACAGCAGGATCATAGACAGCCAGATCCTTACCATTAACACATGGTCTGATAACTATGGAGTGATCCAATTCAGACCAACCAAGCCCTATGACCGGGTAAAAATAAGCCTCAATGCAGGCGTTCTCAGCCTCAATCGTGAATTACGGATCTACGAAGCCAAACAATCTGCCTTTGTCACATCATGCACCTCTCTTCCCGGCGAACCTTATCTATATTATTCTTTTGATGGAACTGTTAATGACCAAATCAAGGAAACAATCCATAATTACGATCTAATCCCCAGCCCTCTTAACATCGGTCCTCCCACATTTCTGGATAGTCTGATATGTGGTAAGGCTTTAAAAGATATGATTTTATTAGAATCCGGCGGATTCAATGTTTCGATGAAACGTGAAAAAACGATCTCTTTCTGGGCCAATACAAATGGAAAATTACAGTTAACTATTTTTGATACAGGAATCGTTATGACACCAGACTCTCTCAAAATCACAGCACTATCCCCCGATCATGCGATATCCAAAAGCATCTCTGCATATAACCCCACCTCCCCGGAACTTCATCACTATTCAATAACTACCCTTCCAAAATTCCGTACCTCTATGGAGAGAATACTTTGTGAACAACAAGGCGGAACCCAAGAAGGCTGCTCAAAACCAACAGAGGTAGCAATTTCTATTTATGTAGATGGAGTCATTTGGTCTTCTTTTCCAATTATTCTTCAACCAGACACCAATACTTCTGGACTGGACAATATTAAGGTAGCAGTCGTTCTTCCCAACCATGCCATTATTGACGAGCTTCTGGTTTATGATGAAATATTGTCCACTGCTATACTTAGAACCTTACCATGCGCTTATAATCTGCCACAAAACTGCCCTTCAGGAAATCCTACCCCATCAGTATCTGCAATGAAGACCACTCCTGCTGAAAATATACTTACTCTATCTCCCAATCCAACGACAGGGCGAATTACGCTGGATGGAAATATTCCTATAACAGGAGCAGAAATTTTTGTTAATAACACTTTTGGGAAAGAAGTTTACCATGAAAAATTAGATTCCAAAACTTTTGATTTACCAGCTACACTTTCCGGAGGAGTTTATATCCTTACCCTGCAAACGAAAGACAAAAAAGTATATACCCGCAAAATTATTCTGACACGGTAAATATTTCTTAACAAAAGTATGGCAGTATTAAAAGATCCTGTCATACTTTCTATGATAACATCAAAAACCTAACTCTATGAAAACAAATGTATCGGCAAGTCGCTGTTTTAGAAAAACAGTTCTCTTCACATTATTTGCCCTCCTGGTGAACTCATTATCGTTTGCACAGCTGGACAAAATCTATGTAAACAGCCAGGTTAACCAGATCTCCGGAATCTGCCTGCTCTGTTCTGTACAAAACCCAGAAAAAGCATTAGATCACTATGAAGGTGATTATGCCAGTTTAACCATTCCCATAGGAGTTCTTGCCAACATAGAACAAACCTTGATTTTCCCAGAGCTTGCCTCTCATTTCAGAAAAGTGACCATTGGAATTGGTACTGCCAATACACCTGTTAAGCAGCTACCATTAGGGAAAATCTCTATAGAAACTTTTAATGGAAGTGCCTCCAACAATGATGCTAGAATAGTAGACACCACCATACTGAAAGCTGATTCCGATCCCAAGACAGGAAGAATTGAGTTCAATCCATCAAAACGTTTTGACCGGATTAAAATTACTCTCCACAGTGGATTACTTCATTTAGGAGACGAGCTCAGAATATATTATGCCCAGCATAGTCCTATTCCATTTACAACCTGTGGTACCCCTCCTCTTGGCCCACTTCTTTATTATCCATTTGATGGAGATCTCAAAGATAAAATAAGAGGGTTAGACTTAATTTCAACAATTCCAGCTTCATTCTCAAATAGTCCGACCTGCGGACAAAACCTTACAGCAAATCATTTAGACTCACTGTATATAGAAAATAACCTCCCTTTAGCTCCTGAACGTTCATTAACTATTTCATTTCTGGGGCGTACTGATTCATTAATATCCATAAGATCTATATCAGAGCAAGGTAGGTCAGCACTTTTCACTCCTGAGGAGGATTCTATTAATTCATCCCAACTCAATCATTATGTCATAGCATATGCTAATGGAGGTCATCATCACTTTTCTGCAGAGGTATATCGAAATGGGAAAATGATTAATGATGGCGGTCTAGCGATGATGCTGCCTCCTTATAGCTTACTCATGACAGTCGCAAAAGGCAGTGTCGATGAACTTCTCGTTTACGATCGAATTTTGAGTGCTGAGGAAAGGAACCAATTAACTACCAGCTATAATATCCCACTAGATATTCCCTCTTTTGCTATTGAAGCACAAAAAGTAAGATCAGATCATGAAATCTTCAGTATTTCGCCCAATCCAACTACCGGACAGATTACCCTTGATGGAAATATTCTTCTACAGGATGCCAGTATAACCTTAAGAAATACCTTTGGAAGAGAAGTATACCAGTCAAAAATAAGATCTAAAACTTTTAATCTACCAGCTACACTTTCCGGAGGAGTTTATATCCTTACCCTGCAAACGAAAGACAAAAAAGTATATACCCGCAAAATTATTCTGACACGGTAAATATTTCTTAACAAAAGTATGGCAGTATTAAGAAAATGCTATCATACTTTCTATAATAACATCAAAAACCTAACTCTATGAAAACAAATGTATCGGCAAGTCGCTGCTTTATAAAAGCAGCCCTGCTATTCTCTTTAGTGTTCCTGATGAGCAATCTGTTCCTCGCGCAGGGTAATAACATCCATACCTTTGCAACCAGCCAAACCAACGCAGTCTCCGCCCTTTGTTTAGGCTGCAGTATTCAAAATCCACAAAATGCCGTTGGCAACGACCCGACCAATTATTCTTCTTTAAAGATGGGAATCGGTTTATTGGGAAAAGTAGAGCAAACACTCATATTCCCGACAGCCAGCTTACAAAAATTAGCGATCCATATCGGAACAGGCAATGGCGAACTGACAGCGGCATTGCTAAGTGCAGCCACCATAGAAACCATGAACGGAAATGTTTCCAATGGGGACAGCAGGATCATAGACAGCCAGATCCTTACCATTAACACATGGCCTGATAACAATGGACTCATCCAATTCAGACCAACCAAGCCTTATGACCGGGTAAAAATAAGCCTCAATGCAGGCGTTCTCAGCCTCAATCGTGAATTGCGGATCTATGAAGCCAAACAGTCTGCCTTTGTCATCCCCTGTGCCACCCTTCCGGCCGATCCTTTTTTATATTATGCTTTCAATGGAAATCTTGAAGAATCGATCAATCCAAACTCTTTGAAAACTCTTAGCAGTAACCGCCCTCCTACCTTTCAGGATAGTTTAGTATGCAAAAAGGCTCTAACAACAGATATTGTCGGCAATGAATTACAGGATCAATATCCTCACATTAATTACAATCAATTATTTCCTGAAAAAACCATTTCTTTCTGGGCTAGTACAAGAAATTATCTTCGAGTAACTGTGGGTGAGACAAAAATTATGGTTTATGATACTCTAACGATAACTCAGCCCGGGACAAATGACAAACTAGTAAAAATATTTGCTCCAGATTTTTTCATACCCCTGCATCATTATACAGTCACTGTTATTCCCAAAGCCCCATCTCCCGCTGAAATAGCCCTCTGTGAACAGACACCATCCAATGATTACTGTTCACAAGCAATAGGTTCAACTATATCCTTATATATTGATGGAGATCTCGCTTCCTCTAAGACATTTCTTGGCAGAATACCTAATTTAAACTTCTCTATTGCCTCTGGACTTTTCGGCTCGAAGATCGATGAGCTTCTCGTTTACAATGAAGCACTGCCCGCTACTGTCATCAAGGAACTCGCCTGTTCTTATCATATCCTGCAAAACTGTTCTCCAGGAAGCCCTACTCCATCAGTTTCAGTACTGAAAGCAACTCCTACAGAAGAACTCTTTACAGTATCTCCCAATCCCACTACCGGGCAAATTACCCTTGACGGAAATATTCTCCTGCTGAATGCTGACATTTCCATAAGAAATACATCCGGATTAGAAGTCTTTCAATCGAAATTGACATCAAAAACTTTTAATTTACCACCTACCTTACCAGAAGGAATGTATATCCTTACCCTGCAAACGAAAGACAAAAAAGTCTATTCCCGAAAGATTATTCTTACCCGATAAAACCCAGCAATATTTAATAATATAAAAGCCCCGGCCAATTTTTGGCCGGGGCTAAATGAAACAAAATCAGCTATGCTGGAAATTATTTTTTAATCAGTTTTTGCTGATACATTGCTTTATCAGTCACTGCTTTTAGAATATACATCCCTTTTGGTAACATACTCATATTGATCTGTCCGTTGCTGAATTGTGTATTCACCAATTTACCTGAAGCATCATAAACAGAAATATTTACAATTTTCTCCTGAGTTTTGATCATAAGAAGATCGGTCACCGGGTTCGGATAGATACTGAACTCCAGTTTTTTCACCTCAGCCGTAGCTAACGTAGAGCCAAGACTGTTTACGGTAATTGTTTTTTCTGCTGTTTTACCATTAGAATTAAAACCGATCACAATACTAGCTGTTCCTGAAGCAATAGGAGTAAGTACCAGCTCATCATTATTATTGATAACTGCAGAAACGACTGCCTGATTGTCATTTGATTTTATGGTCTTCACAATTGAAGCTGTATTATTGTCTTCATCAGAAACCACTGTTTTCAAATCAATTGTAGTCACGTTTCCTACTGTAACCTGTGAAGGCAAAGTATTGTTCACCACCGGAACTGTATTATCCGGGAATACCGTTAATGCAGGGAACCAGTAATAGTCATTCAATATTCTCGTATTGGTAAGGTTACCATTAGCATCATAGATATGAACCCAGTTTTTTTGATAATGACCTCCTGTTTCGGTAGTATTTACAATAAGTTCTCCTGTCACTGGATTTACACGTAATCCTGCTCCATAAGGAGTCTGCTTATAAGTTCCTGTCTGTCCCGGAATGGTAATAAAATTTTCATTAAAGGTTTTAGCCGTCACATCAAATTTAACAATTCTGTTTCCAGAACCCCAACCTGCAGATATAAACCAGTAGAGTGTATTTTCTGTGTTGCTTGCTGAAAAACTTCCTGCATTCCATGCTCCCCAAGGATCAGGATATGTTGTGGTAGGAATAGCATAAGACTGAACGGCAAAAGTAGTAGGATGGATATTTACTACCGCCTGGCTCTTAATGGCCCAGATACTTCCGTCTTTAGCCTGAGTAACAGAATAGAAGTCTCCGGTAATGGTCGTAACAAGGGTATCGGTTTTAGGATCAATGACTAAAATACCTTCTCCCTGTTTTACTGCAAATACATATTGTGAAGTACGTATCATGTTTCCCATCTGATCACTGTAAGGACCTCCTGTACCTGCCGTACCTGGAATTAAGCCCCCAACCTGAAGGTTGTCAATATTAAATAAATAGACTCCATTGGAAGCCCCGATATATCCTTTATGCTCATTTACTCCTACAAATGATCTTCCATCACCACCTCCGATATCGTTAAAACTGGCTATTTTTTGCATGGTTTGTGCATTAGCAACTACCAGTCTTCCTCCAGGTGTATATTGTACATCTCCAGGGTCTGCCTCCTGCTTTGATACAAAGTAAAACTTATCCCCATAAATTGTTCCAAATTGGGTAGTCGCTCCAAAAGCATGGTTGTTATTGGCTGCACTGTATACACGGTAATTGATCTGCCCGTTATTATCGATGAAGTTTACTGATCCGTTTGTATGACCGAACCATTCTTCGTTAACGATAAAGAAGCCCTCAGTAAAACTTGTCGGATTCAGACGATTAGTAGGATTCATCAGACTCATAAGGCCCGCAGAAGCAACATAAGGAGAAACCGGGGTCATCGTAGAAGAAATGGGAACTGAAGTGAACGAAGGATTGAAATTCCATACATCCCAAGAACCGTTTTGTAGGGTACGGGAAGAAGCTCCTACACCGGAGTATCCAAAATTAGCACTTGCAGGATTTTTTATCCAATAAGACCAGTATCCTTTAGTTGCCCATCCGGACTGCCAGTGGTCATTAGCATCCACTCCTGTATAATTATCAAAATTATATGCAGTGGTATTAACGATTCCGTTTACCGGAGAAATCGGGGATGCTGTATTTCCGTTATAATACAGGGCATTGAGATTTTGTCCGTCAAGATCGAAACCAAAACCTCCTACTGCCGTTCCCTGTGGTGTCCCCTGGTAAAGTAACGTGAAAAGTCTATGATCTTCTTTAGCAATTGCTTTAATCATATCTGCACCTGTAGCCGTTCCGTTCCATCTGAATCCCCAAACCAGGGCATCCGGATTTTTACTATCATTCCATTGTACCACAAAAGCAGCTTCGTTTGTACCTGTTCCTACCCAATACTTAATATCGGAAAAACTGATTGATGGTGCTACAGCTGCTCTTAGCTGACTTGTTTCCGTTCCCTGAATGTCATTTCGGAGAACCCCCTGGACTTTTATCTGTGCATTCGTGAAAAATGCAAATAGAAAAAGCAGAGTAAAAAGATAAAACTTTTTCATTTCTATTAATTTAAAATTTATTGTATTGTCTACTGTTATTTAAAGTATAAATCATAAGCTCCTGAAACTTCTGTAGAAACTTCTCCTACCCATCCGGCTTCCTGATTAATTCCTGTGTATACTTTCACAAAGTCGATACCCGGAAGTTTTACGTATCTGCCGTTCCTGTCTACCGCCCAGGAAATATCAATATTGGAAGCATCATCTTTATTTGGAGCGTTGTCTGCATAACCAAATTCATATGATTTTCCTACCCAATACGACCCCGTTCCGCTTTGATCATAATAATTGTCTTTAAGCTTAGTACCCTTAAAACTGTAAGAAGCCTCGGAAAACCATAAAGGATAATAGCTTTGTAAGTGGAACATATTCTTTGTTTTAAATCCATTGCTTCCCAGATTATCCTGCCACTTGATGTATTCCGTGTCAACTTGCCAGCCTAAATTTCCGGGAACAGGAGGCTTATTCTCATTAGGCTTGAAATACGTTATGCTATAATCCTTTACTGTTGTATTTTTAAAATGCTCACTTCCTGCAATTTCGTACCATTCATTATCATCAGGTTTTCCGTTTTTGTTTCTGTCGTAGGCCACGACAATAATTCCTGGTTCACAGGATCCTGAACGGGGGTCAGCTGCGGCATTTCCAAAGAAGGCATTTCCGAGGATTTTAAAATCTCTTCCATTCAGATTGGGAATCGTATGATCAAATCCAAAAACGACATAGCCTCCGAACCCCCCAAGACTTATTTCTTGAAAACTGGAGCCTATCAAAGATTCTCTCGCTTTCTGAAGCATATTTTCAGCTGTATTTCCCGGTTCATATTCGGGAATCTTATTCATAAACTGTCCGGGAGCAGGACGATAATCAAAAACCTTAGCTATATATTTGCTGTAGGTAGCCGTTTCCTTTTCTACCACTATTTTAGAATGATAGGTATGAACATTTCCATTATTCTCTATCTTAAGTGTCAATGGATAGGTAGCGACTACCGGACTGATAAATTCAAGTTCTGAACTTTGAGAAATAATGGAGTCTTTCACACTCCAGGTAAAGTTTCCTGAAATATTGGTAGGAATACTCAGAACTTCAAAACGTTCGATAGTATAAGAGTCATCCAACCCGTTAAATACAAAATTTTCCTCATCATCATGCTTACAGGCTATCATTCCTATGAGAAGAAATGATAAAAACCCTGTTTTTAAATAGGTAAAAGTTTTGATCTTCATGTTTATCAGTTTTAATTATTTATAGAGAAAAGTAAAATGGGCAGGGATATTTCCTCCCTCGGTTTTCCATTTGAAATGGCCATTTTTATCGAAACAGTACACAAAACCCATTGCAACGTAGTTTCGGGCATCAGTAATATAAACATCCTCTGTAATTGGGTTTACAGCAATTCCGTAAGGGGTTTTAATGGCATTTTCATATTCCTTATCAAAAATCCTGTTAGAAATAATCTGTTCTGTTTTTACATCAATAATCCCGAATGTTTTTTGAGAAGTATGGGTGTTGTAATTGAATTCATTTCCATAGAAATAAAGTTTATCATTTACAATCGTCATCTCACTTACTGCCATATGGAAATCTTTTTTTATCATCCCCGTTGCAGCATCAATCAGATATAAACTGGAGGGTACCGAGTAATAATCTCCCCGGGAGCTTACATACAGATCTCCATAATTGTCTTTTTTAAGCCGGTGGAGGTTAATAGCGACATCTATTTTTCTTGTTTCTGTAAAACTATTTAAATCGATTACGGAAACTGTTCTGTCGTAATTTGGAGCCATATAGCCTCCGGAATTGGCAACAAAAAGCTGATCTCCTACAATTTCTATTTCCTCAGGCTGGTATCCTACTGTGGCCTGACGCTGTATAGACAGGGAAGCTGTATCGATTTCCACTATTTTCCCTTTAGGTGCATTAGGATTGACATCTACAGGCCCTGCATAACTGCTCGCATAACCTTTTCCGTTTTTAAATGTTATATATCTGCAGTTCTGTAAGGGAATAGATGTTATCCGTTTAGCTGTTTTAGCATCCAGCACTTCAATTTTATTGGAAACATTGACTACGATATACAGCTTACTTCCATAAATTTTAATATCATTTCCTACGTCCCCCAATTCTTTGATCACATTAGGATTCGCCTCGGCATAGATATTCCGATAGTAAGTTCCTTTGGTATAATCGAAAAAGTCAAGGGTACATTTATTGCTTCCCATATTCCCTTCATTCAACACGTAAAAGCCTTTAATGGCAGTGTTTTCCGGCGCCGCCAACCCTTCTACCACTTCCTGACGGACGATAATATCATCGGTACGGCAGGCCACAAGAAAAACCAATATGAAGAGGAGAAGACAGAAGTTTATTTTTCTCATAAGGTGAAGTTTAAAGTAATTTTAAAATTTCTTCCCGGCATGGGATAGTTTCTGACCACATCATAATATTGATTGAAAATATTATTCATTTCAAGACTCAGTTTAAACTGATGTCCTGAGTAGTCGAATTTTTTCTGAACGGATAAATCATGGGTATACCAGGGCTGAACAAAATTGTACTGAATATTATCCTGCTGCCCGTCATAGCGTTCCCCAACATAGACCACACTGTAATTGAAATTCCAGTCACGGTAATCCGCCATCAGCGTAAAAGACCCACTGTGCCAAGGGGTATAAGGGATCTGTTTTTTATAAAAGGTATCCCCCGGGCTTATATCATCTCCCGGATTACTGATATCTTTTGCACTCTGATAGGTATAAGAAAGCAACGGTTTAATTTTCACTTTGCCCCACATCATTTCAGCCTGGACATTCACATCTGTACCTATGATGTCAACCAGTCCAAGGTTCATCATCATCCAGCGGAACATATTTCCTGTGGGTGCTGCAACAATTTTATCTTTTACCCGGTTGTAATAACCATCTACCTTGGCATAAAAAGCTTTAAAGACAGGATGATTATATTTCTTCTGATAGGTAAACCCCAAATCATACTGCGTCGTAAACTCCGGTTTCAGAAAAGTACTTCCAATATTCGTATAATAAAGATCATTGAAGGTAGGAAGTCTGAAAATCTTTTTATAGAAAGCTCTAAAGGTAAGCTCCGGAACAGTAGCCGGCTGGTAGCTCATAAAAATAGCAGGAGTCCATTCACTTCTGTCCTCAGGTCTTTTATTTCGTTCCACTTCTTCAAAAGTAAAAGTACCTAACAGACTTCCTAAAACTTTAAACCTGTTCCATTGATAGGTCGTAGCCAAAGCCACCAATGTGGTATACCGGGTAGGATAAGAAAACTGATACAGATCTGCATCCAGATTATTGTATTGGAAATCTCCACTCAAGCTAATGTCCCAATGGGAATTCACTGTATATAAATTGGAAGATGAAATATACAGCTCCCTTTGAATGTAGGTATTATCTGAATATTTAACCAACTGAGACTGTACCGTATCAAGAAAATGGGTATAATCGTAAGCGAATTTTGCTTTAAGCTGAGTTTCGAATTTAGGGAAAAGCTTTTTCCTCAGGTTGGCCTGTACAAAATAATTCTCATCAAACATTCTTGCCCCTCGCCCGTCAAAACGGCTATTGACAACAGGAGCAGGAATACCCCGATTGGAAATATAGCCATATCCACGGATATTCCAGCTTCCATTATTTAAAGTACCATTCAAAGAGGTTTCAAAACGTTTGGCTTTAATATCAGAGTCTCTTCTTTTAGCTATTGTATCATAGGCAGGCTCTCCGTTAGGATATTTTTTTGCATACCGGTATCTGTAAATACCATCACTTTGCAGAAATTCAGCACTAAAACTTGCAGAAATTCTTGGTGATAGTTTCTGTTCTAAACGGAAAGAAGGATTGAATAAATCAATTGATGCACTTTTTGCCCTCAAAACAAGATTTGTTTTTCGTGTTCCGGTAAAAACAGGTGTTTTAGGCTGCAAATAAATAGAACCTGATGATCCGAAATCCCTGGCGGGCTGAAAGATCTCACTTTTCTGACCGTTGTACAATGATATTTCTTCCAGATCATCCAAAGAATATCTCCCCAGATCCACAAGACCGTTCTGAGCATTTCCCAATTGAATGCCATCATAAAAAACCCCTACGTGCTGGCTTCCCATACTTCGGATGTTAATGGTCTTGAGCCCTCCTATTCCACCGTAGTCCTTGATCTGAACACCGGAAAAGTACCGTAAGGCATCTGCCACAGAGTGGCTGTTCAGTCTTTCAAGCTCTTCTCCCTGCAATACCTGAGCAGGAACGATTTCTTTAAAGTTCTTTTTGTAAATATTGACCGCCTTAATAGCTTCTTCCTTTAAGGTGTCTTTTTTCTTTGTTTGAGAAAACAAGAATTGTGATGTTAACACAAATATTGTGAAAACAACTTTATGAAGTTGAGATGTAGTCAGTTTTGCCACCATTAGCTCATTCAGGGATAATGATGACGCTAATGGATATTAGAAAGCAATGACAAAGCACAGCATGTACTGCACAGAATCATTGTAGTCCTAAAGCTTTATTCCACGAAAGCGTCAAACGTTTATTTATTCTGGCAGGTCTTCTGACTTACTCCATTTTTGAAATCCTTCCCATTAAAAAACAGTGGATATAATCTTCAAAAACTTTGGTATGGAGCTTACAGCAGCGGGTCTGTTCCGGATTCTCACCGGATTCCCTTTTAAGAGCTTTTTACGGCTCGCCAAATTTCGGCAAAGATATAAAATTCCGGTTAGATACAATACAACGCAGAATAAAATGATTATCAATACATAAACATGAAAAATCCCGTTATTTTCTAACGGGATCTTTGATGAACTTCAGTCATCAATTATGTTGAATTGTTTTGCTCTTATCTATACTTATTTTTTTGCAAATTCACGATCGCTCAGGGTTTTCATAAATAAGATAAGATTGGTCTTTTCCTGCTCTGAGAGAGGAATTTTGTTTCCATTGTTTTTAAAGACCGGATCAAGATTAGCGGCATCCAAAACACCTTTATCAAAATAATCTAAAACTGTCCTTAAAGTAGGAAACTGTCCAAAACTTCCATAAGGAGCTGTATATTCTACATTTCGTAATGAAGGCACCCGAAAGCTCATATAATCTCCCGGAAGACCTGTCACTCTTCCACGTCCGGCCTCATTGGTATTGGGGTTCACAGGAAAACCGATATTTCTAAAGCTCTCATCGGTAAAAAGTTCTGTACTATGACAGCTTGCACATTTTTGCTGAAAGGTCTGATATCCCTGAGCTTCGTTTTCTGTAAAAACCTCTCCTTCATTTCGTCTTACTCTGTCGTATTTACTATTGGCAGAAATCAGTGTATACTCGTATTGTGCAATACTTTTATAAATTCTTTCCGCAGTAACGGTTTCATCTCCAAATGCCTTTCTGAATAAATCTCTATACATAAGATCAGTCTTTATTTTGCCAATCACCTCCAAAATAGAAGAACCCATTTCTTCATGAGTGATAATAGGAACCAGCGGTTGATTTTCCAGTTGAAGAATATTCCCGTCCCAATTATAAAAATTCAAGAACATCATGTTCTGAATAGCCGGTACATTCCGTAAGCCTAGTCTATTCTCAATACCTACCGCCTGCACATTGTTATCGGCAAAAGCATTTCCCTGAATGTGACAGCTGGAACAGGATATGGAATTATCTGCACTGAGTCTTTTATCCTGAAATAACTTCTCCCCCAGCTCCACTCCATATTTTGTAGGCATATTAGATTTCACCGAATTATTTAGTTCCGGAAAGCCAAAAGGAATATTGAGTGATACTTGAGGATTATCATAGGAAACAGGCTCATAATAATCGTTATTACAAGATATTAATAATATAAAAATCGCTAAAATGCTTACTCCTTTTTTCATTACAACAGAGATGAATCTAGTTTTCAACACCAGTCACTGAAAACATTCCTGAAATATCACCGGATCCGTTTCCGCCAAGGTTATCCACAAATTTTACCATTTGATTGGCCGTATGGATATTCGGAGTGGCATTCCCATCCGATCCAGTTCCGGTAACCAGTACAATCGTGTTGATCTTACCTGTCAACAGTTTATCAAAATCTGCTTTAACAGTAATTTTAGGGGCTTTATGATCTACTATTGCATGGGTAGGCAGGTCTAGGCTAACATCTCTGTATGCATCTACTCCCTGGGTAAAATTCCCTTCAGATCCTTTGATGGTGCTTCCTGTATGGATAGACATCTGTTTATGATCTGTCCCGTAGAAACCTTCAATCTTTGTAAAACGATAACCGGCTCCCCATTCCCACATCATTTGGGTGTCATTAGAACCAGCAGTTGCATAGAATTTTGGAAACCTCATCTGATCCAGCACATTCAGTTCTCTTTTTACTCCTAATCCGAATTTGATCCTTCTATATTCCCCAGCCGGGATATTGCTCAGAATATAACGGAGCGTTTCCGGTTTTGACTGATCTATTACGGTAGCTCCCTGATCCAGGTCATTAATTTTGTAGGGAACTTCATTACCATCTGCCTTTATCAGACGAATATTACTTATTACATATTTTAATTCTGAGAAATGATGAACCTGCCCTTCGGCAGAGATATTGGTGGTAGCTGTTCCAGAGGCAGCATCTCCAAGCACAATGGTTGTATTTTTAAAAGTATTATTAAATTCAAGGGTTACATTATTGGCAACAGGATTATCATCACTATTCTGGCAGGAAATTATACCCAGTGAAAAAGCTGATAATAGTAAATATTGTTTTAAGTTTTGCATTGTAAAAATTTTAGTTGTTGTTGTTTTAATTAAAGTTTTATGATCCTTAAAAACTGAATTGTAAAGAGGTGAAGATATTACGCCCCATTCTTGGAATGTTTCCCCAATCTGCATAGGTGCTGTAATATTTGTTCAACAGGTTTTCTGCTCCCACCTGAAAAACAGTTTTAATTTTTTTGATTTTGAAATTATAATCCACGGAAAAATTCCATATGGCATAGGCTGGGGTCTTGTCTTCTCCATATTCCGGACTATAATTAAGCTGGATAAAATCTCCGTTTACAGAAGTATGAATTCCAACATTATGGTGGGTAAAATGTAAAGAAGTCAAATAACTCAACGGGCGGATAAAAGGTAAGTTTTTCCCTTTATCATCTCTTCCGCGGGCGTACGTTAAACTTCCCTTCCAATGCAGTTCCGGTAAAATGCTATAGCTTGTATTCAGAGACATATTAAAAAGTGTCGCATGATCCAGAGAAGTATAAGCCTTCACACCTACCGATTGATAATTCATGGGACTTCCGAGACTTAAAATTTTTCCAATGATGTAATTCTGAATATAGAAGTAATTCACTTTGGCTTCAATACTCATTTTTTCATTTTTAAAACCTGCACTTGCATTGGTTTCGTAAGAAATTTCATTTTTTAAATCAGGATTTCCAATATAATCATATCGATCAAAACTATTGTAGATATAATATCCATAGCCTTCTGAAACGGAAGGTGCTCTATGTCCATACCCGGTTCCTACAGAAAAACTAAAATGATCCTCTGTGAATTGGTATCCAGCATGTAAACTTGGAAGAATTCTCGTTTTTTGCTGAGATGCTCCCGGGTGAAAAATCCAATTGAATTCTACATATTTAGACTCATTATAGTTCAGTCCTAATGATCCACCAAAATTCACACGGCTTTTATCTGATATTTCCCAACTGTTATTCATCGAAAGCCCTGCAAAACGGGTAGTTACCCAGGGCCAGCTGTATGCAAACATTGTCCTGTTCTTCCGATCCTGTGGATACATCCGCATTTCTGCAATGGATGTATTATTGTACATATTGAATTCTATTGCTGAGGTATACCGTTCTTTTTTAAGATGTATCGATGAAATCAGCCCATATGTGGTACTCCATCCCGGCATATCCATGTGCACAAGATTTTCAGGACGTCTGGTATCATCCATATAATGCTCTATGGTGTTGTAATAGATTTTTGTATCCCAGGATTTAATCAAACCCTCATTAAACAATTGCCTGTAGGAAGCTGATGTAATCATCGCTCTGGAAAGCCATAAATCCATTGGCAATGCAGGAAATCCGACATTTTTTGCCCTATCGAAAATTGCATCCACCCTTACTGAGGATAAAGGACTTGTTTTATAAGCTATTCCAATTGCAGTGTTGAATTTATTATATTGTGAATGATTGACCTCAGCATTATTTCCGTCATAATAATTATCTGCTTTTCTGAAGGAAATACTTCCATCTACCGCAAGTTTATCCCCGGAATAAGAGATATTTCCAAGATTGAAAAATTGTTTATTGTTGAACTCAAAACCTGTCTGATAGGCTCCATTCCACTTTTTTTCAAGACCAAAAGGCGTATTTTTTCTTTTCAGATCAATGCTTCCGGCCACTGTTGCTCCATGTGAACTCCCTTCCTGCCCTGATTTTATATCTATCGCTGAGAGATTATTAGCCTCCAGATAAGAAGTCACCGGATCCATTTTATCAGTGCATGCTCCAAAAACATGCATTCCGTCAATGGTAATAACAGACCGTTCCGTACTCATATTATTGAGTAAAGGTTCCCAGGCATAGGCTCCCCGTTTTATAAAGCTTATTTTTTCTGAAGAAGCGAGAAATTCGTCCACTGAAACGGACATTTTTATATCCGTTTCAATTTTCTTTTTACTGCCCTTTACGTCTACCTGATCTAAAAGAGTGATACTGTCTTTTCGTCCTTTTCTGTTTTGGGCATTCATTAGCATTCCCAAAAACATTAATATAATTCCGAGTTGTTTCATGAAACTAGAATAAGGTATCGATAAAAAGTTCACTTTTAGCTCCCGGAACACCTGGTGTAAAATCAGTGGAAACCTTTGTTCCCTTGATGATTTTTCCATTTTGATCAAGCATAATAAAATTTAATGTCCAGTTCCCTGTCATCGTATAATTAACAACACCATGATACAAACCGTTATTTCCTTGTATTAAATCCTGATTATTGAGAGATGAATGATTTCCCATGGATGGTTCCGGCATTCTGGGGTCCAATTGCAGCGTATAGCCTTTTACCTCTGAATATGAGAACTGTGAAGGATCAGGAAAATCTCCTGTAGAAGTAACAGGCTTATTGTATTTATAAATCCCTGCTACCAGTTTATTTTCTGCAACTTTTGGTTTTTGAGGAGCAATAAGAGCAATATAATATTGTTCTCCGTCATTTCCTGTAAACGAGGTCATGTTAAGGTTTTTATTAGTCTGTTCATTCACGGTAACATCTTTGTTGGCCTTATACATTTTTTTGTTCACTGTAAAACTCAAATAAAGCTTCCAGTTCGCTGCGGTATGGCTTATATCAGTAAATACAGAGTACCCTGAATAATATTGACCATCCGGTTTGTAATCCAGAGTGTATAGGTAAGGACATGAGGTTTTATTCCCATCAGCTTTTGTCATGACAGGTAAAAAAGTTACATCTGAAACATTGATATTTTCGTTCGTCTGGGTATCAAGAACTTTTAATCTGATTTCATTATACCCCTGATAAAATATTCCGTTTAAAGTCTCGATGCTTATTGTATAACCATCTTTATTGACAGCTGTTGCTTGCTTAAATTCGTAATGTTCCGGAACGACTGTATTGATTTCGCTTTCATAATCCGTTTTGTCGAGAGTGCATGAGACCACTATCAACAGTAAACTCATTATGAAAAGTTGATACATTTTCATTGTTGATTTTTTAGTTGGGTGAATACAATAGAAATACTTTGAATATTGAAACATTCAGTTTTTTACCACAAAAAGCTTTATAACACTTAGGTTTTTAAAGTTATCCACAGAGTGTTGATAAGTACACAGAATACTTTTGAAAATCAAAAATTTTCAAGTTTTGTGAACTTTCTACACCATAGGATTTTATGCCTATTCAAGATTCCTTAAATAAACTTTTGTAGTTAATTTTCTATAGGAGAACACTAAAAAACCGGTGGTTTGAAAATGTGTTTCAGAAACAGAAAAGAATAAGCTGTTTCATAGATGAAATTAGTTTTGGAAACTATAATTTTTCCAGTGATGGCAACCTCTGTGATCTCAGGCAGTGTATAAATATCAAGAATTTTCTGCCCTGAGTTCTTTATTTTATTGAAAGGAGTAGATTCTGGATCAGTATTAGTTTTTGCCAGTTCTTTGCTCAAATAACATTTTCCATTACAATGAAGTTCCGGTTTGCTTTTGTTGACGCACAGAGTATTGACAATATAATTATAATTTACAGCATACTCAGCCAGTGGTATCAGAGGTCTGAATACCATATAGCTAATAAAGAGTATGCTGTAAATTAATTTCATGAATTATTTTTTGCTTAAAGCTTCATCATATCTTTTGCTCACTTCTTTCCAGTTCAGCACATTCCAGATTGCAGAAAGATAATCTGCTCTTTTGTTCTGATATTTCAGATAATAAGCATGTTCCCAAACATCAATTCCCAGAATAGGAGTTCCTTTTTCTTCTACAATATCCATCAATGGATTATCCTGATTAGGAGTAGAGGAAACGAAAAGTTTTCCGTTTTTATCCACAGAAAGCCAAGCCCATCCTGACCCGAAACGATCTGCTCCTGCTTTACTCATTTTCTCTTTGAAAGCATCCATACTTCCGAAAGTTTCAGTAATAGCTTTCGCCAATTTTGCAGAAGGTTGAGTATTCTTCTCTGGAGTAAGGATCGTCCAGAAAAGCTCGTGGTTATAATGTCCACCAGCATTATTTCTTACTGCAGGACTTAATTTTGAAGTCTCAGAAAGAATCTTAATTAAGGTTTCTTTTTCCTGTGGAGTTCCTGCAATCGCTTTATTCAGGTTGCTGGCATACGCTGCACCATGCTTTGAATAATGGATCTCCATTGTTTGCGCATCTATTGATCCTTCCAATGCATTATATGCATATGGTAGAGGAGTTTGCTTAAATTGAGCCAGTGTAAACTGAGCCGCCAATACTGCTCCTAAAGCAGCTATTTTCATAATCTTCATAACGTTTTGTTGTATGGTTAAACAATATTTTTATTAATAAGGAAGCTTAGGACTGGAAGTAATTTAGTTGATCTCAGTTAGCAGACAAATACATACTAAATATCCGCACAGAGGCACTTCAAATCTCCATCCCCAGCCTATTTCAATAATTTCCTGATATCTTCAATCAGAATTTCGCGGTCAGGGTGATATTTCCCTGTTAGTTTTGGGTTTTTACCTTCGGGATCTTCATAATTCAATCCTGAATAATAGAGGATTGGCATATTCTCTTATTGTATCGGCAGCGGATGTTTCCTTCCTGATCTACCAATGCAATCATTCCACTGTGGTTAAGACTTTCTCCTTCATCTTCCTGATCTCCTACATAAATATTAAACTTATCCGCAAGGTCCCCGATATATTTTCTATCTCCCGTCAGGAAATGCCAGTTAGGGGATTGAGCTCCAATTCTTTTAGCATGCTCTTTTAGGGCTTCCGGAGTATCATTTTCAGGATCAATACTTATGGAAATAATTCCAAAATCAGGATTATTAATCTGATTCTGAATGGCCTTCATATTGGTATTCATCACAGGACATATGGTGGGGCATTTACTGAAGAAAAACTCTACCAGATATACTTTTCCCAGCATATCTTTGTTCGTTATTTTTTTAGTGTTCTGATCCGTCAGATTAAAATCAGGAACTTTCATAACAGTATAAAGATTCTTTTTAAAATATCCCATCCCTACTCCAATACCCAGAAAAAGCAAAGCAAAGGCCACAATGGGGATAATAATCTTCGTCTTGTTGTTAGCGTTCTTATTTTTTGGCATATTTTTCAGGGCTTTTTTTGAATTCATCTTTACAGTAAGCACTGCAAAAACCATAGGTATTGTTTTTATATACGGCAGTGTCCTTCAGGAACTCTGCGGTTTTCATATGACAGATCGGGTCTTCTTCGTTCACCACCTGTATATTCTTTAAGTTCTCTTTAGAAGAACTCATATTGCTTTTATGTTTCACCTGAGGTGTTTCTTTAGCACATGACAGTAATGATATTGACAACAAAACTGTCAAAATAATCGGAGATTTCATTTTGATATAAATTGAAATTAATGATACTATTAAATGTAAATGGAATAGACTATTAGCTTTTGGGAAAGCATAACATTAGGGAAAGCAATCAGGACTCAGTATACTAAGTTCAAGAATACTCCCAACCAATAAACTAAAAACATAGTTTAAAGTAAACCTATGCCAAGGGAGGATGGAATATTCTGGAAAAATATCCTGACGGATGAAAGTTAAAGTCTTTTGCATCCGGAGTTTTCACAGACATCTCAAGTTCATTTTCGTATGAAAAAGAAAGGATTTCATGGGAAAGGAAAACATCCAGACCTGCAATTTTTATCGTTTGACGGCTATTGGATTGTTTTTCTGTTTTTGCCAGTTCCTTTTCCACATAGCATTTTCCTTTACAGGTAGACTGAGGTATATCTCTGTTTTCACAAAGATTTTTTACGATATAGTCATAGTTAACAACATAATTTACCAGTGGCAAAACGGGACGTAATGCAACGGTAAAAATGATGAATATGGAAATGAATACCTTCAACTATTTTGTTCTGTGTTACAAATATACTATTTCAAAATTGTTTTAAACCTTATTTATGATCAATGTCATTTTTATCTCTTGTATGGTTTATAATTAATTGTAGATGGATAAATTACTGCTTACCGGCTCACTGTTACCTATAAAAATAATAAAACTGTATCTGTTACTGTAATAATATTATTCCGACCTTTGAAACCATTCTTAAGAATCTATATCATGCTCAAAATAAGTTTACATTCATAAGATGGAGGAGCATCAGTTCTGTATAGAAAAGGAAATATCTGACTTTTTTCTTATCAAATAAAAAATTAGTTCTTTATAAAATTTAATCTTGTTAAAAGGCTCTATTGATGTATTTTGGTAGGGCTTTTTTGTTGGTTGTGAAGGAAGAATGATGTTAATCGTATTTTTTCCAATACCTTTTTTTTAGCTATTATCTTTTCATATCTATATAAAAAGCTCTGCTGAAAATCAGCAGAGCCGTCATTAAAATCTTATTGTATATTTTATTTGTGTTTTCTTTAAAATTTCATTCTCTGAATCCTCACTGCATTTAAAATTGCCAGCAATGCAACTCCTACATCAGCAAAAACAGCTTCCCACATCGTTGCAAGCCCCCCGGCTCCAAGGATTAAAACAACAGCTTTTACGGCAAAGGCTAAAATAATGTTCTGCCAAACGATTTTTTTGGTCTGTTTACCTATATTGATTGCCATTGGAATTTTGCTGGGTTTATCATCCTGGATCACCACATCTGCCGTTTCAATGGTGGCATCACTTCCCAAACCTCCCATGGCAATTCCCACATCACTTAGGGCAACTACAGGTGCATCATTCACGCCATCTCCAACAAAAGCTACCGTTTGATTTTTAGCTTTAATTTCTTTGACCTTATTCACTTTATCTTCCGGCAGCAAATCCCCGTATGCATTGTCGATACCGAGCTGATCTGCCACATATTTTACCACTGTACTCTTATCGCCACTCAGCATCGTAGCTTTTACATTCATTTTATGCAGTTTGTCAACTGTTTCTTTAGCATCTTCCTTAATGCTGTCTGCAATGGTAATATATCCTGCAAACTTTCGGTCATACGCTATGGCGATAATGGTATACACAATATTGGCATGGTTGATATCATAGCCGATGTTGAATTTATCCATTAATTTAAAGTTCCCTACCAAAAGTTCGTTCCCATTGACCGTAGCTTTCAGACCATGGCCTGCAATTTCCTCTACATTTTCCAAAGGAATAGAATGATTGATATCTCCTACATAATTGTGAATGGCAGTGGCTACAGGGTGAGTACTTTTACTTTCCAGGACATTGACCATCTGAAGGATTTCATCTTTGTTAAACTCAGGGGTAATACTTACTTCCTGAACTTTGAAAACTCCTTCCGTCATAGTTCCGGTTTTATCCATCACCACATTTTGAATTTCTGCGATACTATCCAGGAAATTACTTCCTTTAAACAGAATTCCGTTCCGGCTTGCAGCCCCTATTCCTCCGAAATAACCTAACGGAATAGAAATGACCAATGCACAAGGGCAAGAAATTACCAGGAAGATCAGGGATCTGTATAACCAATCTCTGAACTGGTAGTCACTGACAAAGAAATAAGGTAATAAACAGATTCCTATGGCCAGCAGTACAACAATTGGTGTGTATACTTTAGCAAATTTTCTGATAAATAATTCCGTAGGTGCTTTTTGCGCTGTGGCATTCTGAACCAGCTCCAATATTTTACTTAGCTTACTGTCTTCATACGCAGTATTTACTTTAACAAGGGCAATACTATTCATATTGATCATCCCTGCCAGCACTGCTTCTCCTTTATTCTTGGTATCAGGTTTACTTTCTCCTGTTAAAGCTGCCGTATTGAATGAGGCCGCATCTGAAAGCAATTCGCCATCCAAAGCCAGTTTCTCCCCAGGCTTCAACTGGATAACATCTCCTATTTTTGTTTCTTTCGCTTTTATGGTTTTGGGCTGATTGTTTTCAATAACCGTTACCTCATCAGGACGTTGATCCAATAAAGCCTTTATATTTCCTTTTGCTCTGGTTACTGCCATAGACTGGAAAACTTCCCCTACAGCATAAAACAGCATTACGGCAACTCCTTCCGGATATTCTCCAATAGCAAAAGCACCAATGGTAGCAATTCCCATCAGGAAAAACTCGGAAAAAACATCTCCTTTAATGATACTTTTATAAGCATCTTTCAACACAGGAAGCCCTACAGGAATATAAGCTGCCAGGAACCATACTAACCGTACCCATCCGGTAAACCATGTGGGTTTTATATAATTGTCAAAAGCAATTCCTAATAATAAAAGAGCAAATGATATGATAGCCGGAAGAAACATCTGAAAGACCGTCTGATCTCCGGAATCATGGGAGTGGTCATGTCCGTCATGATCATGCCCATCTCCTTCTGAATGATTATGTTTTTTGGTTTCTGGTTTTTCCGGGGTTGTGCTACAGCATTTTTCCATAACTGATATTTTTATACAAATTTAATGGTGAGACAGATGCAATGCTATTGCAAACTTTCAAGACAATTTTCGCAGATTCCTTTGGCAAACAGCCTTATTTCATCAATCCTGAAATTGGTCTGAATATTCTCAGGGAAGGAAATATCTTCTTTACACGTGGTTTGTTTACATATTTTACAATAGAAATGGAGATGCCAGTCTTTATGTGTTTTTTCATCACAGTCATCTTCACACAACTTATATTTTGTGGTAGTATTCTCCTGTATACTGTGAACAATACCTTTTTCTTCAAAGGTTTTCAATGTCCTGTAAATTGTGATCCTGTCTGCATTATCAAAATGATTTTCTATTTCAGAAAGAGACAATGCTGCTTCCTGAGAGCTTAAAAAATCATATACCAGAATCCTCATGCTGGTAGGCTTGGTATTTTTAACGATAAGTTTGCTTTCTATATCTTTTTTCATTGTCAACAATTTTAATGTTACAGATGCACTTCTGCTTCCTCATATCCTTCCTCCTCTATCTGAAAAGTGGTATGGCTTATTTTAAAGTTTCTGATCGTCTCCTCCGTCAAGGTTTTCAATAATTGATTTTGAGAAACCCCTTCGTTCTTTACAACATGAGCGCTCATCGCGTTGACACTCGAGGTAAGAGACCAGACATGAAGATCATGGATATTCTTCACTCCAGGGGTCTGCTCCAATGACTGACGCAGCTTATGAATGTCTACGTCTTTGGGAGTTCCTTCCAATAAAACATTAATTGCTTCTTTCAACAGTTTCCAGGTTCTTGGAAAAATCAGAAACCCAATGGCTGCAGAAATCAAAGGATCTGCATAATACCAACCTGTGGTAAGCATAATAACTCCGGCAATCATTACCCCTACAGAGGTAAGCATATCTGAAAGAACTTCAAAGTAAGCTCCTTTCATATTCAGGCTTCCTTCTGAATCTTTTCTGAGGATCATCATCCCGATAATATTAACTACCAATCCAATTCCTGCTACAATCAGCATCGATTTACTCTGTACCTCAGGTGGACTCTGAAAACGTTTATAAGCTTCAACCAATACATAGATAGAAATTCCCAGTAAAACGACTGCATTAATAACAGCAGCTAATATTTCAGTCCGGTAATATCCATATGTTTTGGAAGGGTCTGCTTTTCTTTCTCCTATTTTTATGGCAATAAATGCCAAAAGCAATCCCACAACATCCGTCAGCATATGGGCTGCATCAGCCAATAATGCAAGGCTATTGGTAACTATTCCTCCAATAACCTCAGCAATAAGATAGGTTCCGCTGAGACCGAGTACGATCAGAAGATTCTTTTTATGTCTGCTTGCTGCAGAGGGTGTTTGTATTTGTGTTGGTGTGTTTTCCATATGATCTTTATGGTTTAATTACATTTCATAATACAATGTATTTTCTTTTTTTAAAGGGACATTTTGTTCACCAATCATTTGTCTGATATTGATCTCTATGGTCTGTGCCAAAGACGTCATTGGAGTATCCACCGGGCCGTTTTCAAAAGGGTCCTGCATAATGATTGATGTTTTTTCAATAGCAATGAACATGATCGGAATCAGGAAGGTAATCGCAATTTCCACTACAAGCTGAGAATCGTCCAGCCCAAACGGAAGTATCGCGGCAAATACATAGATCAAAATATGTACTAAAATGCTGTAAGATCTTGGGAAAACGGTATTTTTCAATCTTTCACATTTTCCCATGCTGTCACAAAGTCTTGTGACGATATCATTCAGCTGCATTTGCTGAAAATCCGTTAATTCTTTTGTTGTGCCAATTTCCTTTAGTTGTTTAGAATGAGCATCCAGCAGAGCATTGGGTATATTCATTCCGTTGATATGATTTTTATCCAGATATTCCTGAACTTTTTCTGAGAAGGGTTGCTTTCTGAGAGATTCTCCCAGCGCATATGTCCAGATGATTTGTCTTTCGGTAAAATCTTTTATTGTTTTATCATCTCCCGCAGGTATAAACTGGAGAACCAGTCTTACAAACGTTCTTGAATCATTAACAATAGCTCCCCAAACGGTTCTTGCTTCCCACCATCTTTCGTAAGACTGGGAAGTCCGGAAAGCCAGCAGTAAAGATACAGCTGTTCCTAAGAGTGCGGGAATATTCAAAGGAAGTGAGATTTTTCTAAACCCGGGCAGCATATCCAAAAGACCAATAACCACAGCGAATATTCCGATAAACAGGATCTGAGATTTTATTTCACGGATGAAATACCAGACTGATATTTTTTTGTTTAATAACATAATTCATCATTTATTAAAATACAACTTCTCTTTTCACCTTCAGACAGTTTTTACAAGGGCAAAAACGAATATGGAATCAGTTCTAAATTAAGCATAAAAAACGATATTTACCTGATTCCGGTCACATTCATTATGGCTTATTCATGCTCCCCTGAATTCACAAGTTTAGCATTAACAAAAAAGGCACCCTTTACCACAATTTTCGCATCAGCAGAAATCTGACCGATGGGTGTAATTGCTGTATACCCCATATCTGACGTGCCTTTCACTACTTCTATTTTTTCAAAATTCATTGTTTTAGGGTGAGGCTTTCCTTTTTCTTCATGTTCTCCTTCCGGTTTTTTATCGGTTTGTACAAAAACATAATATTTACTGTCCGCTTCTACAATCGCCGAGGTAGGAACGGCTGGTGTAGTACTTTTATCAAGACTCACAATTCCAGTAATATTCATTCCATCAATTAATCCAGCTTTATTTCCAATCACTTCGCAATGCATCGAAATGGTTTTGCTCTCGTTTTCAAATGAAGATCCTATACTATATACTCTTGCATCATATTCTGTTTCGGGGTTATTGGTCAGATTAAAATGTACAATCTGCCCTACCCTCATTTTCGGAAGGTCTTTTTCGAAAATCTGAAGATCCAGGTGAATGGAACCATTATCAATCACAGTGGCTACCGGAGACGAAATATCTACATAGCTTCCGATCTGTGCTGTAATCCCACTGATGGTTCCGCTGATTGGAGCCGTGATAACTAATCCTGATCTCATATTCCCATTGTTTACGCTTCCTGGGCTTATACCCATCATCTGAAGTTGTTTAAGAAGAGATGCTCTTTTTGTTCTCAAAGTTTTCAGTTCAGCATCTGCACTTTGTAAATTTTTCTTTGCTCCGGCATCATTGTCAAAAAGCTCCCTTTGTCTTCTGAATTCTTGTTCCGCATAGGTTATTCTGCTGTTTGTAGTTAGATAATCTTCCTGAAGCTGTATATATTCCGGATTGGCAATGGTAGCAATCACCTGTCCTTTTTTCACAATACTTCCTACCTGGATATTTAACGTTTTTATGATTCCTCCATATAAAGAAGTAATCGTCGCTTTATTACTGTTAGGAACACTTAGCAGACCATTTGCTTTGATCGTGGATGTGAGTTCTTTCATATCTACAGTCCCCAGAGCTACTCCTACTGATTGCATCTGTTCTTCTGTTAATGCGGCTATGGTTGCAGGAGCTTCTTCTTTTGGAGTTTCCTTCTGCTCTGTTTTTTCAGGAGTTTTCTCAGCGGCCTTTTCTGCTGAAGCCTCTTTCTTTCCGCAGCTTATTATGAACAGGGAAATAAGAACAAGGGTTATAATACTATATTTGAGTTTCATATGCACATATTTATTTTTTATAAGATCGTATGCCACTGCTATCTTTATTGGTGATTGTTTACCTGAAAATGTTTTGAATAGCGATTTCATATTATTTATTAATGATTGAATTAATGGTTACTACAGCTTGGTTGACTTGTTGGATCGATTCCAGATATTTCAGCTGAATATTGGTTGCAGTTTGCAAAGCAAAAAGATATTCTACATAAGATATTTCTCCTGTTTTATAACCTAATTGAGCTGCGTTTACAATTTTTTCAGCGTTAGGTATTGCCTGAGTAGTATAATAATCATACTGCTGGATATCCTGCTGATACTGGCTGAATGCATTTTCTAAGTGCGTAGTAAGCTGTTTCTGCTGCATTTTTGCATTAGTCTCAGCAACCTGTTTTTGATATTCCAATGCCTGAATTCTTGCTTTGGTAGCTCCAAATGTCAGGGGAATAGCAACACCCAGGGTAGCAGCACTGAAACGGTTTCCGCTTCCATAGTATCTTTCCTGTCCGTTTACCGTTTGAAAGCCTATCAACGACTGATTTGTATACCCCAAGCTAAAATCAGGAAGCCCCATAGATTTTTCAACCTTTTTATTCTTCTCTGCAATCTCCATATCCTGATATAAAGCCCGTACTGAAGGGTTGTTAGCCACTACTGCACTATCCAATATATTTTCAACTTTCAGAGGTTCATAATTTTGATTGAAAGGCACCTCAAAGTCTTCTGAAGTATTTAAAATTGTTTTTAAATTCTTATAAGCATTAGTTAAATATACCTCATTCTGTCTCAGTAACAGATCAATTTCTCCTTTTTGTGTTTCTGCCGTGTTTATTTCAATTTTTTTAATATCTCCGGCTTTAAATCTTACGGTTGCAATTCTGATAAAATCATCATATACCTTGTCAAGGCTCGTTAGCTGAGCTTTGTTATACTGAAGATATTCAATTTGATAATAATAAGTACGAACCTGTCTTATCAGTTCATTGGTGGTTACTTCTTTATCAATCTGCCTACTTTTAATATTCTCATTGATTAATTCTTTTTTCGCCTTAAAAAGTGTTGGAAAAGGAATACTCTGAGAGATTGCAAAGGACTGGTCAAAATTGCGGCTATTGTATTGACCCAACTGGGCTTCAAAACTTAATTTGGGAAGTTCTTTGGATGTAGGTCTCAATGCTTCAGCTGATTTTATACTTAAATCTTTTGATTTTAAAATTAAATTATTATCCATCGCTATCTGTACGGCCTGATCTACAGACATTGGCTTGGACTGGGCTTTAAAAGTCTGCCCCATCATCATTAATCCTAAAACAAGAACTATAGTAAATGTTCCTGTATTATTGTTTTTTCTTTTCAAAATCTTTGTATTGAAAATGATATACAGCATTGGTAAAACGAATAAGGTAAGGAACGTTGCAGATACCAACCCGCCAATTACCACTGTTGCCAGAGGTTTTTGAACTTCTGCCCCTGCCCCCGTAGAAATAGCCATTGGCAGGAATCCTAATGAAGCCACGGTAGCCGTCATCAAAACCGGTCTTAGCCTGCTCTTCGTTCCTTCATACACTCGTTTCAGGAGGTCTGTTTCCCCTTCTTTTTCAAGTTGATTAAAAGTTCCTATCAAAACGATCCCATTAAGTACGGCTACCCCAAAGAGGGCAATAAATCCTATTCCGGCACTAATACTGAACGGCATATCTCTCAAAAGAAGGGCAAACACCCCTCCAATGGCACTCATCGGAATCGCTGTAAAGATCAGCCCGGCCTGTTTAAATGAACGGAATGTAAAATACAACAGCATAAAAATCAGGAGCAGTGATACCGGAACGGCAATCATCAAACGTTTACTTGCTTCCTGTAAGTTTTCAAATTGTCCACCATAGGTAAAATAATATCCTGATGGTAGCTTGATCTCTTTGTCCAATTTTGCCTGGATATCTTTTACTACACTTTCCACATCGCGACCTTTTACGTTAAATCCTATTACAATTCTACGTTTCCCCAATTCACGGCTGATTTGTGCAGGACCAAGCTTATAGCTGACATTGGCAACCTGTGACAGTGGAATCTGAGCACCAGTAGCAGTAGTAATCATTAAATTATTAACATCCGAAATATCTGACCTGTGGAGGCTGTCAAGACGAACTACTAAATCAAAACGTCTTTCGTTTTCAAAAACCTGCCCGGCAGCTTTACCTGCAAAGGCTGTACTGACCGCATTGTTAACGTCTTCAATATTTAATCCATAATTCGCGATTCTTGTTCTGTCATATTGTACATTGATTTGAGGTAAACCGCTCACTCTTTCAATCTGAGGCGCTGTAGCACCATCAACAGACTGAATGACTTTTGCTACTTTATCAGCATAAACAGCCAGTGAATCAAGGTTTTCACCAAAAATTTTCACGGCAACATCCTGCCTGATTCCGGTCATCAATTCATTGAAACGCATCTGGATAGGTTGATTTTTTTCAAAAAAGACTCCAGGAATTGTCTCTAATTTCTCACTGATCTCATCTGCCAGTTCGTTATACGATTTTTTAGTTTTCCATTCGCTTTGCGGTTTCAATACTACAATCATATCAGTAGCTTCGGGAGGCATCGGATCTGTAGGAACTTCAGCTGATCCTGTTTTTCCTACGACCATTTTCACCTCATCAAATTGTTTGATAATTCTGGAAGCCTGCATTGAGGTTTCAATACTCTGGCTCAATGAGCTTCCTTGTGGCAGAATACAATGGAATGCAAAATCACCTTCCTGTAATTGTGGAATAAATTCTCCCCCCATATTCTTAAAGATGAAAGCAGCAATGACAAAAATCGCAATGGTTGCTGAAACGATAATATATTTTATTCTGATTGCTTTTTGTAATAACGGCTGATAAACCTTCTGGATAGCATTCATCATTTTATCGGAAAGGGTATCTTTATGTGATATTTTTTTAGATAAAAATAATGCACTCATCATCGGAATATATGTGATTGATAATATAGTTGCTCCAATGATCGCAAAACCTACTGTTTTAGCCATAGGGGTAAACATTTTCCCTTCTACACCTGCCAGCGTAAGAATTGGAACGTAAACAATCAGAATGATAATTTGTCCAAATATGGCACTATTCATCATTTTGGAGGCGGCAGTTCCTACTTCCTGATCCATTTGAATCTGATTCAGCATTCCTTTATTTTTATTATGCAGCAAATGCAGGGTAGCTTCCACAATAATCACAGCGCCATCTACAATCAATCCAAAATCAATCGCTCCTAAACTCATCAGGTTCGCGCTCACTCCAAAAACATTCATCATACCCAGTGCAAATAACAGGGAAAGTGGGATGGCGGAAGCCACGATAAGTCCTGCTCTCAAATTCCCAAGAAACACAACAAGTACAAAAATTACAATTAAAGCTCCTTCCATCAGATTTTTTTCCACGGTACTGATGGCTCTGCTTACCAAATCTGTTCTATCCAGAAAAGGTTCTATCACAACATCATTCGGAAGCGATTTTTGGATGGTAGGAATCTTTGCTTTAACATTTTCTACAACCTCGTTACTATTGGCTCCTTTCAACATCATCACGACTCCTCCCACAGCATCTACTTTCCCATTATAGGTTAATGCTCCGTAACGGACAGCACTTCCCAGACGAACATCTGCAACGTCTTTTACAAAAATAGGAACACTACCTGTTTCATTTTTTACGGCTATATTTTTTATATCATCCAGAGAAGCCACCAATCCAATTCCTCTGATAAAATAGGCGTTGGGTTTTTTATCGATATAAGCTCCTCCGGTATTTTGATTATTTTTTTCAAGCGCTGTAAACAGATCACTAATACTTATTCCCATCGCTTTCAAACGGTTGGGATCAATACCTACTTCATATTGTTTTAATTCTCCTCCGAAACTGTTGATTTCAGCAACTCCAGGCGTTCCGTTGAGCTGTCTTCTGACAATCCAGTCCTGCATAGTTCGAAGTTCTTTGGCATTGTATTTTTTCTCACTTCCTTTTTTAGGGTGAAGGATATATTGGTATACTTCTCCCAAACCTGTACTTACCGGGGCGAGTTCAGGAGTTCCTACTCCTTTTGGAATTTCTTCAACTGCACTTTTTAATTGCTCACTGATCAACTGTCTCGCAAAGTAGACATTTACCTCTTCTTTGAATACTACGGTAATCACCGAAAGCCCGAACCTTGAAATACTTCTTGTTTCCTGAATACCGGGCACATTGGCAATGCTCTGCTCTATAGGAAAGGTTACCAACTGCTCTACTTCCTGCCCTGCCAATGTAGGACATACGGTAATGATCTGTACCTGATTATTGGTGATATCCGGTACAGCATCTATTGGCAGTTTGGTGGCACTCCAAACTCCCCAGATGATCCATACTAAGGTCATAAGACCGATGACCACCTTGTTTTTAATACTAAATTTTATTATTTTATCTAACACGATCTATATTGATTTTTATTGAAAATAAATGCATACAGTAGAAATACTGCAGCAAAAATATCATGAAAACCTCTGCAATGGTATTGCAAAGTTTCAAGTAATGTTTAGAAAGCATCACTTTCTAAAGTCAATAAAAATCAAATTTTGGGAGGCTGCCAGATAGGATCATATATCTGGTAAGCAAGGTCATTCTTCTGAAAAAGAATTTTCTTTGAAAAATAAGCAGGAACCTGCTTGGGAATCTCTAATAACGGATCCATCTTAAATGCTGATACTGCAATCTGGCAACAGCTGCACGCACAAAGTGGTGAACAGATATCTCCTTTCTCCGTAGAATGAGCTCCATGGATACTTAGTGATATTTTCTTTTCTCCTGAATCATATGGTGTAGACACATCTTCACATGGCATTAATGATAACGCCATGAAATAAATTGCCAGTATCCATCTTAACAGATTCATTGTTACAAAGGTAAAGCTTTTTTCCAAAATGGGTGATGTCCTGGAATATTTAATATGCAATACAGAAGTGTTTCTGATTATTCTAAGTTTAATAATGAAATAAAAAACAATCACTACATTGGTAAGAAACTAATATTATTTTAAACGAATGAAACCCTTTTTTGCTACACCTTTACTTATTTCATTGACTTGTTCAATCCTATTTTCTTGTGAAAAAAAAGAGATATTAGATAAAGATATTAAGATCTTAAACCAAAATAGAAATCTTTCGACCGTTAATGGAACCGATATTTATACAACAAATCTTATGATCGAGCCTGATACCTCTGACACACTTAGGTTTAAACTAACAGATAAGGATTGGGTCTTTTTAGGAAAAAGTTTTGATAAGAATAAAATCTATCTTATTAATAACAATACAAAGATAGGAGAAAGAGCAGATTCTATTGAACTTGATGATACAATTATAATTAAAACAGACAAAAGATCCCTATCAATAAACTTTCGTCATTTTCTTGACGAAAAAGAAAATATAGACACCGTAAAAACCAAAAGTTTTAAAAACTTCATGCACACTTTTGATTCTCTGGTATATTATAGATCTAGGGGAAAATAATTTATTAAAATAAAAGCCACCGCAAGTGCAGTGGCTAAAAAAATCAAATCTAATTATTGGGCTATAAACTATAAATTCGGATTGTTTTCAGATTCCTTCTGTGGAATACTGAATAAATAATACCTACTATTCGGTACAAATCCTGTTTGATCAGGGAATGCAAAATTAGTATGACCTCTTCCATCAACTGTTTTTACCGTTCCGTCCGGTGTAGTTACCTGAACTTTAACAGGCTCTCCATTGGCGTCTACGAAACGCTTCCTTACTACTGTTCCCTGTGTTCTGATGATATCTGAAAGAGAAAAACCTTCTCCGAATAATTCTTTTCTTCTCTCAATTAAAATTTCCTTCACCACATCATTCTGAGCTAAAGAGCCACTGTAAACATTAGCATTTCTTGCAGATTTCAATTGATTTAAAACAGTTACTGCCTGGGATACATTTCCGTTTCTTGCTTCCGCTTCCGCTTCAATCAGGTACATTTCGGCAGCTCTCATATAGACGATATCAGCAATAAGTCCTGATTTAAATTTAAACTTAGCATACCTCAACAACCCTTCTCTCCCTTTAAGACCATCCCATGAGAAAAGCTGATATCTGATATCATTAGTATCAAAAAGGCCTTTAAAATAAGGATCAGCCATAAAACTGTAATAATAACTTCCGGAAGAAGATACATCCAGGTAATGGAATGCATAACTCGCCCCGGATTGCTCCTGGGTTTGTCCGTGCCCCCAAATCCATTCAGCATTATTGATATCGTTGAAACCATCTTTATATTTCTCCGGAGCCATCAAAGGGTAACCTTCTCTTGCAATTTTTGCCGCAGCTGCAGCTTTACTCCATTCTCCCGTATTCAGATAGGTTCTTGCTAAAATCCCGTTTACGACAGAACGATTGATCTTATCTTTATTATTTCTCGTATAATCTTTCAATAAATTATCAGCATCTGTAAGATCACTTTTCACTAAAGCATAGATCTCTTCCAGGCTTGCTCTTTTCTTCCCGACTGTAGTTATCGTTGAAGGTTCCGTATAGATCGGAGCTGTTAATGCCGTCTTATCTTTCAGGTAACTGAACTGATAAAAACTGGCAAGATTCAGATAACAGAAAGCCCGTAATGCCTTTGCCTGGCCTTTCACCTGATTCTTTTTTTCCTGACTTCCTTCTGTTCCGTCAATTCTGGCAATCACATTATTCATGTTATTGATGGTAGAATAGAGCATCGACCAGATAAATAATGGGCGGCTTGCCGTACTATTAACCATTTCAGTAAAAGTATAGGTAGAAGAAAAACCATATTTATTAGTCAGTACCGCTACATCACTTCCCATAGCATCACTTGCTCTTAAAACAGTTGAATACCCTATATTGGCATAGGTTGTTCCATCATCATTGAATCTGGCCCAGGTTCCGTTGATTACTGTTTCTGCACTTTCAGCTGTTTTAAAAACCTCTACATCATTAGCCTGGTCGGTAGGAGCTGTTGCCAGGTCACTTTCACAGCTGGTCAGTACCCATGCTGCGAGTAAGGCAAAAGATAAATATTTTAATTTTTTCATTGTTTCAATTTTTAAAAGTTAAAGAGTTGCCTGAAGTCCAAAAGTGATTGTTCTCATCGCAGGATACCTGTAATAAGTAGTACCGTCCAATGCCTGTTCAGGATCCATTCCTTTATGTTTATAGAAGGTCAGAAGATTTTCTGCCTGAACATAAATTCTGAACTTTTTAAGTCCCAGTTTTTCAAAATAATCTGAAGGAAGAGTATATCCCAGACTTACATTTTTAAGTCTTGCATAGGTCCCGGAATATAAAAATCTCGAAGAGTTGGACGTCCAGTTATTGGTAATTGTGCTCAATGCAGGTACATCCGTATTAGGATTTTCAGGCGTCCATCTGTTTAACATTTCTACGCTCCACGCACGACCTCCGGCACTTCCGTTATGCATAATTGAGGTATAATCGGTATCAAGAATTTTACCCCCGATTTTGAAAGTCAGCAATCCTGAGAAGTCGAAATTCTTATAGGTAATACTTGTACTAAGCCCTCCGGTTACTTTTGGTAGTGCAGATCCCTGTAGTGTTCTTGTTGCTTTTGCATATTCAGAAGTAGTACCTTCCACTGTATTTCCATTAGCATCTGTACTGATGGTTTTCCATAATGGTCTTCCGTTACTTGCATCTACCCCTGCCCATTCCGGAATATAGAAATCATATACAGAACCACCTACCTGTAACAACTTTGTTCCGGTAAGGATAGAACCTTTAGGTAATTTCGTAATCTTATTATTCAATGTACTCAGGTTAAGATCTAAATTCCAATGGAAATCATCCGTCTTAATTGGTGTTGTAAAAAGAGAGAATTCAAAACCTGTATTTTTTATGGTTCCGATATTGGCCGGAAAATCATTAATTCCCAAAGACGGAGCTACGGGCATATTAAATAGAAGATCCTGGCTTTTTCGCTCAAAATACTCGATATTTCCTTTCACTCTGTTATTAAGAATCGCAAACTCTAATCCTACGTTCAGATTAAGATTCGTCTCCCATTTTAATTCGTTGGTACTCGCTTTTTCAAGTACTGCCCCCGGCTCACCAAGGTTATTATAAAATTTATAAAGCTCCTGATAAGCGTAATAAAGAGGGAGTTTATTAGGTTGTAATAATTTATCATTCCCCTGTCCTCCATAACTTGCACGAAGTGTCAGCTGATTAAAGAAATTCAGATTTTTGATAAATTCCTCATTAGAGATTTTCCATGAACCTCCTACAGACCAGAATTTTCCCCAACGGTTATCCTTAAAGAATCTTGAAGAACCATCGGCTCTTCCTGAAGCTGACAGGAAATAGGTATTATTAAAATCATATTCCACTTTTCCAAGGTAACTTAGCAGGCTGACCTTATCACTGTTTCCACTGAAACTTCCCAATAAAGCGGCAGCATCCGGCTCATAATAGTATGGAAGTGAAAACTGACTTCTGGTCCCGGAAATTGTTTGATAATCATATTTATAAAATTCCTGACCTGCCAACACATTAAAGTGATGCTTTCCGAATTTTTTATCAAACGTCAGAATGTTACTCGTGGTATATGATAAAGTTCTGCTGTTTGACTTTGTGACCGATCCTCCAATCTCACTACCCTGCCCAATAAGCGGGTTTGAGTAATAATGTCCATTATAGTTGACCAAATCTACAGAAAAACTGGTTCTGAACTTCAATTCAGGTAAGAATGTGAAATCCATGAAACCTTTTCCGGAGAAGTTATCTTCTTTATTTTCGTTTTTATCCAAAGGTAAAGTTGCTGCCAGATTTTGATTCTGAAGAGCGTTGGTAGGCCTGTATTTTCCAAAATCGTAAATTCTGTTTCCGGCACCATCCAATACATAAGACCCATCCGGATTTCTCTCATAATAAGGATAGAATGAAGGAACAGATCTTGCTGCCTGGATAACATTGCTTGTATTGGAATCTGAAGACGTAGGAGCCTGTTGAATACTGTTGGTATAACTTAGGTTTACCCCTACATTCAACCATTTCTTAACTTCAGAATTGAGTTTTAATCTTGTGCTGTATTTTTAAATCCGGATTCAATGGCAATCCCTTTATCATCAAGATATCCCAATGAGAAAAAGTAATTGCTTTTTTCACTTCCTCCACTGATATCCAGATCTACCTGATTTCTCGAAGCCACTCTCTGTAAAACATCTCTCCAGTCATCATTCCATAAAGGTGTCGCCCCGGATAATAATTTTCCGTCTGTACCTACAGGTTTTGAATAATTGGCTCCGTAAGGATTGATACCCAGCTCAGAAATAAGATTATTGGTAGCCATCTGAGCTGCCTGCTGTCCATTGATCTGACTGGATCTGTATCCGTTTCTCAATGCTTCCCAATACAGTTGGAAATACTGATCCGTATTGACTTGTTCGTAATCTTTTACCGCTCTTGTGGAAAAACCCTGGCTCATATTAAAATTGATTCGGGCTTCTCCTTTTTTACCGGATTTAGTCGTAATAATGATGATCCCGTTCGCTCCTCTTGATCCATAAAGAGCACTTGCCGTAGCATCTTTCAGTACACTGATTGATTCTATATCATTAGGGCTTATAGAGTTCAGATTTCCGTCAAAAGGAATTCCGTCTACCACATATAAAGGATCGCTGGATGCACTGATAGAACCAATTCCTCGGATCCTGATTGTTGCTGTAGATCCCGGCTGTCCGGAAGAACTTGTTGTCTGTACTCCTGCAACCTGTCCTTCCAATGCTTTTGTAATATTGGTAACAGGTCTGTTGTTAATTTTATCACTGGAAATAGTTGCCACAGAACCGGTGTAGCTGGTTCTTTTAGCCTTTCCGTAGGCTACCACCACCACTTCATCAAGCTCCTTCTCATTGAGTGTATCTTTTTTAGCCTTGGTATTCTGTCCGCTTAAGCTTCCTATTCCTAAAAAGAATACCGCTACAGGGGGAATCCAAATTTTTGAGCTAATCAAATTTTTATTAATCATAATCAATTTTGTTTATCATATATTAAAATTTTGCCCTTTGCAGATAATACAGCAAAGGGCATCGATAAATACGATAAACCTAATGCTTATTTTTCCTTTAAAGGCTGAATGTAACACCTTGCGCGAGAGCAGGTTGTTAAGATTTCATTGGGTCAGTTCCCTCCATCTTTCTTTATAAGCCGATCGAAATATGTCTGCAAATCTAGAAATATTTAGTCTACAAAACAAGTAGACTTGTAATTTTTCATGATAATTTTTCAAAAATTAACTTAATATTTTATTAAAAAGCCGATAAAATAAGGACTTATAAAAATTGACACTTTAGCAAACATGAGAAATATCATTAATAATAATTGAATCAATACACTGTGTGCATGGAAATAAAAAAATGACGCCAATGGCGTCATTAAATTATGTCTGAGTAAGAATTTTTTTTAGGAATTACAAATAATAATTCACTTATTAAGATCAGTAAAGTCTCTGGATGGATACAAAAACCTCCAATGTATTATCTAAAGTATTGGAATCTGAAGTCGTATTACCATTCCCTGCACTTGTAAAAGATTTGTTATCTATACGGAGTGCATAGTACACTCTGTACCATTTGTTGTCAGCAGTAGTAATATCAAAAGTTACCGTTTCGTTTCTTCCATAGGTAAGATAAACCCCATCATCAAACTGTGCATAATTATTAGGGAAAATTAATAAGTTAGCGCCATGTGAGTCACCTGTATGGGTAGACACTTCAGAAACCCATACTTTTGCATTGGCAGTAGTGATATTATAAAGACGCGGATCAAAATTAGTAGTTGCCCCGCTTGAGTCAAATGCATTGGGAGCAGTAATAAAAGCATCCACTCTGAACGTATTATTGATCACGGGAAGATCATTAAGAAACTGGCTTAAAAGAAATGATGTTGTCTTGCGCGGAATTGAAGAATGATAATAGACCAGCTCTCCGGGAGCAATCACAGCTCCGGCTCCTACTGTTGCACTACAGGTCTGTCCGCCAATATTTAACGCAAAAGTAGTCAGTGTAGGGCTGGAAGCCGTAGGTACACCTGACACTGTATAGCTAAGAATTCCTGATCCTACATTAAAATTTCCAGCAGCCAGTGTTGCTGTAAGCCCATTTACAGGTCCCACAGTCTGTGCCGGATAGACCCCTCCGTTTCCTCCGGTGTAAGGAACAGTCATTGTTCCGGTATAGGGAGTTCCGGCCGTATAGGTTCCTGGAGAAAGTGTTACTCCGTTACAGGTAATAGATCCTAAAGTTCCGGGCGCAAGAGAACCATTATTGAATGTTCTCCATTCAGCTCCGTTCCAAAATACGTAACCGACATAGCCTAGCCCTGCGGTTCCCAAATTGTATACAAGTAATCCTGCAGCCGGTGAAGGGATGGTAGCCCCATCCGTCTGAGAAGTCAAGGCAACTTTTGGTCCCAAAAATCCTTTTTTACTACCCACTGCAAGAGCGTCAACATTCACATCAAGCATTGCAGATGCATTAGGCACCGTAGTACCAATCCCAACGCTACCAGAAGAAGTTACAGTAAAATCATTGGATTGCTGTACAGCTGTTGGAACTCCTGTCGCATTGTTATCTTTTAAACCGTCTACATGGAAACTTCCTTGTGGATTCGCTGTATTAATACCTACCTGGGAGTAGGCTAATCCTGAAATAATTGTTGTCAATAAGAATAGTGTTTTTTTCATTTTTCGAATTATTTTTTGTTAAAAAGTTGACAAAAGCTTCTTTGAGGTGCCCTATCAAAGCATGACAAGTTGTGTTTTTATCTGGAATTTTATTTTTCAAAAATATTGGAAGAGCACAGCAAAGTATAGTTAAGAAAGAATGGAGTTTGAAACTTTTTCAACAGAGTAAGGACATTTATTCGGTACATTTGTTTGATACAATTTCTCCTGCAAAACTAACTGTATCATTAAATCAAAAAATAAAAGTATAAATCACAATCTTGAAAATGATTTAAATTTTATATATCTTTGAAAACCAAAACAATATCCTAATGAATTATGATAATTCATTAATTTATTCCTTATAACACAGATTTTAGATGTCAGAAGTAAACACAAAGAATGTACAGATAGAAAAATTTAAGCTTGAACTAATGGATAGGTATACTATTCTTATGCTGCTGGTTTTAGGAGTATATGCCGTAATCTTCACATTCTTTATTCATGACAAAATGATGTCCTGGTACTTAATGATCGGGTTATTCTTTTCCGGTTATACCTATTCAATTGTAAGAAAAAAATATCCGATAAGCCTTATAGTGCATCTGTATCTACTATTTGCCCCTATTTACAACTTCTATATTATGCTTGCCTTCTGGAATAATTCTGTTGCAAGTTTTTGTTGGCTGCTTCCCATCCCACTGGGAGCCTATATTTTCTTTTCCAAAAAAGAAGTATTACTGTATGTGGCTTATATATTATTATTAATTATTACCGGCTATATTGCAGCCAATAACTTCAACTTTACTTTTCCTGAGCATACCCAAAAAGAGGTAATGTTTACAGATACCATCCTTTTTATTTCAAATATCTTAGTTGTTTCATTATTAATTTATTATAAAGATAAGATCCGAAAACTGGAAATTCTATCTCAAATAGAATCCACTGTAATTCGAAAGGATGAAATACAGACTCCTACTGAAAACTCATGGGATGACATTGATGTTGAAAGCATGAAAAAACTATTTGAAAAAATAGAAACCGCCATGACCGAGAATAAGCTTTTTAAAGATGACAAGTTCAATCTCTCAAAACTGAGCGTAGCACTAGATGTCAACAGCACTTATATTTCTAAAGCTATACGGTATAAAGGATATTCCAATTTCAATACATATCTTAATATCTATAGAATCAACTATGTGAAAAAACTTTTTACAGAGATTGATTTCCAAAAAACGACTTTGATGTATATCTACACTGAAGCAGGATTTTCAAATCAGTCAACGTTTAACAGGGTTTTTAAACAGATTGTAGGAATTACCCCTTCAGAATATGCGCAGCAAAACCCACATACGAATATTGATCTGTAGTCTATATAAATTTATTTATCTTTGATTAAATTTTTTAAATGAAAATTCTTATCGTTAACGGCCCCAATCTTAATTTACTAGGAACACGAGAACCGGAAATCTATGGAACAATCTCAATGGAAAAGTATTTGGAAAATCTAAAATCCGAGTTTCATTCTTATGAATTAAAATATTATCAATCCAATATTGAAGGAGAGCTCATCAACAGGCTTCAGGAAGATGATTTTGATGCAGTAGTGATCAACCCGGGAGCATTCACTCATTATTCTTATGCGATAGCAGACTGCTTAAAGAACATACAAAAACCTAAGGTTGAAGTACACATCAGCAACATTTATAAAAGAGAGGAATTCAGACAAAAGTCTGTGACTGCTGCCAACACCGATGCTGTATTGTCTGGCTTCGGAATGGAAGGATACAGATTAGCTTTGCTAAGTTTAAAATAAATTCTCTTTTTAAATATCTATCACAGATGTAGCAAAATAAACAATACATTTTACTCTATTTGAAATAAAAAAATAAAAAAAGCCTCATCATTGATGAGGCTTTTGTATGTATTGTAAATAATCTTATTAGATTGTTTGTTCCTGTAATTGAGGTCCTGAAGCAATTAGTTTTTTACCTGCTTCAGTATCACAGTACTGCTCAAAGTTTTTAATGTATCTTGAAGCAAGATCTTTTGCTTTTTCTTCCCACTCGGAAACATTCGCGTAAGTATCTCTAGGATCTAGAATACCTTCAGAAACATTTGGAAGTGCTGTAGGAATTTCAAGATTCATGATTGGAACCTGAGTTTTAGGAGCGTTATCAATAGAACCGTCAATAATAGCATCAATGATTGCTCTTGTATCTTTTAAAGAAATTCTTTTTCCTGTACCGTTCCAACCTGTGTTTACTAAATATGCTTTAGCACCATGCTCTTTCATTTTACCGATCAATGTTTTAGAATACATTGTAGGGTGTAATGTAAGGAATGCTTCACCAAATGCAGGTGAGAAAGATGGCTGAGGTTCTGTAATTCCTCTTTCTGTTCCGGCAAGTTTTGAAGTATACCCGCAAAGGAAGTGGTACTGAGCCTGATCTTCATTCAGGATAGAAACCGGAGGAAGTACTCCGAAAGCATCTGCTGAAAGATAAACAATCTTTTTAGCGTGCCCTGCCTTAGATGGCAATACAATTTTGTTGATATGATAGATTGGATAAGAAACTCTTGTATTCTCAGTGATTGATCCGTCTTTATAATCTGCTACTCCATTGTTAACAACAACGTTTTCAAGAAGTGCATCTCTCTTGATCGCTCTGAAAATATCCGGTTCTTTTTCTTCTGATAAATCGATAACTTTAGCATAGCATCCTCCTTCATAGTTGAATACTCCGTTATGATCCCATCCGTGCTCATCGTCACCGATAAGGTATCTTTTTGGATCTGCTGATAAAGTAGTTTTACCTGTTCCAGAAAGACCAAAGAATAAAGCAACATCACCTTCTTCTCCTACGTTAGCAGAACAGTGCATTGAAGCCATACCTTTCAATGGAAGGTAATAGTTCATCATCGCAAACATTCCTTTTTTCATCTCACCACCATACCAAGTACCACCGATAATCTGTAGTTTTTCAGTAAGGTTGAACATGATGAAGTTTTCAGAATTTAATCCTTGAGCTTCCCAGTTTGGATTCGTCGTTTTAGAACCGTTGATTACAGTGAAATCAGGCTCCCCGAAGTTTTCAAGCTCAAAATGAGAAGGGCGAATGAACATATTGGTAACGAAATGTGCCTGCCATGCCACTTCAACAATAAATCTTACTTTAAGTCTTGTATCAGCATTTGTCCCGCAGAAAGCATCTACTACATAGATTTTTTTTGCCTCCGCCAGCTGATTCATCACTAGTTCTTTACAAGACCCGAAAATTTCCGAAGTGGTAGGTAGATTTACTTTACCATCCCAAAAAATTGTATCTCTTGTAACATCATCCTGAACAATATATCTGTCTTTAGGTGAACGACCTGTGAAAATTCCTGTTTTTACCGATACCGCGCCAGATTCTGTAAGCTCAGCTTCCTCAAATCCCTGATTTTCAGGAGAAACTTCAGCCTGATACAATTCTTCATATGAAGGATTGTATACGACTTCATAGTTTCCTTTAATCCCTAATTTCTCTAAATCCTGGATGATTTTAGTGTTTTTCATTTTACTTATATTTTCTATTTCTTTATTGAGTTCAACAAAAATAATATTAATTATTTGTTAAAGGTGGTTTAAATATACTGATATAAGTCAGAATCACAAATAAAAAAAGGGGCTTGTAATTTATTGATTATAAATTAATTATATCTTGCCATTCAAAAACACTAGTAAAACCCTTCTCCCAAAAATAGTCTTTATAGTCCCCAAATTTGGCACTCATCACGAAATCTCCACCCCATGCCCCCAAACTTTTTACAAAACAAGGGCAGTCTGAGAATAATCGTTCTTTAACTGTAGGAATTTCAAGGAAATCGGAAATTTTTTGCTCATGAATCATCATTAGCTCAGAAAAATTTTGCAATTCATTGCATAACAAAATTTTCTTTGTGATATCTGAAAATTCATTCACCAGTTCCGGAGATTTCTTTTTTGACTTGTAAAAACGGATTCCTTCTCTGCTATCTTGCTTTTGATTTAAGTGAATAAAAATCAATTCATTTTTAAAAGGAGGATTGAAAGTTACCTTCTCATATTTGATTTCCGGTTTACTGCGGAAAAGGACTGCGGATTTTTCTTTTGCGACCGCAATATCGTAGCCACTTCCTCCTAAGCTGATTGAGTTCAAATAAAAAGGATCGATTTCGGCCCATTCTGCCAGGTTATTCATTAAGGTAGAACTGCTTCCCAGCCCATAATCTGCAGGAAACTGAAGATTTGTTTTTAAATGGTAAGTACAATCGTTTTTGAATTTTATATCGGAAAGCTGCTGTACATTCTTTAAAGTTTTTAGAATAAACTCAGCGCTTGACGGGATGTTGGCTTCAAGAATCTGCCAATTTTTATAGTCTATGACAACTTTTAGCCATAATTGGTTCTGATGAAAAGCTTCCCAAAGAATCAGGGATTTGCCGTCATTTTTTTCATCAAAAAAAAACTCTTGTCCAAGCTTGGTAGGTACCGCCAGGACAAGAGCTCCGTCTATCGCGAAATATTCTGAAGTAAGCATAAGCTTGCCCGGTGAAAATATCGCGTTCATATTTTTTTATTTTAGATTGCAGAAACAGCGTCTACAGATCCGTCAATTTTTTTGATCAGCCCCTGAAGGGTTTTTCCAGGTCCAACTTCTACAAAATTAGAAGCACCATCTTTGATCATATTCTGAACAGACTGTGTCCATTTTACAGGACCAGTAAGTTGATCAATAAGATTTTGTTTAATCTCATCAGGGTTTGTCACCGCTGTAGTAGTAATATTCTGATATACAGGAATCGTAGCTTTTCTGAATTTTGTTTTCTCAATAGCTGCAGCTAATCTTTCTTGTGCCGGCTGCATTAATGGCGAATGGAAAGCTCCGTTTACAGCCAGTAATAAGGCTCTTTTTGCTCCTGCTTCTTTCAATTTAGCACAAGCTTCCTCTACTGCAGGTGTTTCTCCAGAAATTACCAATTGCCCAGGGCAGTTATAATTGGCAGGAACTACAATTCCATTGATTTGAGCACAGATTTCTTCCACTTTAGCATCTTCCAATCCTAAAATTGCTGCCATTGAACTTGGATTTGCATCACAAGCCTCCTGCATAGCCTTAGCTCTTTCGGATACTAATTTCAAACCATCATCAAAAGATAAAACTCCGTTAGCTACCAGTGCTGAGAACTCTCCTAAAGAGTGTCCTGCCACCATTTCAGCTCCAAGACCGTTTACTGCTTTTAATGCTGCTACTGAATGTATAAAAATTGAAGGCTGGGTAACCTCTGTTTTCTTAAGATCCTCATCTGCTCCGTTAAACATAATGGAAAGAATATCGAAACCTAAAATTTCATTGGCAGATTCCATCAGATCTTTGATATCTTTTCTAGAATCATACAATTCTTTTCCCATTCCTACGAACTGAGAACCCTGCCCAGGAAATACAAGTGCTTTCATGTACTGAATTAAATATTATGCAAATATAACTATATTGTTAACAATATACTGTTAAAGAGATATAAATCATTTATGGAACCAATCTGATTACTCTGTATCCAGTATTTACGTAAGCTCCGTTGGCTTTAGATTTTACAAACTCAAATTTTGTTGCAAGCTGGGTCTGAACTTTATTCATCTGCTTAAAGATCTCTCCTTTTTTATTTTCTCTGGTCAGCATATCATTCACCACATCAAAACCTACGATGGCATATTTTGGAGGTGTTTTACAGTATTTTGTTTTATAGGCTGCCAGGATTTCTTTTTCAAATCCTCCGTCAGTATTGATCTTTCTGTCCATCAGGTACACCAGGCTGGCCTGGCTCAGGTCATCCACTTTCTTTTCAAAAATTGGAGAATAGAATAAACTGAAAGCTTTCACTCCCTGTACTTCTTTAGAAAGAGCAATCATTCTGTTGGCAAAAGCCTCTCCCATGCTATCATTATCATTGGCCAGGACTGCAATAACCGGGGCAGATTGCCCAGTCATCATATTCTGATCCAGCTGAATTTCTGCCGGAGAATTAACAATAACAACATTTGGATTTTTAACAGATTTTTCAAGACCTGCTTTAATATAGTTAGCATTTTCTTTCTTAGCATCTGCCACTATATATATTTTCTGATCTGAATATACTCCTTTTACTTCTTCAACAATTTTATCAGCATATGTCTGATTGTTTGTTTCAACAATAATCAGGTTGCTGTAGTTGTATAATTCAGGAGAGTTAGCAAATGGTGCTACAATTGGAATTTTTTGATTTTTGGTAAAATCCAAGACATCAATCACATTAGACTTAAAGAATGGTCCGATAATCAAATCGGTATTGTCCGGATTGATCTGTGTCAGAGAATTTTTAAATGAAGCCTCGTTTCCGGAATCCACTATTTTAATATCCAGTTTCTGACCACCTCGTGCGTTTCTTTCAATAGCCAGTTTAGCTCCAGTTAGAAAGTCTAAAGCCATTCCCCGGTACTGAGTTTCGTTGGTACTGTAACCAAACGGTAACATCAACACTACACTTAAAGCATCTCCATTTTTCTTTACATAAGCAGGATCCTGCTTTTTGATTTTTAAAACCATTCCGGATTTCAATCCATGTGAAAGATCTGGGTTCAGAGCGATCAAATCATCGATACTCACTCCAAATTTATTAACAATAGAGAATACAGTATCTCCCTGCTGAACAGTATAGGTTACATAATCATCTCCTACAACCACATTGGATGAAGAAGATTTTTCGTTTCCTGAATCTATTTTTGTTTTTGGATTGACAGGTTCAGCAACGGTATCCGTATTTGATTTTTTTATTTTGATGGAATCTCCAGGTTTTAACCCTTTTTCTTCTAATCCGGGATTTAAAGCAAAAAGATCCTGTTGAGTGATTCCAAACTGTTTCGTTATTCTGTAATAATTATCCTTAGCCTGAATTACATATGTTTCCCCTTCTACAGCTACAGCTGGAGGAGTTGCAGTAACTTCTTTTACTACTGGAGTCTCTACCGGTTTTTCAGTAGCAATAACCTGCTGGCTGTCTCCATATTTTTTTATGCTGGCAAGAGGTAATGTGATCTCATCTCCGATTTTCATATGAGAATCCAATTCAGGATTCAGCTTTCTTAAATCGGTTTCAGAGATTCTGTACTGCTTGGTAATCCCATAGATCGTTTGCTTTGGCTGTAAAACAATTTTTCCAAGCGAAGCATTCGTATTGGTTTTTACTTTTTCGGCTATGGCAGTTTTGGTAACAACCGGAGCAGTTACTTTATCTGATTTTATTGTCAAAATATCTCCAATAGCCAATTTGCCGTCCTTAAACTTTGGGTTTAGCTTCAGCAATTCATCTACAGTTATTCCATACTTTTTTGCGATGTTGTAAGGGTTATCACCTTGTACAACCGTATGAGATTTTTGAGCTGAAACTCCCAAAACCATACATAAACTAGATAGAATAAAAAACCTCTTTATCATATTCGATAATTATAATTTACAAAAATACTCCTTTAAAATTAAATGGCAACAATTATTAATTTGGATTCTTGAACCACCATTTCTTCCAAACAATTTTCAAGCCATGAATATCCTTCATCTGAAAAGAATGTACTAAAGTTATATACCCTTTCCTGCCATGTTTTAGAAGGATGTACACTTAAGAACAGATTTTCAAGCCTCTCCAGCAATTCTCCCTGTTTAATTTTTTCAGCATGAAGCAAACGTTTTTTCATTCTTTTAAATGATTTCAACTGTCTCACTTCTTCTGCATTTACAAGATTTCCAAAAGATTTCTCTGTGATAGAGGCTGTTGCTTTCAGCTCTGAAAAGCTACGAATTAAAAGCTCTTCCTTTTCATCCAGCAACTTTAAAATGGTATTATCATTTAAAATTTTACGATTGGTAATGATGGTAAAGTTCTGAAAAAAGTCTTCTATACTAAGGTCCAATTTTTCAATTTTTCCCAGTGTTTTTTCTTTCAGGAAAAGCATTGAATTTCTTGGTATCAGAATAGGAAAAGGAATATTAATTGCAGAAAAATAGTCTTTAAGCTCCAGCCAATACATGATTTCAGCATTTCCACCAATATAAGCCAGGTTGGGCAATACTTTTTCCTGGTATACAGGACGCATCAAAGCATTAGGACTGAATCTGTCAGGATGATTTTCAAGTTCAGTTAATATTTCTTCCTGTGTCAATTGAATATCTGTGTCTACAATACTATATTTTTGACCGTTATATTCAATCCTATCTCTTGTTTCGGTAAGATAGAAAAGATTAATATCCCGAGGATTTACCTGTACTTTTCCGTATTTCTCCGTGAGGAAATCGACTTTGCTTTTTGAGGTTTTTTGTAAACTACAGTGGAGAAGCTCATCTTTAAAAACATCTTTAATCTGATTCTTTAATTCTTTAGAATCTCCATCCAAAATCATAAGACCCCACTCTGAAAAAAGACGATTAACTAATGTTTTAATAGCTTGTGTCAGGGTATTGCCTTGCTTATAGGATTCTTTCAGCATTAAGATCAGCTCGGTACCGAAAACAGAATCTTTAAATTCTTTTTCAAATTCCGAGATAAAAAAGGTATCGGTGATCTGTATTCTTCCTACAGCCCCTCCTGATTTCTCGTGGGTTTCGTAGTAGTTACTTTCAGTTTTAAAATGATTGATCTCCGCAAAATCATGGTCTTCCGAAGCCATCCAATATACCGGTACAAAATTAAAATCCGGAAAATTTTCTTTCAGGTAAGTACACGTCTTAATTGTCTGTAGAATTTTATAGACAAAGAAAACAGGTCCCGAAAATAAATTCAGCTGATGACCGGTTGTAATGGTAAATGTATTGGGAAGTCTGAGATTTTCCAGATTTTCCTTTTGTTTTGAAAAAAGTTTGAGATCTGAAAACTGTTTTTCAAATACATTATAAAGTATTTCCCTCTGCTCGGGTAAGAATGATTCTTTCTTTAGTTCGATCTGATTTCTGAAATGATCTAAAGAAAATGTATGTTTCTCAAAACCCTCAATTTTCTGATTCAAAAAATCTTTTACCAATTGAGGAATGCTTTCTATATCGTTAAATGATATTTTATTAATTGTTTTCAACTTGTTTTGTTTTTAGTTGAACAAATACCACACAATTCCGATATTCAACCTGAAGTCATATACAGGGTAATGCGGAAATGCATATGCTTTGTTACTGGAAATAACAGTTCCCATCTGTTGTCCTTCGATAAAGAAGAACATTTTTTTGACTTTCATATTTACATAAAGGTCTGCAATAGGCTGTCCACCGATGGAAAATGAATTTGCATCAGGCAAAATATACTCATTAAGAATTGGAAAATAATCTCTGGATGCAAATTTAGAGAAGTAATAGACTTTAATTCCTGCCTGAATTTCTGCAGCTTTTTTAAATGCCTGAGTCTGAAAGAAGAAATTAGCTCTTCCGATAAAACTTGGCATCGGAAGCAATTCTTTATTCGTTAATGCATTTTGGAAATGCAGTCTTGTATTTAAATGAAATTTGCCATAGCTGAAAGTTGCATCTCCTCCGATCTGAGAAATGTTCAATGAACTTTCACTTTGTTTTGGATTAGCGTTGCTGTCAAAATAAGTATAGTTATCAATTCTGAAATAGTTTGCGAAAATTTCCGTCTTGAACCACTTCAGATTGATGCTTCCTCCAATTTCCATGACAGACTGATTCTTGGCATTCTCAAGATAATAATTATACTTGCTGTAAACAGAAGTATTTAATAAATAATTAAATGAAGGGTAAGCACTTTGGAAGTTTACTTTTGCGTTGACAAAATAATCTTTTATAGGTTCAAATTTCAGATTGTTCGTCGTTTTAAGATAGCTTTTAAACTGGCTTCCGTTTGAAAATTCTAAAAATGAATTCAACTGTATTTTATCCAAAAGTTTTACCTGCAAATTTCCAACAGCTCCAATCCTGTTTTCTTTAAGCTCATTAGGAAAAGCTACTCCATTGGCAATAACAGTGTTATTAATTCCAAATTTCAAAATCTGATAACGAACCCCTGCATCCAGTTTGAATTTTTCATTATTGAAAACCAAACTTACCGTATTGCTGAAATTCTCTGAATATTTTTTAGTTGCCAAAGGAAACCCATTGACCAATTCTGTGGGCTCTTTATACCAATACTGCTCCAGAGCTCCCTGGTTATAATAATATTTGTTTCCCTGATGAGAAATGGTATGTCGTATGCTGAATGGGAATTTTTCTGCATTGAATGGCGTGAATTGATGACTCAAATAGTATCTTCTATAGGCAAACTGCGAGCTGCTGGAGGCCAAATTAACCTGCATATTTTGCCTGTTATTAGAATTACTGTCTCCATTTTGAAACAGATTATCTTCTACCAGCCCTCCACTTTCCTGATTATTTACATTCTGATGAAGATAATGGGCAAATAGCTCATAGTTTCCACTTTTTGAAGTATAATGTCCTGAAAATATTGTGTTGTTATTTGCCGCTAAGGAATTCCTATAAAATCCCTGAGAGCGCAATCCCATATACTCAATGGCAAAATTGAATCTTTTCCCAATATTCTGGGTATAGGTTGAATTTAATGCAGCACCGTTTTTCATTGCCGTATGATAAATGAATGAGGCAGTAGGTGTTTTTACATCATAGTATTTCACATCGTTAGCTCCCAGAATCATATAAGATTTATTGGAAGGCAGCAAAGATAAATTCTGCTCGGGATTCACCTCAAATACAAGCGGATTAAAACCTGCTCCGATGTTAGCCGGTTGAGCTCTTCCAAAATTATCACGGTTGTTGTACTGTGAAAAAATATGGGTCTTATCAAAAGTCATTACCGTATCAAAAACTTTTTTTTCTGAAAACTGGGTTTGGTATTGATAATCGTTGATGGTAGGTTTAAAAATTTTTAAGGAGTCTTTTTTCCCGGAGTCTATGACCAGGGTATCTTCTTCTTTTTGAGTTGATTTGTTAGGATCTGTTTTATCAACAACCTGAGCTTTGCTCACAAAACCAAAGAAGATGAGTATGAAAAGGATGTACTTCATTATTCATTATTGTACAGCAAAAATAAGAAATAATAAGAAATAAAAGAGGCTATCTCAAAAATGAGATAGCCTCTGCTATAGAATTGTACGATAATTAATAATTGTCGTTTTGCTTAATATTAGGATTAGCCTGGATCGCTGTAACAGGGATCGGCCATTGCCATTTATAACTTCCAGCGTCAAGAGTCTGCTTAACAGCCGGTGCTCCTGTACCGTCAAAAAGATCTCCTTTACCTGATCTCTGAACAGAAAGACCTAATCTTTTCAGGGTGTACCATCTGTCATTTTCAAAGGCAAGCTCTAATCTTCTTTCTTTCAGGATAGCATCTAAAAGAGCCTGTCCTGCTTCCGTTCCCGGAGTAAATGAAGAATGTCTTTCTTGTCTTAATTTATTCAATAAAGTAAGAGCCTGTGCAGGGTTACCTGTTTTGTAATACGCTTCTGCAATATTTAACAATACTTCAGCAGATCTCATGTACTTAATAGGTACCACATTAGAAGGACCTCCGTTACCAGCATATTTTGTTACGTGATTATATTTTCCACCACTGTATACACTGGTTGTAAAATAGGTAGATTTTCTTACATCATCGGCAGTATATGCAGTATATAAATCATAATCTACCACAAATTCTGATCTAAGACTAGGTACTGCCTGATTGTATGCAGATCCTACAGTATTATTAGATTCTGCCGGAGTATTAGACACCTGGAACAAAACACCATCAGTAATCCTGGATAACCCTTCGTTTTCTTTCCAAATTCTGTTAAAGTTATCTAATGTTGTGATACTTGGTGAAAGACCTAACGCTAATTCTCCATATTTGATTGTATTAGCGTAATCTCCTTTATAAAGGTTTACTCTTGATAATAATCCATAGATTGCAGCCTTGCTCATTCTTCCTTTATCAGCATCATTCTGTGTAATATTATCAGCCGCAAATAATAAATCTGCTATGATTTTATCATACACCTGTTCAACAGTAAGATTTCTGGAAGCCGTATTATTTAATGGAGCATATTTTTCTGAATAATAAATTCCAATAGAATTTTTAGCTCCTGCAGATTGTGTTGGGATTTGAGAATATGCTCTTACAATATCGAAGTGAACGATTGCTCTCAATGCTCTCGCTTCTGCTTCTATATTCATTTTTTGTGCACCTGACAATACTCCGTTATTGATATAGGACAACACAAAGTTTGTTCTGCTGATTGCAAGATAAGCTGCACTATACAATCCTGTTGTCTGAGGATTATCTGAAGAAAACTCAAAATTTGAAGCCGCAAAGTTTGAATTTCTTCCTGAAGCCGTACGAATCAAATTGTCAGTAGTAAGGTCACCCATAATAAGCTGGCTACCAGTATCACTGTTATAATATCCAGCTCCTTTAAGGGCAGTATATGCACCATCTAAAACCTGTCTGAATGATTCAGGTCTGGTCATTGCCTGCTCCTGATCTTCATTAATTGACGAGATTTGATCTAAATTTCTATCACAAGACGTCAACGTAACAATGGCCGTTAACGCAGCTAAACTTATTTTTATTATATTCTTTTTCATAAAGCTATTCAATATTAAAATTCTAATTGCAACCCTACCAGGATTGTTCTTACAGCTGGGTAAGTATAAAGGTTGTATGATCCAGGAACAAATAATGCAGTAGATTCACCAGATCCTACTGAAACTTCAGGTTCTCCGTGGAATTTAGTTACAGTAAATAGATTCTGTCCCTGTACATATGCTCTAAGCTTGTTGATAGGTGATCCTTCTCCAAGGAGTTCTTTATCAAATGTATATCCTAATGTAAGAGATCTTAATCTTAAATAATCATTTTTTTCAATCCATTGATCAGAATCGCGCATACCGTTTGAATCTACTTTCTGGAACACATTGGTATCCCCTGGGTTTTGCCAAACATTAGCAGCAGATTGTGCCATGTTTCTCCCTGCAACAGCAAGAGTTGGATCAACAGCAGCAGCGTACATATTGTTATAAGTATATCCTCCCAGCTTGAATGCAAAATCTGCACTGAAATCAAGTCCTTTGTACTGAACTGTAGTTCCGAATCCACCAAAACTTTTTGGGAAAGGAGATTTGTCTGTAATAGGAACTGCGTTAGAAGCGCTGTACACGTTAGTTACATTTCCTGCCTTGTCATAATATAATGCATCTCCGTTATTTGGATCTACTCCTGCGAATCTCACATTGTAGAATACATATGGAGCTTCACCTACTTTAAGATAAGTATCACCTAAGTTTCTTTCAGTTTGACCATCTGCTAACTTATCAAGAGTTGATTTCTGGAAAGAAATATTAGCATGTAAATTCCACTGGAAATCTTTCTTTTTGATGATATCTGCACTAAGTTCAACTTCAAGACCTTTCTGAGACATATCTCCCGCATTGATATACTGGTAATATCCTCCTTCCTGCTTATCTAAAGGTACAAGCTGTACAAAATCTTTTCTCTTGTTCTGATATACTTCAACAGATCCACGGATTCTTCTGTTCATCATGGTGAAATCTACCCCCAAGTTAGTAATCGCATTGGATTCCCATTTAAGATTTGTATTACCGATGATATAACTGCTTTGCGCAAATGTACCAGGATAAGAAGCACCATTAGCACCATATAAACCGTAGCTGATATTGTTTACGTTATAATAATCAAGAAGAGTTCCGTCATTACCTGTAGTACCATATGATCCTCTAAGCTTTAAGTCATTGATAAAGCCTCCTTTCATAAATTCTTCTTTCGCAATATTCCAAGCAGCACTTGCAGACCAGAATACACCGCTCTGATTATTTGCTCCGAATCTTGATGAAGCATCTCTTCTTAATGATCCTGTTACAAGATATCTACCTTCATAGTCATAATTTAACATCCCTGCTAAACTGAATAATGTATTTCTAACCTTAGTTCCCGTAAACGTATTTCTTTCTGAAGGTGTAGTAATAGAAGGAACGTTTAATACCGGAGATTTCAATCCATAAGCACCACCATTCAGTGTTTCAGAGAAGTTATCGTTATATTCTATAAATCCTAAGAAGTCAAAGTTGTGACTTCCGTATGATTTTTTATAGTTGATTGAGTTATTCCACGTATAGTTAAACTGATAGAATGAATTTTTGTTTAATGCTCCTGTAGGAACTTTGTTTGTCGTTAAATCCAGATTTGATCCTTTTTTCAACCACTGAGTTCCCATAAACCAATCAAAAAGTCCGTTGAAATTGGTTTTAAATTTCAGACCATCGATAATTTTATATTCCGCAAATAAGGTTACCGGAATTCTCAGTCTCTGATCATCCAATCTGTAGTTACGAATCTGCTCTACAACATTGGACCCTGCTCTCATGGTTTGATTATAACTTCCATCTGGGTTATAAACAGGCTCATATGGAGCATATTTATACATTGCCCCAAATGGGTTTTGTGTATTGTTTCTATCTCTGAAGTTCTGAGTTTCCTGGTATTGAACTCCAAGGTTAATTCCAACGTTCAGTTTTTCACTCAGCCTATTGGTAAAACCGAAGTTACCTGTATATCTTTTAAGTCCGTCAATATCTCTGATGATCCCATTATCAGAATCATATCCTAATGAGTAATAAAAAGTACTTTCTTTAGAACCCCCTTGTGCACTGAACAAATAAGACTGAATAGCAGAAGGCTTTAACAGGTCTTTTTGCCAATTATGATCATATGCAGCAAGTCTATCCATCTCTTGCTGAGATCTTGGCTTAAATCCTAAATACCCTAGTTGATTCTGAAAGCCCATTAGCTCTCTTGAATTCATCATAGTATAATTATTGTCCTTCAATCTTTCACTGAAACCAAATTTAGTTTCAAATGAATAACGTGTTTTTCCAGCTTTTCCGGCCTTTGTAGTCACTACAACAACTCCATTGGCACCTCTTGCACCATACTGAGCAGTAGCTGCAGCGTCTTTAAGAATTGAAATAGATTCTACGTCTGCAGGGTTGATTGCACTGAATTGTCTTGCTGTCATGTACATCCCGTTCACCACATAAGTAGGATCTGTAGAACCACCGACACCACCAATACCTCTTACCTGAATTGTCGCAGCGGCACCTGGCTGTCCGGTACTACTTTGTACAAACACCCCTGAAGCTCTACCTTGTAAAGAGTTACCGATAGAAGTAGTAGGGCTGTTTCTTCTGATTTCATCTCCACCTACTACAGCCTGAGCCTGAGTAATTTCATCCGCTTTCTTCTTCTGATACCCTGTAACGACTACTTCTTCAATCTTCGTTTCATTCGAATCAGAGTCTTTTGTTGTTTTTTGCGCAAAAGCTGTTTGCCCTAAAAAAAATAAAGCCCCAACACTTAATACTCTTAGTTTCACATTCATATTAACAAATTTTATTAATAAATTTTAAGGCGACAAATATGTTAATAAATATTAACATTCACAAGCTTTTGCCCTCTACAGGCCATTTCCGACACATTAACCCTGTTTTTTTTATTGAAAAAAAATTTTAACTATTGATAATTTATGTTAATTATTTTTTGCAATACAATAATTTATCAAGAAAAAAATAAATACAAATGATGCTTTTGACGATTATAAAATTTTTTGAAATATTATGCGTTAATTAATAAAATCCTAAGACAGATTAAAAACAATAAAATATATACTTTATTTATAGCATAAGAAGAAATTAAAATCAAAAAAAACCTGCTAAAAGCAGGTTTTTCTTTTTTATAATAATTAATTATTATTAATAACCAGGATTCTGTTGAATATTTGGATTATTATTAATAGCTGTTTGAGGGATTGGCCACTGCCATTTATGGCTGGAAACAGGAAGACTCAACACAGGCGCTGGATTCCCTGCACCGGTAGATTCTGGACCAAAGTTAGATCTTTGGATTGGAAGAGCAAGTCTCTTCAATGTAAAGAATCTGTCTGTTTCAAATGCTAACTCCAATCTTCTTTCCAACATAATTGCATTCCAAAGAGTTTGTCCAGCTTCTGCACCAGGTACAAATCCAGTATATCTCTGTGCTCTCAATGTGTTCAATAATCCAAGAGCTCCTGCTTCATTTCCTTTTTTAAACATTGCTTCTGCAACATTTAAAACAACTTCAGCCGTTCTTAAATATTTTACATCTACTGCCTCAATTGGCTTATCAGTAGCCTGCTTGTACTTAATAACGTTATTATACGTTTTTGTAAGGAATGGAGAAGTAGTAATATAAGAGCTCTTTCTGATGTCTGTAGCAGCAAATTTATTATAGAAATCGAAGTCTACCACATACTCTGATTTAATTTGTCCACCAACAGTTTGGTTATAAGCCGAACCTGTTTTGATGTTTTCAATACTTGAGTTAAGTATTTTAAACAATACTCCATCACTTGATGTATCATTCCAGATATTCTTGAAAGTACCGATAGCTCCTACACTTGGGCTTAAAGCTAAAGCTTTCTGACCCCAAAGAATAGCATTATCATAATCACCTTTATACAAATACACTCTTGATAACATCCCTTGGATAGCAGGTTTTCTAAGCTTACCTACGTTAGCTGTCTGTGTAATATTTTGCTCTGCAAAAAGCAAATCAGCAATAATTTTATCATATACCTGATTTACATTCAGGTTTCTTGTCACTAACTGGAATGGATCAAACTTTTCTACATAAGCAATACCTAATGAAGTACCTGCATCAGCAGATTGAGTAGGTATTTTACAATATCTTCTTACAATATCAAAGTGAGCTATGGCACGAATACCTCTTGCTTCCGCTTCAATATTACTTCTGAATGCACCTGGTGCTAAATTACCAAGCTTATCAAGAACCGCATTGGCTCTTGCAGCCACTGCATACCCAGCTCCATAAACAGAAACAACTGCATCCACATCTCCTGCGAAATTGAAATTATACGCATCGTTGTTTGATCTTCTTCCCTGAGGATTCTGAATTAAGTTATCTGAAATAACATCAGGAACAATTAATTGTGTATAATCCTGCTGATAATATCCAGAAATCTTAAACGCATCATAAGCATAATCTACACCTTTTCTAAAATCACTTTCAGTTGTGTAATAGGTATCCGAAACCAATCTATCATTCGGCAATACTGTTAAGTCATCAGTACATGACGCAGCAGTAAAAGCTAATGATGTAAATAATACTATTCTTACTATGTTTTTTTTCATGAGAAAATTGAATTAGAAGTTAACTTGCACTCCCATTAGGAATGTTCTTGTATTTGGATAATTGTATAAACTGATAGATCCTGGAATAAACGCTCCATTTGCTTGTGTTTCAGAAGCTAAAGCAACTTCAGGATCTCCTGTATAGTTAGTCCAAAGAGCTAAGTTCTGACCAGAACCATATACTCTGATACTATTTACAGGAAGGGACTCACCTAAGAATTTCTTATCAAAAGTATATCCGATCTCTACTGATCTCAATCTTACGAAATCTGTTTTTTGTAAAAATGCATCTGAAGATTGAAGACCATTAACATTTGGCTTAGGTAATACATTAGTATCTCCTGGTTTCTTCCAGTAGTTAAATGCATCTGTACTCAAGTTTTGATTGTATGCAGAGAAGTCAGAAAGGTTTTGCCCCATAATATTATAGCTATACCCTCCAGTCTGGAAAGAAAAATCTGCATTTAAATCAAATCCTTTGTATCTGAATGTAGTTCCAAAACCTCCATATGCACTTGGTAAAGTAGATTTCCCTGATAGGAACTGTGCATCACCTGAGCTGTATACATTGGTAACTGAACCATCCAGTTTATAATACAATGCATCTCCATTAGTAGGATCTACACCAGCACTCTTAACCATTTTGAACACAGTAGGCTCATCACCCACACGCATAAACGTAGTACCATCTAAGCTAAGCTGGGTAGCATTTCCATATAAGCTCTTTACATTATATTTAAGCATAGAGATATTTCCTCTTACAGACCAGTCAATATCTTTACTTCTGATGATATCTATACTTAATTCAGATTCCAATCCTTTAATTTCGATATTTCCTGCATTGGTAACACTCGAGAACAAATAACCTCCTCCTTCAATTGCTGTATTAGGAATTGCATATAAGAAATCTTTTCTGTCATCTTTAAATACCTCGGCAGTTAATTTAATTCTGTTGTTCCACATCACCACATCTACCCCTAAGTTTTGAGATTTTTTAGACTCCCATTTAAGGTTTGGCTGCCCGTAAGAATTAGATGGACCTGCTGTAGGGTCTGTACCATAATCACCTGATACTACAGTAATAAGGTTTTGGTAATCTGCAAGAGCAGATATATTACCTGTTGTACCGATACTGTATCTGAATTTAATATCATTGAAGAAAGGAACATTAAAGAAAGATTCTTTTGCTAAATTCCATGCTGCTGAAGCAGACCAGAAGTTACCATATTTATTATCTTGTCCCAGTCTTGAGTTTCCATCTCTTCTGATGGATCCTGATAATAAGTATCTACCAGCATAGTTGTAGTCAACTACTCCTAATAAACTCACATATCTTGTTGTTGTTGTATTACCGGTAATCGCAAACGGAGTAGAAGCAGAACCAACATCAGTAACATCAGGTCCTAACATTACTCTTTTTGTTCCTGATAAACTTCCGAATTGTTCCTGGCTATATTCAAATGCAGCAACTGCTGACACTTTGTGTTGTCCAAATGATCTTGAGAAGTCAAATCTATTGTTAAATACATACGTCCAGAAATCTGATCTTGTATCTCTGATAGACCCGTCCGGAGTACCATATACTTTAGCGATATCAGATCCTTTTCTAACTACGTATTTATTCTTTCTAAGATCATAAATATTTCCGAAAGTAGACTTGAATGTTAATCCTTTAAAGAATTCATAAGAACCGGATATTTGCCCTGAAATTCTTGTTCTCCAGTCTGTAGTAACCTCGTTTCTTCTAAGGTCAACAGGGTTAATAGAGTTGGTTGTAGAATTAAAAGTACCGTCTGCATTATAGATAGGCTCATATGAATTCAATGTATAAATTGAATAGAATGGGCTTAATGCATTATAAGAATATCTTTGATCCTGTGTTCTAACATTAATGATACCAAAATCAAAAGCTAGCTTCATTTTATCACTAACCTTTTGATCAAAGTTGAAACGGGCATTATATCTTTTGAAACCGTCTAATTCCTGAAGGATACCAGAATCTGAATCATATCCTAAAGAAGCATAGTATGAATTATTTTCTCCTCCACCTCTAACGGATAGGTTATGATACTGTATAGTTGAATTTCTTAAGATATCTTTAGACCAGTCATGATCCTGTGCCATTAATTCTGCAGCTTCTGCAGGAGTATAAACCGGGTTTGGATTCACTCCTAATCCTGACATTTCGTTCTCAAACTGAATCTTCTGAGCAGTATTCATCATTGTGAAGTTCTTGTCTTTCGGCTTATAGGCAAAACCAAATCTTGTATCGTAAGTGATCGCTGGTTTTCCAGACTTACCTCTTTTTGTAGTAACTACAATCACCCCGTTAGCAGCTCTTGCTCCATATACAGCAGTAGAAGCGGCATCTTTTAATTCCGTAACACTTTCAATATCTGTTGCAGGAATTGAGTTGAACTGACGTTGAGTCATGTAAATACCATCCACTACAAATAATGGATCCGATGCTCCTATGGTAGCAGAAACATTGACAGCTCCTCTAATTCTGATAGATCCCGGCTCACCTGGCTTACCTGAATTGGTAGATACCTGTAAACCTGACATCTTACCCTGAAGCATATTCGTAATACCGGTACTTGAAGCTGACATTCTTGTAAGCTCTTCACCACCTACTACTGAAACTGCCTGGGTAATTTCATTTTTTTTCTTTTTTTGTACCCCAACTACAACAATCTCATCAATTACTTTAGTTTTTGCTGTATCTTTTTTTGTTGTCTGTGCAAAAGCAGTTTGCCCCAAGAAGAACAAAGCCCCTACACTCAATACACATAGTTTAACATTCATATTAACAAATTTTAATATATTTTAGCAACAAATATGTTAATAAATATTAACACTAGCAAATTTTTCACATTGATAAAATAGTACATTTTTAACAATTCACACAACATTGAGCTTAAATTATAAACATTTAATAATTTTTAAAGTAAAAAAATATGTAAAAATTAAAATACATTCAAAATAACACATATTAAACAATTAATTCACAGTTTATTTTTTTTTATTTATAACGATTCTAAATTATTTTGTTGTTAAAAACCGCTTTTTTTGAGGATAAAATGACTACAAAAAAGCAAATTATCCCTCCTGACACCACGTTTCCAACACATTACACAAAACCACAATCATCAGCAACAAAATAAAAAACAAGAATATCTGAGAAAAACAAAAGGAACAAATACAAAATAATGAAACCTAATAATTCACCGTATGGTTAGCTATAAAAGCAAGTTACGCCATTCAACAAGCATAAAACCGACTCAGTACGCTTCATCTATCCACGCTCATCGATTAAATAAAAAATAAACCAATAAGTGATTTATGGTTTATAAAATTAACTACACCGATTCCATTTGAAACAAAATAGCACAAAAAAAACTGCCGTTTCAGAGAAACGGCAGTTTAATAATATATTTATTTATGATATTATTTTAGCTTCTTTTTAACAGCTACTTCTTCATAAACTTCAAGAATATCTCCGATTTCAATATCGTTATATCCTTTCAGGTTCAGACCACATTCGTAACCTTTGGTTACTTCCTTCACGTCATCTTTGAAACGCTTCAAGCTTTCAAGCTCTCCGTCAAATTTAACAATACCATCTCTTAATACTCTTACTTTAGAGTTTCTGGCTACTTTTCCTGAAAGAACCATACAACCTGCAATTGTTCCAACCTTAGAGATTTTAAATACCTCTCTGATCTCTACATTACCGATAACCTGTTCTTTAATTTCAGGAGAAAGCATACCTTCCATAGCTTCTTTCACTTCTTCTATTGCTGCATAAATTACAGAATAGTTTCTGATCTCAATTTCTTCTCTATCTGCAAGATCTTTAGCATTTGCACCAGCTCTTACGTTAAATCCGATAATGATAGCATCTGACGCGGCAGCCAAGTTAACATCAGATTCTGTAATCTGACCTACTCCTTTATGAAGGATATTAACATTAATCTCACCTGTAGATAATCTTTGTAACTGATCAGATAGTGCTTCCACTGAACCGTCCACGTCACCTTTCAGGATAATATTTAATTCTTTAAAGTCTCCTAAAGCAATTCTTCTACCTAATTCTTCAAGTGTAGTATGCTTCTTCGTTCTGATCGAAAGTTCTCTCTGAAGTTGCTCTCTCTTATTAGCAATAGTCTTAGCTTCACTTTCATCTTCATATACCTTAAACTTATCTCCTGCTGTTGGTGCTCCATCTAATCCTAAAATAGTTACAGGAATAGATGGCCCTGCCTCTGTAAGGTTTCTTCCTCTCTCATCAAGCATTGCTTTTACCTTACCGTGGTTTTTACCAGCTACTACATAATCTCCAACTCTTAAAGTTCCGGTCTGTACCAACATAGTGGCAACATATCCTCTTCCCTTATCTAATGAAGCTTCAATAACAACTCCCTGAGCATTTCTATCCGGATTAGCTTTTAAATCCAGCATTTCTGCCTGAAGTAATACTTTCTCCAATAGAACATCCATATTGTTACCAAATTTTGCAGAAATTTCCTGCGCCTGAACATTTCCTCCCCATTCTTCTACAAGGATATTCATCCCTGAAAGCTGTTGTCTGATATTATCAGGGTTTGCACTTGGTCTATCTACTTTGTTTAATGCGATAATCATTGGTACTCCTGCTGCCTGAGCGTGAGAAATAGCTTCTCTTGTCTGAGGCATTACATCATCATCAGCTGCAATTACAATGATAGCAATATCCGTAATCTGAGCACCTCTTGCTCTCATCGCGGTAAATGCTTCGTGACCTGGTGTATCTAAGAACGTAATTCTCTGACCGTTTTCCAGTTTCACATTATAAGCACCAATATGCTGTGTAATCCCTCCGGATTCTCCTGCAATTACATTTGTTTTTCTGATGTAGTCAAGTAATGAAGTTTTACCGTGGTCAACGTGTCCCATTACCGTAACGATTGGAGCTCTGCTCACTAAATCCTCTTCATTATCAACTTCATCTTCGCCTTCGCTTTCTTCAAGATCAGCATCAGAGAATTCAATTTTATAACCAAATTCATCTGCTACTAATAATAAGGTATCAGCTTCCAATCTCTGGTTCATGGTAACCATTACCCCTAATGAGAAACAAGCAGAAATAACCTCTGTCGGCGAAACATTCATTAAGCTAGCCAATTCACCTACTGTAATGAATTCCGTTACTTTAAGAGTTCTGTCTTGTGCTTCAAGCTCTTGCTGACGCTCATCCTGCTCTCTACGGTACGTTCTCTTATCTTTTCTGTGTTTAGCAGATTTAGACTTACCTCCTTTGTTAGTAAGTTTTTCAAGAGTTTCTTTAATCTGGTTTTTAACTTGTTCGTCAGTTAATTCAACTGGCATAACTCTTTGACCAGGTCTGTTGTTTTGGCCTCCTTTCTTGAAGCCACCACCTTGACCCTGACGGTTTCCTCCACCTTGGTTGTTTCCAAAACGGTTTCCACCTCCCTGACCACCTTGTCCTGGGGGACGGTTTCCTTGACCTCCCTGACCTGGAGGACGGTTTCCACCTTGTCCGCCATTGTTGTTATTCTGACGGTTTCCTTGGTTTTGACCACCCTGGTTGTTATTATTTCCAGAATTCTGATTATTCCCCTGGCCTTGCTGATTATTATTCGGACCGCCGGGTTTTTCAATTCTTTTTCTTTTCTTTTTTGCTCCAGAACCTGGTTTTGGCGCAAACTGAGTTAAGTCTATCTTTTCTCCAACGATCTTAGGACCGTCAAGCTTCTGATAAACAGTCTCAATCTTTTGTGGTTCCTGAGACTCCGGTTCAGCCTCAACTTTAGGAGTTTCCACTTTTTTCTCCTCTACAACCGGTTTTGGAGTTTCTTTTATTGGTTCCACAGGTTTTACTTCTTCTTTTTTCTCCTCCATTTTTGGTTTGTCTTTTTTCACAGGTCTATTTCTAGATTCTATCTGAGACAAATCAATCTTATCCAAAACTTTAAATTCCTGCTTTTCAGGCGCTGTTTTCACTTCCGGTTCTTCTTTCACTATTTCTTCTTTCTTTTCTTCAACCGGTGTTACTACAGGAGCAGCAGGGGTTTCTTCAACTTCAGGTTTACTAGGTTCTAAATCTATTTTACCTAAAATTTTAGTTTCTGGTTTATTAGCTTTAGCTCTTATCACTTCAGGGGTTTTCTTTTCTTCAATTTCCAGCTTTTCTTCCGGAACTTTAGTAATCACCACCTCATGGGAAGCTTTTCGCTGTTCGCCATCCTTGGCAAACTCAGCTTCCAATGCAGAATATGCCGCTTCTTCTAATTGAGCGTTAGGATTGCTTTCAACTCCAAATCCCCTCGATTGTAAAAATTCTACTAATCTGGACATCGAAATATTGAATTCCTTAACCGCTTTATTTAATCTAATTTTTGGCATTTATATTATTTACTGTTTTTTAATTTTTAAAATTAAAGTATTTCCTTTTTACTGTTTATTAAAATTTATTTAAATCTTAATCTTCAAATTCCTCTCTCAGAATACGTTTTACCTCTTCAATTGTTTCTTCTTCAAGGTCAACCATATTTAAAAGACTTTCAGTTTCTTTATCCAATACTGATTTTGCAGTTGTAAGTCCTACTTTTCTAAATTCATCCAAAATCCACTGCTCGATATCGTCATTGAATTCTCTTAATTCAACATCGTCATCCTCGCTAGCTTCTCTGTATACATCAATCTCATATCCTGTCAACCAAGAAGCCAGTCTGATATTTTGACCTTGTTTTCCAATTACTTTAGAGATTTCCTCAACCGGAGTATATACCAATGCATAGTTAGTATCCTCATTGATTTCAATCTTATTAATTGTAACATTTCCTAAAGCTCTCTTCACCAAAATCTCAGGGTTTTTAGACCACTGAATAACATCGATGTTTTCATTTCTCAACTCTCTTACAACCCCATGAATTCTGGATCCTTTCACACCTACACAGGCACCTACAGGATCAATTCTGTCATCATAAGCATCTACTGCAATTTTTGCTTTTTCTCCAGGAATTCTAACGGCCTTTTTCAAGATGATTGTTCCGTCCTGAATTTCAGGAATCTCCAGTTCTAGTAACTTTTCAAGAAACTTAGGTGCAGTTCTGGAAATAATAATTTGCGGTTTAGAACCTTTAAAGTCTACTGTTTCAACAATAGCTCTGATATTCTCACCCTTTTTAAAGAAGTCGGATGGGATCTGATTTTCTTTCGGTAAAATAAATTCATTCTCTTCATCATCCAACAAAATCACGTGCTTATGACGGATGTGGTGAATTTCTCCTACAACTATTTCCCCGATTTTATCTCTAAACTGTTCATACAGCATTGCATTATTGTGCTCCTGAAGTTTTGTAGCCAAAATTTGCTTTAGGGTAAGGATATTTCTTCTTCCTAACTGCGCAACAGGAATTTCCATTGTAAAGTCTTCTCCTACTTCAAATGTAGGATCTATTTTTTTAGCCTCAGAAATTTCAATCTCCAGATCATCGTCTTCAGACATTTCGTCTTCTACAATTGTTTTATTTAAAAATATCTGAAAATCTCCTTTATCAGGGTTTACAATCACATCAAAATGGTCATCTGAATCAAATCTTTTTCTCAAAAGAGTTTTCAGTGAGTCTTCAATAATTGCCATAAGATCAATCTTACTGATCCCTTTTTCGTCTTTAAAATCACCAAAGGATTCAATCAACGCTATATTATCCATCTATTCTTTTTTCTTTTTTAAAATTTAATTACTGCCAATGCTTTTTTGATCTCAGAGTAAGGAATTTCTTTCTCCTCCTCTACATCAACCTTCCCTTTTCCGATATCCTTCGGCTTACGATACCGTAGAACAAGGGTGATCTTTTCTTCATCTACTTTAGATAATTCTCCTTCAATTTTAGAAGAGTCTTCCAACATAACCTCAATCTCTCGTCCTAAATTCTTCCTGAACTGTCTTGGGATAGACAACGGCTCACTAAGTCCTGCAGACATCACCTGAAGGCTAAAATCATGCTCCTCACGGTCCATATTGAATTCCACCGCACGGCTTGCATCAAGGCAATCTTGCAAAGAAACTCCATTGTCACCATCTAAAATCACTGTAATGTCATCCCCTGCAGAAAATTTAAGATCAATAAGAAACAGATCTTTTCTGGTCTCAAGGAATTCATTTAATAATTCTTCAATTCTTTTTCTAAACTCCATACATTGTTTTATCTTGATTTATAGTACGAAAAAAGGCTTTCTTTCGAAGCCTTCTCATTTTTCCCGTAAATCCATTGCAAATATACGCTTTTTTTCTAAAAAAGCAAAATTATCTTATTATCAAGCAAATAGCACAAATTCTATTTACATTAAATTAAACGGGCATATGAAAGTATTTTTATTATTTTTGTCTTGAATTTTAAAAACCAAACATTTTGAATATAACGATTGTAGGAACAGGTTATGTAGGGTTAGTTACAGGAACTACTCTGGCAGAACTTGGCAATTCAGTATACTGTGTTGATATTGATGAAAAAAAAGTTGAAGGTATGAAAAACGGCGTAGTTCCCATCTATGAGCCGAACCTTGAAGAAATGTTTCTAAGAAACATCCAATCTGAAAGATTATTTTTCACTACCAATCTTAAAGAGGCCTTAGATAAAAGTGAGGTCATTTACCTGGCACTGCCTACCCCTCCCGGTGAGGATGGGTCAGCAGACCTTTCCTATGTTCTCCAGGTAGCCAATAATATTGGTGAGATGATGACAGAATACAAAGTTATTGTCAACAAAAGTACGGTACCCGTAGGAACTGCTGATAGAGTAAGCAGCGTCATATCTTCCAAAACAAACATTCCTTTTGATGTAGTTTCAAATCCGGAATTTTTAAGAGAAGGTTTTGCTGTGGAAGACTCCATGAACCCATCAAGAGTGGTTGTAGGAGCAAGCTCCGAAAGAGCCAAGGACATTATGTCTAAAATTTATCAACCCTTTACCAATACTGGGATTCCGATCATCTTCATGGATGAAAAATCATCAGAACTTACTAAATATGCCGCTAATTCATTCTTGGCAGTAAAAATTACTTTCATGAATGAAATCGCCAACTATTGTGAAAAAGTAGGTGCAGATGTAGACAAGGTAAGACTGGGAATGGGGAGTGATGACAGAATCGGGCACCGGTTTTTATTTCCGGGCATCGGCTATGGAGGAAGCTGCTTCCCTAAAGATGTAAAGGCACTTATCAAATCCGGAAAACAGGAAGATTTCAACTTCCAGATTTTGGAAGCTACAGAAAATGTAAATACGACACAGAAGGTAATTCTGGTTTCTGAGATAGAAAAATATTTCGGAGGAAATATTAAAGGCAAGAAAATTGCTATATGGGGGTTAGCTTTTAAAGCCAATACGGATGACATCCGGGAAGCCTCTTCTTTAGATAATATTGCCCTGTTATTGGAAAAAGGAGCTGAAATCATAGCTTATGATACTGTTGCAGAAAGCAACGTACAGAAACTTATTGGGGATAAAATACAATATGCAAAAGGAATGTATGATGCTCTGGAAGATGCAGATGCTCTATTCATTTCCACAGAGTGGCCGGAGTTTAAAAATCCTAACTTTGAACTCATGTCGAAAAAAATGAAGAATAAAGCTATTTTTGACGGTAGAAATATGTATCCGCTAGAAATTCCTGAACAAAATGGATTTTATTATAAAAGTATAGGAAGAAGAACAATTTTAAAATAGACAAAATGAAAAATATAATTATTACTGGAGGCGCCGGATTTATCGGTTCACATGTTGTAAGAGAATTTGTAAAAAACAACCCGGATAGCATGATCATCAATCTTGATGCTCTTACTTACGCTGGAAATTTAGAAAACTTAAAGGATATTGAAAACGAACCTAATTATGTTTTCGAAAAAGCCGACATTACAGAACCTGAAGAATTAAGAAGGGTTTTTGAAAAATACAATCCTGATGCGGTGGTACATTTAGCAGCAGAAAGTCATGTAGACAGAAGTATTACAGACCCGATGGCTTTCATTAACACGAATGTAAACGGAACAGCTAACCTTCTTAATCTTTGTAAGGAATTCTGGACTTTAAACCCGGATCATACCCATGGAAGATTTCCGGATGAAAAAAGAAAAAACTTATTCTATCATGTATCTACCGATGAAGTATATGGTAGCTTAGGAGAAACGGGATTCTTTTTAGAAACCACATCTTACGACCCACAATCTCCATATTCTGCATCAAAAGCAGCGTCTGACCATCTGGTAAGAGCTTATGGTAACACGTATGGAATGCCTTTTATTGTGTCGAACTGCTCTAATAACTACGGACCCAATCACTTCCCTGAAAAGCTGATTCCTTTATGTATTTCAAATATCATTAATGAAAGACCTTTACCTATTTATGGTGACGGAAAGTATACAAGAGACTGGCTTTTTGTAATTGATCATGCCAGAGCTATTCAGCAGGTCTTCAATGAGGCAAAAACAGGAGAAACCTATAATATCGGAGGATTCAATGAGTGGCAGAATATTGATCTGGTAAAAGAACTTATCAAACAAATGGACGCTAAATTAGGAAAGCCGGAAGGTCATTCTGAAAAGCTGATCACTTTTGTAAAAGACAGACCAGGTCATGACAAGCGTTATGCTATTGATGCGACCAAACTTAATAAAGATTTGGGTTGGAAGCCTTCAGTAACGTTTGAAGAAGGTCTTGGGAAAACGATAGACTGGTATCTTGAGAATAAAGAATGGCTTGAAAATATAACCAGCGGAGATTACCAAAAATATTACGAAAAACAATATAACTAGTATCCATACACCAAAGGAACTACGTATAAAAACAATTTTACAATCATAAGAATTTTAATTTTTATGATTGTAAAATGTAATCAGACCACTCTTCCATATATTCTATTAAGAAAATCTAAAAGAGCCTGATCCTATTTTATAAAAAGCATAGAAAAACAGGTTGAAAATCTCTGAACGGGTGATTTAAAATCATACAGACTATGCAGTAGAGAACATAAAAAAATAAAAAGATGAAAGGAATCATATTAGCCGGAGGATCCGGAACAAGACTATACCCTTTAACCATTGCGGTAAGCAAGCAGCTAATGCCTGTTTACGATAAACCTATGATCTACTACCCTCTTTCCACGCTTCTTTTAGCAGGAATTAAGGATATATTGATCATTACTACTCCTCATGACCAACCTGGATTTATCAAGCTTTTAGGTGATGGGTCCCAGATAGGATGTAATATAGAATATGTTGTACAGCCAAGTCCGGACGGACTGGCACAAGCTTTTATTCTCGGGGAGCAGTTTATCGGCAACGATCCGGCAGCATTAGTTCTGGGTGATAATATTTTCTACGGTTCTGAGATGGGAACTTTATTAAAAAACAAAACCAATCCTGAAGGAGGTGTTGTTTTCGCATACCATGTAGCAGACCCGGAAAGATATGGTGTTGTAGAGTTTGATGATGACTTTAAAGCAATATCTATTGAAGAAAAGCCTTTACAGCCGAAGTCAAACTATGCCGTTCCCGGTTTATATTTTTATGACAACAGTGTGGTAGACATTGCTAAAAACATTCAGCCATCTGCAAGAGGTGAACTGGAGATCACAGATCTAAACAATGTTTATCTAAGCCAGGGGAACCTTGAAGTAGGTGTACTGGACAGAGGTACCGCATGGTTGGATACAGGAACTTTTGATTCCCTTCATGATGCTTCAGAATTTGTAAGTGTTATCGAAAAAAGACAAGGCTTCAAGATAGGATGTATTGAAGAAATTGCTTTCAGAAATAAATTCATCAATGAAGAAAAGCTACTGGAAACAGCAGCTAAATATGGCAAAAGCGGCTATGGTGAATACCTGAAACAGCTTATCCGTAAATAACAAAACAATTTGTAAATCCCACACACTATTGGCTTTATGGCCAATAGTTTTTGTTTATAACAACAAATATCAATATATTAGTTGATGATTTTCGTTTTTATGTGAACAATTATTCATAAAACGAAGAAATACGGTAAGAATTAATTATTATAAATTTGTAAAAACTTACACAGATGAATGAACCACAGCAAAAGTGGACAGAAACAATTGAAGCCAATCATTCTTTATTTGATATCCAGCTTAAAGAAGTATGGAAATACAAAGATCTTATTTACATGTTTGTAAAGAGGGACTTTATATCAAGTTTCAAGCAAACTATTTTAGGACCTATTTGGTTTTTTATCAATCCTATTCTAACAACAATTGTCTATTTAGTCGTTTTTGGTGCTATTGCCAAGCTTCCTACTGATGGAGCACCTCCTATTTTATTTTATCTTGCAGGAGTTACTCTTTGGAACTATTTTTCAGCCTCATTACTCGCTACATCCAGTACATTTTTAGGAAATTCCGCAATTTTCGGAAAAGTATACTTCCCAAGATTGGTAACTCCATTATCTATTGTTCTCTCCAATTTAATGCGCTTTTCCGTTCAGTTTCTTTTATTTATTATTGCTTGGGCATATTATTTAAGTCAAGGAAAGATACATCCTAATATATGGATTTTAGCGACTCCTTTTCTGATCATATTGATGGCATTTTTTGCCTTAGGAGTGGGAATGATATTCTCCGCTCTTACTACAAAATATAAAGACCTTAGCATGCTTTTAGGATTTGGTATTAGCTTGTATATGTATGCTACTCCTGTCATTTATCCTGTATCTTCCCTTCCCGGAGCTTTCAAAAAGCTGGCCTATTACAATCCACTTACCGGAATTTTTGAATGTTTTAAATATGCATGGTTGGGTGTAGGAGATTTCTCGCCATTAATGCTGGGAATAAGCTCCTCTATTATTCTTATTCTTTTAGTGATAGGAATAGTTATATTCAATAAAGTTGAAAAAACTTTTATGGATACCGTATAATCTTCAGGAGTCTATCTTATATTAATTTAAAATCCAATCAAAAATATGCTGGCTTTAAAAGCAGAAAATATATCAAAACAATACCGCCTTGGACAAGTCGGAACAGGTACTTTATCCCATGACCTCAACAGGTTTTGGCATAAAATAAGAGGAAAAGAAGATCCCTATCTCATGGTAGGAGAATCCAACGACAGAACTACAAAAAGTGAATCTGAGTATGTATGGTCTCTGCGTGACATCAACTTTGAAATTGAACAAGGCGAGGCAATAGGTATTATCGGAAGAAATGGTGCCGGAAAATCCACCTTACTCAAACTTTTAAGTAAGGTAACCAAACCTACAACCGGGCAAATATACACGAATGGAAGAATTGCTTCTTTATTGGAAGTAGGAACGGGTTTCCATCCTGAAATGACCGGAAGAGAAAATGTATTTCTAAATGGAGCTATTTTAGGAATGACTCGCAAAGAAATCAAACGTAAATTTGATGAGATTGTAAGCTTTTCTGGAGTAGAAAGATATATTGATACTCCTGTAAAAAGATATTCTTCAGGAATGTATGTTCGTCTTGCTTTTGCTGTTGCAGCACATCTAGAATCTGAAATTCTAATTGTGGATGAAGTCTTGGCAGTGGGTGATGCAGAATTTCAGAAAAAATGTCTGGGAAAAATGACAGAAGTAACAAAAGGAGAAGGTAGAACCATTCTTTTTGTAAGTCATAATATGGCAGCTATCAAAACTCTTTGTACTAAAGGAATACTTCTTGATACAGGAAAAGTAGCCTATCAAGGAAATATTGATGATACTGTTCTCAGATATTTAGGAAATAATAAAACATCTAATACTAATCATTTTATATATGAGAATATCAAAAATGATTTTTTTACTCTGGAAGAGATCATTTTGAAAAATCCATCAAAAAGTATGAATGAGCCTTTGGATGAGAACCAAGAAATAGAGTTTATCACAAATTTTATTCTGGATACGGATCAACCGGAACGTTATCATATTACTTATCACCTTAAAAACGACTATGGTGAAGCATTGTTTTCATTCTCTAGCACAGATATTAAATATAATAAAGGTAAAAACTCTTTAACCTGTACTTTCCCAAAGAAATTTTTTCAATCGGGAAATTATTACATAAGTTTTTTCCTAATAGAAGATAGAAAACAGGCTGTTATTGTTGAAAATGATATTGTTTCTTTTTCAGTCATTGATGGCAACAGAGAAATTGGAGTATACATGGGGCGGGAGCCAGGATTTATCCGTCCTGAATTTAACTGGAAAATACAATAAATTATGATTCCTGTAACGCAACCTTTTCTTCCTCCACAGGAAGAATACGAAAAATATCTAAATGGTATCTGGAAAAGAAATTGGCTAACCAATATGGGACCGTTGGCAAGCCAACTGGAGATGGAGTTAAAAGATCATCTTAAAGTACAGCATCTATTATTTGTCACCAATGGTACGGTAGCCATACAAATGGCTATAAAAGCATTGGAAATTACCGGAGAAGTAATCACTACTCCATTCTCATTTATTGCCACTACAAGCTGTATTGTATGGGAAAACTGCACCCCTGTTTTTGTAGATATAGATCCTAAAAGCCTATGCATAGATCCGGTAAAAATTGAAGAGGCTATTACAGAAAAAACGACAGCTATCCTGGCAACTCATGTATATGGTAACACTTGTGATGTGGAAGCCATAGAAGTCATTGCCAAAAAGCATAATTTAAAAGTAATCTATGATGCAGCTCATTCTTTTGGAGTGGAAGTCAATGGTAAATCTATTTTTGAATATGGAGATATCTCTACATGCTCACTACATGCTACCAAACTTTATCATTCCGTTGAAGGAGGCTTATTAATTACAAAAAACCCAGATATATTAAAAAAATTAGCCTATATCAGGAATTTTGGCATTTCAGGATATGATTCTTTTTCCGAGCTTGGAATCAATGGTAAAAACTCGGAATTCCACGCTGCAATGGGACTTGCAAACCTGAAGTATATTTCTTCAATACATCATAAAAGAAAAGCCCTTGCTGAGCTTTATAACGAGAAACTTAAAAATTTAAAAGCTGTAAGGCCTCTTTGGCATCCTAAAGCCACACAAAACTACGCCTACTATCCTATCGTTTTAGAAAGTGAAGAACTGTTATTAAAAATAAAAAAAGAAATGGATAGCCAGGAAATCTTTACACGAAGATATTTCTATCCGAGTTTAGCATCTGCCTTACCCTATCTTCCAAAGCTGGAATTGCCAATTACTGAAGAGATTTCCAAAAGATCCTTATGTCTTCCATTTTACTATGATTTAACTTTTGAAGAAGTTGAGTTTATTGCCAGACTTATGCTAAGAATTCAAAATAATTAGTATGAGAGTAGCCGTAATGCAGCCCTATTTCATGCCATACATTGGGTATTTTCAGTTAATAAAGGCAGTGGATAAGTTTATAATTTATGATGACGTAAATTATATAAAACAAGGTTGGATTAACAGGAATAATATCTTGCTCAATGGTAAAAGTTATTTATTTTCTATTCCTTTAAAAGATGCCAGTTCTTTTAAAAAAATTAATGATATAGAAATTAATCAGGAGCTTTTCCCAAAATGGAAAATCAAGTTTTTTAAAACTCTTGAGCTTGCTTATAAGAAAGCCCCTTTTTATACAAATATAATTCCAATACTGGAA
>Ga0207709_10000083_pt1 | contig 163025 bp, 144 predicted proteins | sample KBSM34metaG_FD_184397 | JGI IMG/M metagenome (GOLD analysis project Ga0207709, IMG submission 184397) | Miscanthus rhizosphere microbial communities from Kellogg Biological Station, Michigan, USA - KBS M3-4 metaG (SPAdes) (version 2) | ecosystem: Host-associated > Plants > Roots > Rhizosphere... | reverse complement strand
TAGGATAGGCTGGCGACCGCGATCCCGCTCCATCCGCCCATGCCGAGCCACGCTGTCGGCACGTGGATGTAGAGAATCCGCACGCTGTCGCCCTGCAGATAATCGGGCGGCGTCTGAGTCAATCCGGCCCAGCAGCCGAACACCGCCAGCACGATGCCCGACAGCAAGAAGGCCGGCGTCAATGGACGCGCCAAGCGCAGGAAACGCGCAGGGTTCGCAAGGGCATGAAGGCTGGCCACGACGCGAAGCCCTACGCAAAGTTTAGGCGCCAGTCACCCCGTGCATGTACTTATCTCGTTCCATGGTCGCACGTGGTGGCGAAAGCGGCACGAGCCTGCGCGTCGCGCAGGCTTGCCAATCCCTCAACCCCGCCCGATCAGCCGCCGCGCGATCGCGTCCGCGACGTCCGATGCCGGTTCGCCGGTACGGTCGCTTTCGTCCCACACTTCGATCAGGCGCTCGGGAATGCGGGCGATCCGCGCCTCGACCTCGGCGCGGTCGCCCTGGCCGAGATATTCGAGCCCAACATTGATGATGCCGCCGGCATTGATCACGTAATCGGGCGCATAGAGCACGCCGCGCGCGTGAAGTCGCGAGCCGTCCTCGCGCGTCGCCAGCTGATTGTTGGCGCCGCCGGCGATCACCTTGGTGTTGAGCGCGGCGATCGTCTCGGCGGTCAGGATCGCGCCCAGCGCGTTGGGGCTGACAACATCAGCTTCCAGCGCCAGGATTTCTTCGGTCGGCACCGTCGCGGCGCCAAGCTCGGCGGCCAGTGCCTTCGCCTTGTCGCCATTGACGTCCGCCAGGGTCAGCTTCGCGCCGTCCGCAGCCAGCAATCGCGCCAACCCGCCGCCGACACTGCCGACGCCCTGGATCGCAACATGCACGCCCGCCATCGAATCGACGCCCAGCCCGCGCTTCGCCGCCGCTCTGACGCCCTGATAGACGCCGCTCGCCGTATACGGCCCCGGATCGCCACCGGCACCGCCCGCCGCCACCGGCAAGCCCGATACGTGCTTGGTGCGAGTCGCGATCACCTTCATGCTCGCCTCGGACATGCCGACATCCTCGGCCGTCACGTAGCGGCCGCCCAGCGACTCGACCGCGGCGCCAAACGCCTCGAGCTGTGCGGCGCTGATTGCCTGGCCCGGTGTCGAGGCCAGCACGACGCCCTTGCCGCCGCCCAGCGGCAGTCCCGCCATGGCATTCTTATAGCTCATCCCGCGCGACAGCCGGAGCGCGTCGGTGATCGCGCGATTGGAGTCGGCATAATGCCAGAAGCGCACGCCGCCTGCCGCCGGGCCGAGGTTGGTCGAATGCACGGCGATGATCGCGGTCAGCCCCGCTTTGGGGTCGCGGAACAGGTGGACGCCCTCATGGTCGTCGAAATCGGGAAGGTCCCAAACGGAAGTCATGCTGGCTCCGGCGTGGCAAAGAAAATTACTGTGCCGCGTAATATTCTTCTAGAGCGACATTGGCCAGCCCGAATGCGCGGTGGGCGCGAAATGGCTGGAATAATGGGGCGACCGACGGGACTTGAACCCGCAACATCCGGCATCACAAGCCGACGCTCTAACCAATTGAACTACGATCGCCGTAGAACGCGCGCCCCTAGCGGCACCGACCGGTGCAGGTCAAGGCTGACGACGCGGGATGATTTGGTTAGGCTCCGCGCCCTATGTCGTCAGCCGATATTTCTGCTCCGCTCAATCTCGGTTCGGGTCACCCGTCCGAGCCGGTGATCGCCCATATCATGGCGCAGCCGGGCGTGCAGCGCACACCCAGCCCCAAGCTGACTTTGTTCCAGCGGCGCGGCTTCGTCACGCCCGATCTGTGCCAGGCATTGATCGCACTGATCGACACCCAGCGGCGGCCCTCGACGGTCTCCGATTATAATGGCGACGCGGCTTTTCGGACGAGCGAAACCTGCGACCTCGACGCGGCGATCCCGATCGTCGCCGAACTGGAGCAACTGATCACTCGATTCGTCGGCCTTGACCCGGCCCATGGCGAGCCGATCCAGGGCCAGCGTTACGCAGTGGGCCAGGAGTTCAAGGCGCACACCGATTATTTCGAGCCCGGCGGTGTCGACTTCCACACCTATACGTCGGTCGCCGGCAACCGCACCTGGACCGCGATGATCTATCTGAACGAGCCCGATGCTGGCGGGGCGACGCGGTTCAAGACGATCGACAAGATCGTCCAGCCCGAAACGGGCAAATTGCTCTGCTGGAATAATCTGCGCCCCGACGGCAGCCCCAATCCGAGCACCATCCATCAGGGCATGAAAGTCCGCTCCGGCACCAAGTACGTCATTACCAAGTGGTTCCGCGAACGCCCCTGGGGTTGGGTGTCGTGACATTTTAGGACCGTCACAAGACTTTCATCAAATCGCCATCGGTGAGTCACGCAAGTGCAACTGCACCGACGCAATCCACCCATAGGGGCCAACGCGACGATGTGGCGGGGGGAATCACCGACTCGCTGAACGATCGTCGTGAACGGACGGACGGCACACAGCCGTCGCCTTACCCAGTGGAGCTATTTAAAATGGGGATCTCGACCTTGCGGAGCACGCTGCTGGCCAGCGCGCTGATCGCGGTTACCGCTACGCCGGCTTTTGCCGCCGAAGACCCGAAGACACCGGCCGCGACTCCCGCGCCTCAGGATCCGGCCGCCGCGCCAACCGACCAGACCGCCAACAGCGACGGCCTGGCCGACATCGTCGTTACCGCGACGAAGCGTGCAACCAACCTTCAGAAGACGCCGATCTCGATCAGCGTGCTCGATAGCCAGGCGCTGACCGAACGCCACGTGCTCAGCCTGTTCAACCTGGCCGATGGTTCCGTGCCCTCGCTGCGCGTCGCCACGTTCGAAGCACGCCAGTCGGCACTGACCATCGGCATCCGTGGCATCGTTCCATACGACCAGAATCAAACTGCCCGTGACGGCGGCGTCGGCGTCTATATCGACGGCGTCGCGCTCGGAAAGACGCAGGGCCTGAACGCCGCGTTGTTCGACATCGAGCGGATCGAAGTGCTCAAGGGCCCGCAGGGCACGTTGTTCGGCCGTAATACCGAGGGCGGCGCGCTCTCGCTGGTGAGCAAGGCCCCGACCGGTGAGCTTGGCGGCCGTATCGAAGGCGGCGTGGGCAATTATGGCAGCCGTACCGGCGAAATCCATCTCGACCTGCCGGCGTTCTACAACATCGCGATCAAGCTCGACGGCGTTTATCAGCATCAGGATCCGACCGTGAAGGATCCGCTCGCCGGCTCCACCGGCTGGAACTTCTACGATCGCAAGGGCGGCCGCGCCGCGGCGCGCTGGACGCCGTTCGAAGGCTTCACCGCGGACATCGCGTATGATTACGCCAAGGACGAGAATACGCCGAACTTCAGCCAGTTGCTGAGCTACAATCCCAAAAACTACCCGGTCGGCGTCTATGTCAACACCGCCGCCGCGGGCGCGCCTCCAGTCTATACGCTGATGACCGCTGCCACCGGCGGTGTCGCGTGCGGCGGCACCATCGCCGCCGGCTCGAGCAAGCCCATTTGCGTCGCGCCTCTCGCGCCGGCGGTGAAGGTCCACACCGAGCGCCAGACCTCGTCCGACATAGCCGTGCCGCAACAGCCGAGCGTCGATATCACGCATGGTGTTTCAGCCAATCTGAAATACGTGGTCGCACCCTGGCTCGAGCTACGTTCGATCACCGCCTGGCGCGGGGTCGAGACCGACCAGTGGGACAATTCGGGCGGCGCGGCGCGCACCACCTACGCGCCGAACGGGAACTTCAGCCGCTACAGCCTGTCGTACTTCCGCCAGCATCAGTTCAGCCAGGAATTCCAGGCGGTCGGCAGCTCGAACGGGTTCGATTATGTGGTCGGTGCGTATTACTACACCGAACATGCGACAGAATATGCCGCAACCCCGCTGAGCAATCAGTGGAACGCCGATGGCACGGCCTATACGATCCGCAACCCGATTACTCCCGGGACCATTACATCGGCGAATTCGGGCTATCAGCCTTATGACCCGTCGTGCATCAACACGCTGGCGGCAACCGTGCCGCAGTTCGCCAATAGCTGCCAGTTCATCACCCGCGCCAGCGAAGCGTACGACCACAATTACTCGGTGTTCGGGAACCTGACCTATACGCCGCAAGGCGCGGACTTCCTGCACTTCACGGCCGGCGGCCGCTGGACCAAGGACAAGCGCCATGGCCAGCTCTATGTCGTTAACAACAGGTCCAACCTGGCAAATCCGCTCGTTACGACGGTCGCCTCGCCGTTCACCTTCTCCAACAGCATCAGCCGCTTCGACCCGATGTTCAACATCGCGTTCGACGCGACCAGGGACGTCCATTTCTACGCGAAATACTCGACCGGCTTCCGCGCCGGCGGCGCCAATGACCGGTCGCAGAGCTTCAACGCCTTCGGCCCGGAATCGGTCAAGTCGTATGAAATCGGCGCCAAGATGGAGTTCCTCGATCGCCGCGTCCGCCTGAACCTGGCCGGGTACATCATGGATCGAACCAATACACAGTTCGACTTCGACCTTTTCGACACCAATGCGCAGAGCCCGACCAACGGGTCGCACATCGAGCAGACTCAGAATGCCGGCAATAGCAAGATCCGCGGCATCGAAGCCGACCTGACGGTGCGTCCGGTCGCCGGGCTAACGCTCGCGGCGTCCTATGCCTATACCTATTGGAAGGCGCCGAGCGCGGTGAATTCGATCACCGGCGGCGTGCCGCAGCAGCTCTATATCGTCTATACGCCGAAGAATGCCGCCTCGGGCTCGATCGATTATTCGGTACCGATCGGCAAGGGCGATGCGGCGGTCAGCCTCCATCTCGACGCCAATTATGCGAGCAGCCAGTACAGCTTCCAGCTCGAGCCGACCAAGACCGATCCGAGCTTCGTCGTCAACGGCCGCCTCGCGCTGACCGACATCGCCATCAACGCGAGCAACAAGGTCACGCTTTCGGTGTGGGCGCGCAACCTGCTCGACCATACCTATGTCTATCGCCGTTCGTCCGCGAACTCGACGCCGGTCGTCAATTATAACGGCTCCACGCCGGTTTCCACCGCCTATGGCGGCATCCTGGGCGACTATGGCAATCTGAACTCGCCGCGGACCTGGGGCTTCGAACTCAGCGCGAAGTTCTGATCGCAAGATCAGGATAAAAGGGGAAAGGCGGCTTCCGACAGGAGGCCGCCTTTTTTGCGACCGGTGCGGCCGCTCGCCGGAGAGGATCTCGATGACGCTCGAACGCGGTGAGGACAGGCCAATCATCAACCGTTTTCGCGAGTGTCCGAAAACGAAAAAGCGGCCTCGCAAGGCCGCCTTCGATACCGATCGCCGGTGGGCGATGGTGGGCGCGACAGGGATTGAACCTGTGACCCCACCCGTGTGAAGGGTGTGCTCTACCGCTGAGCTACGCGCCCGATCGCGAGCCGCTTCCGGCGTCGCAAAAGGAAGGGGGCGACGTTTAGCGCCGCCCCGTTGTCATCGCCTTAAGACGATCCGTTCGATCTTGTCCAGCCCCTCTCGCGAGGAGCCGAGCCGATCAGTTGACCGAATCCTTCAGGCCCTTGCCTGCCTTGAACTTGGGTTGGGTAGATGCCTTGATCGTCATCGGCTCGCCGGTGCGCGGATTGCGGCCGGTCGACGCCTTGCGCTTCGAAACCGAGAAAGTGCCGAAACCGACCAGGCGAACCTCGTCGCCCTTCTTGAGCGCGCCGCCGATCACGTCGAACACGGCCTCCACGGCCTTGCTGGCATCGCCTTTGCTGAGGCCTGCCGTATCGGCAACGGCGCTGATCAGCTCCTGCTTGTTCATCGTCCTCGAAACCCCCGTTTAGAGTGCGTTACACGTTTGCTACTGGAATAAGACTCGCGGCCCGAGGCCGGGCGCGCAGTAACGCTGCTCCGGGCGAACGAGTCAAAACAAATCCGCCGCAACTCCGACCGTAATGATCGAATTTGCGGCGGATCGTTTCGTCGCGTCCCGTTTCAGCACGCATCATTTGGTTTCAGCAGAGCTAAAACGGTTGCGATGCCGGCCCAGCGAAGCTGCAAACGATTAGTGCGGCAACTCCCCTGCCTGGGCGATGCTCGCCGGCGGCTGCGCCGCCAGCTCGTCGGCCTCGGTCCAGTCGATTGCCTCGAGCGGCTGGGTCAGTGCGAGCCGCAACACTTCGTCGACATGCTCGACCGGGATGATCTTGAGACCCTTGCGGATATTGGCCGGAATCTCGACGAGATCCTTCTCATTGTCCTTGGGAATCAGCACCGTCTCGATCCCACCGCGGAGCGCCGCGAGCAGCTTCTCCTTCAAGCCCCCGATCGGCAGCACACGGCCGCGCAAGGTGACCTCGCCGGTCATCGCGATTTCCCGCCGCACCGGCACGCCGGTCATCGTCGAGACGATCGACGTGACCAGACCGATGCCCGCCGACGGACCGTCCTTGGGCACGGCACCTTCGGGCAGGTGGATGTGGATGTCCTTGCGCGCGAACAGGCTGGGCTTGATCCCGTAAGACGGCGCCCGCGCCTGGACGAAGCTCATCGCGGCCTGGACGCTTTCCTTCATCACGTCGCCCAGCGTACCGGTCGTCTTGACCATGCCCTTGCCCTGCACGGTGACGCTCTCGATCGTCAGCAATTCGCCGCCGACCTCAGTCCAGGCGAGCCCGGTGACCGCACCGATCTGGTTCTCGGTCTCCGACAGGCCATGGCGATACTTCAGCACGCCGGCGAACTCGTGGAGATTGTCGGGCGTGATCGTCACGCTCTCGACCTTGCCTTCGAGGATCTGGCGCAAGGCTTTCCTCGCCAGCTTGGCGATCTCACGCTCGAGCGTGCGAACGCCGGCCTCGCGCGTGTAGCGCTGGATCAGCGCGCGCAGGCCCTCATGGGTCAGCGTGAACTCGCCTTCCTTCAGCCCGTGCGCCTCGACCTGCTTGGCGATCAGGTGCCGCTCGGCGATCTCGACCTTCTCGTCCTCGGTATAGCCTTCGAGCCGGATGATCTCCATGCGGTCGAGCAACGGCTGCGGCAGGTTGAGCGTGTTCGCCGTGGTCACGAACATGACATCCGACAGATCGATGTCGATCTCGAGATAATGGTCGTTGAACTTGCTGTTCTGTTCGGGATCGAGCACCTCGAGCAGCGCCGAGGCGGGATCGCCGCGGAAATCCTGGCCGAGCTTGTCGATCTCATCGAGCAGGAACAGCGGGTTGGACGTTCCGGCCTTTTTCAGGTTCGACACGATCTTGCCCGGCAGCGAGCCGATATAGGTCCGGCGGTGGCCGCGAATCTCGGCCTCGTCGCGCACGCCGCCCAGCGACTGGCGAATGAACTCGCGGCCCGTCGCCTTGGCGATCGACTTGCCCAGGCTGGTCTTGCCGACGCCGGGAGGACCGACCAGGCACAGGATCGGGCCCTTGAGCTTGTTGGTGCGCGCCTGGACCGCGAGATATTCGATGATCCGGTCCTTGACCTTCTCGAGCGCATAATGGTCCTCGTCGAGCACCGCCTGCGCCGCCGCGATATCCTTCTTGAGCTTGGACTTCTTCCCCCAGGGCAGGCCCAGCAGCACGTCGAGATAGTTGCGCACGACAGTGGCTTCGGCCGACATCGGCGCCATCGTCTTCAATTTCTTGAGCTCGGCAGTCGCCTTGGTACGCGCTTCTTTGCTCAGCTTGAGCGTGGCGATCTTCTGCGTCAGCTCGGCGATCTCGTCGCCATCGCCCTCATCAGCTTCATTGCCCAGCTCGCGCTGGATCGCCTTCAGCTGCTCGTTCAGATAATATTCGCGCTGGGTCTTCTCCATCTGGCGCTTGACCCGCGACTTGATCTTCTTCTCGACCTGCAGGACGCCGAGTTCGCCTTCCATGAAGGCATAGACCATCTCCAGCCGCTTCGACTGGTCGAGCTCGATCAGCAACGCCTGCTTCTCGGCGACCTTGATCGCGATATTGCCGGCGATCGAATCGGCCAGCCGCGACGGTTCCTCGATCTCGCTCAGCTGCACCGCGGTCTCCGCCGGCAGCTTGCGGTTGAGCTTGGAATAGGATTCGAACTGATCGACCACCGAACGCATCAGCGCCTGGATCTCCACGCCCTTCTCGGCGTCTTCCTCGATCCGCTCGATCTCGGCGGTGAGGTGATCGCCGCCGCCCGACAATGTCTTCAGCGTGGCGCGCGCCTTGCCCTCGACCAGCACGCGTACGGTGCCGTCGGGAAGCTTCAGGAGCTGCAGGATCGTCGCAACGACGCCCATGTCGTACAGATCGTCGCGCTGCGGATCGTCCTGCGCGGGGTCGAGCTGCGCGACCAGGAAAATCTCCTTGTCGGCGGTCATCGCGCTTTCCAGCGCGGCAACCGACTTGTCGCGGCCGACGAACAGCGGCACGATCATGTGGGGAAACACCACGATGTCGCGCAGCGGCAATACGGGGAAGGATTGGGTAGTCATGGATACTCCGGGGGCGCCCAACCGGGGCGCTTTTGTCTTTCTATATGGGAAGCGTGAGCGTTCCATCAATCTCCCACGCCTTTTCGTCTCCGGATTGGTGGGGATAAGCCTGATCGCCGCCGCCGCGGCCAGCGCCGCGACCTTGCCCAAGAAGGGCGAGCCGCCGCTGACGGCGCAGACCCAGCGATCGGGCGGGCCGGTCGACCCCGACCAGGCCAAATTGCAATTCGACACCGCCGATCTGTCGTTCGAGGTGCTTCCGGACACCGAGCAACTCAAGGCCGTGGCGGTGGAGAGTTTCACGCCCAAGGCGCCGACCGACAAATTGGTGATCGACCTCGACAGGAATCTCGGACCGAGCGCGATCGCGATCGATGGCCAGAAACTGCCGGCGAAGGCCTGGTCGAACCCGGAGGGCCGGCTGACGATCAAGCTTCCGCGCACCTATGCGGCGGGCGAGCGCATCACCGCGACGATCGTGTATGGCGGCGTGCCGCACGTCGCGGTCAATGCGCCGTGGGACGACGGTGTGGTCTGGTCGAAGACCAAGGACGGCCGGCTGTGGTTCGCCACGACGAGCGAAGGCTATGGCTGCGACATATTGTGGCCGTGCTTCGACTTTCCCGAAGGCGAACCTGGCAAGGTCGCGCTCCACATCACCGTCCCCAAGGGGCTGAAGGCGCCATCCAACGGCATTTTCAAGGGCGTCGACACGGGGGCCGACGGCCGTGAGACCTGGAACTGGGAAATCAAGCATCCCAACACCTATGCGATCGCGCTCAACGTCGCGCCCTACGAAGTGATCTCCGCCGACTATAAGAGCCGTTTCGGCAACACGATCCCGATGTTCTACTGGTATCTGCCGGGCGAGGAGGAACAGGCGAAAAAGCTGTTCGCGGAGTTCGCCCCGACGCTCGATTTCTTCGAAAGCAATGTCGGCCCCTACCCGTTCGGCGACGAGAAGGTCGGGGTGGTCGAGACGCCCCATCTCGGCATGGAACATCAGACGATCAACGCGTACGGCAACGGCTACAAAAAAGCGCCCGAGGGCTTCGATTGGCTATTCCAGCACGAATTCAGCCATGAGTGGTTCGGCAATCAGGTGACCGCCGCCAATTGGGACGATTACTGGATCCACGAAGGCTATGGCGAATACATGCAGCCGGCCTACGGGCTGTGGCGCGAGGGCTATGCCCGCTACGCGACGATGCTGGACGATCAGCGCAACAAGATCGTCAACGCCGTGCCGATCACCCGCGGCCGCTGGATCACCGAGGAAGAAGTGTACGAGCCGACCAAGGGCGGCCCCGGCGGCGACATCTACTTCAAGGGCGCGTGGATGCTCCACACCCTGCGCTGGCTGATCGGCGACAAGCAATTCTGGGACGTGACGCGGCTGGAGGTCTATGGCCGCCCCGATCCCAAACCGGGCAATTTCACGCCGCGCTTCGGCTCGACTCGCGACTATGAGGACAATGTCAGGAAGGTCACCGGCCAGGACCTCGACTGGTTCTTCGACATCTATCTGCGCAAGGCCGACCTGCCCGAACTGGTCGAGGCGCGGAGCGGCGACAAGCTCAACCTGTTCTGGCTGACTCCCGACAAACTCCCCTTCCCGATGCCGATCGAAGTCCTTGTCGACGACAGACTGATGAAGGTCGAGATGCCCGACGGCACCGCGACGATCGACGTTCCCAGCGACGCACATGTCGTGGTCGATCCCTATGCCCGCGTGTTGAAACGATCGCGCGCGGTCGAGGAGTATCGGGCAGGGCTCAAGCTGAAGCAGTAAGCGTGTTGTCGGACAATACGGCAGGAGCATAAGACGCCCGATGCTGCACGCTTTTCCCAACGACGCGGTCGCCCTGCCCGGGCTTGCCGCGATCATGCTCGGCTTCTTTGCGTTCTTCATCGCGCTGATGGCGGCGCGGCATCGGGCGACAAAGGTCGGCACCACGCCCTTGTCGCAACGCGCCTCGATCACCTGGCTGTGGATCGTCGTCCAGGGAATAGGCATCGGCGTTTCGGGCTTTGGCCCCGTCCGCGTCGAACTCGATCCGCTGTCTGCCAAGGCCATCCTCGAGGCGCTCGTGGTCCTCGCGTTGATGCTGGGTGCCGTATGGCTGTTCCACGCCTCCTCGCGCGCGATGGGCAAGAACTGGGCATTGGTTGCCCGCACGCTGACCGACCATACGCTCGTCCAGAACGGCCCGTTCGCGGTCGTGCGCAACCCGATCTATGTCGCGCTGTTCGGGTTCATGATCGCGATGGCGATCGCGTTCGGCCACACGCGCAACCTGATCGTCGGCGTGCCGCTCTACGCGCTGGGGACATGGATGCGCGTCGCGCATGAGGAACGCCTGCTGAGGACACAGTTCGGGGCGGCGTATGATGAATATACGGCGCGCGTGAAGCGGTTCGTGCCGGGCGTTTTCTAGCCAACCTCTCCCTCTCCCCTTGTGGGAGAAAGTTTAAACGCTGGCCCGCATTACGGTGCCGGATTCAACATCGACCAGAATTTGGGCCCGCCTTTGGGCACGTGCCATTCGTCGATCACCTCGAACCCGAGCGACTGGTAGAGGCTGACGTTGCGCGGCGTCGCGGTTTCGAGGAACGCCGGCATGCCGTCCTCGCGCGCCTTGGCGAGCCCCTGACGAATTGACGCGGAGCCCAGCCCTTTGCCCTGATGCGCGGGATCGACACCGGCGATGTGCAGATACCAATAGGTCCCCGATGGATGATGCGCGTCGATCGCATCGCCGACGCGCATCGCGCGCACCAGCGACGATCCGAACGCGCCGATCAGCGGAAACAATTGCTTGAGCATTTCGAGCTTGCCGATCTCGGCCTGTCCCGGCCGCCGCCACAAGGTCGCAGCTTCCCCGCTCCCGGTCACCAGCGGCATGCCGCCAGCATCCTCGTCGAAGATCAGCCGGAACATGCGAGGCAGGCGCCTCACGCGCTCGGCGCGGTCGGGAAAGATATACGAGGTCGCCGGGTCATCGGCGAAGGCGCGCGCGAGCGTCACAGCGACAGCGTCTCGATCCGCCCTGGTCGCTACGCGAATCATGCCGCCTTGCAGCCTTCGGGCTTGAGCACGCGCTGGGTCGACGCGGGGTAGCGATCGAGCATCGCCGCCGGACGGATCGGCCGTGGCACGAAATTACCGCCGCAATTGGGACAGACGCCACCCAAAACGCCGTCGGCGCATTCCAGGCAGAACGTACATTCGAACGTGCAAATCCGCGCGTCTGGGCTATCGGGCGGCAGATCCCGGTCGCAGCATTCGCAATTTGGTCTCAGCTCGAGCATCGCCCCTCCAACGAAAACGGGCGCCAGTCGAAACGATCGGCGCCCGTGTCTCATATCACGCTTGGAAAGCCAGATCAGGCGGCGTCGCCGGCCTTTTCCTTTTCCTTCTTGGCATAGACGCGGATCGGGTCCTTGCGGCCCTCGACCACGTCCTTGTCGATCATCACCTCGTCGACGCCGTCCATCCCGGGCAGGTCGAACATCGTGTCGAGCAAAATGCCCTCGAGGATCGAGCGCAGCCCGCGCGCGCCGGTCTTGCGGTCGATCGCCTTGCGCGCGACCGTCGATAGTGCGTCGTCGGTGAAGCCCAGCTTCACGTCCTCCATGTCGAACAGCTTCTGATACTGTTTGACCAGAGCGTTCTTCGGCTCGGACAGGATCTTGACCAACGCAGGCTCGTCGAGATCCTCGAGCGTCGCGATCACCGGTAGGCGACCGACGAATTCGGGGATCAGACCGAACTTGAGCAGATCCTCGGGCTCGACAGACTTCAACACTTCGCCGGTGCGGCGCTCGTCGGGCGCGGCGACATGCGCGCCGAACCCGATCGACTTGCCCTGCAAGCGATCGCCGATGATCTTTTCCAGCCCCGAGAAGGCGCCGCCGCAGATGAACAGGATGTTGGTCGTGTCGACCTGGAGGAATTCCTGCTGCGGATGCTTGCGGCCGCCCTGCGGCGGAACGCTCGCGGTCGTCCCTTCCATCAGCTTGAGCAGCGCCTGCTGCACGCCTTCGCCCGACACGTCGCGGGTGATCGAGGGATTCTCCGCCTTGCGGCTGATCTTGTCGATCTCGTCGATATAGACGATGCCGCGCTGCGCCCGCTCGACATTGTAGTCGGAGGCCTGGAGCAGCTTGAGGATGATGTTCTCGACATCCTCACCGACATAGCCGGCTTCGGTCAGCGTCGTCGCGTCGGCCATCGTGAACGGCACGTCGAGGATGCGCGCTAGCGTTTGCGCAAGCAGCGTCTTGCCGCACCCGGTCGGGCCGACCAGCAGGATGTTCGACTTGGCGAGCTCGACATCGGCGCCCTTGGCGCCATGGTTGAGCCGCTTGTAATGGTTGTGCACCGCGACCGAGAGCACGCGCTTGGCCTGTTTCTGGCCGATCACATAATCGTCGAGCACGTCGCAGATTTCCTGCGGCGTGGGCACGCCACCGTCCTTCTTGGAGACCAACGCCGACTTCGTTTCCTCACGGATGATGTCGTTGCACAGCTCCACGCACTCGTCGCAGATAAACACGGTCGGGCCGGCGATGAGCTTCCTCACCTCGTGCTGCGATTTCCCGCAGAACGAGCAATAAAGCGTACTCTTCGAATCGCCGCCATCTAACTTTGGCATTCAATCACCTCGTCACGCGCGGATACGGGCGCGTACCGTTTTCGGGCGCATATGTTAGCGCACCACCGTAAACCCACAATAAAAATCACGCGCTCTTAACCGCGTTACCGTGACGGCAGGACGGATCGCCGCATTTCATCGACCGCGTCCTTGGCATCTTTCAGTCCCGATCCAGTCGCTTCGCGGACCAATTTGATCGCATTGATCACCTGGCCATCGGCCAGCAATCGTTCGACTTCCATACGGGTTTCGGTGGAGAATTCCAGCTTTTGCCCGGATTGGACCGCCCTGCTCGGCGCCCGCACCGCGCGCGGACGCGGGACACCCATCAAATCGTCCGATCGGCCCCGCGGCCGCATCGCCATCACCAGCAGGACCAGAAAGACCAGTCCTGCCAGGATCAGCAGGGGCAGCGGAACGAACATCCCTCCGCCCCTGCCTCAACCTCAAGCCGCCTGCGCCTGGTCGTCGGCGGGCGCCGGACGCTTGTCGAACACCTCGTCAACCAGACCGAATTCCTTGGCCTCGTCGGCCTCCAGGAACTTGTCGCGGTCCATCGAGCGCTCGATCACGTCGAGCGGCTGGCCGGTATATTTGGAATAGAGGCCGTTCATCCGCTCGCGGATGCGCAGGATTTCCTTGGCCTGGATTTCGATGTCCGACGCCATGCCCTGGGCGCCGCCCGATGGCTGGTGGATCATGATCCGCGCATTGGTCAGCGCGACCCGCATGCCGGGCTCACCCGCCGCAAGCAGGAAGCTGCCCATCGACGCCGCCTGACCGATGCACACCGTGCCGACGCGCGGACGGATATATTGCATCGTGTCATGGATCGCCATGCCCGCCGTGACGACGCCGCCCGGCGAGTTAATGTACATGTAGATGTCCTTCTTCGGATTTTCCGATTCGAGGAACAGCAACTGCGCGGTGATCAGTGAGGCCATATGATCCTCGACCGGGCCGACCAGGAAAATGATCCGCTCGCGCAGCAGCCGCGAATAGATGTCGAAGCTGCGCTCGCCGCGGTTCGACTGCTCGATGACGATCGGCACGAGGCCGCCGGTCACGGGGTCGACGCGGAAGCCGGGAGGAGCGAATTGGCCGGTTTCGAAGGGATTGTGCATGCGAAGTCTCTCGGGTCCTTATGCCTTGCTTGCGCCCTACATCGGCGCTCGCCCGGCGGGGCGCAAGGGGGCGCGATGGTGAACGGCTGGTCGCCGCGATTTTCCGCGTCTTGCATCGCCATCGCGGCGGGCGCACGTCTCTTGTACAAGAAGGAGGGGATGCGATGAGCGCGATTCTGGTCACGGGTGGGTCGGGTTTCGTCGGCGGGCACGTCATCCTGCAATTGCTCGAGGCCGGGCACGACGTGCGAACGACGCTGCGGTCGCTCGCCAAGGAGCAGGCGGTACGCGACACGCTCGCGCACGCCGGGGCAAAGAATCTCGACCGGCTGGGCTTCGTCGCCGCCGATCTCAACCAGGATGAGGGCTGGGCTCAAGCGGTCACGGGTTGCGACTATGTCCAGCACGTCGCCTCCCCCTTCCCGCTCGCCCAGCCCAAGGACGAGAACGACCTGATCCGCCCCGCGGTCGACGGCACGCTCAGGGTCTTGCGCGCCGCGCGCGACGCGGGGGTCAAGCTCATTGTCCTGACTTCATCGTTCGCCGCGATCGGCTATGGCCATGGTGACCAAGCCGCTCCGTATACCGAGGCGGATTGGACGAACGTCGATGGCCCGGCGGTCCAGCCCTACATGAAGTCCAAGACGTTGGCCGAACGCGCGGCGTGGGACTTCGTCGAGCGCGAGGGCAACGGCCTCGAACTCGCGGTGGTCAATCCGGTCGGCATTTTCGGCCCGGTGCTCAACGAGGATCTGTCGACCTCGATCGAGATCATCAAGCGCATGCTCGAGGGCGGGCTGCCCGGCGCACCGCGGCTCTATTTCGGCGTGGTCGACGTCCGCGACGTGGCAGGGATGCAGATCAAGGCGATGACGGCACCGCAGGCGAAGGGGGAACGCTTCCTGGCGGTCGCGGGCGATCCGGTGTCGATCTACGACATGTCGGTGATCCTGCAACTGGGGATGGGCGAGAAGGCGGCGAAGGCCAAGCTGCGCCAGGTTCCCGACTGGCTGATGCGGATAATGGCGCTGTTCAATCCGCTCGCACGCGAAGCGGGTCCGCGCCTCGGCATCCGCGCGGCAGCGAGCAATGCCAAGGCCCGCGAGCTTCTGGGCTGGCAATTCCGGTCCAACGAGGAAGCCATCGTAGCATCGGGCGAAAGCCTGATCCGACTGGGGATCGTGCGATGAACGACAACGCGCCCTGGCATGCGCACATCTATTACGATGCGTCGGAACGCGCCGCCGCGGAGACGTTGCGCGGGACCTTCGCCGACATGATGGTCGACGACGTCGCGCCGATCCTGTTCATCGGCCGGATGACCGATGGTCCGGTCGGCCCGCATCCGATCGCGCAGTTCGAGATCCATTTCTCCGCCAGCGCTGGCACCGTGGTGTCGCGCGCGATCGAAACGACTGGGCTACGCGCCCTGGTCCATCCGCTGACCGACGACGATGTCGCCGATCATACCACGCTCGCGCACTGGATCGGCCAGCCGCTCGATCTCGACGTCAGCGTGCTCGATCCGCCGGGGCATAATCAGGGCGTGGCTCGGTTCGGGATCAGCGATTTCTAAGAATTTGGGGGAAAGGTCAGCCAGCGACCCATTTCGAGTCGTTCGCGGTGGAAACAAATCCCTCCCAAAGCTGACGTTCTTTCCCATAGACGGTCACGACCGACGGGGTGGAAAGCGGCAGTGCGGGAACCTAGGGTCGCACGTTGCCGGTTTCGATAACAATTTCGGAAACGCCGTCGTCCTTCATCTTCTTTACCGCTTCCTCACTTACCATTCGGCCCACCGAAGTGATGATCGCCGGCGTCAGGTCATTCTTCGCGTCCGACAGTAGATCGAGATAACCCTTTTGGAACGCCTTCGATAATGTTCCTACAAATTCCGGCTCATCAGGCGACCAGCTGCCGATATCGCGGGAAATCTGACCGAATGTATTGGCGAAATCGTCGCTGATAATGAGGCGGTTTTCATCGTATTTTGCGACGGCTTCATCCCAAAGCGCCCCTATCGATTGTAGTAACTTGCTGTATTCGTCGCTCTCCATGAAAACATCGCGGTCTTCAACGACGGAAAAGCCATTCTCGGCGAACATCGCGCCGCGAGCCGCTCGCACCAACAGGGCTAGTATGGCCCCGTAGACCTCACGCCGGGCTTCCCACAAACGTTCTCGCGCAAACTTGAAACGCTCGATGTCCAACATGCCGATCGCCGTCAATTTTGCACTTTTGCGCGAAACCGACGAACCGATCCAAATTCCCGCGATCGACATGGCCGCGGGCAAGAGAATTTGGGCCAGTGTCACAAATAGACCTTCGGACATGTTCCGGCACCCCCGACCCTGAGGCGATCACTATGCGCGTCTGCTGACATGCCCGCAACGTCGTCGGCTTGCGACTTCGACATGCCTACGCTTTTACGGCAGCTTCCGAGCCGTTGCGCCCAAAAGCAGCTGTCAGCATCCCACCAATAACCGACTCACCCGCCCAGCGCCGGATGTCCCAAATAAGCCAACCGTCGCACTTCTCGCCGCCCACGCACCACGGTGTCGAGGATCAGCCCGGCGAAGAAGCACAAGGCCGCGAGGATAATCAGCCCTGTCGCCATGATTGCCGTCGGCAGCCGCGGCACCAGGTGCGTGTGATAATATGTGATCGCCAGCGGAATGCCGAGCATCAGCGCCAGTAGCGCGAGCAGCCCGCCGATCGCGCCGAAGAACAGCAACGGCCGTTCGATCCGGTACAGCGTCACGATGGTGTTGAGGATGCGGAAACCGTCCGAATAAGTCGACAGTTTCGACGCCGATCCCTCTGGCCGCGCGAAATAGCGCGTCTCGACCTCGCCGACCGGCATGCGCAGTTCGAGCGCATGCACGCTGATCTCGGTCTCGATCTCGAATCCGCCCGACAGCACCGGGAAGCTCTTCACGAACCGTCGCGAGAATATGCGGTAACCCGATAGAATGTCGGTGAAACTCCGCCCGAACAATTTGGCGAGCATGCCGGTCAGCAGCTTGTTGCCCATAACGTGACCGCGGCGATAGGCGGCATCGTGCTGCGTCACACGGCTGCCGACCACCATGTCGAGTTGCTCGTCGACCAACCGCTGCACGAGCTGCGGCGCGGCCTCCGCATCATAGGTCGCATCGCCATCGGCCATCACATAGATGTCGGCATCGACATCGGCGAACATGCGGCGGACGACATTGCCCTTACCCTGCATCCGCTCGGATCGCACGACGGCACCGGCCGCACGCGCGACCTCGATGGTGCGATCCTTGGAATTGTTGTCGTAGACGTAGATCGTCGCGGTCGGCAGCGCCGCGCGGAACCCCGCGATCGTCTGCGCGATCGCGGCTTCCTCGTTATAGCAGGGGAGCAGGACTGCGATACGTGGTTCTGTCATTCGCGCCCTCAAACCTTCTCCCCTTGTGGGAGAAGGATACGAAGACTTGCGAGCTTGCTCGCTAGTCGTAGTTGGATGAGGGAAAGCGAAGCGCAGCTTCGCGCGGTCGCGAGGGCGACCGCCTACCCCTCACCCAGCTTCGACTAAGGCCGGCTTCGCCGACCCAAGTCTGCGCAACCCTCTCCCACAAGGGGAGAGGGATAACAATGTCACTTCTTCGCCGGAGCCTTCTTCGCCGCCGGCTTCTTGGCGTGCGCTTCATCGACGGGCTCGGCCTTGGCGGCGGGAGCCTTCTTGGTCGCGGCCTTCTTGACCGGTTCCTCGGCCTTCAGCTCGTCGGCGGGCGCCTCGACCTTTTCGTCGGACTTGGACGGCGCCTTCTTCGTCGCTGCCTTCTTCACCGGCTCCTCGGCCTTGGCTGCATCGGCCTTGTCCGCCTTGGCAGCCGGCGCCTTCTTGGCCGCCGCCTTCTTCGCCTTGGGCTTATGATTGTCGTGGTCGTGATGATGCGTGCCGGTGGCGAAGCCGTCTTCCGACTCGATCGCTTCCTCGAGCTCGGCGCGAGTCACTTCGCGGTCGGTGACGTCCGCGGTCGAGAACAGGAAGTCGACGACCTTGTCCTCATAGAGCGGGGCGCGCAGCTGGGCAGCGGCCATCGGCTCGTTGCGGATATATTCGACGAAGCGCTGCTGGTCCTGCGGCGAATATTGCATCGCCGCCTGGCTGATCAGCCGGCTCATTTCCTGGTTGGTGACCTCGATGCCATTGGCCTGGCCGATTTCCGACAGCAACAGGCCCAAGCGCACGCGGCGCTCGGCGATCGCCTGGTAATCGTCCCGCTCGGCTTCCATCTCGGCCAGCGCGGCCTCGGGATCTGGCTCATGCGTCGCTTCGTGCTTGAGCTGTTCCCAGATCTGGTCGAACTCGGCGGCGACCATCGACGGCGGCACCGGGAAATCATGGCCAGCGGCGAGCTGATCGAGCAGCTTGCGCTTCATGTGGGTGCGCGTCAGGCCGTTGAGCTCCTGCTCGATCTGGCCCTTGAGCAAGCCCTTGAGCTGCTCGAGATCGTTGAGGCCGAGCGACTTGGCCAGGCTGTCGTCGATCTTGGTCTCGCCCGCGGTCTTCACCGACTTGACGGTCAGGTCGAACGTCGCCGGCTGACCCTTCAGCTCTTCGGCCGGATAATCGTCTGGGAACGTGACCTTGATGGTCTTCTCATCGCCCGCCTTCACGCCGACGACCTGATCCTCGAAACCGGGAATCAGACGGCCCGAGCCGATCTCGACCGCCATGTCGGTGCCGGTGCCGCCTTCGAACGCAACGCCCTTCTTGTCCTTGCCGACGAAATCGAGCGTGACGAGGTCGCCAGTCTTGGCCTTGTAGCCGTCCTTGGTGTCTTCCCAATTCTTCTGCTGCGCGGCGAACTTCTCGAGCTGCGCCTGGATCTCTTCCTCGCCGGCCGGAACCGTCAGGCGATCGAGCTTGAGCGCGTCGATCGCCGGCGCCGGCACGTCGGGAAGGATTTCGAGCTCGACCTTGAGCTCGGCATCCTTGCCCTTCTCATAGTCGTTCTCGAGCTTGACCGAGGGCTGCATCGCCGGACGCAGCTTTTCCTTGCCGATCAGGGTCTGGATGCCTTCCTGGATCGCGGCGTTGAGCGCGTCCTGGGCCAGCGCATCGCCGTGCATCTTGCGCACCAGATTGGCCGGCACCTTGCCCGGGCGGAAGCCGGGCATGCGGACCTGCGGGGCCACGCGCTTCACCTCGGCGTCGACCTTGGCATCGATCTCCTTGGCGGTGATCGTCAGCGTGTAGGCGCGCTTGAGCCCTTCGTTCAACGTCTCGACAGTCTGCATTTCAGGCCTTCATCTTTCCGGAAAATCATTTGGTGGCCACCCCGCCCCAAAGGCGCGGGGACTGGTGCGGGCGAAGGGACTCGAACCCCCACATCTTGCGATACTGGAACCTAAATCCAGCGCGTCTACCAGTTCCGCCACGCCCGCGAGAGGACCGCCGGTCGGCGGCGTCTATAGCAACTGCCCCACCGGGAGCAACCCGCTTGGCAACTGAAGACGCGACAAAGGCGTTAATCGAGCGAAAGGAACCTCCCATGGCCACCAACCCACCGCCCGAAACACCTCCCCCCGAATTTCCACCGGAGCCTAGCCAGCCAGCGCAACCGACGCCCGCTCCACCCGAAATCTCACCACCGGCGCCGGATATCGACATTCCCTCACCGGGTGAACAGCCCACCGGTCCCGCCAATCCGCAAGGATGACCCATGACCAACGTCGATAAGCCCGCAACCGGTCGCGAGGATGAGCGCAGCGACCTCCAGCAGGCAGTGGAGGTACACAAGGACTCGATCGAACGGGGCGAAGGCGGCCCTGAGCCCGAGACCTTGACCGCACCCGGCTTGTTCTCCGGTAATGCCGGAACCGGCGGAGAGGCCAAGAACCAGGATGATGATGCGCAATAGCGAGTCGCCCCGGGAGTGGTTTTCAGCTCGCTGAGTCGATTTTAGGCCGGGCCTATTTCCCCTTGGGCGGCTTCGCGGTCAGGCATTGTTCGGCGAACGGCATCACGTCCCCGCCGGATATGTCGTCGCGGTCGTCGTCGGTCGCGGCTACCTTCGGGAAACGCGTCCTGATCGCCGCGGCCACCGCTTGCGCCCGGGCGACGCGTGCCTCGGTCGGCGTACGATCGGGCCCTCCGGCCGCGCTCTTGCTGTCGAGCATCTCACGCGCCAGGCGGACGGCATCGTCGAGCCGATCGGCGGCAGCGAGGCAATGGCCCGGGCTGATGTCGACGGGCACATTCTCGTCGGTCTCTTGTGGCACGAGAGACGCGGCGGCGAGAAGGAAGAGGATAGGCATAAGTGATTCTCCGCACCCCCGTACGCGCGGACCTTTCCCTTCCCGTCGTTGCAAGGCAAGAGGCAGGTCTATCCAGTCGGGGAATGCCGTGCCCAACGTCGTCGAACTCACCAAGGCATTGATCGCCGCCGAAAGCGTGACGCCCGCCAGGGGCGAAGTGTTCGACGTCCTTGCCCAGGCGCTGAGCGTGATCGGATTCGAGATCGACCGCTTCACGGTCGGCGAAGAGCCTGACGGGCCGGTCGAGAACATGATCGCGATCCGCCATGGCAAAGGTCCGCATTTCACCTTTGCCGGGCATCTCGACGTCGTGCCGCCGGGCGACGGCTGGGTCAGCGGTGCATTCGTACCGGAGGTTCGCGGCGACCTGCTCTACGGCCGCGGTGCGGTCGACATGAAAGGCGCGATCGCCGCCTTTGCCGCGGCGGCGGCGCGGGTCGAGGGACCGACGCTCAGCCTGCTGATTACCGGCGATGAGGAAGGCCCCGCCATTTACGGCACGCGCGCGATCCTCGACCGGATGGCGGCGCGCGGACTGACGCCCGATTACTGCCTGGTGGGCGAACCGACCTCGACCGCGCGGCTGGGTGACATGATCAAGATCGGGCGGCGCGGGTCGGTCAATATCTGGGTCGACGTGCCGGGACGTCAGGGCCATGTCGCCTATCCGCATCTCGCCGACAATCCGATCCCCAAGCTGGTCGCGGCGCTGGCGGCGATCGACGCGATCGAACTCGACCAGGGCAACCACTGGTTCCAGCCGTCGAATATCGAGGTGACCGACGTGACCGTCGGCAACCCGGCGACCAACGTCATCCCTGCCAAGGCATCGGCGCGGATGTCAATCCGGTTCAACGACGAGCAGAATGGCGAAGATCTGGTCGCGTTGATCGAGCGGACGGTGAAGACGCACGCGCCCGACGCGCACGTGATCGCACGCATTTCCGGCGAGGCGTTCCTGACCCAGCCAGGCGCGCTGTCGGCCCTGGTCACGCGCGCGATCGAGAAAGTCGCGGGCGTCGTGCCGGCTCTGTCCACCACCGGCGGCACGAGCGACGCACGCTTCCTGTCGCAGCTCTGCCCGACGGTTGAATTCGGGCTGGTCAACGCGACAATGCACAAGACCGACGAGGCGGTCGCGGTCGCGGACTTGCATGACCTGGTCGACATTTACGCGGAGATCATCACCGCGGTTGGGTGATGAGTGTGCGGGTCGCGTCGTCGCGGAATCGGGCGTGTGGTGCGTGACGGCATCAGCTAGGCTGTCCGCAGATTGCTGAATGCAGGACGATTCGTGGCCAGTTCCTCCGTTGCGCCTCTTCTCTCCCCGGTCGGCGAATTGTTGCGCGAATGGCGCGGCGCACGCCGCATGAGCCAGCTCGATCTCTCACTCGATACCGGGATTTCGACGCGACATCTCAGCTGCATCGAAACCGGCAAGGCGCGCGCCAGCCGCGAGATGGTGGCGCGCCTGGCCGACGCGCTCGACATGCCGCTGCGTGACCGCAACGCCCTGCTCCGCGCCGCCGGCTATGCCGCAATCCATCCCGAAAGCGCGCTGGGGGCGCCCGCTCTCGACCGCGTACGCCAGGCGATCGACCTGATCCTGGCGCATCAGGAACCCTATCCCGCTTTCGTCATCAGCCGGCATTGGGAAGTGCTGGAGGTCAACCAGGCGGCGATCCGGATGAACAAACTGCTGTTCGGCGACTGGCAAAGCGCGCACAGCAATTTGATCCACCAATTGTTCGATCCCAACGACTTTCGCCAGGTCATTCTCAACTGGCCGGAGGTCGCGCGGCGCTTCGTCCGGCACCTGCACGACGACTTGGCCGCCAACCCGACCGATCGCCGCTCGCGCGCGCTGCTCGACGCTGCCTTGTCCTATCCTGGCGTGCCGCAGCGCTGGCAACTAGGCGACGCGGACGATGACGGCGACCCGATCGTCACCTTTACCTTTGCCAGCCCGCGCGGCGAGCTGCGCTTCTTCGAGACGATCACCACTTTCGCCGCGCCGCACGACGTGACGCTCGACGAAATCCGCATCGACTGCACCTTCCCGGCCGACGAACACACTGCCGCGGTGTGCGCCGAACTCGCGCGGGCGGGTTAGGCGGGAATCAATCTGACCGGGAGCCCATCCTTGGGCCGCGGGATCGGGAACATCTGCCAGGCATCGCCGGCGCCTTGGTCGATCTCGATCCGATAGCGCGTCAGCAGGTGCGCAATCAGCAATTTCATCTGCATCTGCGCGAAATGCAGGCCCAGGCACATGTGCGCCCCGCCGCCATAGGGCACCCAGGCGAAGCGATGGCGGCCCTTCGACGCTTCGGGCGTGAAGCGCATCGGATCGAATCGCAGCGGATCGGGCCAGATGTCGGCCATGCGGTGCGTCCAGGCGATGCCGATTCCGACATTGGTGCCAGCGGGAATGTCGAAGCCGCCGAAACTGAAATCCCTGAGCGCGCGGCGCGGCAGCGACGGCACGGGCGGCATCAGCCGGAGCGCCTCGCGGAAAGCGTAATCGGTCAGGGTCAGGTGGTCGAGTTGCTCAGTCAGCGGTGTCTGCGGGTCGAGCCCGGCAATCTCGTCGCGCAATCGCTGCTGCCAATCGGGATGGCGCGCGAGCAGCATGACCAGGGTCGTCGCCGACGAGGTGATCGTGTCGTGCGCGGCCATCATCAGGAAATTCATGTGATCGGCAATCGCGGCAGCCGACAGTTCCTGCCCGTCCTCGTCGGTCGCGCGGCAGAATTGCGAGAAGAAGTCCTCGCCATTGCCGCCCCGCGCGCCGCGCCGCCGCGCCGGGATCTCGCGTTCGAACCAGTCGATCAGATAGGCGCGTGCTTTGACGCCCCGCCGCATCATCGTACCGGGCAGCGGCGAGCGGATCGGCGCGACGCTCGCCTGGACCTCATCGACGAACGCCTGATTGATGCGGTCGGCCTCGGCGCCAAGCGACACGCCGAGGAAGCTGGTCGCGGCGAGATCGAGCGTCAGCTTCTTGATCGCGTCGTAGAAGCGCAGACTACCGCTCCATTCGCCAATGCGCGCGGCAATGCCTGCATCGAGTTGAGTGGCGTAATGCCGCATCGGCTCGGGCTTGAAGGCGACCGACAAGGTCTTGCGGTCGGCGCGATGCTTGTCGAAATCCATCAGCATCAGTCCGCGCGGGAACAGCAGGTTGAGCAACGGTCCCCAGCCCTGCTCAGACGAGAACAAGCGGTCGCGATCGAACAGGACGAGCTCGTTGGCGTCGGGGCCGAGCAGCGTCACGCTGGTGCTGCCGAGCGCGCGGTTGCGATAGACCGGCCCGAACCGCTCGAACATCTCGCGGCCGAACTTGACGGGGTCGGCCAGCAGGCGAAGCGAGTTGCCGAGGATCGGCAGCCCATCATCGCCGGGGATATGCGCCAGCGACCGTCCTGGGTTCCGCGGCAACCAATGCGGATTAGCGCCGAACGTGTGGGCGTAGGCCATGCTGTACACTACCCCGCCGGCCCTCGATGGCCAATCGCCCGGTCACTCGAAACGACTAGTGGCCGCCGCCGTGATGTCCAACACCATAATCGCCAGCGCCGCCATCACCTCCTGAATACCAATTGTCGTGATCGCCGCCGCTCGCAATGCCGCCCTTTGACGGCGGCATCTTGACGACGATCGTAACGACCAGCGCAATCAAGCCCACTCCTGTGATGACTCCGCCGGTGACGACAACCCAAATCACTCCACCGTGACCGATTTCGCGAGGTTGCGCGGTTGATCCACATCGGTACCCTTCACCACGGCCACGTGATAGGCGAGCAACTGTACTGGCACCGCATACACCAACGGCGCGATCAGGGGGTGAACTTTCGGCATCTCGATCGTCGCCAGGCACCCGTCGCCCGCTTCGGCTAATCCTTCGGCGTCGGAGATCAGCACGATCTTGCCGCCGCGCGCCTGGCTTTCCTGCATGTTGCTGACGGTCTTTTCGAACAGCGGACCCGACGGCGCGATGACGATGATCGGCACATTCTCGTCGATCAGCGCGATCGGCCCGTGCTTCATTTCACCTGCCGCATAACCTTCGGCGTGGATGTAGCTGATTTCCTTGAGTTTCAACGCACCTTCCAGCGCCAGCGGATAGTCCGGACCGCGACCGAGATAGAGCACGTCGCGTGCCGGCGCGATCAGATGCGCCATGCCGGCGATCGCGTCGTCATAGGCAAGCGCGGCGTTGAGCGCCGCGGGAGCCTCGATCAGCTGCTTGACCACCGCGACCTCTTCCTCGCGGCTCATCTTGCCTTTGACGACCGCGAGATGCGCGGCGAGCGCGGCCAGCACCGCGAGTTGGCAAGTGAACGCCTTGGTCGAGGCGACGCCGATTTCCGGGCCGGCATGCGTCGGGAGCAGCAGATCGGCCTCGCGCGCCATCGTGCTGGTCGGCACGTTGACGACGACGGCGATCTTCTGACCCGCTTTCTTGGCGTGGCGCAGCGCCGCCAGCGTGTCGGCCGTCTCGCCCGACTGACTGATGAACAGCGCCAGCCCGCCATCCTCGAACACCGGATCGCGGTAGCGGAACTCGCTGGCGACATCGATGTCGACCGGCACGCGCGCGAAGCTCTCGAACCAATATTTGGCAACGAGGCCAGCATAGAAGCTGGTGCCGCATGCCACGATGGTGATGCGCTTCACCGTCGACAGGTCGAAATCCATCTGCGGCAGCGCCACCGTCTGCTCGACGCCGCGGATGTACGAGCGCAGCGTCTGCGCGACGACGATCGGCTGCTCATGGATCTCCTTGAGCATGAAATGGCGGTAATTGCCCTTCTCGATCATCGCGCCGGTTGCACCCGACACGGTGATCTCGCGTTCGACCGGATTGTTGTCCGCGTCGAAAATCTGCGCGCCGTCCGTTGTGATGACGACCCAATCGCCTTCGTCGAGATAAGCGATACGCTGCGTCAGCCCGGCCAGCGCCAGCGCGTCCGAGCCGAGATAGGTTTCGCCCTCGCCATAGCCGACGACCAGCGGCGACCCGAGCCGTGCGCCGATCAGCAGATCGGCATGTTCCCGGAAGGCGATCGCCAACGCGAACGCGCCGCGCAACTGCGGCAGGACCTCCTTGACGGCATCCTGGGGCGACTTCCCGGCCTCGACCTGCTCGCTGACCAGATGCGCGACGACTTCGGTATCGGTTTCGCTCTCGAACACCCGCCCGCGCGCCTGCAGAGCCTCACGCAGCGGCTTGAAGTTCTCGATGATGCCGTTGTGGACCAGCGCGAGTTCCTTCGTCGCATGCGGGTGCGCATTCGACGTGGTCGGCGCGCCGTGGGTGGCCCAGCGCGTGTGTGCGATGCCGGTGGTGCCCGGCGCGGGATCGGCGGCGAGTACCGCCTCCAGGTTCTTGAGCTTCCCCTCTGCGCGGCGACGGATCAATTGACCGTTCTCGACCGTACAGACGCCGGCCGAATCATAGCCGCGATATTCCATCCGGCGCAGTCCTTCGACCAGCCGATCAGCGACCTGTTCCTTGCCAACGATTCCGATGATTCCGCACATGGTTGGGAAGCTTTCCTGCTACAAAGTATAGGGAATACGAATGCCCGGCATGGTCGCCGGAAAATCCTTGGTATTGCGCGTCACGAGGATCGCACCATTGGCTTGCGCCGTAGCCAGGATGAACGCGTCGAGCAGCTTCATACGGGTTCTATAGCGAATATCCGCCGCGGCCTGCGCGATGCGTTGATCCACATCCACGACCTCAAACGGGTGGAGCAACGCCTGCACGTCACGTCGCGTTTCGACGGGCTCCCCAGCGAGCAATTCGGTCCAAACGACACGGCTGATCCGATGCCGCCGGTAACGAGCGAGTTCGCCGATCGCCTGCGGCCGATCGAACAGCCAATCGATCAGGATATTGGTGTCGAAGAACGGATCCGCCACAATCAGCCGTTATCGCGATCTTCGCGCATCGCACGCTGGTATTCAACTGCATCGCCGATATCCTGGCGATGTTTCCAATAGCCAGCACCCCGCGCAATCCAGTCTTTGCTGGCTTCGACTCGAAAGGCCGACACGGCCTCTCGCAGCACGGCGGCACGCGACTTACCTTCCTCCATCGCTTTGCGGTCGAGCCATTCGATATCGTCATCTGGAATGTCGACCAAAGTGCGCATGATATCTAGATATCATATCGCGATATCATGTCAATGTCCGACACTATTTAGCGGCCTTCTTCGCCTGCATCATCTCGCGGAAGCGCTTGGCCCAACCAGCCTTGCTCTGCGGCTCGGGTCGAACGAGGCGAAGCGCGTCGGGTTCCACATCCCTGGTCACCGTCGACCCAGCGCCGACGATCGCCCCCGCGCCGATCGTCACCGGTGCGACCAGCGCCGAGTTGGAGCCGATGAACGCGCCCTCCCCGATCACCGTTTTGTACTTGAAGAAGCCATCGTAATTGCAGGTGATCGTGCCCGCGCCGATATTTGCGCCCGCGCCGATCTCCGCATCGCCGAGATAGGTCAGGTGATTGGCCTTGGCGCCCTTGCCCAACACCGCTTTCTTGACCTCGACGAAATTGCCGACCTTGGATTTCTCGCCCAGCACCGCGCCTGGACGCAGGCGGGCATAGGGGCCGACTTCCGCGCCTGTTCCGACTGTGGCGCCCTCGATATGGCTGAAGCCGCGGATGATCGCGCCGTCGGCGATCGAAACGCCGGGGCCGAAAAAGACATTGGGCTCGATCAGCACGTCGCGCCCGACCTCGGTATCGAAACTGAACCAGACGGTCGCCGGGTCGACCAGCGTCGCACCCTCGGCCATGGCGCGGATCCGGCGCTTGGCCTGCCAGCTCGCGTCGACCGCGGCGAGTTCCGCGCGGCTGTTGATGCCCGCGACTTCCTCGGCATCGGTCTCGACCACCACGGCGCCGCGGCCGTCCTTCACCGCCAATTCGGCAAGGTCGGTCAAATAATATTCGCCCGCGGCATTGTCGTTGGTCACTTGCGCGAGCAGCCGGAACAGGTCGGAGGAGCGCACCGCCATCAGGCCCGAATTGCACAACGTCACCGCGCGCTCGTCGGGCGAGGCATCCTTGAACTCGACGATCTTGGCGATGTGGCCCTCGGCATCGGCGATGACGCGCCCATAGGCCGCGGCGTCGGCGGGACGGAACCCGAGAACCACCACGCTTGGCTCGCTTTCGTCATGCAGCCGCTCGATCATCCGACGCATCGTCTCAGTGGTTACCAGCGGTACGTCGCCGTACAGGATCAGCATGTCGCCATCGAAGCCGGCGAGCGTCGGCTCGGCCTGCTGCACGGCATGACCGGTGCCGAGTTGATCGGCCTGGATCGCGACCTCCGCCCCCAGCGGGGTCACCGCCGCCTCGACTTGCTCGCGGCGCGCGCCGGCGACGACGACGATCCGTTCGGCGTCGAGTGCCTGGACGCTGTCGATCAGGTGGAGCAGCATCGGCCGCCCCGCGATCGGGTGAAGCACCTTGTGCAGATCGGACTTCATCCGCGTGCCCATGCCGGCGGCAAGGATGATCGCGGCGATTGGATTGGTCATGGCAGGGGTCTCCGTGGCCCGCGCCCTGCCACGAACATATTGCCATTTCCATAGCGATGCTGGCAGGCGGCGTCGGGATGAACGATTTCCCCTTTTGCCTGGTCGGCTTCGACCTCGACGGAACGCTGGTCGACAGTGTCACCGACCTGACGGCGGCGGTGAACCACGCGCTAGCCGAAATCGGCCGCGCGCCGCTGACGGTCGACCAGGTTCGGCCGATGATCGGCGGTGGGTCCAGCGTGATGCTGCAGCGGGCGCTGCTCGCGACCGGAGGAGACGAGCGGCTCGACGAGCTGCTTCCCGGAATGCTTGCCTTTTATGCCGCGCATATCGTCGACCATACGCGCCCTTTTCCGGGTGTCGTCGAGGCACTGGATGCGCTGCGAAAGCTGGGGGTCGCGTTAGCCGTGGTGACCAACAAGCGCGAACTATTCTCCTTCGCATTGCTCAATGCGCTGGGCCTTACCGATCGCTTCGCCTGCATCATCGGCGGCGATACGCCGGGCCTTACGGCGATGAAGCCGGACCGCGCACCGATCGACCTCATGATGCGCAAGTGCGGCGATGCCCGCCCCGCGGCATTTGTCGGGGATTCGATCTATGACGTGGACGCGGCGCGCGCCGCTGGTATCCTGGTCGCCTTGTTCGCTCCAGACGGCGGCGGCATCCCGGGCGCCGACGCGATCTTCGCCGACTATCGCGACCTGCTGCCGACGCTCATGCGCATGGCTGAGGCCCAGCCGGCTATTTGAGCAACGCTGCCGATTCGACGTGATAACCGATCAGCACGGGCTTTCCGCTGTTCAGCCGATAGACGAAATTCTCGCTCGCGGGTCCGCTCGAATAGACGCTGGCATAGCTCGCCGTGAACGTGTGATCGCCGTTATTGATATTATCGTTGAACCCCTGCCGCGCGGTCGACCGGAAGGTTCCGAGCTTGGCGTGGATCTTTTCGACGAAGGCTGGAAAATCCACGCCGCCATTCTTCATCTCCGGTCCGGCCGCGGCGGCGATCTCGGCGAACTGACCGTTGTTCAGCTTGGCGTGGAAATCGGCCACCGCGGAATCGGTGGCGGACATGTCCTGTCCCATCGAACACCCCGCCAGCGCCGCCGTAGCGGCCAACACTATCGCGAAACGCATCGTCGCCCTCCTGTCCCTATAATGGTCAGTCTGCCGCAGCGCACGCGGCGCGGCTAGCGTGGATTGCTGGGCCGCCGCGACCGCTCTTGATCATCGGCGCGCGCGATCATCAAACGAGCGACGCGATCGGCCGAATCCGCCATGTCGCTCGACCGTTTCGGCAAGGCCGCCTGCGCCGAACGATAAAAGGACTGGGCATCGGCATAGCTGCCAGCCGCTTCCGCGCAGACGCCGAGATTGTAGAGTACAGACGGATGGTTGGGCAGGCGGCCGTTGAGCTCGGACCATTGCCGGCACGCCGAGGTCACATCGCGGTTGGACAGCTTCACGATTTCCTTGAACTCGCTGCCGATGTCCTTGGGCATGCCGTCGCGATCCTCGCGGAACCGGACCTTGTAGGTTTCCCAGCGCGGCCGCACGTCGAGGCGGATCTTCTGCGCCAGATCATTGATCATCGCCGATACCGCTTCCTCGGTGGTACGCCAGGGCGCCTTGCCTTGGCACCAGCTCGTCTCGTCACGCGACGGCTTGTTGTCGGACCAGACCGGCATGTTGTCGGCGACGCGGAGCAGCCGGACGCTGACGGTCAGGTTGATGACGCGGCGGATGCATGGGAGGTCGACCTTGGCCCGCTTGGTGCAGGAGCCGTCCTGCTTGCCGTCCTTCCATTCGACGCAGCGTTCCTCGTTGCCCTGATATTTGCTTTCCTCAACGCCGGTTGTGACGCCGCCGGATAGTACGCCATCGGGCCGACCGGCGGGGACGCCGATCGCCTGCTCGAGCGCGGCTTCGAACTGGCGCCCGTCGCGACCATTGAAGCGATCGACCACGACGTTTTCGAGCAAGTCCGCCTCGCGGACATTGGCCGGAAACTTGCCGCGCATCTGCGCGCTTTCGGCCCAGGCCGCGCCGCTACCCACGCACAACCCGGCGATCGCCAGGGCAATCCACTTTCTGGTCATGATGATCTCCCCCGAATCGCCGTTTCATATCATCGCGATCGGGTAGTCGTCAGCCCGCCTGTTTGCGCCACTTGGTCCAGAGATGCCGCGCCAGCATCAGCGGCGGCATGCGCAGCCAATGCGAGCGGACGTAGAAGGCGAGACGGGTGATCGGACGCGTCTGCCGCCCCCAACCGTCACGCGCCGTCAGCCTGCGCAGATAAAGGTCGTCATCGCTTCCCGATCGCGCCCAGCCGTCGGGCAATTGCGTGTCGTACAGCGCATGGGACAGCCGCAGGGCGCGACGCACCGCCGACGCCAAACCGTGTCGCCGCGCACGCTCGGCCAGACCGGCGATGCCGAAGTCGTCGACCAGGCAGTGGATGTCCCACAGATTGCGCATCCCGCCCGACAAATCGCCATCGGCGAACAAATGCGCGGCGGCGTGGCAGATCATGTCGTCTGAGTTGAGCATGTGCAGCCCGTTCGGCAACGCGATGCTGTCGGCAATCAGCGCATCGGCATCGGGCGTCGGGCGCGCGGTCAGCGGCAGGATCGTGTGGTGGACGTCGATCATGCGGTCGCGCTCGCGATGGATCAGCGGCGGCAGTTCGTGCATCCAGCGGCGATAATAAGCGTCGTCATAAGGGTCGGGCTTGACCCATTCCCACCCGGCGCCGAGCAACGCCGCTTCGACGCGATCGAGTTCGGCGCGCGGCACCAGGATGTCGAGATCGCCGACGAACCGCCCCTGCCCTGCCGCCAGCCCGGCAGCGATGAACGCGCTGCCCTTGAGCAGGACGACGGGCACGCCGAGATCGCCGAGCGCGCGGCGCGCCATTTCGACTTCCCATAAAGCGACGAGGCGCCCCTGCGCGCACGACGCCTTGGCGTCGTCGAGGAAGCGCTGCGCCGCCACCGGCTTGGCGATCCCGTCCAGCCGATGGGCAAGCGTCGCGCTCAGCAATTCGGCACGCGCCATGGTCAGCAATGCCTGCCAGCCCGCGCTATCGAGCGTTGCGACCGACGCAGGATCGGCCAGCGCCCGCGCCAGGAGGTGGCCGTCTAGAGCGACGCCCATAATGCCTCGACCTGCGCGATCGCACTTTCGGTATCGGGATAGTCGATCGCGCGCGCGGGCGTCCCGGCCACCAAGCGCGTCAATGCCGTGAAGCCGCGCTCGGCGAGCGCGACATAATTGGTCGATGCCTGGGTCAGGCGAACGAACACTTCGCTCGGCGCGACCTCGCGCGTCGCGGCTTCATGGCCAAAAGTGGGGAACAGGATCAACGCCGGCCGCGCGGGCTCGAACATGGCGGCAACCGATCGCGTATCGGGCACCAGGTGGCGGATCGCTCCCTTCGGCGTTTCGGCGAGCAGCGGACCGAACGTCCCGCCCGTTGCCGCCGCCTCCATCACCGCGATGGCTTCGTTCTTCAGGCTGATCAGGCGCGGAAAGGCATGGATCAACCCGGTTTCCGGATCGAGCAGCGCGAATTCGTCGCCCATCAGCCGCCAGCCGCGCGTCATCAGCAGCGCCGCCAGCGTCGATTTGCCCGCGCCCGACAGGCCGGTCATCACCAGCGCCTTGCCGTCGCGCTCGACCGCAGAGGCATGGAGCAACAGGTAACGCCGCTGGCCGAGCGCCATCTGCAGGTTCATCGCCATTTCCGCAGCGAGCAGCCCGTGTTCGAGGCTGAGCGGCGCGGCTTCGGGCAGGACGAAGTCGCCGCCGATCATCACCTTGGGCCGGAAGAAGCGCCGCCACGGCCGATCGGCAAACAGCCGCACGGTGAAATCGGCGATGCCATCCTGTGGCTTGGGATAGCTCGCATAGAGTCGTTCGAGCGCGGCGACCGGTCCGCGCCAATCCGACCCGACGCGGAATCCGACCGGGCCGATCGCAACCGAAAAAACATGCCTCATCGCCGCTCGACGAGTCCTGTTTCGACCAGCTCGTCGAGCCGCGCGGCCAGCACGGCGGGATCGGCGTCAACCAAGTCGTAATCGGCGCGCAATTTCGCCAGCAATGCAGCGGCGTCGAGCGGCGCTTCGGCCAGTGCATCGAGGATTTCGGGTGCGGGTGACGCCATCAAATGCGTCTGCCCCGAAGCGCGATGATAGATGGCAGTAAGCAGATCGACCGGCGCGACGATCAGGCTGTCGGGCGATGCAGCGCGATAAAGGGTCGCCATCTCCCGCGTCCGGCGGCTCAGCCGCGCGGCATCTGCAGCGAGGCGAAGCAGGTGAAGCCGGCGGTGCCGTGCTGCAGGCGGCGGATATAGGCGGTATAGGCGCGGCTCTGTTCGTAGGTGGTGCCCGGCAAGGTACCGCCGTTGAGCGCGGTGCGGACGTCCTCCGCCTTGAACGGCTTGGTCGCGCCGGGAAACGCGTCCTTGGTGCCGTTGGGCACGAGCGACCCGTCGGCCGCGACATACATACCGGCGCGCCCGGCATCAGGCACCGGAATCTCGCAGGTCAGGACAGAGGCGCTGGTCTGCGCGAGTGCGGGGCGGATCGAGATGACCACCGATGCGGTCGCGGCGCCGAGCATCAGCGCGCGGCGGCGCGTCGGATGCGGTTCGTTCGCCTGACGATCGGTCGTGTTCTCGTCCATGGTTGAGACGCCTTTCATATTAGCGCGCGGCTGGCAAGCCGATGAAATGGTTACCGCGCGGGTCGGGACGTGGGCATTGCCGGTGACCGGCGCACGCCCTAGGAACCACCAGGCAATGACGACCCGCTTCGGCCCTCGCTTCATGCTTGGCATGCTTGCCGCTGTGGTGGCCGCGATTGGCGTGTTCGTTCTGTCGGGCGACGTGGCGAGCGCGCTGGTGACACTGGTCGGGGCGATCATCGCCGGCCTGGTGACATTGGGCGTCGACCCCACCCCCGCTGCCCCGGCTGAGCCGGACATCGGCACAGGGCCAGCGCCGGCACGATTGGGCGCGGTGCTCGAGGCGATCGTCGAGCCCGTGTTGGTGATCGCAGCTGGCCGGGTCGAGGAAGCCAATGGCGCCGCGCGCGACGTGCTCGGCAACCATATCACCGGCCAGGACGTGCGGCTCGCGATCCGCCACCCGGCCGCCGCCGAGCGGCTGACCGCGCCGATCGGCGAGGGATCGTCCGAGGCGATCAATCTGGTCGGCCTGGGCACGCTCGACCAGCGCTGGGAATTGCGCGTCACCGACCTGCCCGACGGGCGCCGCGTCGCGCATCTGATCGACCAGACGCGCAGCTATGCCGCCGAGCGGATGCGGGTCGATTTCGTCGCCAATGCCAGCCACGAATTGCGCACGCCGCTCGCCTCGATCCTGGGATTCGCCGAGACGTTGGCCGATGGTGCCGGCGAAGACCCGGCGATGCGCGACCGCTTCCTCAAGGTCATGGCCGACGAAGCCCGGCGGATGCAGCGGCTGGTCGAGGATCTGATCTCGCTCAGCCGGATCGAAGCCGAGAAATACCGTCTGCCCGATGCCTCGGTCGATCTCGCCGATCTTGTCTCGGAAGTTCATTCGGAGATGATGGATAGCGCCGATGTGCGCGCGGCGGAGATCGTCACCGATATCGCCGCCGACGTGCCCCCGGTCGGCGGCGACCGCGTCCAGCTGAGTCAGGCGCTGCACAATCTGATCGGCAATGCGATGAAATACGGCCGCGCCGGAACACCAGTGACGGTCAAGCTGTGGCGCGATGCCAGCAACATGGTTCGTTTGTCGGTCGGCGACGAAGGCGACGGCATTCCGCCCGAACATATTCCGCGGCTGACCGAGCGATTCTATCGCGTCGATTCGGGCCGCAGCCGTGCGCTGGGCGGCACCGGCCTGGGTCTCGCGATCGTCAAGCACATCGTCGAACGCCATCGCGGCCGGCTGGATATCGCGAGCCAGGTCGGGCGCGGGACGGTGGTGACGATCCTGTTGCCGGCCGCATTGTCATCAAAGGGTAACGCGACTGTCACAGAGGGCCCGAAACCGGCGTGATAGCGCGCCGGCAAGGGGCGAGTCGCCCCGACGGGAAGGCCCATCATGATTCGCTCGATCGCGCTCGTCGGCGCGGCATCCCTATTGCTGGTTGCGTGTCAGGACCAGGCGGCGATGGCGGGTGCCGGACGCGACCGGATCAGCGTGGTCGGATCGTCTACGGTCTATCCCTTCACCACCTTGGTCGCTGAACAATTCGTCGCGGCCAATCCTGGCGTGCCGGCACCGGTGATCGAATCGACCGGCACCGGCGGCGGACTGAACCTGTTCTGCAAGGGACTGGGCGGGCAATATCCCGACATCGCCGACGCCAGCCGGCGGATCAAGGCGAGCGAATACCGGACGTGCGCTGCGAACGGCGCAAGCGAGCTGCTCGAAGTCCAGATCGGACTCGACGGGGTCGCCTTCGCCGAAGCCAATGACGGCCCCAAGCTGCACCTGACCCCCGTCGATCTCTACAAGGCACTGGCGGCCGAGCCCGGCGGCCAGCCCAATCGCGCCAAAACCTGGCACGACGTCAATCCGGCGCTTCCGGCGATCGCCATCCAGGTCTATGGCCCGCCGTCGACCAGCGGCACGCGCGACGCCGTCGCCGAGCTGATCCTGGCGCGCGGCTGCGAACAGATGATGCCGGAGATGGCCACGACCCGCGAGACGCATCCGGACGACTTCGCCAAGACCTGCACCCGGGTGCGCGACGACGGCGCCTATATCGATGCCGGCGAGAACGACAATCTGATCGTCCAGAAGCTGCAAGCCAATCCCAACGCGATCGGCATTTTCGGCTATTCCTATCTGGAAGAAAATAAGGATCGGCTGAACGGCGTACCGCTGAACGGCATCGAGCCGACGTATGAGACGATCGCGAGCGGGCGCTATCCCGGATCGCGCCCGCTGTTTCTCTACGTGAAGAAAGCGCATCTCAGCGCGATCCCGAACCTGAAGGCCTTTCTCAATGCTTTTACCCAGGCTTGGGCACCCGACGGGCCGCTGGTCCGTCGCGGGCTGATCTCGGCGCCTGCCGCTGCGCGCGCGCGTTCGGCGGCGATCGTGCAGCGCCAGATCCTGCTCGACCCCAAGACGTTGAGCTGACTTGCCGACCCTCGCGCTCCTTTTCCTCGTCGCCGGGCTTGGGCTGATCGCCTGGCTGTCGGGGCGCGTCCGCGCGGTCGCGTTCCGCAAGGTGCCGGGGCAGCGCTTCTCGTCACTGCCGCGCCATCACGGCTCGTTCGCCGCGATGTGGACCGTGTTGCCGCCCCTGCTCTTCCTCACCGTCTGGGGAGCGTGCGCACCTGGTCTGGCGACCGACGCCGTGCTCAAGACGCCGGCAGCGGCGCAGCTTCCGCCACCCGGCTTCGAACGCGCGGCGATCCTGTCGGAAGCGCGCGCGATTGCCAGCGATCGCCACCGCACGCCACTCAACCCGCTCGCGACGAGCCTCGCGCCGGCTTATGCCGTCGAGCAATCGCGCTATGGCTGGATCGGCGGCGCGACCGCCTTGCTGCTCGGCCTTGCCGGGGGGGCCTTGGCGTTCCTGCGCATCCGCCCCGGCTTCAATGCGCGGACCAGGATCGAGCGGATCGTGATGGCCGGCCTGCTCGCCGCATCGCTCATCGCGATCCTGACGACGATCGGCATCGTCGCCTCTTTATTGGTCGAGAGCGCGCGCTTCTTCGGCACCGTGCCGATCACCGATTTCCTGTTCGGTACGCATTGGAGTCCGCAGGTCGTAGACCCCCGGAACCCCGGCGCCAGCCTGGGCGCGGTGCCGTTATTCTGGGGAACGTTCTTCATCGGCGCGGTCATCGCGATGCTGGTGGCGATCCCGTTCGGCCTGATGAGCGCGATCTATCTGACGCAATATGCCTCGCCTCGCCTGCGTAGGTGGATGAAGCCGACGCTGGAGATCCTCGCGGGCGTGCCGACCGTGGTTTACGGCTATTTCGCCGCGCTGATCGTCGGGCCGGCGCTGCGCCAATTGGGCGTCGCCATCGGCATACCCGGCGCGACGTCCGAAAGCGCATTGGCGGCGGGGTTGGTGATGGGCGTGATGATCATCCCGTTCGTCTCCTCGATGGCCGATGACGCGATCACCGCGGTGCCGGCGGCGATGCGCGACGGCAGCCTGGCGATGGGCGCGACGCCGAGCGAGACGATCAGTCGCGTGCTGCTGCCAGCCGCTCTGCCTGGCGTGGTCGGCGGCGTGCTGCTCGCGATCAGCCGCGCGATCGGCGAGACCATGATCGTGGTGATGGCCGCCTCTGGCGCCGCGACGATCAGCCTCAACCCGTTCAATTCGGCGACGACGGTCACCAAGCAGATCGTCGACCTGCTGACTGGCGAAGCGAGCTTCGACAGCCCCAAGACCTTGGCCGCGTTCGCACTGGGCATGACCCTCTTCGTCATTACCCTGCTGCTCAACATCATCGCGCTCACCGTCGTGAAACGGTATCGGGAAGCCTATGAATAGGCCGCTTGACCCCGCCAAGGCCGAACGCGTGCCGACCGACTGGAAGAATCCGCAGATGGAGCGGCGCGTCCGCCGCCGCTACGCCGCCGAGCGCCGCTTCCGGCTGTTCGGGCTGGCGGCGATCGTGCTGTCGGTGAGCTTTCTGCTGTTCCTGCTCGTCACGATGGTGGCCAATGGCGCGCGAGGTTTCGTGACGACAGAGGTCGCACTGACGATCGATTTCCCGGCCGCCGGACTCGGCCTGACGCCGGATCGGATCAAGGGGCCGGGGGGCGATCTCGCGCTCGCCGGCGCGGAGCTGGACGCGGTGGTCGATCGCGCCGCCACGGCGCAATACCGCGCCGACGGACCGGCGTTGTTCTCCGATGGCGCCGATACGATCGTCCGCCGTGCGCTCAAGGCCGATCCCCGACTGGCGGTCGGCCGGGCGCGATTGTGGCTGCCCGCCGCCAGCGACATCGATACCGCGGCCAAGGCCGATGGCACGCCCCTGGCGGAAAAGCGCGCGCAGGTGCTGACCGATGCCGGCCAATTGCGCACCGGGTTCAATTGGGGATTCCTGTCGGGATCGGATTCGACCGATCCGACCGCGGTGGGCATCTGGGGCGCGCTCAAGGGATCGTTGCTGACGATGCTGGTGACCTTGGTGCTCGCCTTCCCGATCGGCGTGCTGTCGGCCCTCTATCTCGAGGAATATGCGCCGCGGAACCGCTGGACCGACCTGATCGAAGTGTCGATCAACAACCTCGCCGCGGTGCCGTCGATCATCTTCGGCCTGCTCGGCCTCGCCGTGTTCCTCAACACCTTCCAGCTGCCGCGCTCCGCCGCATTGGTCGGCGGGCTGACGCTCGCGCTGATGACGATGCCGGTGATCGTCATCGCCAGCCGCAACGCCATCAAGGCGGTGCCGCCATCGATCCGCGATGCCGCGCTCGCGCTCGGCGCCAGCCCGGTCCAGGTGGTGTTTCATCATGTCCTGCCGCTCGCGCTGCCCGGCATATTGACCGGCACGATCATCGGTATGGCGCGTGCGCTGGGCGAGACCGCACCACTGTTGATGATCGGGATGCGCGCATTCATCGCGACGCCGCCCGGCAAGTTGACCGATCCGTCGACCGTGCTGCCTGTCCAGATCTTCCTGTGGTCGGACGAAGTCAGCCGCGGCTTCATTGAGAAGACCTCGGCCGCGATCATCGTTCTGCTCGTCTTCCTGCTGGCGATGAACGGCATCGCCATCTACCTCCGCAATCGCTTCGAGACCCGCTGGTGACCGACAACAAAACCTCGATTGATCACAAGATGACCGCGCACAATGTCAGCGTCTGGTACGGCGCGGCGCAAGCGATCAGCGACGTGTCGATCGATATCGACCAGGACAAGGTGACCGCGTTCATCGGCCCGTCGGGGTGCGGCAAGTCGACGTTCCTGCGCACGCTCAACCGGATGAACGATACGATCGCCTCGGCGCGGGTCGAAGGCGATATCCGGTTGGACGGCGAGGATGTCTATGCGCGCGAGATGGACGTGGTCCAGTTGCGCGCCCGCGTCGGGATGGTGTTCCAGAAGCCGAACCCGTTCCCCAAGTCGATCTACGAGAATGTCGCTTATGGCCCGCGGATCCACGGCCTGGCGTCGTCCAAGGCGGATATGGATCGCATCGTCGAACGCTCGCTGGCGCGTGCCGGCCTGTGGGGTGAGGTCAAGGATCGTCTGTCGGACAGCGGCACCGCCTTGTCGGGCGGCCAGCAGCAGCGGCTGTGCATCGCGCGCGCGATCGCGGTCGATCCGGAAGTGATCCTGATGGACGAGCCGTGCTCGGCGCTGGATCCGATCGCCACCGCCAAGATCGAGGAACTGATCCACGAATTGAAGGGCCGCTACGCCATCGTCGTCGTCACGCACAATATGCAGCAGGCCGCGCGCGTGTCGCAGCGTACCGCCTTCTTCCACCTCGGCCAGCTGGTCGAATATGGTCAGACATCGGACATCTTCACCAACCCGCGCGAAGAGCGGACGCGCGATTACATCACCGGCCGATATGGCTGAGGAGTTTGAGCGAATGGCAACCGGCCAGGAACATACGGTCAAGGTGTTCGATGACGAGATCGGACAGCTGCGCGGCCTGATCAGCCAGATGGGCGGGCTCGCCGAGCGCGCGATCCACGACGCGATGAACGCCTTGCAGCGGGTCGATCTTGACCTGGCGCTGCAAGTTCGCGCCGCCGACAAGCAGATCGACGTAATCGAGGCCGAGGTGGAGACGCTGGCGGTCCGCATCATCGCATTGCGCGCGCCGATGGCCAACGACCTGCGCGAAGTCGTCGCTGCCTTGAAGATCGCCGGCGTGATCGAACGGATCGGCGATTATGCCAAGAATATCGCCAAGCGCGTGCCGATGATCGAGAGCGAGCATCGGATCGAGCCGATCTCGGTCATTCCGGCGATGGGCAAGATGGCCGCCGAAATGGTGCACGACGCGCTCGACGCCTTCGCGGCGCGAGACGCGCGGGCTGCAGTCGATGTCTGCCTGCGCGATCAGGCGCTCGACGACTTCTACGACAGCATCTTCCGCATGCTGGTGACCTATATGGTCGAAAATCCCGCGACGATCGGACAGGTCGCCCACCTGCTGTTCGTCGCCAAGAACCTGGAGAGGATCGGCGACCACGCTACGAACGTCGCCGAGATGATCTATTTCGCCGCCACCGGCACGCAAATGACCGAGCGTGAGCGCGGCAAGTCAGGGGAAATGTAATGGCACGCGCCAAGATGTTGCTGGTTGAAGACGACGCCGCGCTGGCGGAATTGCTGGTCTATCATTTCAAGCGCGAGGATTTCGAGGTCGCGCACACGCCTGACGGCGAAGAGGCCTTGCTGCTCGCCAAGGAAGCGACTCCCGACATCGTCCTGCTTGATTGGATGGTCGAAGGGCTGTCGGGAATCGAGGTCTGCCGGCGCCTCCGCCGCATGCCCGAAACCGCGAATATACCGATCATCATGCTGACCGCGCGCGGCGAGGAAGAAGATCGCGTCCGCGGGCTCGAAACCGGCGCCGACGATTATGTCACCAAGCCGTTTTCCCCCCGCGAACTGGTCGCCCGCGTCGGTGCGGTGCTGCGCCGCGTCCGCCCGGCGCTGGCCGGCGAGCAGCTGACCTACGGCGATATCGAGATGGATACGGTCGGGCATAAGGTCCGCCGCAGCGGCGAAGTGGTGCCGCTCGGCCCGACCGAATTCCGCCTGCTCAAGCATTTTCTCGAACATCCGGGCTGGGTGTTCAGCCGTGAGCGCCTGCTCGACGCGGTGTGGGGGCATGACAGCGACATCGAGAGCCGCACCGTCGACGTCCACATCCGGCGCCTGCGCAAAGCGATCAATCGTGGCGATCGGCCTGACGTCATCCGGACCGTGCGATCGGCGGGTTACGCCCTCGATTCGGGTGCGTAAAGAATCGCATCCGAAACGAGGGAGCCAATTTGCGTGCGGCGCGTTTGGGTCGAGTCACGGAAGATCGTGCAGAACCAGGAGAGTCGCATGAAGTTGTTCCTTGCTGCGGCGGCAGCCATGATCGCGATGCCCGCGATCGCGCAAAATACGCCCGCGCCGCCACCCGATCCGCAGACCGCCCCAGCGCCTGCACCAGATGCCAGCGCACCGCCTGCCGCGCCGATGCCCGCCCCCCCAGGACCGCCGGCCGGCCCCGCGGTCATGACCATGGGTCCGCCGACGCCGGTCGTGCAGCCGCTCCCGGACGCCGCGGCACCCGCTACCGGTGCCGATGTGCCGATGTGCACCAAGACCGTCGTCGATCACTGCATGGAACGCTCCAACGCCAGGGGTGAACGCCTGCATTCGACGCCGCGTCCTCACGGTAAGTAATGGCTTTTTGTCGCTCCGGTCGGGACGGGCTAATGCCCGCCCCGCCGGTAATCGAGTAGACCGTCATGAAAATCATCCTGTTCGCCGCCATTGCCACGCTCGCGGTCCCCGCCTTGGCACATGGAACACCGCAATCGTCGCAAACGCCGACGTCGATGACCACCGACAACACAGCGCCGACGCCGGGCGGCTACGCACCGCCGCCCGCACCGCCACCGCCGCCAGGTGCCACGGTTGTGTTCAAGGAAGCGCCGGCGCCCGACGTCGCCTTTCCGCCGCCGCCCCCCCTCGCCAATTATCCGGTGTGCAAACGCGGTCAGTTCGACCACTGCGTAGAGCGCAACAGTCCCAAATAACCGCATAAGACGGGTCGTAGCTCCCCTTTCCCGGCGCGGGTCGGCACAACCCGCGCCGGGTTTTTCGTGTCTGCGGTACGGCGGGGTTGCGCGACGCGCGGCTTTGGCTAGGAAGCGCTCAAACCATTCAGGGAGCACTTCATGAGCATCCGTTTCGACGACAAGGTCGCCATCGTCACCGGCGCGGGCGGCGGACTGGGCCGCGAATATGCGCTGGCGCTGGCGGCACGCGGCGCGAAGGTGGTCGTCAACGATTTGGGCGGCGCGCGTGACGGCACCGGTCATTCCGACGCGGCGCTCAAAGTCGTCGAGGAGATCAAGGCCGCGGGCGGCGAGGCGATGTCTAACGGCGGCAGCGTCACCGAATATGAGCAGATGGTCGAGATGGTAGCCAAGGCGAAGGAAGCCTGGGGCGGCGTCCACATCCTGATCAACAATGCCGGCGTGCTGCGCGACAAGAGCTTCGCCAATATGGAGCCGGCCGATTTCAAGTTCGTCGTCGACGTCCATCTCAACGGATCGGCCAATTGCACCAAGGCGGTATGGGCGACGATGCGCGAACAAGCCTATGGCCGCATCCTGATGACCGCGTCGTCGACCGGGCTGTTCGGCAATTTCGGCCAGGCCAATTACGGCGCCGCCAAGCTCGGCCTCGCCGGGCTGACCAAGACGCTCTACCTCGAAGGTGCGAAGTACAACATCAAGGTCAACACGATCGCGCCGACCGCCGGCACGCGGATGACCGAGGATCTGTTCCCGGCCGAGGCATTCAAGGCGTTCGCGCCGGAGAAGGTCGCTCCCGCCGCGCTCTATCTGGTCAGCGAGGACGCGCCGACCAATGCGATCGTCGGCGCCGGCGCCGGCGTGTTCCAGGCGGCCTATGTCACGCTGACCCAAGGCAAGCTGCTGACCGGCGACGACCTATCGCCCGAAGGCGTCGCCGCGCACTGGGCCGAGATCACCGACCGCACCGGTGAGTTGACCCCGCAATCGGGCAACGAGCAATCGATGTCGATCATGAAGAAGCTGACCGGTGGCTGAGCAGTAAGCTCCTCCCCGTAACCGGGGAGGAGTTGATTATTTGTCCCCCACCGTCCGCTGGATCAGGTCGCGTAGCCATACCGACGCCGCGTCGGCGTCGCGTTCGACCGGATGGAACAGGAAATGCCGGTCGATGCTCTGCTCGATCGGCAGTTCGACCGCGCGCACGTCGAGCTTCGCCCCATAAGCGGCGATCAGCCGCGATGGCAGGATGGCGACGAGGTCGGTTCGCGCAACCGCCATCAGCGCCTGCAGATAATGTGGCACGACCGCGGCGATGCGGCGATGCAGGCCCTGGGCGGCCAGCCAGTCGTCGACCGGATCGCTCGTCGCGCCGGCGCCGACCACCGCGACATGCGGCGCATCGAGCATCTCCAGCACCTGCCGCCAGGTTGCCGGCTGCCCGACATGGACGGCGAGCACATCATGATCGTCGAACAACGGCGCCATGCGCAGCCCGGCGAACAAGATAGCGTCGGTACTGATCGCGAAATCGAGCGTCGCGATCACCGGGTCATTGGCGCGCGGCCAGGGAATGAGGTCGATCCGGCAGCCCGGCGCTTCCCGCGCCATCGCCTCGATCAACGGCGCGAGCAGGGTCGCGGCGACCACGTCGGGAATCGCCGCCCGGAATACGCGCTGCGCCGCTGCGCGATCGAACGCCTCGCCCTCGTACAAGGCGGCCGCTTGCTTGAGCAACGCACGGATCGGATCGGCGAGCGCTTCCGCTCGCAGCGTGCGTTTCATTCCCGCGCCGCTGCGCACGAGCAGCGGGTCGCCGAAATCCTCGCGCAGCCGGGCGAGGATGCGACTCATCGCAGGCTGCGACACGTCGACGATCTCCGCCGCCCGCGTGACGCTACCCGTGTCGATCATGGCAAGGAGGGCACGCAAGAGGTTGAGATCGTAGCGCCCGATATCCGTTTCCATCATGCATGCCGTAACAGCAATCCGCTCTCGAGATAGTCAAGCGCCAGCGGCGCCGACTGCGGTGACCAGACTCGCTCAACCGACGCACCGAGCAAACAGCCATGGTGTATTGATACACTAACTCACCTGTGGTACATGATCTCCTCAGAGGAGGAGTGCCATGTATAGTGAAAGCGATCTGGAGGGCGCGGTGGCGGCGGGTGTGATCCCGCAGTCGACCGCCGACGCTTTCCGCCAGCATATCGCCGCGTCGCGCGTCGCGCCCGCGGTGGACGAGGAGAGTTTCCGGCTGCTGACCGGGTTCAACGACATTTTCGTGGGCATCGCCATCGCGCTGCTGCTGACGTCGATCGCCTGGCTGGGCGGCTGGGTGAAGACCGGCCTGGGCGGGTTGGGTGTCGCGGTGGCCGCCTGGGCGTTGGCCGAATATTTCACCCGCGTTCGGCGCATGGCGCTGCCGAGCATCATCCTGTTGCTGGCCTTTGTCGGCGGGGTCGCGGCGACGATGATCGGCACGCTGGCCGATATCAATCCCGACTGGAGCGATCGCACAAACGCCATCATCGCCGCGGGCATTGCTTTGGTAACCGCGGGTGCTGCCTGGCTGCATTGGAAGCGCTTCATGGTGCCGATCACCGTCGCTGCCGGCGCCGCGGCGATCGTCGCGATGATTGCCGCGCTGGTCATGTCGATCGATCCGCACAGCAAGGATCTGCTGTTCCCGGTGCTGTTCGTCGGCGGCCTCGGCACCTTCGCGCTGGCAATGTGGTGGGACGGCTCCGACCTGACGCGCACGACGCGGCGCAGCGACGTCGCCTTCTGGCTGCACTTGGCGGCGGCGCCGATGATCGCGCATCCGGTGTTCCACATGCTCGGCGTGTTCGAAGGCGAGATCGGCGTTAGCCAAGCCGTGATCGTGATGGCCCTGTACGTCGTGTTCGCCTTCATCGCGCTGGCAATCGATCGCCGCGCATTGCTGGTATCGAGCCTGGCCTATGTTCTCTACGCCTTGTCGATGCTGTTCCAGCATGCCGGCGCGGTCGAACTGTCGATGGCCTTCACCGCGTTCGTCATCGGATCGGCGCTGCTGACGCTTTCGGCCTTCTGGCATCCGATGCGCCGCGCGGTGATCGGCACGCTGGGCAATCTCGGCAACCGCCTGCCGCCGGTCCAAATGCCGGTCGCGGCCTGACGCTCAACGCTTACGCGCCCCTTGTCATCAAAGGCGCGATCCTCCCCGGCGGCCTATCCGGCCGCCGGGCTTTTTCTTGTCCGGCATATTGATCGATCCGCTGGGCCCTATCTTGCTAAGCGAATTGGAAATTTGGCATAGCTAGCGTGGAATAAGCGGGGGGGTCTGATGGGCGCGACGAGTCTGATTGCATTGTTGGGCGCGCTGGCTGCCCCCATGCCGCCCGCCGGCAAATGCCAAGCGGCAAAGATCGCCGAATTCCCGATCACTATGGTGGGACGTTCGCCGATGGTCGATGCCCGCTTCGGTGACAGGATCGCGCGCTTCATCCTCGACAGCGGCGCATTCTACAGCACCATTTCACGGGCAAGCGCAGCCGAGTTCGGGCTGAAGGTCTCGCCGGCGCCGGAATGGTTTCGCCTCCAGGGCATCGGCGGAGATACGTCGGCGGGCATTGCGGAGACCGACACGTTCTCGCTCGCCGGCATCAAGCTGCCCAAAGTCGGGTTCATCGTGGGCGGCAGCGACACGGGCACGGCCGGTCTGATCGGACAGAACATCCTCGGCATCGCCGATGTCGAATACGATCTGCCGCATGGTGCGGTACGGCTGATGAAGACCAATGGATGCGGCCGCACGGGTCTGGCCTATTGGGCCGGTGACAAGCCGTATACCATGCTGGAACTCGAGGGAAATCCCGACGGCGCGTTTCGCCCGCACACGATCGCCACCGTCCTGCTCAACGGGGTCAAGATCAAGGCCCTGTTCGATTCCGGAGCGCAGAGCTCACTGCTGTCGCTGGCGACGGCCAAGCGCCTCGGCATCACGCCGGACACGCCGGGAGTGGAATTCGTCGGCAATGGCGGCGGGCTCGGCACGCGCAAGGTGTCGACCTGGCTCGCTACGTTCGACAAGATCGATATCGGCGGCGAAGCGATCAACAAGCCCAAGATTCGCATGTCGCAACTCGATCTCGGCAATGCAGACATGCTGATCGGGGTCGATTTCTTCCTGACCCACCGGATGTTCGTGTCGAACACGACCCACCGTATGTTCATCACTTATGAAGGCGGCCCGGTATTCGGCCTGTCGCCCAAGGGCGCGCGGTCGGTCGACGGCAAGCCGCTCGACCTCACCGACAAGGCCGCCGATCCGACGACGGCAGAGGAATTCTCGCGGCGCGGCGCGACCTATGCTTCCAATCACAAGCTGATCGAAGCACTGGCCGATTTCGACAAGGCCATCGCGCTCGCTCCCAGTGAGAGCCGCTATGTCTATCAGCGCGCAATGGCCCGCTTCGCCAGCCACGACCGCCCCGGCGCGCTCACCGACCTTGATCGCACCATCGCTTTGGCTCCAGACAATAGCGACGCGCGGTTGGCGCGCGCCGAAATCCGCCTACACAACGGCAACGAGGCTGGCGCCAGAGAGGATGTGAAAGCGGCCGAAGGCGCCCTCGCCCCCTCGTCCGACAAGCGCCTGGTCGTGGCGTCGTTATACGATCGCCTGGGCGCGCCCGACGCCGCGCTGCCCAATTTCGACCTGTGGCTCAAGAGCCATCCCGAGGACAGTAACCGCGGAGCCGCGCTCAACGGCCGCTGCTGGGTGCGCGGCCTGCTCAACCGCGACCTCGATAAGGCGTTGGACGATTGCAACGCCGCGCTGCGCGCGCAGCCCCGCGACGCCGCGATCCTGGATAGCCGCGCGCTGATCCGAGTGCGCCGCGGCGAATGGCAACAGGCGATGGCGGACTATAACGCGGCGCTGGCGATCAATCCGCGCGGTGCCTGGTCGCTTTATATGCGCGGGCTGGTCGAAGCGAAATCGGGTCAGGACGCCCAGGCCAAGGCCGATCGCGCGGCGGCGATCGCCATCGACCCCAAGGTTGCCGATCGCGCGAAGAAATACGGCCTGGAGGGATAGCGGCGCCGATCAAATAATTTTCCGTAGCCTGTCGAATCCGCTCCCCCTGGCGCGTCTCCGCGGTACGATCGCATTCCGGCGATCGCGGGAGATATCCGATGCATTACATGATCCTGATCTACGAGGACGAGAGCGTCTATGGCGACAAGAACGATACGCCAGAGATGCAGGCGATCGTCGCCAAGCACTGGGACCTCGTCAGCGACCTGGGCGATCAATACAAGACCGGCGCCGGGCTGGCGATGACCTCCGCGGCGACGACGGTGCGCACCGTTAACGGCAAGCAGACGATCCATGACGGCCCCTTCGCCGAAACCCGCGAACAGCTCGGCGGCTATTACGTGATCGAGGCGGACAATCTGGACGATGCGATCGCGGTCGCCCGCCGCGTGCCCGTCCGTTTCGATGGCTCGATCGAAATCCGGCCGCTGCTCCACCCGCCGGGCAAGTGATGATCGAGGCGGTGCTGCGGGCGGATGGCGGGCGGATCACCGCCGCGCTCGCCGCCCGCTTCCGCGACCTCGACCTTGCCGAAGAAGCGCTGGCGGAGGCGTGCGCGCGGGCGGTTTCCGCCTGGGCCGACGCCCCGCCGGCCAATCCGGCGGGCTGGCTCTATCGCGTTGCGACCCGCGTCGCGCTCGATAGCTTGCGGCGCAATGCGGTACGCCACGCGACCACCCTGTTCGAGCCGGAACCCGAACCGACCGTGGAGGATTTGATGACCGCCACGCCGTTGATCCCCGACGAACGGTTGCGGCTGATCTTCGTCTGCTGCCACCCGGCTATCCATCCCGACGCGCGGGCGGCGCTCACCCTCAGGCTGGTATGCGGCCTGTCGGCGCAGGAGATCGCGCGTGCCTTCCTCATCGCCGAACCCACGCTGCTCCAGCGGCTGACCCGCGCCAAGCGCAAGATCGCCGATGCCGGCGTGCCGTTCGAGGTACCCGGCCCCGATCATTGGGGCGAGCGGCTCGATGCCGTGCTGTCGACACTGGAAGTCGCTTATGCCCACGCCCATGCCGACGGCGCCGGCACCGGCCGCCATGCCGGTTATGCCGATGAGATGCTAGGCATCACCGCAACGCTCGCGGCGATGCTCCCGACCGAATCCGAGGTCCAGGCACTTGCCGCGACCGTCCGCTTCGCCGAGGCGCGCCGGCCGGCACGGGTCGATGCCGATGGCATGATGGTGCCGCTCGCCGACCAGGATCCGATGTTGTGGGATGCCTCGCTGATCACCGAAGGTCGCCGCTATCTCGCCCGCATCCTGACGCACCCGCTTGCAGTGCGCGGCGTGCAAGCACTGATCCATGCCGAATGGTGCGCGCGGGGGTCGCTCGCCAATCCGGCCCCCTGGCCGGCGATCCTGACTCTCTACGACGCGCTGCTCGCGTGCCGCGACGATCCCGTTACGCGCCTCAACCGGGCGGTGGCATTGGCCGAAGTATGCGGACCGGCGATCGCGTTCGAAGAGGTCGACGCGCTCAGCCATGCCGGCCTGGCTGATTACCTTCCCTATCACGCCGTGCGCGCCGATCTGTTGGCGCGGCTCGGACTGGCCGATGGCGCGCGCCAGGCCTATGACGCTGCCCTCGCCCTCGCACCGGCAGGCGCGGAGCGCCGCTGGCTCGAGCGCGGCCGGTCCAAATGCATGGATTGAAGCGGCTTTCGCGATGAGCGGACCCGGAACCTTTGGCGTGCCGCGCGGTTCAACTTGATTAACGTGTCAGCTGCACGACACGACGAAGGGGACCGGGTGGATCGCGAACTACGTCACGCCGATGCAAAGTCGGAAAACGATCGATACCGCCTGCTGGTCGACGCGATCACCGACTATGCGATCTACATGCTCGATCCCGACGGGATCGTCACCAACTGGAATGCAGGCGCGCAGCGCTTCAAGGGCTACGCCGCCGAAGAGATCATCGGTCAGCATTTCTCGCGCTTCTATTCGCCTGAAGATCGCAGCGACGGGTTGCCGGAGCGCGCGCTGACCATTGCCCGCACCGAAGGCAAGTTCGAACAGGAAGGCTGGCGGATTCGCAAGGATGGCGAGCGGTTCTGGGCGCATGTCGTCATCGACCCGATCTGGGCGAAGGACGGCACACTGATCGGTTTCGCCAAGATCACCCGAGACCTCACCGAACGCCGCGCCGCCGCGGAGTCCTTGCGCCAGAGCGAGGAGCAATTCCGGCTGCTCGTCCAGAGCGTGACCGACTATGCGATCTATCGCCTCGATCCCGAGGGTCATGTCGCGAGCTGGAATTCGGGCGCCGAACGTATCAAGGGCTATACGCCGGCCGACATCATCGGCTCCCATTTCTCGCGCTTCTACACCGAGGAGGACCGCCTGGCCGGCGAGCCCGAACGGGCAATGTCGATCGCGCGCGAGCATGGTCGCTTCGCCGCGGAGGGTTGGCGCGTTCGCAAGGACGGCAGCCGGTTTCGCGCCAGCGTGGTGCTTGATCCCATCCGCGACGACAAGGGCAAGCTTATTGGTTTCGCGAAGGTCACGCGGGACGTAAGCGAACGAGAGGATGCGCAGCGCAAGCTCGACCTCGCGCGGGAGGCATTGTTCCAGTCGCAGAAGATGGAAGCGATCGGTCAATTGACCGGCGGTGTGGCGCATGATTTCAACAATTTGCTGATGGCCATCCTCAGCAGCCTTACGCTCCTCGAACGACGCGTTGCGCGCGACGCGTCCACGCAGAGGCTGATCGACAATGCCCGGCAAGGCGCCGAACGTGGCGCCGCGCTGACGCAGCGGATGCTTGCCTTTGCGCGGCGCCAGGAGCTCAACCCGGAGCCCGTCGATGTGCCGGAACTAGTCCGCGGCATGAACGACCTGCTCCAGCGCACGCTCGGTCCGTCGCACCCGATCGGACTGCAATTCCCGCTATCGCTCCCCTGGGTGCTCGCGGACGCCAACCAGCTCGAAATGGCCTTGCTCAATCTCGCGGTGAATGCTCGCGACGCGATGCCGGACGGCGGGGCCATTTCGATCACCGCCAGCGAGGCGACGGTCGAGGATCGGGCGATCGAGGGGCTCGCCCCAGGCCGGTATGTGAAACTCGCGGTGATCGATACCGGGACCGGCATGGACGCCGCCACGTTGGCGCGCGCGACCGAGCCCTTCTTCACGACCAAGGGTGTCGGCAAGGGAACGGGCCTCGGTCTGTCGATGATCCACGGTCTCGCCGAGCAAATGAAAGGCGAACTCGTCCTGCGTAGCACGGTCGGACATGGCACCACGGCCGAGCTGTGGCTGCCGGTCACCGACATACGCCGAGATGCCGCCATCGCACCGGCCCCCCCGGCCGAGAAGATCGACCAGCCACGCAACCTCCGCGTCCTGGTGGTTGACGATGACAGCCTCGTCCTGATGAACACCGCCGCCTTGCTCGAGGACATGGGATGTGTCGTGACCGAAGCCAGTTCCGGGGCGGAGGCATTGGCCTCGTTCAAAGACGCGTTTGCATTCGACTTGCTGATCACCGACCAAGCCATGCCGGGCATGGTCGGTACGCAATTGATCGAGAAAACGCGCGAGATCGTCCCCGACCTGCCGATCATCCTGGCGTCCGGCTATGGCGAACTTCCCGAGGCCGCGATTCACAACGTCATCAAGCTCGCCAAGCCGTTCGGCCAGGCGCAGCTCGCCGCGGCGATCCGCAAGGTGGAAATGGAGCAACCGGCTTTGACCGACGCCGATCGTGCACCGGCCGCCATCGCCGCGCTATAACAAGGCAAGAACTCTTAATAGAGCCAAATATCTTCAGCATATATCGATAGTTATAAATGCCCAGATTTGGATTTATTCAGTAAACGTTAGCCTGTTATTTTCAGGTACTCGATGTTACGCCAGTCTTCATGGGGCGGACATCGAAACTCTTATGCACTAGCAGCCTGCTATGCATTGCGTTGCCCATATCAGTTGATGCGCAGGCGAGCGATGGACCGCCACCTTTCCTGTTCTCTGCTGGGTCGCCGGCAACGGGAGACAAAACGGATGGTCCACAGGATCAGTCACCGCAAACAGCGGATGACATCATTATTTATGCATCCCGGCTGGGCATATTGCCGGGTATTCCGCCGGAAAACGAACTCAACGAACAGGATATTGCCGCCTACGGCGCCGATACCGTCGGCGATCTGCTCGATCAGGTAGGCGGCGCGGCCGATTCGTCCGGTGAAGGCCCCGTGATCCTCATCAATGGCCGGGAAACCACCGGACTGAACACGGTGAACGACCTTCCGACTGAGGCAATTCGCAAGATCCAGGTATTGCCGCAACGGGTGGCCGGTCGGCTGGGCGAACGCCCAACCCGGCGAGTGATCAATGTGGTGCTCAAGGACAACCACCGGCAGATCACCGGAAATGCCGAAGGGACTTTCGCAACCGCGGGCGCCGGGCGAAGCTACAAAGCCGAAATCAACTTATTGCGACTGAAGGACGGCAACCGCGACAGCCTGGTTTTCCGCAGCGAACGCGTCGATCCGCTGTTTGAAAGCGACCGCAACATTGTCAGCGACCCGTTGACGGCGCCCTATGATATTCGCGGCAATATTTTCGCGTCCACGATCCTGGGAGCGGAGATCGATCCGGCGTTGAGTGCGCTGGCGGGACAAATGGTCGCTGTCGCACCGGTCCCGGCCGGCAATGCGACGCCGACGCTGGGTGCGTTGGCAGCCAATGGCAACCGGCCCAATTTTACCGATGTTCGTGATTTTCGCACGCTTACTGCAGGCAAGCGCACCTTCTCGGTGAACGGCAACATGGCGCGACAATGGGGAAAGACCGCGCTCTCGCTCAACGCGCGCGCGGAATGGGTGAGTTCGGACTCGCAATCGGGTCTTGCCGGCGTGTCGTTATTGCTGCCGGCCGGCACGCCATTTTCGCCATTCACACGCGATGTCAGGATTGCTCGCTACGTTGGCGATGCGCTGCGCCAGCAGGGGCACAACGCCAATCTCGAACTTGGGGGCGATTTCACGACGCCGGTCGGCGGCTGGAATTTGCGCGTTGCTGGAAACTGGCAACACCTTGCCGCCAGGACCGATGGCCAGGCGGCTTTCGATCCGACGCTGCTCCAGGCCGCGATCAACGCCGGCACGGTCAATCCGTTCGAGGCGTTGCCCACCGACCTGACGGCGCCCCGGAACAATTTCTCGCGCTCGCACAGCGATACTGCGTCGTTGCGGGCGACGCTTTCGGGACGGGTGATGAAACTGCCGGCAGGCGCGATGCGCGCCGCGGTGACGGCGATGGTACGGACCGACCGACTCAATGGGAGGTGGGAATTCCTGTCGGTCCCGAACGTGACGAGGTTTACACAAAACGAAGCGGCCCTCTCCGGCAATCTTCAGGTTCCTCTCCTCGGCGACAAGTCGCCGATCGGCAGTTTGGAACTCGACCTCAATGGCGCGATCCGCAGGCTCAACCGGATCGGGACCGTTGAGGATTTCGGCGCCGGCCTGGCGTGGCAACCGGTCAGGTCGCTGAATTTGCGCGGCTCATTCGACATGCAACGGCAAGCGCCATCGGCGCAGACACTCAGCGACCCGCAAATCGTCTACGAAAATTATCGGATTTTCGACTTTGTCACCGGGCAGACGGTCCAGGTCCGCTACATTACCGGCGGCAACCCCAATTTGCCCGTTGCCAGGCGGAGGATTTGGTCAATCGGCGCCACCTATCTGCCCTTCAGCGACGCGAACCTCATCCTGTCCACCGAATATTCCAGCCGGCGAACCACAAATCTTCAGTCGACACTCCCCCCCGTCAACGCGCAGGTCCAGGCGGCATTTCCCGATCGCTTCGTGCGCGACGCCAACGGCGTCCTGACGCTCGTCGACAGCCGACCGGTCGCCTTTGCCTACGACAATAGCGACCAATTGCACTCGCGGATCGACTTTCATGGGTCGCTCGGAAAGCCCAGCCAGAAACGCGCGGCCGGCTCGGGAAGCGATTCCGACGGAGCTTTTTCGTTCGACGGTCGGGCGCGCTTCAATTTGAGTATCGAGCACAATTGGATCATCAGCAGCGTGCGTCGGGCCCAGCTTGGCCTGCCCGAGGTCGATTTGCTGGCCGGGGGCGCGACTGGATATGGCGGAGGCCTGGCTCGACACACCGTCCGAGTTTCGGCCAATCTCGCCGGTCGGGGCGTGGGAATGCAGCTTTACGGTACCTGGCGCAGCGCAACGCTGATCAAGGCTGCCGACACGCCATCGCCAAGCGACATTTATTTTTCAGCGCAGACGAATGTCGATATGCGGCTTTTCGCAGATCTCGGCACATTGGTACCGGGTAGCGGTGTTCTAAAAGGGGCGCGTTTGTCGTTGTCGGTGACCAATCTGCTCGATTCGAAGCAGCGGGTTCGCAATGGCAGCGGGCTGACACCGATCCGGTATCAGCCCTATCTCCTGAATCCGCTCGGGCGCGCAATCACGATCGGACTTCGCAAGGTATTTTGAGCCGAGGTGTAGCGGGAGCGACACGCGCGATAACTGAATCGCATATGCCGCTCTATCAATCGTTCTTGCGAAAAGAAGGCGCTCACTTTCCACACGATGTTCTACCCACCGCTGGAATCAAAAAAGCCTCGCCAGTGTCAGCTGGCGAGGCTTTTTGAGTCAGTAAGCTGGCAAATCAGATCACCGGAACCGTGACCCAATTGTGGCTGCCGTCATTGAGGTTCGGAACCCCGACAGTCGCGCCACCATTGTACCAGACGGTGGTGCATTTATCGCCGGTATAGCCGTTCTGCTTGGTCCAGGCGCCCGGCAGCTTCGTCCCGGTCTTGCTGGGCGAGATGCAGACCACGACCTGGCCGATGATCAGCGTGGCGCTGGTGTCGAAGCCTTCGCCGGCGTTCTCATGCGCGCGCAACGTATTGGTCTGGTCGACGTTGATCGCCGTTTGCGCCTCGTTGCCCTGGAGCTCGGGAGAATCGTAATAGGCATCATGGTGTTCGGTGTACGCCGCGGTGCCTTGGAACTTGCAGTGCGGATTGCCCTCAGCGCCGCCATGAAAGGGGGAACCCCACCAGGTCGGGAGATTCTGCGGATCCTCGCCTTGTTTGGTGAAAGCAGCGCATTCACTCCTGACCGCATCCTCGGATTCGCCAAAGTCGCCGGTTATCACGTAAATGCCGACCGCCGGATGGAAGATGTTCACGGCGGGATGATAGAGCGCCTTGAAGATGTCGCAGCTGAAAGCATGGGCATAGGTCGTCTTGAACGTTCCCATGAAATCATAGGCGCTGGCGCTGTAATGGCCGCCAACCGACTGCTTGATCCCGAACATATTGACGCTACCGCCGTTGCGATAAGGATCGCCGAGAATTTCGACATGCGCGGGCGTAAAGGTGCCAGCGCCGACCAGGGTGCCTGGAATTGCACCGGCAATCGAATGGGTGCCGGTTTCGACGGGTCCGGCGACCAGCGTCACCGGGCCGAGTACCACTTGGCCAGACCAGATGTTTCCGCCTTCAGCGCTACCATGGGCTGATGCCGCCGCGTTACACGTCGCCTGCATTCCGGGAAGAACAACCTGCCCGGGATCGGCCGCTGGCGTCGGATCGATAAGAGTGACCGCGGCGAATGCCGGAATCGGGGCGATGGAGACTGCGAGCGCGACAATCGCTGTCGCAGAAGCTCGAAAGGTCGAAATCATGGCACACTCCTGAATTACAAGTTTGGAGCCTCACACCTTTATGACGACTCAGCATAGCAACCCTGCATCGAACCACGGAACTTGCTCCGGAATGAACCGTCGGTAAATATTACCCCTGCTAAAATTCTGGAAATTATGCGCTGTGATGCAACTATTCTTGGGATGTCCAGTTGATCTCGCCGGAGTATGCATATCACCTACCCCGAATAATCTATATCTTCAGATATATTTTTTATATAAGTATTGTAGTTTTACTAATATCGCTCAATAGAAACGCTGCAAACTAAAGATATATAGCGTCGCACGTCTCGAGCTCGGTTGCAGCGCGACCGCGGCACCGGAGTAGTTTCTCGGGCCGCCGGGCGGCTCGATCATTATAGCGCGCGGGATGTGCCGAAGCTCGGAATGGGTATGCAAATACGCACAGCCCATTGCGAATCGCCGGGTTTCCGGCCATGTCGGACCTACTGCTTTGGCAAACAGCAGCATCACTTGGGGCCGCCTTCGGGCGGCCTCTATTTTTTTGCCTATTTCATCTGCCGCTTGGCCGAGGCCATCGTCGCCTTGCCATATGGCGGCTTGAGGCCAGCGAGCCTGGCGATGTCGAAGCGCGACTGCCGGTAAACCGTCTTGGCGTGACTAAACGTCCGGAACCCGTCTTGGCCATGATAAGCGCCCATCCCTGACGGGCCAACGCCGCCGAACGGCAATTCCTCGTTCGAGATGTGGAAGATCACGTCGTCCAGGGTCACGCCGCCCGAGATCGTGCGGTCGAGCACGCGGCGACGTTCCTTGTCGTCGCTGCCGAAATAATAGAGGCCAAGCGGACGGTCGCGGCGGTTCACCTCGGCAATCGCGCCGTCGATATCGTCATATCGGCGGACCGGTAGGATCGGTCCGAAAATCTCCTCCTGCATCACCGTCATGTCGTCAGTGGCATCGCGGATGATGTGGAGCGGCATCTTGCGGCTGTTCGACGCGGCGAAATCCTCGTTCGCCGGATTGACCGTCTCGATCGCCGCGCCCTTGGCGCGGGCATCCTCCAGCCAGTCCTGCAGCCGCTGGTGATGGCGATCGTTGATGATCGAGGTGTAGTCGGGATTGGCTAGCAGGGTCGGATACATCGCCGACACCGACTGCTTGAGCCCGTCGACCACCGCTTGCTCCTGGTCCGCCGGCACCAGCATGTAATCGGGCGCCAGGCAGATCTGGCCGGCATTGAGCATCTTGCCGATCGCGACACGTTCGGTGCCGCGCTTCACGTCGGCCGACCGCCCGAAGATGACCGGCGACTTGCCGCCAAGCTCGAGCGTCACCGGCGTCAGATTGTCCGCCGCGGCGTGCAAGATGTGCCGGCCGATCCCGGTCGCGCCCGTGAAGATCAGGTGATCGAACGCGAGACCCGAAAACTCCTTGCCGACCTCGGGCCCGCCCGACACGAAAGCGAGTTCCTCCGCAGCGAAATAATTAGGGCAGATTTCCTCGAACAAGGCGGCGACGCGCGGCGTGAACTCGCTGGTCTTGACCATCGCGCGGTTGCCCGCCGCGAATACGCCTGCGAGCGGCGCCATGATCAGGTTCACCGGAAAATTCCACGGCGAGATCACGCCGACCACGCCCTTGGGCTGGAATTCGATCCATCCCTTGGCGCCGAGCAGGCCGAGCGGCGCGGTGACCGGCCGGCGTTCGGGGCGCGACCAGCGGTCGACATGCTTCAACGCATGTTTGAGCGGCGCGACCGAAGCAGCGATATCGGTCAGCATCGATTGCTCGCGGCTGCGATGCCCGAAATCCTCGCTCAATGCGTCGCAGAAGCGATCGGCATGGTCGGCGATCATCGCGGCGGCGCGTCTCAGCCGGTCCTTGCGCACGTCTAGGCTCACCGGCAGCTCGGCCATGAACGCCGCGCGTTGCGCCGCCAGTATGTCGTGCATCGTCATCGCGTCTGTCCTCCCCGATTGTTCACGCGCAGCCGATCGCCCCGGCGACCGGTATGATGACGCTGGCTTGGCCGGTGCGGTCGATCCGCAAGGTCGCGTCGGCAATCGATCCGCTTTTCGGTGCGCTGGCGTCGGTCTTCACCGTGGCCTGCAGGGTCGCTGTCGCGCCGCTGCCTTTATATTCGGTAATCTGCGAGTAGCCGAGACCACCGATCCCGTTCTGCGCGCTGATCGGAAGGTCCACCGCCTTGCCGTCGATCGTCAGCCGCAGCGACGCGGGGTCGGTGGTCGCCATCGCGACCAGCGCCATGCTTGGCGTCCGCGTCCATAGGAATGCCGCGCAGCCTTTGGCGGGCAATCGCTGGGGCGGCAGCGCGCTGATCGCCAGGCCGTCGACCGAGGAAACGAGCGGGTCGATAATCTGCGGCGCGGGCGGTGGTGCCGGGAGCCCCGTCGACGGCGCGTCCTGCCCTGCCGCGGGCGCGGCAATCAGCAACAGAGCGAGCGGTACTATCCTCATCGCCGTGCTTGCTATCATGCGTTGACGTTAAGGGTAAGCGGGATCAGCCGGGCGCTTTCTTGCGGATCAGATAGCGATACACGCCGAACGCATTGATCCCGAGCAGCACGCCGTTCTGCGTGCCCAGCGCAGCATCGCGCGCCAACACCGCACCGGCGATCCAGCAGATCGCCGATCCGACGAAGATCACGAATCCCCAGCCGGTCACACGGCGACCTAAATCGAGCGACACCATCAAAGCCGCTATGATCCCGCTGCCGGAAGCGGTCCATTTGAGCACGGTGGTCAGTGTTTCCATCATCATCGATTAGCGAACGAACGGCATCGCCGAATTGCCGCAAAGCAAGCCGCGCAATTTGAATTCGCCGCCCCGCGCGCCTAGATCGCCGCCAACATCTTTGCCCGGAGTTTTTTCCATGACCGCCGACCCGATCGTCATCTTGTCCTATGCCCGCACCCCGATGGGCAGCTTTCAGGGCACGCTCACCGGCGCCAGCGCGACGCAATTGGGCGCCACTGCGGTCAAGGGCGCGGTCGAGCGCGCCGGGGTCGATCCCAAGCAGATCGAGCGCATCTACATGGGCTGCGTGCTCCCGGCCGGACTTGGCCAGGCACCAGCGCGCCAGGCGGCGATCAACGCGGGTCTCGGCGATCATGTCGAGGCGACGACAGTCAACAAGATGTGCGGATCGGGCATGCAGGCGACGATCATGGGCAGCGAGGCGCTCGCCGCGGGCTCGGTCGACCTCATCGTCGTCGGCGGGATGGAGAGCATGACCAATGCGCCATACCTGTCGATGCGCCACCGCGGCGGCGCGCGGATCGGGCACGACGTGCTCAAGGACCATATGTATCTCGACGGCCTTGAGGATGCCTATGAGCCCGGCAAGCTGATGGGTGCCTTCGCCGAGGAAACAGCGCAGGAATATCAGTTCACCCGCGCCGCGCAGGACGATTACGCGATCGCCAGCCTGGAGCGCGCCCAGGCCGCCCAGAAATCCGGCGCGTTCGAGCGCGAGATCGTCGCGGTCGACGTGGTCGGCCGCAAGGGCACCGATACGGTCACGCTCGACGAGCAGCCGGCCAAGGGCGACGCGTCGAAAATCCCGACGCTCAAGCCCGCTTTCGCCAAAGACGGCACGATCACCGCGGCCAATGCCTCGTCGATCTCCGACGGCGCCGCCGCGCTCGTCCTCACCCGCGCCTCGATTGCCGACAAGCTTGGCAAGAAGCCGGTCGCGCGGATCGTCGCGCAAGCCGCACATGCGCACGCCCCCGCCAAATTCACCACCGCCCCCGTCGCGGCGATGCAGAAGGCGCTCGACAAGGCTGGCTGGACCGTCGCCGATGTCGACCTGTTCGAAGTCAACGAAGCGTTCGCCATCGTCGCGATGATCGCGATGCACGACCTCGGCATCCCGCACGACAAGGTCAACGTCAATGGCGGCGCCTGCGCGCTCGGCCACCCGATCGGCGCCAGCGGCGCGCGCATCCTGACCACGTTGGTGTCGGCGCTTCAGACGCGTGGGCTCAAGCGCGGCATGGCGTCGCTCTGCATCGGCGGCGGCGAAGCTACGGCAGTGGCGGTCGAGCTGATCGATTGATCGGCCACGCGGCGGTCGTGGGGCCGCCGCGCATCACCGCGTCAGGCCTTGCCCATATCCGACGGCAGCGGCAGCGGCGGCAATTGCGCCACCGCCTGAGCGATCGCGGCGCGCACCGCTTCGACATGACGCCGATTGTCGGCCTCGCTCATCGTCTCGATCATCGGATTGTAATCGGCCGGGCGGATCCCCTGTCCATCCATCACCGCGAACCAGCTGGCGTCGCGAAACAGCTCGTCGGTCGACAGGACGAGCCGGCCCGACGCCCGGAACTGGTCGATGCGGTAAGCGAGCGTGTCGGGGATCGGCATGTCGCGGCAATAGCGCCATAGCGGCTCGTCGCGCCCGGCGGTCATCTTGTAGTGCAGCACCAGGAAGTCGCGGACGTCGAGCATTTCCCGCCCGAACACGCGGTCGAATTGTTCGGCGACCAGCGGATCGTCGCCATGGCGCGGAAACAGCGCCAACAGCTTGGCGATGCCGCTCTGGATCAGGTGGATGCTGGTCGATTCCAAGGGTTCGAGGAACCCGCTCGACAATCCGATCGCGACCACGTTCTTGACCCAGCAGCGTTTGCGCTTGCCGGGTAGGAAACGGATCAGGCGCGGTTCGGCTATCGGCTCTTCGCCCAGCGCATCGAGCAGCGATTGGCGCGCCTCATCGTCGTCCTGAAACCGGCTCGAATAGACATAGCCGTTGCCGGTCCGATGCTGGAGCGGGATGCGCCAGCGCCAGCCCGCCTCCGCCGCGGTTGCGCGCGTATAGGGGATCACCCGGGTCTCGGCCGGGCTTGGTGCTGCCCAGGCGCGATCGCAAGGCAGCCACTCGGTCCAATCCTCGAACCCCGCGCCCAGAGTCTGTTCGATCAGCAGCCCGCGCAGGCCCGAACAATCGATGAAAAGCTCGCCTGCCACCTCGTCGCCACGCTCGGTGACGAGCCGCGTGAGGCAACCGCTGTCGGGATCCTGGTCGACCCGCGCGACCTTGCCTTCGATCCGATTGACGCCGAACGCCTCCGCGTGGCGGCGAAGATAGCGAGCATAGAGCCCGGCATCGAAATGATAGGCATAGCCTAACGTCGATCGCAGCGAGCGCGGATCGCCAACCGGCTTGGCGAACCGCCCGGCACGCGCGGCCTGCGCGGTCAGCGAGAAATCCTCGGTCGCCGCCGCCATCCCGCCGAGCCGGGCACGGATCAGGCGGTGGAGGAACATGACGCCGTCGCCAGGCGGGCCGAAGGTGCCGAACGGATGGAGATAGCGGCTGCCGTCGCCGTTCCAGCCGGCGAACTCGATGCCGAGCTTGTAGGTCGCCTTGGTCTCGCGGATGAACTCTGCCTCGTCCAGTCCGACGATCTGGTTGAACCAGTGGATCGTCGGGATCGTCGCTTCGCCCACGCCGATCGTCCCGATCTCGTCGGATTCGATCAGGGTGATGGTGCGGCCCGATCCCTGCAACGCGCGGCTCAGTGCCGCCGCGGTCATCCAGCCGGCAGTGCCGCCGCCAAGGATGACGATGTCGCGAATACCGGTCTCTGCCATGTCGCTACCCTAGCCCGGCATCAATTGGCTGGACAGGCGACACGGCCGTCCGGCGCGGGGCGTTTGAGCGCGAGATAGACCGTGCTCCACAATTGCGCCGCGTTGGATTCGTCGACATCGCTTCCGCTCGCGCCGAACGCGGCGACCTCGTAGCGGCCGCCGGCGTAACGCCACGACCAGAGCTCGGAACTCTGGACCTGGCGGGTCGCGGCGATCGCGCGCCACAGGCATTGCTGCGTCGCTCTGAGCTTCGCGCGGACCGCCGGCGACACGTCGCTTCGCGCCAGTTGTCGCTCGAGCCCGGCCGCCGCGAGCGCCTGGTGCCACGACCAGATCACCGTGCCGTGATAGGCATTGGGCCCGAATTTGGCGGCGAGCGACTCTGGGGCAAAAGCGGGATTGGCGACCAGCATACCGGCCCCGGTCATCAGCCCCGCGGGAAACGGCTTGCCGATCACCTCCGCGGCGGTCGCCAGCGCCGCATCGTCGGGACGACCGAACAGTAAGGCGAAACCCTCGTCCGAATTCTCGATCGGTACAGGAGCACCCTCAGCATCGAGCGCGATCGCATTGAAGCGCAAACCGGCCTGTCCAATCGCCTGCAGCGCCGCCGTGGCGGGCACGCCAGCCTGCGCGGCATAAGCCGCAATCGCGTCGCGGGCACGGGCGGCGGGAATGGTCATCGCGAACAGTCCAGGCGCGCGCGCTCGCCAGACTGCCTCGATATCCGGCAGCCTGGCAAACGCCTCGCGATCGCCGGGCGTCATATAGGGTGCGAGCAGGCCGGCGTGGCTCATCGCCGCCGCCGCGTCGAGCGCCGCCGGGACGAAGATCGCGTTGACGTCATAGGGGAACCGGCCGCCCCCCAACCCATCATTGCTGTCGCGCCACTCGCCGGCGTCCATGCCCGGATTGAGCGATATCAGATTGGTCGGCGTCGGATCGTCCGCGAACGGTCGCGCGCGACGCAGGACGTGGCGCAGATTGCGCATCAGCGCGTCGCCGGCGCGCTCCTTACCATGCCGCTGCGCCAGAAAGGCCGCGGCCCGGGCGCGCCCGCGCGGATCGTCGACCAGCCAGGCGCGCGCAACCGGCGCGAGCATGAAATCGCCGTCGATCATGTTGTAATTATAGGTCGGCGCGTCGGACCTGGTGCCGTCCACCTTCAAATGATCGAGGATCGCGAACTCGCCGATATCCTCCTCATGCGCGACTTGCCCCTTGTCGGACAGGCGTTCGAGCACCGAACTCAACCCCGTCTCGACCGCGGCGGGCTGCAACACCGGCATCAGCAGCCGCACCGACATCAAGGTGTCGCGTCCGAAATAGGTGTTGAAGCGCCACGAACCGGCGAGGAACTTCTCCCGATAGCTCAAGAATTCGAGCGCCCGTCGCGCCCCGGCATCGGCATTGGCCTGCGGGGTCAGCAGACCGGAAATCGACACAGGAGTCAGCGGCGCCTCCCCCGATACGGCGGTGATCGCGAGCGTGATGCGCCCGTCGGCCGCGGCGACAATGCTCCGCCCGTCCCATCGGCCATCGACGATCCGGACGCTCAAGCGATAGCCAGCCGCGCCGTCGAGACGATCGCGCGCCCAGATCAGGGCATCGCCGCGCACCGCAACCGAGGTGAGCAGTTCGGCGGGCGCGGTGCCGAGCGCCTGATAATCGCGCAACACGCGTACGCTCGACAGCACCGCCTGCTTCGGGGTCAGGCGCGGCGTTCCGATTGCGGCAATGAAGGACACACCGTGGAGCGGGCGCCCCTTGGCGTCCATGACGGTCACCGGCGCGGCCGGCGCCGTCATCGTCCATTGCGGCGCGCCCTGGACATGGTCGAACCACAGGCCGACGCCGCTATTCCCGGCGGGAAAGGCGACGATCAGCCGGGGATCGCTTCCCGACCGCAGCACGATATGGGCGGCGACCGGTCCTTTGCGCACGAAGCTGTTGAGATTCAGCCCTTCCTTCTGGACGAAAGCCGGGTCGACGCGGGGCGTCGTACGGGCGCCGAGCGCGGTGCCACAGGCCAGCGCCAGGAGCAGTATCGATCGAAGCCGCATCACCTGTCCCTCGTGCAAGATCGCGCCAGCCCGGGAACTCCGGACCGGCGCGCTCCTTTTTCCTATCAGAACTTCGCGGTGATGCTGGCGAGAACGTTACGACCGACGATGCCGCGGCCATAGAAATAGCCGTTGACGATCGACTGCGTCTGGCCCTGGCGCGGATTGCCTTCGGTATAGCCGCGCACGTTGGTCAAATTGTCGACGCTGACATTGAGGTTGATCTTGGACGACAGATTGATCGAGCCGCCGACGCTGAACACGCCGTAAGCGGGCAGCGCGACGCCGTTGCCGGCATCGGCGAAGATCTTGCCGATATATTTGTACCGGCCGTAAATCTCGCCCAGCCCGCCCGGCAGGATGAATTGCGGCGTGACCGTCAGCAATTCCTTGGGCGTGCGCTCAGGCGTGTTGCCCTCATATTGCGGCTGCGCAGTACCATTGAAGCGCAGGTTCTGCAGCTTCGGGTCCTGGTACACCCCTGATACCGACAGCTTGAAGAAGTCGACCGGCTTCAGGTCGAAATCGAGCTGGATGCCCTTGATATTGTCATCCGCGGTCGCGTTGGTGACCTGGGTCGGATCGCTGGGATCGAGGAACGTATAGCCCTGATTGCGGAACTCGGTCTTGAACGCGACCAACGACCCGACCAGCATCCGCGACTGGAAGCGCACGCCCGCCTCGTACAGCGTCAAATTCGCCGGCAAGTGGATGCCGCCATTGTCGCCCGCGCTGGTCTGGAACCCTCGCGCATAACGGGCATAGACCGAGAAATTGCGGGTCAGCGTATAGTTGATGCCGGCTGTCGCCGCGACATGGTCATAGCTGCCCGACACGCGCGTATAGGTGCCGTTGAACGACTGACCGAGCGTCGGGATGATGCCCGGCGTGCCGGCCGGCACCGGCGGATTGACCGCATAGAAGTTACCCATGTCGACGCGGTCGTTGACGTGCTCGTAGCGCGCGCCAAAGTCGATATGGAGGTTGTCGCCGATCTTCAACTCGTCGTTGAAATAGCCCGAGATCGACTCGAGCTTGTCTTTATAGATCCCCTGCCCCCAGTCGCCATAGCTCACCATGCCGTTGTTGGTCAGCTGGCCGATGACATTGTTCTGGGCGTTGAGCGCGACGACATCGTAGATGTTCGACCCGTTGGTCACGTCGTTGATCAGCGACGCGGTCGCGGACTGATCGTTATACTTGGTGACGTTGTAATACATGCCGCCGATCGTCAGCGAATTGTCGATCGCGCCGCCGCCGAAGTCGAACTTCACGCCGAAATCGCTGCCGAAATCCTTCGTGTCGGCCAATTGGTGGTTGAGCACCGTCTGCTGCAGCAGACCATTGCCATTCAGCGAATTCAACGTCGCGGTGTCGGAGACCGGAATGACCTGGCCCGTCAGCACGTTCCGGATGCCGAAATTGGTCGTGCCGAACGCCGCCGTTCCCTGGGCGAGGAGCGCCGAGATCGGCGACGCACCAGGGGTCAGATAAGTCACCGCCGACGCCGGCGGCTGGCCGTTCGATCCGGGGAAAATGCCGTTGAAATCGAACGACGCCTTCAGATAGCGCGCGCGGGCGAAGATGCTGATCTTGTCGGTCAGCGGCTTTTCCAGGTCGATGCGATATTGGGTCGTCTGGGTGTGGATGCCGTCGGCCAGGCTGAACGGCCGGAGGCAGGTGCCGGTCGCGCATGAATCGGGCACGAGAATCTGGCCGAAAGCGCGACCCGCGATATTGTCGCGCAGTCCGTTCAATCCGGGAACGTCGCCGATCTTGCCGTTGCCGTTCGAGGCGAACGGCATGTCGGCATAATAAGCGTCGTGCTGATCGCCCTTCTTGAAGGTGAAGCGCAGGAAGCCGCCGCCGGCGAACTTGGTCTCCAGCATCGCCTTGAAATGGTAGGTCGTATAATCGAAGTCGGAGCGGCGGAAGCCGGGGTTCGACGTGACATAGCCACCGACCGAGAAAGCGACATTGTCGGCGAGCGGTGCCGAGAAATACGCGTCGGCGCGCAACTCGCCATAGCTGGTGCCGGTGAACCGCGCCATCGCGGTGGCGCGGTCGTAGCTCGGCTTGAGCGAGATGAAATTGATCGTCGCTGCGGCACCATTGACCGCCAGCACGCCCGACGTGCCGCCTTCGACCGCTTCGAGCCGATCGATCGTGATGTCGTTCTGGAAATATTCGTCGGCACCGCCCCCGCCGTAGATGATCGGCATGCCGTCTTCTTCGAGCTGGATGAAAGTCTGGGCGCCGCCACGCAGGCCGCGCACCGAATAATTGTTGGAGACCGCGCCGGCTGTCCCCTCGACGAAGATGCCGGGCACGAGTTCAAGCGCTTCGGCGGTCGACCGCGGCGCCTTGCGCTGGATGTCAGCGGCATTGGCCAGCGTCACGTCCGAAGACGAGTTGAACAAGGTTCGCTTGCCCGACGTGTTACCGACGACGACGATGTCGTTGAGCGTCTGATCTCCAGACTGCGCGTCGGTGTTAGGGGGCGTGGTCGGCTCGGCGGATTGCGCGGCCGGCTGGGTAGCGTCCGGCGCTTGCTGTGCCAACGCGCCGGTCGCGGGGAGGACGGCCGAACCGACCAGCAACGCGGCCTTGAGTCCGAGTCGGAGGCGGCCGCTGTCCATCGTTTCGCGCTGCTCAGCCCTTACGGACGCGGGCACAAGGCGATTGAAAACTCCAGACATGACATCCTCCCTTACGCGTTTACGCTGTTGAGGCGGCGGCGCTATCCGTTTCTGAAATTCATTTCAATAGCAGATGCAATTCTCGTTCGACGCTACGGAATCCTGGGATCGCAGCATTGGGCATGCCGCGGCGATAGCGCGCGAGAGCGGACCGCCAGACCGGTCAGGGTTGGCGTCGGGCGGGTCGCCGGCCGCGCTGCCAAATTCCCGAAGTAAAACCTGACTTTTGGAAAAAGTTCCGTGATTTGAGACGAATGGAAACGGGGCGCGATGAATGTGGTCTCGCCCGCGCCGCCCGGTGACCGCCCAAATGCTTGTCGGCAACGCAGTCGCCGATCGTCGCCGGCTAAAGCTCGATAGTGAAATACCGGCTGAAATTGATATCGCTATAGCTTCCGAACGGCGAGCAAGGCACGAACCCTGCGCGTTCATACAAGGCCCAGGCCGGCGCGAACGGCGCATTGCTGCCCGTTTCCAGGCTGACACGACGATACCCCCTCGCCCGCGCTTCGCTCAGGATATGGTCGAGCGTCGCGCGCGCGACGCCGCGTCGCAACGCCGTCGGCGCCGTGCGCATCGATTTGATCTCGCCATGCTCGGCGTCGAGTTGTTTCAACCCACCCATGCCGAGCAGCTTGTCGTCGTCCCAGACCGTCCAGAAGGTCACGCTCGGATGCTTCAGCCCAGACAAATCGAGCGCGAACACGCTGTCGGGCGGCGAAATCTCGTGCATCGAGCGGAGATGATATTCGACCAGCGCGATCACCGCCGGCCGCGAGACATCGTCCAGTTCGATCCGCATCACTCGATCGTTTCGGTCGGATCGACCCCCCATAAATGGCTGACCTCGACGAAACCGCCGCGTCCGGTGACGTCGAAATAACACCAGCCGTCGCCGCATTTGCTGACGCGGCCGATCACGCCGGGCTCTGCCCGCCAATTGACCTTGCCCGCGAAACGCGGCGAATCGCGCAATTCGGCGATATCGCCCATCACCATCGCGGTGCGCTGGTCGCTGAGCAGGTTCGCCTGCATCCAGCCCTGCGTGCCGCCTGGATCCTCGATCTTGCGCCAATAGGCGCCGCCGCCCTTTTCCTTGTAATTCTCGATCACCTTCACCGGCAAACCCTGACGCTGGTATTTCCAGCTGACCGGATAGATCCGGCTCGGCCCCGTTCGCATGAACGCCGACTTGGCGTTGATCGACGCGAAATAAGGCGGTTTCTTTTCCACCAGCGCGGCAATCGCCGGCACCGCAATCGCAGCCGCCGCGATCCCCGACAACGCCCAGCCAATACGCATGGCCATCCCCCTTTTACGCTACAACCGATTCATACCTATTGCGCAGGCGCCGCGGTGCATCAACCGGATTGACCAAAACCCGTGAAGCCGCCAAGCCGAGTGCATGGCCGGGTCAAAGCGCAAACCTCGGGTGATCGTGACGCGCGAACTGAGCGATGCGGTGATGGACCGCATGGCGCAATTGTTCGACACGCGCCTCAATCGCCTGGATATCGCGATGACCCGCGACGAACTCATCGCCGCGGTCCAGGATGCAGATGTCCTGGTCCCGACCGTCACCGACACGATCGACGCCGACCTGATCGAAGCCGCCGGCGAGCGGCTCAAGCTGATCGCCAATTTCGGCAACGGCGTCGATCATATCGATCTGAAGGCGGCGCGTGCGCGCGGCATCCTCGTCACCAACACGCCAGGGGTGCTGACCGACGACACCGCCGACATGACGATGGCGCTGATCCTATCGGTGCCGCGCCGCCTGGCCGAAGGCGAGAAGCTCGCGCGGTCGGGCCAGTGGAGCGGGTGGAGCCCCGGCGCGATGCTTGGCCACCGTATCGGCGGCAAGACCTTGGGCATCGTCGGCATGGGGCGGATCGGCCAGGCGGTCGCGGTGCGCGCGCGCGGCTTTGGCCTCACCGTCCATTACCATAATCGCCACCGCCTGCCCGAAAGCGTCGAACAGGAACTCGCGGCGACCTGGCACGCCAATCTTGACGAGATGCTGGCCGGGTCCGATTTCATCTCGATCCACACGCCGCATACCGACCAGACCGAGCAGTTGATCGACGCGCGCCGCCTGTCGCTGCTCAAGCCCGAGGCCTATATCGTCAACACGTCGCGCGGCTCGGCGATCGACGAAGCCGCGCTGATCGACGCACTCGAACGCGGCAAGATCGCCGGTGCCGGACTCGATGTCTTCGCGCACGAGCCCAAGATCGATCCGCGCCTGCTCGCGCTGCGCAACGTCGTGCTGTTGCCTCACATGGGGTCGGCAACCTTCGAAGCTCGCGCCGCCACCGGCGAGCGCGTCATCCGCAACATCCAGCATTGGGCAGACGGCCACCGCCCGCCCGATCAAGTCCTGGAGGGGTGGATCTGATCTTCACGTTCGGCGGCCCGGCTGCCGAACCCGATCAGCTGACCAGCCCGGCCAGCCATTCGGCAATCATCGCCCGCCCCGCCGCGACCGCAGGCGGCCCCAGTCGGTCGTGTGCCGCGCGCAGAGCTTCCGGCGTCGAACCGACTTCGGCGATATCGGCGCCGTCATTGGCGAGCCAATGCTCGAACCGCTCATCCTCGCCCATCTCTGCATGGAATTGCAACGCCAGCAGATTGCGGCCGCGTGCGAAGGCTTGCGCGTAAGGCACGGTTGTCGCGAGCAATTCCGTCGCCCCAGGCACGTCGAATGTATCGCCATGCCAGTGCAGCAGATCGACACCGTCGAGATGCCTCAGCGGCCCTGCTTTCCCCGCCTCGGTCAAAGTCACGGGGGCAAACCCGATCTCGCGCACCGGCCCTTTGCGCACCTCCGCGCCCAGCGCCGCGGCAATCAGCTGGCTGCCAAGGCATACGCCCAGCGTGGGACGGTCGGCCGCCAGTCGACGGCGCAGCACCGCGATTTCGTCGCTCAACCAGGGGAATCGATCGGTATCATAGACGCCCATCGGTCCGCCCATGACCACCAGCAGATCGGGCGACAGCGTATCGAGCGCCGCACATCCTGAATGGTGTGCGGCGACGCGCTCGATCGCATAGCCCGCAGCCTCTAGGGGCTCGCGATAGCCGGCAATGCCTTCGTGGTCGACGTGACGGAGGACGAGCGCGCGCTTCATCCCGTCAAGCTAACGCGTTCGTGCTGCAGTGCAACCAAGCTCCGCTTGGCCTGCCCGCCAATCCGTCTTTGCAATCAATCGCCGGTCAGGATGCGATCGACCAATTGCTTAACCGTGGGCACGAAGCCGTTCGAGTAGAACGGATCCTTCTTGAAATTATACGCGCCATGCCCGGCGAACATCAGGTTCTGATCGACATCGCCGCCATGCGCGATGTCCTGTAGGGTCTTCTGGATGCAGAAGCTGCGCGGGTCGGCCAGCCGTCCGGTCGAGTTGGTTTCGCTGTCGGCCCAGCTCGAGAACAGGCATTGCGACAGGCAGCCCATGCAGTCCGCCTGATCCTTGCGGATCTCCGCTTTTTCGGTCGGCGACACGAACACCAACGTGTTGTCGGGGGTCTTGAGGGCTTCGGTGAAGCCATGCCCAAACCATTCGCGCGCGCGGAGCAGGTCGTTCCTGGTCACCCAGAAATTCTTGCCTTTCACCCCGACATCGAGCTGGAAGGTGTGATCGCCGGCTTCTTGCGTGGAGAAGGCGATCTGGCGCTCCGACCGCGCTTCGAGCGAGCGCAGGAACGGATTGCGGACGGCGGACGAATAAAAGCCGGTCGGCGAGAAGCGGTGCAGCAATACGGCACCTTCCTCGATCTGCGTCAGCCTGGCCTTCCAGGCTTCGGGGATCGGGCTTTCCTGGGTCAGCAGGGGCCGCGTCCCGAACTGGAACGCGATCTTCCCGAGTTCGGGATTGTCGATCCAGTCGTTCCAGTCGCGCAGGAACCACACCCCGCCCGCCATGACGATCGGCACGTCGTCCGAAATACCGCCCTCGCGCATCGTCTCGCGCAATTCCTTGACGCGCGGATACGGGTCCTGCGGCTCGAGCGGATTTTCAGCATTGGACAGGCCGTTATGCCCGCCCGCCAGCCAGGGATCCTCATAGACCACCGCGGCGAGCCATTCCGCCGCCTTCGAATAAGCGCGCTTCCACAGCGCGCGGAAGGCGCGGCCGGAGCTGACGATCGGCAGATAATTGACGTTGTACGACGCCGCGATCTCGCTGAGCTTGTAGGGCATGCCCGCGCCGCAAGTGACGCCGGCGACCAGGCCGCGCGTACGCTCGAGCACGCCATGCAGCACCCGCTGCGCACCGCCCATTTCCCACAACACGTTGATGTTGATCGCGCCTTTGCCGCCGGCGATCTCGAACGCGCGCCTGACCTGCTGGACCGCGCCTTCGATGGCGTATTCGACCAGTTCCTCGTGGCGCTCGCGGCGAGTCAGCGCCTTGTACACCTGGGGGATGATCTTGCCCTCGGGATCGTAGCTGTCGGCATTGACCGCGGAGACCGTACCGATACCGCCCGCGGCGGCCCACGCGCCGGCGCTGGCATGGTTGGTCGCGGCAACGCCCTTGCCGCCTTCCACCAGCGGCCACACTTCGCGGCCGTTATAGACGATAGGCGTCAAGCCCTTGAACACGTAACTCTCCTGTGATCGAATAACGCAGCCTATAGCGTTTCGCTGCCTGTAGGCGAGCAAAATACTTGTCAGGACAGGACGCCTGCCCTGCCCAAGGCCTGCTCGTATAGATGCGCATAGGCAGCGATCATCGCCTTGTCGTCATACTCGGCAACCGCCTTGGCGCGGTTGGCCTTGCCGATTGCAGCGCGCAATTTGGCATCCGCCGCCAGCGCCTGGATCGCATCGCGCAGGTCGACCTCGCCCGAATGCGGCGTGATATAGGGTCGGTTTTCCTCGCTCACCATGTGCGGGATATCCCCCGCCGGGACCGAGGCGATCGGCAATCCCGCCGCCATCCCCTCGACCACGGAGATCGGGAATTGCTCGCTCAATGACGAGAGCGCCATGATGTCGAACAGCCCGACATAGTTGTGCGGCTCGGGCAGGAAGCCGGGCAACAGCACCTTGTCCTGCATTTCGAGCGCGCGCGCCGCCATCTCGATCTTCGCCCGCTCGGGACCCTCGCCGACGATCACCAACCGCACCCGCGCCGAGCAGCCGGCGGTCGCGCGTACCAACGCCGGCAGGTTCTTGACCTCGCGCAACCCGGCCAGCGCCCCGACGATCACTTCGCCGGGCTTGCGGACCAAGCCGGGGATCGCCTTTGGATTGGGCTTCTTGGCATAGAGCGCGGTGTCGATCCCGTTGGGAATCCGGCGCAGCCGCGGCGCCGATTGCTTCCAGACATTGGTCGCTACCCATTCGAGCGTCATCGACGGCACCACCACGGCATAAGCGGCGGGGAACGCCATCCGGCGATAGACTGCGCGCTGCGGCTTGAGCTTCATCGCTTCGTCGGCGTTGAAGCCATCCTCGTGGTGAACGATCGGCGGCATGTTCTTGGGAAACACGCGCTTCGCCATCACCGCGTCGATCGCGCCCCAATTATAGCTCAGCACCAGGTCGAACCGGCGCATATATTTGGCGATCGCCTCGTACCGGCCAACCGACGGACGCCCCGTCAGCGGCGGCGGGTTTTGCGCGATTTCATAGCCGATCCCCGGCGCGATCGCGTCGCGCGCCGAATATTGGTCGGGCATTCCCGACACGATGGTGTGCCGCGCGCGGTCGCCGAACGCGTTGATCAGCTGGACGGAGCGCGCTTCCTTGCCGCCCAGGTTGAACGAGGAATGCATGTGCAGGATGTTGAGCGGGGCAGGCATCGCGAACCTTAAACTCCCCTCCCGCTTGCGGGAGGGGTTGGGGGAGGGTCTGTCGGACCCGGCGTTGGAGGTCGCCACATGCCCTCCCCTAGCCCCTCCCGCAAGCGGGAGGGGGACTAGAGCCCAAACACACTCTTCGGCACATGCGTGATGCGGCACGCCAGATCCGCCTCGCCGCTCGCGACGACATAATGGTCGCCGGCGTCGGCAATGCCGGTCGTGAAGACGACGTTATCGAGATACATCAGCTGCTTGATCTCGTCAGTCAGATGCGGCGCGGGTTCCAGCAACGGCGTATCGCTCGTCGCTATCGTGACTGACGGGTCGCGCGCGTCGAGCAGCGTCCAATAGGTACGATAGATGCCGACCACGCCATAAGGCTCGACCCCATGCCACAAGGAGAGCCAACCGCGATTGGTCAACACTGGCGGCGCCCCCCCGCCCATCCGCGCGGTCGCCAGCGTGGCCGAATGTGGCCGGATGCCGGGCTTGTCGTGCGGTTTCCAATGGAGTGCATCAGGTGAGGTGGCGAGGTTGATCGATGGACCGGCGCGCCATTCGCTGCCCGGTGGATAAGCGAAATAGAGGTCTCCGAGCGGCCGCGTCTGCGCCCAGTAATTGGCACCGATCTGGTCCTCGAAGATCAGCATGTCCTTATTCTGGTGATCGAGCACGATCCCTTCGAGCAGCCAGTCGCGCGCGTCGTTCGACGAATACAGCGTGGTCGAATGCCGCTCCGGGCTGACCGAGCACGTCGTCATCAGCCAGCGATTGCCGACGCGGCTGATCCGCGCATCCTCGACACCGTAGCATTGGTACGACGCGCGTGGCGCGATCGCGTCGCGGTAATGGACGTCGACCACCGACCGCCCCTCGGCATCGAGCTCGACCGGCAACAGCCACGACAGGCTGGTCAGCGCCATGACTTTCCACCCGCCGCCGCGCATCATGAACTTGCGCGGATCGGCGGTATCGACCATCTCCAATGGCCAGGGGTCGAGGCAATATCTGCCGGCATCGGCGGCCGTGCCGTCGCTCGGCACCCAGCGGATCGAATGGATCTTCTGATCGGCGATCGGCGTCCTGAGCGCCTCGGCGATCCGCACCATCATCAGCAGATTACCGTTGGGCAGCCGCGTCAGGCCGGGATTGAATGCGCCCAGGCAATAGGTCTCGGCATCGATATCCCCCGCCAATGGCCCTTTCGAGAGATCGACGTCGCGCGGGTCGAAGATAATCTGGTCGAACATTGGGGTCATTCGTCGCCCTTGAGCAATGGCGTCACGGTCGCACGTTTCGGCCCTGTTGAGCGGGAAAGACGCGTCACACCGTGGCGGGTTCCTTCGCCACCCGGTCGAGCAGGCGATCGATCGCCGCCGCCGCTTCTGGCTCGGTCAGCGTCGGCGTGTGCCCGACATCGGGCACCGTCACCAGCTCGGCGCGGTCGAGCCGCTTCGCCATCTTCTCGGCGGTCGCCGCCGACAGGACGTCCGAGCGGGCGCCGCGCAGGATCAGCGCCGGCACTTCTTTCAGCGCGTCGAGCGCCCGCCACATATCGGGGCCGGCCTCGTTTCCCGGGACACGGAACGGCTCGGCGATCTTCATATCGTAATCGAGCACGATCCGCCCCGAACTGTTCAGGCGATACAACCGCTTGGCCATCGCCAGCCACTCCTCGACGCCGTAATGCGGATAGACATCGGCATTGGCCTCCTGCACCCCGCGTGCGGCGTGCATCCAGGTCGGCCAGGTATTAGCCCGGCCGACATAGGAGCGGATCCGACCCAGGCCGGCCGGCTCGATTTCCGGTCCGACATCGTTGAGCAGCACGCCGGCCAGTTTCTCGCGCCCGGTGCCCGCCAGCAACATGGTGACGATCCCGCCCAGCGAGGTACCGAACGCGACGTAGCGATCGATCGCCAGTTCGGCGAGCAGCGCCTCGACGTCCTGGACATAGGTCAGCGGGACATAGGACATCGGGTCTTTGGCATAGCCGCTCTCGCCGCGTCCCCTGAGATTGACCAGGATCACTCGCCAGTCGGGCGACAGCCGCTCGGCAATGTCCTCGAAATCGCGCGCATTGCGTGTCAGGCCGGGGATGCAGACGATCGGGGGACGGCCGTCACCGTCGCCGCCACGCCCCGGATAGTCCCGGCAATGCAGCCGCACTTCGTCGTTGGACCACCAGTAGCGATTTTCATAAGCTGACAATGGTTGCGTCCCCGCGGCCGGTCCACCCATATTGCCGCATGACCGCGCGACCGCAAGCTTATCGCCCCGAAACAGCAATCCTCGATCTCGGGGATGCGTTTTACGATCGCGTCACCGCGGCCGATTTTCCGCAAACGATCCTGCGCTTCCGTAACGATCGCGCCGCGGCCGAAGTCGGGCTCGACACGCTGACCGATGAGGAGTGGATCGCGCATTTCGGCCGGTTCGCGCCGCTCTCGGGGTCGCTGCCCGAGCCGCTGGCGCTGCGCTATCACGGCCACCAGTTCCGCACCTACAATCCGGATATCGGCGATGGCCGCGGCTTCCTGTTCGCGCAGATGCTGGGCGCCGACGGCCGATTGATGGACCTGGGCACCAAGGGATCGGGCCAGACACCGTATAGCCGGTTCGGCGATGGACGGCTGACGCTCAAGGGCGGGATTCGCGAAATCCTGGCGACCGAGATGCTCGAGGCGTTGGGCGTGCCGACCTCGCGCACCTTCTCGCTGATCGAGACCGGCGAAGCGCTCGAGCGTAACGACGAGCCCTCTCCCACGCGGTCGGCGGTGCTGGTGCGGCTCAGCCACAGCCATATCCGCATCGGCACGTTCCAGCGCCTGGCCTATTTCCGCGACGAAGCGGCACTGCGCGCGCTGACCGGCTATGCGCTGCTCCGGCTGTACGGCGAAAAGCCCGGCGACGATGCCCCGGCGCGCTTGCTCGATCTGGTGGTTGGCCGCACCGCGATCCTGGCCGGCAAATACATGGCCGCGGGGTTCGTCCATGGCGTGCTCAATTCAGACAATATCAACGTCACCGGCGAAAGCTTCGACTACGGCCCGTGGCGCTTCACCCCGACGTGGGATCCGGCCTTCACCGCCGCCTATTTCGACCATGCCGGGCTCTACGCCTTCGGCCGCCAGCCCGAGGCGATCCATTGGGACGCGATGCAGCTCGCGGTCGCGCTCCGCCCGATCTGCGAGGCCGAACCATTGATCGCGGTGCTCGATACGTTCGGCGACCGCTATCAGCGCGCGGTCAGCGACGCGATCCTGTGGCGGCTGGGCCTGACTCCGCGCGATCCCGACAGCGATCGCGCGCTGGTCCAGACGATCGAGCCGGCATTGCGCGGCACCGCGACCGGGATCGACCGCTTCTTTTTCGACGCCTTTGGCGGCCAATTGCCCGACAGCTATGGCGAGCCATGGGACGGGGTCCGCAGCGCGCTGGCTGCCTATGCACGCCGGTCCGACCGTTCGCATCCTTACTGGTCGGGCGAACCCTGCTCGATGCTGATCGACGAGGTTGAAACGATCTGGTCGGCAGTCGACGAACGCGACGACTGGGCACCGCTCTACGCCAAGGTCGCGGCGATACGCGAAATGGGTCAGGCGCTGGCCGGCGAGCCGCTGGCGGCGGCCGCGGCGAACGGCTAGGGACCGTGATCGATGTCGGATGAACTTCTTTCCTACGAACCGGCGACCGGCGCCTTGCTGTGGCGCCATGCGGTCGGCGATGCCGACAGCGAAGTCGCGGCCGCGCGAGAGAGCTGGGCCGAATGGGCAGCCAAGCCGGTCACCTTCCGGATCGAGACGCTGCGACGCTACGCCAATGTCGTCCGCGCGCGCACCGATGCCTTTACCGACCTGATCGCGCGCGAGACCGGCAAGCCGCTCTGGGAAGCCAAGACCGAGGTCGATTCGGTGATCGCCAAGGTCGACATCTCCGCCGGCGCCTTTGCCGAGCGCACCGGCCAGCGTCAGCTCGACTCCCCGATGGGCAGCCGCATGGCGCTGCGCCACAAGCCGCATGGCGTGCTCGCGGTGCTGGGTCCCTATAATTTCCCCGCCCACCTGCCTAACGGCCACATCGTTCCCGCGCTGATCGCGGGCAATGCGGTGGTGTTCAAGCCGTCGGAAAAGACGCCCGCGACGGGCGCCTTCATGATCGATTGCCTCCACGAGGCAGGCGTACCCCAGGGCTGCGCGCGATTGCTGATCGGCGGCCCGGCCGAGGGCAAGGCGCTCGCCGGGCATCCCGGTATCGACGGCCTGTTGTTCACCGGATCGGCGCGGACCGGCATCGCGCTCAACCGCCAGTTCGCCGATCGCCCCGAAAAGATCCTGGCGCTCGAAATGGGCGGCAACAACCCGATCATCGTGTGGGACACGCCCGACCTCTATGCCGCGGCGATCGTCATCATCCAGTCCGCCTTCACCACCGCGGGCCAGCGCTGCACCGCCGCGCGCCGGCTGATCGTCGACGAGGCATTGTACGAGCCGCTAATGGCCGAGCTGCTCAAGCTCACCAGCCGGCTGATCGTCGGCGACCCGCACGCCGACCCGCAGCCGTTCATGGGCCCGGTGATCGACAACGAAGTCGCCGATCTGCTGACCGAGAGCTTCCTCGAACTGATGATGCGCGGCGGTCGCCCCTTGCGGCACATGGAGCGGCCGTTCGAGGATAAACCGTTCCTGACGCCCGGCATTCTCGACGCGACCGACATGGCAGACCGGCCCGATATCGAATTGTTCGGTCCGATCCTCCAGGTGATCCGCGCGACCGATTTCGATCAGGCGATCGCGGAAGCCAACAACACCCGCTACGGCCTGTCAGCCAGCCTGATCAGCCAGAATCCCGACCTCTATAACCGCTTCTGGGCCAATGCCCGCGCCGGCATCGTCAACTGGAACCGCCCGACCAATGGGGCGAGCTCCGCGGCGCCGTTCGGGGGCGTCGGGTGGAGCGGCAACCACCGGCCGAGCGCTTATTATGCGGCGGATTATTGCGCCTATCCGGTGGTGTCGAACGAGGCGGACCAGGCGCGGGCATCGATTAGTGTGGGGTTACGTGAGGGGTGAGCGGGTTCATTGATTAATGCATTTAATAAGCTGTCACCGTAATTCTCATGTGGATGGTGTTCCTCCGGTGGATCTCTACAATCACACCGTGGAGGCCGGGTAACCCGGGATCAAACCCTCAACAGAGCGCCGTCAACACCATCACCGTAATTAAATTTCAGATGCGCCATCCATTGCGACCGAACTGGACCGCCTCTGCCACAGGTGCCCGGTCACCTGCAGGCGGGCGTTGATGTATCTCTCGTATAATGGCGATGAACATAGCGGAACGTCCGCCGCAGCCCGTCCCCGTCGCTTGGAACCGCGATAATGAATCTTAATCAGCAATTCAAGCATATAAATCTGTGAAATAATACCGTACCGACAAGCATTATTGTCACAGTAATTGCTAACCTGAATTTTAAGTCTGAATCTCCCTCTCGCAGCTTAGTGGCAGTTTTATTGCTATGGCGCCGACTAATATTAAAACGTAATGCCGCAGCTCCGAAAATTATCGCCCAAAACAGTATAAATCCGTCCCCAGGATACGGACCATGCATGTTTCAACCCCCTCGCTGACAAGAGCTCCTCAAATATGCCCCGGTACCGACGGCTTTAGTGCCAATGTGCCCCTCAATATACACACCCGCCCAACCTTTGCTGCCAATAACTCCGACCTGAGCGCCAGCAAGTGGTCCCGCATTTACACCCGCTCCTAAAAATCCAAAAAAACCGCTTAATATACTCTTATCACCGGATGAGGTTATCTTTCCGATGCCACCTTCCCCTCCCTCGCCGCCGAGCCATCCTTCGGTTAGATTACTGACCGAGTCGCCGTCAACGCTGTCATGTTCAGCTATAACGCCATCGAATCCTCCGATTTCGCCAAGGTCCCCCTCGACCCCCGTAAAAGCAAAGTTGCCGCCGCATATAACAGGATCGCTGCTCGCTTGCTGTCCAAAACCGAAAAGCTTGGCGAGCTTACATCCGATTGATTTGCACCTATGGCCCGTGACAACAATATCGGTCAGCTGAGGGGCCGGATCACTAAGGGCCGGGCCGCCACCACCGACACCTCCACCGCCGACACCCCCACTACCGCCACCTCCTCCTCCACCGTTCACCACAATATCTTTGCTGTATTTTCCACCACCTTTTTCACAGTCCGCCTGTGAGCTATCTTCTGCAGCGGAGCCTCCTTCACAGTGGAGTCCAGTTGGATCAATGAAATTAACCGGGTCCCCGCCGACATAATTATACCAATTCATCCCATCACCATACCCGATCGGATCGGTCTGCATGAACCGGCCAAGCGTCGGCGAATACATCCGCGCCTTGTAGTAATAGAGACCAACCTCAGACAGCCACGCCTGCCCGGTATATTGGAACCGCCCCAGGTTGCTCGCGCCCGGAATGCCATATTCATCATAGGTATTGATGCTGGTGGCGCTGCCGCTCGCGTTGGTGACCGCGACCACGGAACCGCGCTCGTCGGCCATCAGCCAGCGCTTGTCGCTCGTGCCGGTGCCTTCGTACCAGACCAGGGGCTCGTCCGTGCCGGCGCCGTAGACATAGCGGCGCTGCAGGCTGGGTGACGCTCCGAACAGATATTCCCCGATAATATTGCCGCCGTCGCTGGCGAACCGAACATAGCCAGATGAGAGGGTGTACCCCTGTAGTTCGTCCAGCGAGCCATATTCAAACGCGCTGGCGGTACTATTCGAGACGGTGAGGTGATTGACCGCATCATAGCCGTAGGTGGAACTGCCCGAACTATAGAGATTGCCTCGCGTGTCGTAAGTTAGAAGCACGCTACCTGAAGCGCTGTACTGATTGAGCCCGTTCGCCGTATAGGCGCGGTTGACGGTCACACTGCCGGTCCACGCATAGGCGTTATTGGCACTGACTCGCGACACGATCTGACCCGCCGGGTTATAGCCGAACGTGGTAGCATTGTCCTGGCCGCTTGCCGTCGGATTGCAATCGACCGTGCCGCCACCGGCGAGGTCGAGTCGCAGGCAGGTCAGGCGCGATGCGCCATCATAGCTGTAATAGCTCGCTGTGCCGTTACCCCGCGTCAGGCTCGTGCGGCGGCCCAGGTCGTCATAGCCATAGGTTGCAAGCGTCGTCGTCCCGTTCTCCAGGACGGTCGTCATCTCATTCGCCAGATCGTAATTGTAATTGATGTACAGCCCATCGGGCCAGGTCACCCGCGTGCGGCGACCGGCAGCATCATATTGATAATTGAGGGTCGTGTAAGGCTCAGCGCGCGAGGTCAGCCGGCCCAATGCGTCATAGGTCAGTGTTTCGGGCGAACCGCCACTCGGCCAGCTCGAGCTGGTCAGCTGGCCCAAGAGATTATAGCCGTATTGCCGGGTCAGTGACCCATTCTCGGTACGCGAGGTTACCCGATTAAGATTGTCAATTCCGAACGCAATCGGGATGCCATCCCGCGCGCGCTTGTTGGTGATGTTGCCGTTGGCGTCATACGTCAGCTGCTCGTAATCGGTCGTGGAGCTCGTCCCCGACCCCTTCGTGGCCGACGGGTAGTTCGTCTTCCACAGCCGGTCGAAGCCGTCATAGGTGTAGCTGGTCTTATTCCCCTCCGCATCCGTCGCAGTCCCGACCTGACCGTTGTCGGTATACGTGCTCGTCGCCTCGTCTGCCTGATCGCTGGTCCCGTAGGCTGACTGGATTTTGGAGGTGCGGCCCACGGCATCGTAGGTCGTCTTCGATATACGGTCGGGCCCGGCGGCGCCCGTTGTACCGAGCGTGCATGCCGATGTCGGCAAAGAGCCCCACGCCGCACTATTCATGCGTGTCGCGGTGCATTGAAGCCTACCGTCGACATCATAGCTGTACTGCGCCACCGCATAGGTCGTACTTGCGGCGGTCAGAACATCCTTGGTCTTGAACCCATTGCCGTCATAGCTGGCCGTATCCTGCTGAAGTGAGACAAAGGCCGACCAGTCGGTATCGCTTGTGCCGTTCACCGTTCCCAGTTCCGTGAGCACCACCTGTCCATCGGCGTTGTAAGTGGTCTTGAGCGCACGTCGCTTCAGAGATCCGGCGCCGTCGGGGTCTGCTAATATCGCGCCAACACGACGACGATCGGCGTCATAGCGGAAGGTGGTGGTATCAGCGTTGCCGGACAGGGGGCCATCCACCGTCAATAGATTGCCGACCGCGTCGTAGGTGCCGGTCGTGGTTGCGCTGACCGAGGGAACGGTCTCGCCAGAAGCTTTAGTGACCGACATCAGGTTGAGATTGCTGTCGTACCCAAGCGTCGTCTTGGTCTCATCCGCCGTTCCGACGCAGGTCGGCGTGTCGCTCGCCTGCCCGGTGGCGCAGGTGGACGTGGAGGTAGCGACCTTCACCCCCGCCACGGTGGAATAGGTATAGCGCGTTTGCGGCCGCTTGCCGTTTGCGGCAGCTGGCAAGGTGACCGTCAGCGGAAGGCCTGTAGTACTGTCGTACGTATAATCGGTCTGGTTGTTGCGCCCATCCTTGGTCCAGTTCGGACTGTTGCAGGTCGCGACATTGGTGCACGTGGCGTCGAAGTTCGCGCTGGTGACGATATCGGCCAATCCCGAACCCGGCTTCGCCTTGCGCGTAACCGTCGTCAGGTTACCGCGACTGTCATAGGCGTATTGGACCTTGTCCCCCTCGGGATTGGTCACCTCGGTCAAACGACCGATGCTGTCGTAAGTCATCGAGGTCGTCTTGCCGGCTGCGTTGGTAATCGATGTCGGCCGATATTTAACGAGATCGGATATGGTTGTGGTCTGGTTCGACAACGCGTCGGTCACGACCATTGTCGCGGTCGAACCCGACACCGAATAATTGTAGCCCGTCGTTACGCCGTCTTTGGTAATCGACGATGGCGAAAGCGTGCTCGGAGCATAGGTAACTGTCGTCGTGTCGGCGCTGGCCGTCGGTCGGCGGATAGCGGTAATGTTCTGCCCGGTGCCGGTGAAGCGCCAGGTCGCATTGCCGGGCGTTGTGATCGTGTAGACGTTACTGGAGGGATTGGCGTACGTCACCGTCGGCCAACTCGAAGCCGACACATTGGCGTTGGACAGCGTCGCGCTGGTCTTCTGGAACCAGGCGGGCCCTGGATTCTGATGCAGGCCCGCCGCATTGCTGGCGAACGTCCAAGTGATGGCATAGCCCGCGCTATTGCTGACGCTACCGAGCCGCCATGTATAGGTGCAGTCGAGCGTACCGTCCTCGTTGAAGACGGTCGAGCAATTGGCGTGGATATTCCAGTCGAGCGTGGCGGTCATTCCCGACCGACCGGAGACCGAAGTCGCCACTCGCCAGCAGGAACCGTTATTGTAATTGTCGCACAGGTTGGAGGCGCCGCCGTCATTGGTGCCACCGCCAAAGTCGATCACCACTCCGTCCAACGAGCGATAGGTGATCGAGTTGTCGCCGTTAATCGTCAGTGTCGCGCCGGTTCCGCGCAACGAGGAGGCAAAGCCGTTCGCGCTGCTAAAATTGTCATATTGGTGGTTGCCCAGCGTAACGCTGATGAAGGTCGTGCCCCCCGATACCGACTGATTGGCGGTCATCATCGACCAATTGTCCGTCTGCCCGTCATAGGCGACCAGTGAGAGTTCGGCCTGACCAGACCCGATCGAGGCAATCGGAATAGTGGGGTTGAAGCTTCCCACGGTCAGGTCGACGCCATTGGCATCGATATTGGGGTGGGGTGAATCAGCATGTGCCGGCGCGGCCAGCGTAGAACCAAGTGCCGTACCGAGGGCAAGCACCACCAGTCGCCGGCGCGCGCCGGACGTAAAAGTCGCCATCGCAATTTCCCCTGTGCGAGAATTTTCGGTGTTGCCCCGGTTACTCAGGGCGCTGACGCTACGGCGCGCCGGTCACGTTCACGTTGACGCGGTTGTCCGCCTTGTCGAAGCTGTAGTTCGAGACGACGTTGTTGTTGACCGTGCCCGAATGCGCGACCTTCACCAGCCGCCCCTTGGCATCATAGGTGTAATTGACCGTCTCGGATGCCCCGGCCATGCCGGTCGCCATTGCGGCTAGCACCATCGAACCGGCGCAGACAGTCAGCGCCGTAGCTAATCGAGCCATGTTTGCCCCCTGATTCGGTACGCGACAGAGGCTGTTTCACAATCTCCAACTTGGCAATGGAAACTATTTGATAAACCAACAAATCATGTCCGTTTCGGACGAGAAGATGTGTCCGGCTGCGGCTTCGTCGTTCTTCAGCTATGGAGCCTGATGGCGTGAAGCTCTTTTTCATCATCTCGGGCTGCTCGGGCGGCGGAAAATCAGCTCTGCTCGCCGACCTTGGCCGGCGCGGCTTCGCGACGATCGAGGAGCCGGGCCGCCGTGTTGTGCGCGAGGAACTGGCCTCGGGCGGCGATGCCCTGCCGTGGCTCGATGGCATCGCCTTCGCGCGTCGGATCACCGCACTCGCCAAGCAGGATCATGACGCGGCACGCTCCCTGCCCGGCCCCATCTTCTTCGATCGCGGGCTGATCGACGCCGCCGTTGCGCTCGATCACCTGAGGGGCGAACCGATACCGGCCGACCTCGCATCGCGTTACCGCTATGACAGCCCCATCTTCCTCGCCCCGCCCTGGCCAGAGCTGTTCGCCTCCGATGCCGAACGTCGGCACGATTTCGCCTCGGCGGTCGCCGAATACGACCGGCTCGCGGCTGCCTATCCGGCGCTCGGTTACGAGGTGATCACGCTGCCCAAGCTCAGCATCGCCGAACGCCTCACCTTCGTCCTGGAACGCATCGGGACGTCGGCGATATGGCCACGCGACTAGCGATGCTCGCGAGATCATCTCGCGAGCATCGCACGCCTCCCCCCGGCGGTCGAACGGTGACAAAACCGGCTGTCGCGAATGCCTTGCATCCGCCGCCACCGTCTTGCGATCGTCTTTACGCTGCCGAAACGACACCGCATATCGCTATAAATAGCGACACGATGCCATGACGCATTATGGTAGGACTTGCGTGCGCGCGCCGCGGCACGGCGCGTTGGAAGGGGCGTTCGCCCGCGGGGGAAACGGATCGGCGGATGACTGCGACCAACGGCTCGGCTATTCTGCGTGTCGCGCTCGTCGAAGACGATCTCTCGTTCCAGGACAGCTTTGCCGCCGCAATTGCCGCGGCTGGCGATATGGTCCTCGCCGGAACCGCGCATAATGTCGCCCAGGCGACCAAGCTGCTGGAGGGCGAGCCGCTCGACATTCTCGTTGTCGATCTCGGCCTGCCCGACGGATCGGGGATCGACGTGATCCGCGCCGCCCATGTCGCGTGGCCGGCGTGCGGGATCATGGTCAGCACCACGTTCGCCGACGACCGCCACGTCATCCCGTCGATCGAGGCGGGCGCGACGGGCTATCTGCTCAAGGACAGCTCGGCCCGGACGATGGCCGAAGAGATACGTTGCCTCCATTCGGGCGGCAGCCCGATCAGCCCGCGGATCGCGCGGCAGGTCCTGCTGCGTTTCCGCCCCCAAGAGCCGCAGCCCGAGGCATTGGCGCCGCTCGCCGTCCCCTTGTCGCCGCGCGAGCGCGAAGCGCTTCAACTGATTACCAAGGGCTTCAGTTATGACGAGATCGCCGAGTTGATGTCCGTTTCCCGCAATACGGTGATGACCTTCGTGCGGCGAATCTATCAGAAGCTCGAGGTGAGATCGAAGGCGGAAGCGATTTTCGAAGCGCGCAGCCATGGAATTCTTTAGGGATTTCCGTAACTACGCGCTGGTCGTGCTGGCACTCGCCGTGGCCTTGATCGGCGTCTTCGCGGTCAGCCGTCCGAGCGGGATCCACCTCACCGAAGCGAACGTCCTCATCCAGGATACCGACGGCTATGCGCGGCCGCCCCGCACGGTCGATCCACGCGCGATCGCGGGACGCTGGCAACGTGTCGAGCTGCCCTACGCTCCCCACCCCAAGATCCTGCCCAGACAAGCCGCCGATGTCGCGGTCACGCCGACCCAGACGACCTGGTATCATTTCCGGCTGCCCGCCGACGCCCAGCCCCCGACCGAGGCTTATCTCTACATCCCGCGCTGGAAAAGCGATGGCGAGATCGCGATCTATGTCGACGGCGCGCTTCACTATCAATCGCATGCCAACCTGCAATGGAACGGCTCGAACCAGCCGCTGTGGATCGCGTTCGACGATACCGAAGGGGGCAATCCGCCACACGACATCCTTGTGCGGCTGCGGCATGTGCGCGGCATTGGCGGCGCGCTGTCGAGCCTCTGGATCGGCGGTTACGCGCAGGTCGGCCCCGCTTACATGGTGCGCAACTTCTTCCAGGCGCAATTGCCCTATGTCGGCAGCACCGCCTTTCTCGCCTGCGGGCTGTTCGCCTTGTTCGTCTGGTTCGGACGGCGGCGAGAGACGCTCTACCTGCTCTTCTTCACCATGACCGTCCTTACCTTCGTGCGGACCATGCACAATTATATGGGACAGGATCGGCTGCCGATATCCGATCCATGGTTCGGCTGGCTGACGGTCAATTCGATCATGTGGATGGTTCCGAACCTTCACTTGTTCCTGATCAAGATCCATCTCCATCGCCAGCCGGTGTTGACCTGGGCAGTGGCCGCGATCACCGCGTTCTTCACCATCGCGACCTTGCCGCTAATGGCACCCCTGCTCGGGGGCACACCCGATGCGACGATCGTCGCGCCGCTGATCTATCCGGTGATCTTCGTGATCGGCAACGTGGTGTGCCTGAGCGGGCTCTACTGGAGCTGGCGGGCGCGCTCGCTCGAGGGCTGCGCGCTCGCCGCCTGGGGTGTGCTGGGCGCACTGCTCGGCGGCTATGACTGGCTGCTCCAGAACAATTTCGTCGATATCGAAGGCGTGTTCCTGTCCGTCTACGCCCAGATCGCAACCACCGTCGCCTTTTGCCACATCATCCTCAGCCGCTACACCAGGGCGGTCAGCGAGGTGGAGCGCGCCAACATCGTCCTTGCCGAGCGGCTCGCCGAGCGCGAAGCCGAACTGCTCGCAAGCCACCAGAAACGGCGCGAGATCGAACGGCGCGACCTGCTCCACCAGGAACGCCAGCGTCTGATGCAGGACATGCATGACGGGCTGGGCTCGTCGCTGATCACCGCGCTGCGCGTGGTCGAACATGGCAAGATCGACGAGACCGCCATCGCCGACCTGCTCAAGAGCTGCATCGACGACGTCAAGCTCACGATCGATTCGATGGAGCCGGTGGAAACCGATCTGCTGCTGCTGCTCGGGACGCTGCGTTTCCGCCTTCAGCCGCGGCTCGAGACCACCGACATCCGCCTGCGCTGGGAAGTGACCGAGGCGCCGCCGCTCACCTGGCTCGACCAGCGCCACTCGCTCCACATCCTGCGCATCCTGCAGGAAAGCTTCACCAACGTCGTCAAACATGCCGGCGCGAGCGAGATCCGCGTCGCGACCCGGGTGGCGGAGGACGAGGTGATGATCGACGTCTCCGACAACGGCCGGGGTTTTGATCCAGCCGTGGCGAGCCAGGGCCGCGGCCTCAACAATCAGGCTCATCGTGCCACCGCGATCGGCGGGCGGGTAGAGGTCCGGTCCGGCACAACCGGCACGCGCTTCACCCTCATCCTGCCGATCCGGCAACCATCCACCTCCGCGAGCCCCGCGGACACCGACATTCCGGCCGGCGATCAAGCGCGCGCAATGGATCGTTCGTTCGGCGCGTCGGTCCAATAGCGCCGCGACATCATTTCGATTCCGTCACTATTTGTAGCGACATACGTGCCGCTCCTCCTGCGGTAAGCCGCGCCCGACATTTCCGATATACCTTTGGAGGGGCAATTTATGACGATGGTGATGGTAGCGCCGATCGACGCGCCCGACGGCGTGCTTTTCGGCCATGGCGTCAATCAGCTGACCGGCGAGCGCGTGACCGTCAGCTGCGTGCAGAACCTGCCTGACCCGGTGATCTCCAAACCGTCGGACAGCGGCGATCACATGACGACCTTGGTCGTGCAGGACAGCGCGAGCTATTCGGAGTTGATGAGCAATGTCGCTACGCTGAGTGCGTCGGGCATCAGCTGGTCGGCATCGGCATCTGTGTCCTACCTGCGCGAGCAAGCGAACAGCGACACGTCGATCACCCTGACCTGGACCCGGATCGTTCGTACCCAGGACCGCATGGCGGACTGGTCGAACGCGACGATCGCGCCGGCTGCGCTGGATTTTCTCAAGACCCAGGGCGTCGACGCCTTCCTGGCCGAATACGGCACGCATTGCATCATCGGCATCGCGTATGGCGGCTCGTTCTCGGGCTATTCGCGGATCGAGACGCAATCGGTCAGCGACAAGCAAACGCTCCAGGCGTCGATCAGCGGATCGCTTTCCGGCTTCGGGGTGCACGGATCGGTCTCCGATACGTTCGAACAAGACCTGCAGAGCAGCAACGTGCATTATACGTCGTCGCAGAACACCAACGTGGTCGGGTCCGATCCGATCGCGTTCAGCGGCCTCGACATCCCGGCTATGCAGACCGCGTTCGAGCATTTCGCGCCGAGCGCCAACGCCCCCCTGCAGGGCGTCAACGGCGCACCGGTTGGGCTGATCTGCGTGAGCTGGGACGAATTCACCGATATCGTCGACGCGCTCAACGGCGACATTGGCGCGATCGGGCTCGGTACCGTGGAGCACGCGCTGACCGCTCTTTCGTCCGAATATGCCGCGCTGACCTACGTCGCCGGCACCGCCGCCAATCTGCAAAACTCGCCCGCGATCATTCCGGCCTATGCGCCGCTGCTGACCCAGATCGGCAACCAGGCCGACAGCGCGCGCAACGCGATCTCCCAACTCGGGATCCAGGACGTCAGCGCTTATGCCACCAGCGGCACTGGCCCCTTCATCATCGCATCGACGCTCGAGCCGCAAGTCGACCGGATTGCCAGCGGCGATGGGCAAATCGAGATCACATATTCCATCGACGTGGTGGGATTCTGCGGTGATCTGACCGACACCTCGACCAAGCTGCTTCAGCCGGGCGGCGGCGAACAGAATCTGGGTCAGTTCGAGCGCCTGCCAGCCATCAACAATGAATGCGAGATTTTGACCTTGCTCTATACGTTCGACCGCGATGCAAACGGCATCCCCTTCATCGCGGCGCGGATGCATCTCCAGAATCCCTTCGCTTCCGGAGCTGCGCAGCAGCAGGATCTGGGCATTGCTCGGCAATCGCTCAACCAGACGACCACTCTCTCCTGCACCGCCATCTGGCCCGGTGCTCCGACGACCTACATCACGGTCACCCTGGTTCCGCCAACGGGCTGAATGGGCCGGCGGCGGTAGCAGCAAGTCGGCTGGGCGCTGGTCGGACATCCGGATTTCCTCATTTCCGTAACGTCATTTCGCCTGCGTCGCTATTTGTAGCGACAGACGCCCCGTCCCTTCTGCGGTACGCCCCGCCCGGTATTTCCACTATAACTTTGGAGGGGCACTGTATGACGAAAGTGATGGTTGCGCCGATCGATGCGCCGGACGGCGCGCTTTTCGGCTATGGCGTCAACCAGGTGACCGGCGAACGCATCGCCGTCAGTTGCCTGCAGGATGTTCCGGCACCGGCGATCTCGGTACCGTCGGACAATGGCGATCACATGACGACGCTGATCGTCCAGGACAGCACGAGCTACTCCGAGCTGATGAGCACGGTCGCCAATATCAGCGCGTCGGGGGTCAGCTGGTCGGGATCTGCATCGGTGTCCTATTTGCGCGAGCAGGCCAATAGCGACACGTCGATCACGCTGACCTGGACCCGCATCGCTCGCACCCAGGATCGCATGATCGACTGGACGCAGGCCAAGGTCACGTCCGACGCCCTGGAGACGCTCACGAGCCAAGGTGCCGACGCATTCATGGCCAAATACGGCACGCATTGCATCATCGGCATCGCCTATGGCGGTTCGTTCGCGGGCTATTCGCGGATCGAGACGCAATCGGTCAGCGACAAGCAAAAACTGATGTCGTCGATCAGCGGCTCCGTCTCGGGCTTCGGGGTGGACGGATCGGTCTCCGCGAGCTTCGAACAAGACCTGCAGAGCAGCCAGGTCCATTACACGTCGTCGCAGGACACGTTCGTGGTCGGTTCCACACCAATCTCGTTCAGCGGCCTCGACATTGCGGGGATGCAGAGCGCGATCGAGTCCTTCTCGCCAAGCGCCAACGGGCCCCTGCCCGGCGTCAACGGCGCGCCGGTGGCATTGATCTGCCTGAGCTGGGACCAATTCGCCGATATCTACAACGCGCTCAACGGCGACGTCAGCGAGATCGGCCTGGCGACCGAGGAGCATGCGCTGGTTGCCCTGTCCTCCGAATATTCGGCATTGTCCTATGTCGCGGGCACTGCGGCCAATCTGCAGAATTCGCCCGCGATCATCCCGGCCTATGGACCGTTATTGACCCGGATCGGCAACGAAGCCGACGCCGCGTGCAACACGATCTCCCAACTCGGCATACCGGACATCCGCACTTATGCCAGCAGCGGCACCGGAAGCTACGTCATCGCCTCGACTCTCAAGCCGCAGATCGACCGGATCGCGAACGGTTATGGGGAGATCCAGGTCAGCTACGCGCTCGACTGGGCGTTCAACAATGTGACCCAGACCTTCACCAAGCTGGAACAGCCGGGTGGCGGCGAACAGAATCTGGGCGGGTTCGTTCACTATCGTCAGCAGGGCAACGACCAAGGCGATCAGATCCTAAGCTTGCTCTACACCTTCGATTTCGATGCGAATGGCATCCCCTTTATCGCGGCGCGGATGCACTATCAGGACCCCTATGCCCCGCCGGCGACGCAGCAGCAGGATTTGTCGAGCGTGCGGCAATTGCTCAACCAGACCACAACCCTATCCTGCACTGCCGCCTGGCCGGACTATCCGGCGAACGAGATCACCGTCACCCTGGTCCCGCCGACCGGCTGAGCCGGCCAGAACCTGGCGCTCGACGCGATCGGAGTTTGGGATTAAAAGAGGACTGGCTGGTAACGCTAACAGGAAGACGCTAATGGTGTTCGGGTGGAGATTGCTGGGATGCGCCGCCATCGTATGCATGCAGATCGGCAGCGCCAGTGCGAAGGAAACCGCGCCGCAGACCGTCTGGGCCAAGGCCGGTGTCAGCTATGAGCAATATCGTGGCGATGCGCTGGAATGCGGCAAGCAGGGCTTGGCCAGCGACATCGACAATACCCAGGAAGTGAAGACGCTGGCGCGCGCCTCCCAACAGTTGGAAGGTATCGACGCCAGTGGCCAAACCTCGTCGGGCAGGTCAACTGGTTCTACGGGACAGCCGGACATGGTCGCGGCTGCCACGGACCGGGCTATCGCGCAGCAGACCATCATCGCAGCGACCCAGCCCGAGCGACAATATGCGGGCATCAAGGAAAAGATGTTCGTGGTCGTGCGCAGCTGCATGATCAAGCATGGCTATGCCAAGATCGTTCTGACCGAAAATCAGCGCAAGGAATATGACGGGGTTAAAGGCGCCGATGTACGGCGTGCCTATATCTACAAACTCGCCAGCGATCCGCACGTCCTGCAAACGCAGCGCCAGTGACGACGCAGTAAAGGAGCAGGGCTTTCGTCGGGCGCCTGCGCCCGCGCCCTGCTTTCCACCGACCGCCCGCCGATCGTCCAGGGCAGGCGGCGAAAAGCCGCTGTGGCCGGCTGGCGGATCGGCCCCGCCTTTGGGTCGATTTTCGCTCCGGCATCGACGTCTTTCAGGAAGGGGCGGCATGACGAAATCGCTTTGCGACAAGGCGCGGAACCGCGCCGCATTTCGCGAATTAGGCGCCATGTGAACCGCAAGATCCCGATGCCCGCCTTTCCCCCCCGTGCGCTCCGCCTGAAAACCGAAGCCGGCAATTGCCTGGCGATCGCCGTCGGCCATGCCGACACCGCCTTCGCCGGCGAGCTGATCGACGAGGCGCTGCGCCTGATGCGCCGCGCGCACGAGCTTACGCGCGGCGCGACGGGCAAGAACTGAGCGGCAGCAAAGTTTCGCTATTCCAGCCAGTAGCAAGCGTCGGTTGCCCCTATCGCGCCCACGGCCCATCTGCGCCGCATCATGGCGACACTTCTCGATCCGCACGCGCGTGGCCGCGTTATCCTGGTCGGTGCTGGCCCCGGCGATCCCGGCCTGCTCACCGTTCGCGCGGTCGACGCGCTGAAAAGCGCCGACGTCGTCGTGCATGACGGGTTGATCGACCCGGCCGTGCTCGACATCGCGCCGGCCGACGCCCACCGTATCTCGGTCGCCAAGCAGCGCAGCAAGCACACTCTGTCGCAGGACGCGATCAACGCGCTGATCGTCGCGCATGTGAAGGCCGGCTCGATCGTCGTGCGGCTGAAGGGCGGCGATCCGTTCATTTTCGGCCGCGGCGGCGAAGAGGTCGAGGCGGTGCGCGCCGCCGGCCTGCCGGTCGAGGTCATTCCCGGCGTTTCGGCCGCATTGGGCTGTGCGGCGGAGGCGATGCTCCCCCTCACCCATCGCGATCATAGCTCTGCAGTCAGCTTCGTTGCCGGCCAGTGCAAGGGCCTGGCCGATCAGAATTGGTCGGGACTCGCGGGCAAGGGCCGCACGCTGGTCATCTATATGGGCGTCGCGACCTGCCCCGATATCGCCGACAAGTTGATGGCCGATGGCGTCGCGCCCGACATGCCGGTGGCGGTGCTGGAGCGCGGTACGCTGGCCGGGCATCGCGCGATCAAGACGTTGCTCGCCGACCTTGGCCCGATGGTCGAGCGCGAGAAGGTGCAGAGCCCGGCGATCATCGTCGTCGGCGAGGTCGTCGAACTGTCCGATGCCGAGGATAAGCTCGCGCGCTGGGCGAAGATGGCGGAGGCGGCAGCGTGAAGATCTTGACGGGTAACGATTTGCCGACGGGCGACGTGATCTGGTGGACCGGCAGTGGCTGGTCGCGCCATGTCGAGGACGCCGTGGACGTCGGCGACCGGGGCGAAGCGATCCTTCACGCCGAAGACGGCGCGTGCCGCGTCAATGGCGGCTATATCGTCGACGCGACCGAGACTCCCGAAGGCCCGCGCCCCGCGCACATCAAGGACCGCATCCGCGCGCTCGGCCCGACCGTGCGGCCCGATTTGACGCTCAAGCCGAGTGATCCGAATGCGGGGAGCTGGGTGATATGATTTTCGCGCACGAAGACACGAAGACACGAAGAGTTTTTTCGCGCGGAGGCGCGGAGGACGCGGAGATGTTTCGCCCGGCTGCGTCAGCAGCCCTACATTGCTCCGGGATATGCAATGACAGCGCGCATGAGCGCGCATTCGATCCATCCTCCTTTGTGCCTTCGCGTCTTCGTGCGAGCCAAATCTCCGCGCCTCCGCGCCTCCGCGTGAACCAAATCAGGGCCACCCACTGATGTACCGCTACGACAAATACGATCAGTCGATCGTCGACGCCCGCGTCGAGGAATTCCGCGACCAGGCGCGCCGCCGGCTCGCCGGGCAGCTCACGGACGACCAGTTCAAGCCGTTGCGGCTCAAGAACGGGCTCTACCTTCAGCTCCACGCGTACATGCTGCGCGTCGCCATTCCCTATGGCACGCTCGACAGTCGCCAGATGCGGATGCTGGGGCACATCGCACGCAAGTACGACCGCGGGTACGGCCATTTCACCACGCGCCAGAACGTCCAGTATAATTGGATCAAGCTCGAACAGGCGGCCGACATCCTCGCCGATCTGGCGACGGTCGAGATGCACGCGATTCAGACCAGCGGGGAGAGCATCCGCAACCTGTCGTCGGACCAATATGCCGGCGCCGCGGCGGACGAAGTGTGCGATCCGCGCCCCTGGGCAGAGTTGATCCGTCAGGCGACGACCTTCCACCCCGAATTCAGCTATTTGCCGCGCAAGTTCAAGATCGCGGTGACCGCCGCCGAAGAGGATCGCGCCGCGATCCGGCTGCACGATATCGGGCTCAAGCTGGTCAAGAACGCCGCCGGCGAGCTCGGCTTTGAAGTCTATATCGGCGGCGGCATGGGCCGCACGCCGTTCGTCGCGCCGCTGATCCGCGAGTTTCTGCCCGCCGATGACCTGTTCAGCTATATCGAGGCGGCGCTGCGCGTGTGGAACCGTAACGGACGCCGCGACAATATCCACAAGCAGCGCATCAAGATCCTGGTCCACGACCTCGGCCAGGAGGAATTCACGCGTCAGGTCGAGGCCGAGTGGCAGCATATCCTGCAGAACGGCTCGAACGTGCCGCGCGAAGAATTCGACCGCATCGCCGCCTATTTCGCGCCGCCGCCGTTCGAGACGGGGCTGAGCGACGAGCTCGACCGCAGCGATCCCGATTTCGCGGTCTGGCTCGACCAGAACGTCAAGGCGCACAAGGCGCCGGGCTATGCCATCGTCAATATCAGCCTGAAGCCCGTCGGCGGCATCCCTGGCGACGCCACCGCCGAGCAGATCGAGCTGATGGCCGATCTCGCGGAGCGCTACAGTTTCGACGAACTGCGCGTCACGCATGCGCAGAACATCGTCCTGCCGCATGTGCGCAAGGCCGATCTATACGCGCTGTGGCAGACGCTCGACGCGGCTGGGCTGGCGACTGCCAATCTCGACCTGATCAGCGATATCATTGCCTGCCCGGGGCTCGATTATTGCAGCCTGGCCAATGCGCGCTCGATCCCGGTCGCGCAGAAGATCGCGACGCGCTTCGCCGATCTCGGCCGCCAGCGCGAACTGGGCGAGTTGAAGCTCAAGATTTCGGGCTGCATCAACGCCTGCGGCCATCACCATGCTGGTCACATCGGCATCCTCGGCGTCGATAAGAAAGGCACCGAGAATTATCAGCTGCTGCTCGGCGGCTCGGGCGCTGAAGATGCCAGCCTCGGCAAGATCACCGGCCCCGGCTTCAACGAAGACGGCATCGTCGACGCGGTCGAACGCGTCACCGACAAATATCTCGAGCTGCGCGACGAGGGCGAGCGTTTCCTCGACACCTATCGCCGCGTCGGCTTCGATCCGTTCAAGGAGGCAATTTATGGGTAAAGCCCATGCCGTCACCCCAGCGAAAGCTGGGGTCTCAAGCGGCTCCATCCCTGCGCTATATCTTGAGATCCCAGCTTTCGCTGGGATGACGGAGGTTTGAATGGGTGATCCGCTGCGCTTCCGCGACGACGATCCGGCCGAAGAGCCCGCGGTCACGCTCGACGCGTTCCTCGACCAGTCGAATTCATCGGCGGTGCGGCTCGAGGCCGGTGAGGATGCGCGCGCCCTGCTCCCGCATCTCGACCATATCTCGCTGATCGAGATCGACTTTCCGCGCTTCCGCGACGGCCGCGGCTATTCGTCGGCGCAGATCCTGCGAGAGGCGGGTTACAAAGGCGAGCTTCGCGCCACCGGCGACGTATTGGTCGACCAGATCGACCATATGCGCCGCTGCGGCTTCGACGGCTTCGCTCCCTATGCGCCGATCGATCCGACGGTGCTCGAAGCCAGCCTCAACCGCTACCAATATCGCTACCAGACCGCCGCCGACGGCGCGGTGCCGGTATGGAAATTGCGGCATGGGTGAAGCGCTGCGCAAGATCGACGTGATCGACACTTCCCCGGCCTTTACCCAGGCCGATGCGGACGCGCTCAACGCGCGCTTCGCGGGAGTCGACACGCTCGACATGCTGAAGACGTTGTTTGCTGAAGGGATCCTCGGCAACACGGCGGTGGTGTCGTCGTTCGGCACCGAGAGCGCGGTGCTGCTCCACCTCGTCGCGCGGGCCAATCCGGCGACGCCGGTGGTGTTCGTCGACACGCTCAAGATGTTCCCGGAAACGCTCGACTATCGTGATCTTCTGATGGCGACCTTCGGACTTTCCGACAGCCGTACGGTCAAGCCCGATCCGGTCGTGCTGGCCGCCAGGGACGCGCAGGAATTGCGCTGGTCCTACGACCCCGACGGCTGCTGTGAAATCCGCAAGGTCGAGCCATTGAAGCGCGCCAAGGCCGGGCTCGACAGCTGGATTTCGGGCCGCAAGGCGTTCCAGTCGCAAACCCGCCAGAACATCGCGCGGTTCGAGATCGAGGACGGCCGGCTCAAGGTCAATCCGCTGGGCGACTGGGTGAAGGCCGATCTCGAGGCCTATTTCGCCGAACACGATCTGCCCCGCCACCCGCTAGAGGCGGAGGGCTATCCCTCGATCGGGTGTCAGCCCTGCACGTCGAAAGTGCTGCCGGGTGAGGATCCCCGCGCTGGGCGCTGGCGCGGGTGGGAAAAGACCGAATGCGGAATCCATGTGCCAGAAAAGCCGGGCGAAGAGCCGGTTTTCTGACCCGATCACCCTCTCCCTGGACAGGGAGAGGGATACCGCAGCTTGGCGGCTTTGCCGCCTAGCGGAGGTTGGGAGAGGGTCGAGCGAGCCGAAGGCTCGCGCGGTCCCACGGACCGCTCACCCCTCTCCCAGCTCCGACTAGGGCTCTGACGAGCCCAAGTCTGCGCAACCCTCTCCCCTTCCGGGGAGAGGAAGATCTACTCGTAATCCGGGCTCGAATAATCGCCGGCATAATCGCTGAACAACGTATATTGCGGTTCGAACCTCAGAATGACCTTGCCCGTCGATCCGTGGCGCTGTTTCGCGACGATCAGCTCGGCCAGTCCATGGACACGCTCCATTTCCTGACCCCATCTCGTATAGTCCTCGAACACCTTGGCGTCGTCGCCATCGACTGGTTTCTTGGGCTCCTTGGCCGCGACGTAATAATCCTCGCGATAGACGAAGAGCACGACGTCGGCGTCCTGCTCGATCGATCCCGATTCGCGAAGGTCGGAGAGTTGCGGACGCTTGTCCTCGCGGCTTTCGACCTGACGGCTGAGCTGTGACAGCGCCAGCACCGGCACGTTGAGATCCTTCGCCAAGGTCTTCAATCCGCGGCTGATCTCCGAAATCTCCTGCACGCGGTTGTCGCTCGCCCGCGATCCGCTGCCCGACAGCAGCTGGAGATAGTCGACCACCACCATGCCAATGCCGTTTTCGCCATGGCGGCGCTGCAGACGGCGCATGCGGGTATGGAGCTGGCCAATCGTCAGGCCCGCGGTGTCGTCGATCACGAACGGCAAATTCTGCAATTCGCCGGCCGTCACCACCAGCCGATCCATGTCCGCCTGGCTGATCTTGCCCATGCGCAGTTCCTGGCTCGAGATGCGCGACTGTTCGGCCAGCACGCGCGTGGCCAACTGATCGGCCGACATTTCGAGGCTGAAAAACGCGACCTTGGCGCCGATCCGCTGCTTGGGGTCGATCCCGTCCTGCTCGTCCTGCATGTAGCGCTGCGCCGCGTTGAACGCGATATTGGTGGCGAGCGAGGTCTTGCCCATACCCGGTCGCCCGGCGAGGATGATCAGGTCGGAGCGGTGAAAGCCGCCCATCTTGGCGTTGATCGAACTAAGCCCGGTGGTCACCCCCGACACGCCGCCGCCCGAATTGAGCGCGCGGTCCGCCATCGCGACCGCCAGCGTCGAGGCCTGGGCAAAGGTCTTGACCGACGCTTCGCTGCCGCCGTCCCCGGCGACTTTGAACAATTCCTCCTCGGCCGCCTCGATCTGCGCGCGCGGATTGACCTCTTGCGAGGTGTCCATCGCCTTGTCGACCAGCTCGCGACCGACCCCGACCAAGGTCCTGAGCAGCGCCAGGTCATAGATCTGTTGGGCGAATTGCCGCGCACCGATCAGCCCCGCGCCCGACCCCGTCAGCCGCGCCAGATAGCCCGGCCCGCCCAATTCCTTCATTGCCGGATCGGCTTCGAACATCGGCCGCAAGCTGACCGGCGTCGCCGGCATCTGCGCATCGACCATCTTCTTGATCGCGCCGAAAATCCGCCCGTGGAGCGGCTCGAAGAAGTGGTCGGGCGTCAGCTTGTCGATTTCCTCCGCAATACGGTTGTCGATCATCATCGCGCCGAGCAAGGCGGCCTCCGCCTCGACGTTCTGGGGAAGCGTGGGCGTCTCCGCCCCCGGCAAGGAATGAATCGCTGTCGCCATGGCGCCCTTCTACGCCACTCCCCCGCCGTCACAAAGCCAGCAGCGCTGTGGATAATCGCATTGGATGGGGATAAGCGCGGTCTGTGGCGGATCATCGCATCAAGGACATCGCGCTCGACGACCGCACGATCGTGTGGCGCAGTGCGGACGTCGAACAGGAACGCCGCATCGCGATCTTCGATCTGCTCGAGGACAATAGCTTCCGCCCGTTGCGCGACTATCCCGACGGCTATGCCGGCCCCTATGTCCTGCATCTCGGGGTCGAGGAGGGCCGACTCGTGCTCGCGCTGTCACGCGAGGATGGCTCGCCGCTCGAAACGTTAATCCTCTCGCTCGGCACGCTCAGGCGCCCGATCAAGGATTATTTCGCGATCTGCGACAGTTATTACGAAGCCATCCGCAACGCCACGCCGCAGCAGATCGAGACGGTGGACATGGCCCGACGCGGTATCCACAATGATGCCGCCGAGCTCCTGAAGGAGCGGCTGGGGGGCAAGATAGACGTCGATTTCAACACCGCGCGGCGACTGTTCACGCTGATCTGCGTGCTGCACATCCGCGCGTGATGCGGCGCCTGGCATTACCGGTCGGCCTGGCGGTCGCGATGCTCGCGCTGGCCGGCGCGCTTTACCTCGTCGCGCGCGACTGGCGGCCATCGGCGAGCGATTATCAGTTCCAGGGCGTCGATGTGTCGGACGCCAATGGAGCGGTCGACTGGAACGCGGTCAAGGCCGCCGGCGCCGATTTCGGCTATGCCCGCGCGACCCTGGGCGGCGACCGCGATGCGCGGTTCGAGGACAATTGGCGCGGCATCGTGGACGCCGGAATGCGCCGCGGCGCTATCCACGCCTGGTCGCTGTGCCGGCTCGCGGCCGACCAGGCGAACAATTTCAACACCACTGTGCCGAAAAGCGACGATGCATTGCCGCCGGCGGTGGCGATCGATTTCATCGATGGATGCAACGACCGGCCGTCGCGCGATGTCGTGCTGGAGGAACTCAAACGCTTCATCATCATGGTCGAAGCGCATACCGAGCGCCCCGTACTTCTGCTCGTGTCGAAGCGGTTCGAAGCGAATTATGACGTGACGTCAGCGCTCGACCGCCCCATCTGGAGCGCGCAGAACTTCTTCCCGCCCGATTACGCCGCGCGGCCGTGGCGGATGTGGCGGGCGAGCGATATGCGGCGCGTCGATGGAGTCGAGGGGCCGGTCAATTGGGACGTAGTGACGAAATGAACGATACGAATACGGCCGAACGGTTGATCGAGGCGGCGCGTGGCGCGGCGGCCAATGCCTGGGCGCCCTATTCGCATTTCTCGGTCGGCGCGGCGCTGTTGATGAGTGACGGCAGTGTGATCACCGGCGCCAACGTCGAAAATTCAAGCTACGGCCTGTCGCTCTGCGCGGAGACGGTCGCGATCGCGAAAGCAAGCGCCGACGGACGGATGCGCGATGTCGTCGCGGTGGGGATCGTCGGGGGCATGACCGGCAAAGAGGGCGTCGAGCCGATCCTCCCCTGCGGCCGCTGCCGCCAGGTGCTCAACGAAGCGGCTCAAGCAGGGCGGCGCGACCTCAACGTCTGGTGCTCGGGACTGACCGGCGGGCCGATTGCCGAATACACGCTCGCCGAGCTCCTTCCGCATGCTTTTGGACCGGCCAATCTCGGGATAGCGTGAGCGGCCTCCATTGCCCGCAAGGGACAAGGGGAGGCACCACCGCCTAGCGCAACGTTCGCGTCACTTTCCCGGCGGCGTCGCGCATCTCGACACTCGGTTCGCCATCCGCGCCGACGCCCATGGTCAAACGAGGCCGTCCTTGAGGATCGCTCAGCACCAGCGCCACCGTGCCGTTCGCCGACCGGCCGAGCCAAGCCCGCCGCGCATTGGTGAAGCCCGCCTTGACGGCAAGCGCATCACGGTCCGGACCCGGCTTCATGGTTCGCACGCGCAGGCCGGCCTTGATGTCCATCGGCTGGTCCGGCCGATCGTTGATCGCCAGCCCCGCGCGGCGATCGCCGCCGTCCTCGGTGCTGATCAGCTGCAGAGTCTGGTCCTGATGCCAGCGGTCGAACGTGAAGCTGCCGCCGTTGGTCGGCTTGCCGTTCTTCAGCCCGCCATCGAATACCAGCCCGCCATTCTCGTCGCCCTGATCGTTGTAGAAGATCATCCCGGCTTCGGGCCGGTTGGGATGCGGATATTCCCTGCCACCATAGATGAGGCCGGGGATCAGCGCGTGGTTGGAGATGGCGAGCCGCAGGGTCCCGTCGGGCTCGCGCACATTGATTCGCTGGACGTCGATCGTGTCGAACTTGGCGGCCGCAGGTGCCACCGCCGCCAATGCCAGCCACGCCGTCGCCAAGGTCATCACCGCGGCATAGCCGCCAATCGCGCGCGAGGGATCGATCCGCATTCTCTCGTCTCCGTGGATTTCGCCGGTGCTGGGTACCGCGCCTCTTGCCCGATCGCTTTATTGCCGCGAAAGCTGCTGGCGAACAGGGAGTAGAGAATGGCGATCCTTTCCGACCGTTGGATTCGCGAGCAGGCAACGCAGCACGGCATGATCGAGCCGTTCGTCGAAGCGCAGCGGCGCGAGGGATGCATCAGCTACGGCCTCTCCTCCTACGGCTATGACGCGCGCGTCGCGGACGAATTCAAGATCTTCACCAACGTCGATTCAGCGACGGTCGATCCCAAGGATTTCGCCGCAAACAGCTTCGTCGACCGCAAGACCGATTGCTGCATCATCCCGCCCAACAGTTTCGCGCTGGCGCGAACCGTCGAATATTTCCGCGTACCGCGCGACGTGCTGGTGATCTGCCTGGGCAAGTCGACCTATGCGCGCTGCGGCATCATCGTGAACGTCACCCCGCTGGAGCCCGAATGGGAAGGCCATGTGACGCTCGAATTCTCGAACACCACCCCGCTGCCGGCCAAGATCTACGCCAATGAAGGCGCCTGCCAGTTCCTGTTCCTGCAGGGCAACGAGCCGTGCGAGACGAGCTATGCTGACCGCGCGGGCAAATATATGGGGCAGCGTGGGGTGACTTTGCCGCGCCTTTGAGAGGCCATTGGCACAACCTGACATTGACATCGCCTAGCCGTGCGACGTTTAAGATGCTGGATAAGCTTACTTTATTCTAGTTTCGAAGGTGATGGTTCAATCGGTGATGAGCACACCAACGACGTGTTCTTGTCGCCTGGTCGATATCGCTCATGCAGCCCCTCAAGCCATTGACCACACAATGGGTCGCGCCGATACATAACCTGTTGGTTACGCGATGGGCAGCCGTTCCTGGAAACCGATGCCGATGAACATCCCTTCCGACACCCGCGCAGCCGGCTCCCAACCAGAAGTCGGGAAGGTCGTAATGGCCATTATGGCGGTCGCGACCATCATGGCCGCATCGACAGCCGCCTTGGCCGGCGCCGCACCATTCGTCGGCCGCGACCAGCAGCGGACACATCGTGTCCACGCCCCGCGCTCAGTCAGGCCCAATATCAGCGATCCGTACCTGAAACGCCTTGCAGGAACCTGGATTGTCACCGGTCAACTGGACAGCAAGCCGATGACGCTCGCCCTTTCGGCGAACTGGCCGACTTCCGATCGGAACGCGCTGCGACTGCGGCTGGTCTCGCAGCAGACGGATGCGTCGGGACGACCCATATACTCGGCGTCGGCCAATCTGCGGCGCGGCAGATTGGCCGGCAAATACAACATGACGTGGAACGAGACGTTCCGCGGCGTACAACGGTCGTTGACCGGCGGTGGCGAGGCCGACGAGCGCGATCAACTCTACTTCGGCCTGACCACCCGCAACGGCGAGGGTCTGACGATTCTCCTGAGACTGGCAGACGTCGACGACAAGGACCTCGTGATCGACGACAAGCGAAACGGATGGACGGAGCGATTCGCCACGCTGGTGCTGAAGCGTCCATCGCGTTGACCGATGCGGCCTCATCGAAAACCGCTCCGCATTATCCGCACACATCAAACGGACGTGCTCAGGATAATCGCGACGATGAGACCAACTTGACACCGTATTGAGTAGAACTGATCCGAAGATCGACTCATCGACACGTCGCGCCAATTCGCGGCGCGTAGCGCTCGTGCCACGTCACCCGCTCGATGATCGGGCCGAGCGCCTTGGATTGGCCTCGGCCGAGTAGACATGGCCCGCGAGCCACCACTCCTCTTCGGTGCGGTTGGCGTCGGGCACCTCCCTCCACCAATTCCGCTCGGACGCGCAGATCGTTAGTCCAAGAATGAGCTTCACCCGTCGTACAGGGCCGTTGCCAATGTCATTTCTAGCTGGTGCCAACGTTGAGCGCCGTTGCTCGCCGGTCGAGCAGGACCAGGACCGGCAAAAGCGAAAAAGCGCGAACGATCGCGAGACGAATCGATTCGCTGGTGGAATGCTGCTGGGATGCGGACCGATTAGCGCCTAGGCGGGTCCATGTCCGAACCTCCAACGACGATCGAACGCGCCATCCAATTGGCGCAGTCAGGCGAGTGCCGCTCCGTGAACGATGTACGCCAACGGTTGCGGCGCGAAGGCTATGCCGGCATCGGTGCCGAACTCGCGGGCGTCGCGATCAACCGCGAGCTGATCGACTATCTCCACGCCGCGCGGCGCTAGAGTCTGATCGGATTATCGGTTCGAATCCTAACTCGAACGGCACGTACGGCCGCCAGCCAACGAAAAGGGGCGACCGCTTGCCGCGGCCGCCCCTTTCGACGAAATCGATACCCGAAAGCGTCAGAATTCGTTCGCGTATTGCTCGTTGCCGATAAAGCCGAGCTTGCTGATCCCGGAGCGCTTGATGACTGCCAGGACCTTGTCGACCTTCTCGTAGCGTGCGTCCGGAAGCGGCTGGAAGTGCAGCTCCGGTTCGGGCTGAATCTGCAGGGTTGCCTGCAGATACTGGTCGAGCTGTTCGTCGCTCGTTACCGGCGTACCGTTCCACGTCACGTTGTCGTTCGCGTCGATGATGATCTTGTTCTTCTGCGCGTCGACCGGCGGCGGATTGTTCGCCTGGTTGACGGGAAGGTCGACCTTCACCGCGTGCGTCTGGACCGGGATGGTGATGATGAACATGATGAGGAGCACGAGCAAGACGTCGATCAACGGCGTCATGTTCATATCCATCATCGGCGCGCCATCATCCCTGCCGCCACTCATTGCCATGATTCAAAACTCCTGAGCTAGCGAGACGGTTAGGACGCTGCGGACCCGTCTTTGGGTGGCGGCTGCGAGATGAAGCCGACCTTGATGAAGCCCGAGGACTGCATCGTGTAGATCGCCGCGCCGATGCACTTGTACGGGACGTTGACGTCGCCGCGGATGTGCACTTCGGGGATCTTCTCGGGGTCGATCGGACCAGCCGCCTTCAGCCGCTCGATATCCGCCTTCATCTTCTTCGTCGCCCTGTCGAGCAGTTCTTGGTGCGTCATCCGGGTCATGCCCCAATAGATGCCGCACTGACCCGCGTCGTCGGACACGATCGAAAGGTTGACGTTTTCCGGCTTCGTCTGCGTCACATCGTACTTCACTTCGGGCAGCTTCAGCTTCACATTTTGCACCACGACCGGAACCGTGATGATGAAGATGATCAGAAGCACCAGCATGACGTCGACGAGCGGCGTCGTGTTGATGTCCGACATCGGCGTTTCGGAGGAGCCTCCGGTGCTAATAGCCATTAAGCATTCCTATCCTTACTTCGTGCGTCCGGGCCATGGCCCGGACGTCTGGCGGAACAGGGCACCGCGCCCGTTCCGCCATCACGTGCTTACGGCTTGGTGGTAACGCCACCCGCCTGACCGGCAGTCGTCGTCGCCGGCTTGGCCGGCGTCGTCGCGGCGGCGGCCTTGCGAACGGTGGCGCTGGGCTTCACCGCGCCGTTCGACGCGAGATAACCGAGAACGTCGTTCGCGAACGCGCTGAGCGCTTCCTGGATCGCCTTGTTACGGCGCTGCAGGAAGTTGTAGCCGAGCACCGCGGGAACCGCGACGACCAGGCCGAAGGCGGTCATGATCAGCGCTTCACCGACCGGACCGGCGACCTTGTCGATCGAGGCCTGACCAGCGGCGGCGATGCCGAGCAGCGCCTTGTAGATGCCGACCACCGTACCGAACAGACCGATGAACGGCGCCGTCGCGCCGACCGTCGCGAGGAAGGCGAGACCGCCACCGAGCGCCGAGTTGATCGTGTCTTCCGAGCGCTGCAGCGAGCCGTGCAGCCAGTCATGCGCCTCGACCGGATCGGTCAGCCTTGCATGCTGTTCCTGCGCGGCGAGGCCGTCATCGACCAGCTGCTTGTAGGCCGAGTTCTTCTCGAGCTTGGCGGCGCCTTCGCGCAGCGAGTTCGAGTTCCAGAACGTGGCGCGCACGCGGCGGCCCTGGTTGATGATCTTCTGCTGCTCGAACACCTTCGTGAAGAAAATGTAGAGCGTGAAGAACAGCATGATCAGCAGAATGCCCGCGGTGGCATAGGAAATGGCGCCGCCTTCGTGCAGCGCGTTCCAGAAGCCGAACTGTTCCTGGGCGGCACCGGCCGCACCAGCGTTAAGGATGGAGATGCTCATTCGGATGCTTCCTCTAAAAATATCGTCTCAAGATACAACCCGGCCGGCGCCCGGGTTTCCGGGCGCCGGCGTGAAAAAAGTCATTCGTCCTTCAGCGTCCAGCGGATGCCGGGCAACGTATAGCTGTAAGGCTGCGCGTTACCTTCCGTATCCTTCTGCACGGTGAAGCGGCCACGACGCTGCGCGAGGCGGCAGGTCGCGTCGTCCAGCGACGAGTTGCCGCTCGATGCCGTGACGCGGCAACCGGCAACCTTGCCCGAGGTATCGATGCTGAGCAGCACCGAAACACGGCCCGAGGCACCGGCGCGCTTGGCGTCGGCAGGATAATCGTCGTCGGTAAACCAGCTACCGGGATTGCCCCTCGGCCCGCCCTTTACGGCGACGGGTTTGGGCGCAGGCGGCGCGGGTGGCTGCGGCGGCACGACCGGGGCCGGCGGCGTCACCGGGGGCGGCGGCTGCGGCACGTTGGTCGTCGCGATGTTGACCGGCGACGGGACCGGCGGCGTGATCGGCGGGATCACGACCTGAGTCGGCGGCGGCGGCAGATTCGGCTGGTCTGGCGGCGGGGGCGGCGGCTTGTCCGGCGGCGGCGGCGGTGGCGGTGGCGCCACGTCGAACGCGTTCAGTTTTTCAGCGGCCTTCTTGGCGAAATCTACCGCCAAGCCGGTCACGAAAGCATAACCGAATCCCGCAACGATCAGCGAAACAATGATAATCGCTACGATACGGCTGCCGGTTGTATCACGATCAGCGTATGACATTCAGAAACTCAACTCCTTCGTGTCCGACCCGCGAATGTCGCCAGACGTTAATCGTTCGGCAACGAACCCTTCGGCTAGCGCCAGATCGGGCAGAGCGCGAGTCTCTATCGTCAGCCCTGCGAGGACGCAAACGCTTTGTCGGGCGCAACAAACGTACAATCGCAGCATGGCAGAATTATTTCTGTAAAGGAACGTTCTGATCGCCTAACTCATTCGATATGTCACGCGTTCCCATGGCTCGATTCCTCTCCGTCCTGTTCATTGCGGCCAGCACCCCGATGATACCGGTGTCAGCAACCAAATTGCCACCGCCTCCGCCTGTTTATCGTTATGCCGATATGGCTGATCTGGCGACGAAGGCGCCGGTGGTCGTCGACGCCACTATCACCGATGCGGCGAAGATCAAGCCGGCGGAGGCAGTCGGTATAACCCCAGGGCATGTCCGCTATTATCTGACGGTCACGATCAACGCGCTGGTCCGCGCGCCGGGGGCCTTGCCGCCGCAGATCGGTTACCTCTACGACGCTCCGCTCGACGCCGCCGGCCGAGCCCCCAAGTTGAAGAAAATGCGCGTGATTATATTCGCGCGTGCGGTCGCCAACAGCGCCGACCAGCTCCAGTTGGTGACCCCCGGCGCGCAGTTGCAATGGTCGCCGCAGACCGACGCCACGGTGCGCAGACTGGCTTCCGATCTGGTATCGCCAAAGGCGCCGCCGGCGATCGTCGGCATCTCCAACGCGTTCCATGCGGCGGGTACTCTTCCCGGCGAAGGAGAAACGCAGATCTTCCTCAAGACCACCGGGCATCCGATCTCGCTCGGTATCCAGCGCAAGCAGAATCAGGCGCCGGTGTGGACGGTATCGCTGAGCGAAGTGGTAGAGGACGCCTTGCCGCCACCGCAGCGCAACACGTTCCTGTGGTATCGCCTGGCCTGCGGCCTACCGGTCGAAATACCAGCCGACACGTTGTCGGGACTCGACCCCGCCGACGCCGCGGCGGTTCAGCAAGACTATGCTTTGGTCAAGCAGGGGCTCGGCCCCTGTCGCGCCGGAGCGAATCCGTCCTGACGGAGTCGCTCCGCGTTCCTTTTCGACCGCGATTTCCGAGCCGCCGATTGTTCCAATCGACGTGAAATCGCTCCTAGCGACGGTGGCGGACCAGGGTGATCCCGATCGATTCGCCGCCTTCGGAGATCGCCAGCTTGACGATCTTGACCTCAACACGAGCGACACGCTTGTCCTGCAGGAACAATGTTTCGCAGATGTGGTCGGCGACACCCTCGATCAGCGTAAAATGTACGCCCTCCGGCAGCGATCTGGTCGCAGCGTGTTTCAAATCGAGATAGTTTTTCGACATGGAAAGCGGTGATTCGGGACCGAATCGGCCCGGCAGGTCGAGATCGACCGTGATCGAGATACGCAACGGCTGGGGAAGGTGCGTTTCCTCGGAATAGATGCCGGTCAGCACCATGACCTCAATATCGTGCACTTCGAGTTGCAGGCGGTCTTCCAAGTCGCGTGATCCATTTACCTTGGTTTCAGCAAAGCTGAAACGGTTGCGGCGCCAGCCCACTCAGCGCAGCTCAAAACAACACTGGAGCGCGCCCCTGCCCTTCCCGAGGCCGGCGATCAACCCCTTGTGGTGCCGCGGCCTGCGCATTCGCCTTGTATTCAGCCGGAATGCCGATAAAGCGCCCGCCCCCGGGCGTGCTGCCCGTGCGTTCGAGGAGATTCCGCCAAGTGACCGATTTCGTGCCGATCAACGCCATCGATCCCGCCGCCGTCGAGGCGTTGCTGGATCGTGCGTTCGGCCGAGACCGTCACGGCCGCACAGCCTATCGCCTGCGCGATGGCATGGATTCGATCCCCGATCTCAGCTTCGCGGCAACCGAAGACGGTGTTCTTGTCGGTACGATCCAATGCTGGCCGATCGCGCTTCGCGGCGACGACGGTAGCAATCACCCGCTCGTCCTGGTCGGCCCGGTCGCGGTCGAACCGTCGCGCCAACGCGGCGGGCTAGGCAAGGAATTGGTCCACCAGGCGCTCGACGCCGCGCTCGAACTCGATCTCGACGGCGCGATGATGCTGATCGGTGACCCGGAATATTATGGCCGATTCTGGGGATTTTCCGCCGCGGCAACCGCTGGCTGGCGTCTGCCCGGGCCGGTAGAGGCGCATAGATTGCTCGCGCGCGGGACTAAAGTGCCCGCGATCGCGGGAGAGTTGGGACCGCGCGTCAGCGTCGCGGTTTGACGCAGCGGAAATAGCTCGTGTCACTCAGTACTGGAGTTACGGTCACGAACAGGCCGGAGCCATGAGACAGCTATAGGCCGCCGCTCAAGGTTGCGGCTCGCCGTTCGCTGCCCTAGCGGTCGTCGCATGCCGATGGCCCCGCCTCCCGATCTCGCCAGCCTGTCGCTCGCCGACGTGGCGCGGCTCGTGGCGGAGAAGCGCTTGCCCCCGGTCGAGCAATGGAATCCCACCCATTGCGGCGACAGCGACATGCGGATCGCGCGAGATGGCACCTGGTTCCACATGGGATCGCCGATCGGCCGGCAGGAAATGGTACGGCTGTTCGCCACCATCCTGCGGCGCGAGCCCGATGGCGCTTACGTGCTGGTCACGCCGGTCGAGAAGCTCGACATTCAGGTCGAGGACGCGCCCTTTGTTGCCGTCGAGATGAAGACCGAAGGCGAAGGTCGCGACGCCGCGCTCGCCTTTCGCCTCAACACCGGCGAGTTGGTCACCGCCGACGCCGATCACGCGCTGCGGTTTGAGCAGGGCGAAGACGGTCCACGCCCTTATCTCCACGTTCGTGGCGGGCTCGAAGCTTTGATCGCGCGCTCGGTCTACTACGATATCGCCGAACGCGCGTTGTCGGGCGACGACGATCCGCCGGGCGTGTGGAGCAACGGCGCCTTCTTCGCGCTGGAGCCCAAAGCATGATGACGCTCGCCGAGCGGCTGCGCGTCGCGCTCGACCATGTCCATCAGCCCGAATTGCTCCCCGGCGATCGTCCCGGCATCGTGATCGATGGTCCTTACACCCCCGCCGCCGTCCTCGTCGCCGTCGTCGATCGAGCCGAACCCGGTCTGATCCTGACCCAGCGTACTGAAAGCCTGCGCCGCCATGCCGGCCAGATCGCATTTCCCGGCGGGCGGATCGATCCGGGCGATGCGGATGCCGCCGATGCCGCCTTGCGAGAAGCGGAGGAAGAGATTGCCTTGCCGCGCGCGGCGGCGACGGTGGTGGGACAGGCCGATCTTTATCTCACCGTCACCGGATTCGAGGTGACGCCGGTGGTGGCGGTGATCCCCCCCGATTTGGCTTACCATCCCAATGAGGCGGAAGTGGCAGACGTCTTCGAAGTCCCCCTCGCTTTCGTGCTCGACCCCGCAAATCATTTGCGGGCGACCGCCGAATGGCAGGGACAGACCCGGCATTTCTACGAAATCCATTGGGACAACCGGCGGATCTGGGGCGCGACGGCGGCGATGCTGATCAACCTGTCGCGCCGGCTGCGGTGGGCGGCATGACCATATTACCCGCGGCCTCGTGGCGCGAGCATCCCGGCCTGGCGCGCGTCGTCACCGCGCTCGGTCGCGGCCAGGCGCGGATCGTCGGCGGCGCGGTGCGCGACACGCTGTTGGGAATCGAGACCGCGGATATCGACCTCGCCACGCCACATGACCCGCGCACCGTGATCAACCTGCTCGAAGCCGCGGGCATCAAGGCGGTTCCGACCGGAATCGACCATGGCACGATCACCGCGGTGTCGAGCGATGAGGTCTACGAAGTCACCACCTTGCGGCGCGACGTCACCACCGACGGCCGGCGCGCGACGGTCGCGTTCACCGACGATTGGCGCGAAGATGCGGCACGGCGGGATTTCACGATCAACGCGCTTTATGCCGATCCCCAGAGCGGCGAGATCCACGATTATTTTGGCGGCATCGCCGATCTCGAGGCGCGGCACGTCCGCTTCATCGGCGATCCCTATCGCCGCATTGCCGAGGACCATCTGCGCATCCTGCGCTTCTTCCGCTTCCTCGCGCGGTTCGGCGACGTCGCCGACCCGGACGGCCTGCAGGCCTGTACCGAGCGCGCCAATGACCTGATGGCGCTGTCACGCGAGCGCATTGCCAACGAATTGCTGCGTCTGCTCGTGGCGCCGCGCGCGGTTGAAGTCGTCGCGCTGATGATCGAACGAGGGGTGTTCGTTCCCGTCTTGCCCGAAATCGCCAGCGTCGAGCGTCTCGCCGATTTGGCGAAGCGCGAGGCCGATACCGGGATCGCTCCTGATCCGATCCGCCGACTAGCCGCACTCTTGCCTGCCGATCCCGCCGTCGCGGCAAGCGTCGGCGCGCGGCTGAAGCTGTCAAACAAGCAACGCCAGCGGCTGGAAAGCGCGACCCTGCCGGTCGATGCCGATCCGCACGCGCTGGCCTATCGGCTGGGTACCGAAGTCGCGGTCGACCGCTTGTTGCTGACGGGCGGCGATGCCGCCGCGATTCGCGACTGGGCGCGTCCGAGACTGCCGATGTCGGGCGGACAGCTCGTCGCCAAGGGGCTGAAGGCCGGACCCGATGTGGCGAAGACGTTGCGAGCGATCGAGGATCGCTGGATCGCCGAGCAATTCCCCGATGCCGCGCGCGTCGCGGTGATTACCGATGAAGAAGTCGCTCAGAGTCTGTTTGAAAACTCGCGAAAGAGCGAGTTTTGAGACCGCACCAGCCCGCTCCCCCACCCGACCTCCCATAGAATACCCTGATTGGGAGGTCGGGTGGGGGAGCGGGCTGGTGCCGCGAAACGCGCCCTCAGCGCGTTTCCAAACATACGCTCAGGCCCTCGACGCGACGAGATAGTCATAGGCCTCGCCTGCTTCGAGCGGCTTGGCGTAGACGAATCCCTGGCCGTAGGTGCAGCCCAATGCCGCCAGGGTCTGCGCCAGCTCGTTGGTCTCGATCCCTTCCGCGGTGGTTTCCTTGCCGAGTGCCTGGGCCAGGCTGAGGATCGCGCGAACGATCGCGACCTTGTCGCGATCGGCGAGCATCCCGGTCACGAAACTACGATCCATCTTGAGCACGTCGATCGGCAGTTTCTGGAGATAGGCCAGATTGGAATAGCCCGTGCCGAAATCGTCCATCGCCAAGGTCGCGCCCAGGCTCTTGAGCTGATGCATGGTCTCGGCGACGCGCTCCGGATCGGAAATCAGCGCGCTTTCGGTGAGTTCGAGCGTGAAGCGGTTGCCAGCCAGCCGATTGCGCAGCAGCGCTTGCTCGACCACGGGCGCGATATCGTCGCGCTGCAGCTGGATCGCCGACAGATTGACCGCGACGCGCACGCCGCATTCGCCGCCCGCGCGGATGTCCCACGACCGGAGCGTGCGTGCCGCTTCGTCGATCGCCCACCGGCCAAGCGGGACGATCAACCCCGATTCCTCGGCAACCGGGATGAAGTCCGCGGGTGAATGTTCGTTGCCATGCTCGTCGGTCCAGCGGGCGAGCGATTCGAACGCGACGACCCGTCCGGTCGCGAGGTCGCAGATTGGATGATAGGTCAACCGCATCGCGCCGTTCTCGATCGCACGACGCAGCTCGGTCTCGATGCCGAATTGCTCACGCGCGATGTCGAGCGCCTGGGTCTGGTAATATTCGGCCTGGCCCGACGTCTTCGAGCGTTTGACGGCAAAATGCGCGTGGCGGATCAGATCTTCCGAATCCTCTACCGCGTCCGACCCGAACGCGATGCCGATCGAGCACGACACGCGAATCTCGAAGTCCGACATGCGGAACGGCGTCGCCAACGTTTCCTGGATACGACGGACGACCTGTTCGGCTTCGGCCTCGCTCTCTTCGAGCGCGAGCAGGATACCGAATTCGTCCCCTCCCGTGCGCGCCAGCATATCCGATGCGCGCAATGCGCCCTTGATGCGCCGCGCCAGCGTGATCAGCAATTCGTCGCCCGCCATCGACCCCAAACAGGCATTGACCCGGCTGAAGCGATCGAGATCAATGATCAATACCGCGTAGAGCGCGCCGCCGCCCGCGGTAATCCGCTCCTCGAGCAATTCGCTGAAGCCGCTGCGATTGGGCAGGCCGGTCAGGCTGTCGGTGATCATCTCGCGGCGCAAATTGCGCGCGGTCCGCAATTCGCCGGTATGGTCGACCAGGGTAGCGAAGCAATAAGACGATGCCGGCGAACGCCGCGCCAAGGTAACGCGGAAATGGCGACAATCGACCGCGTCGCCGAATTCCCAGGTGAAATCGTCGCTCACGGCCTCCCCCGCCAGGAACATCGCGATCCGCTCGCCCAATGCGACGATCAGCGGTGCCTCTCCCGCGGTATTGCCCAGCCCGGCGGCGCGAAAGGCGCGGTTGGCGGCAGCCACGACAACGTTGTTGTCGGGGCGTCCGACCAACGCCAACGGCACCGGGATCAATTCGATCGACGCGGCGATTCCAGCGATCTCGTCAGGGCGCAGCAGTAGTGCCGCTGGTTCAGCGGGCACGGCTTTAGCGGCCTTCGCGCGAGACAATCCGAGCGCCATCGCGACCCGCTTAGGCAGGATTGGTTAAAGCGCGCTGAAGCTTGCCCCGCTTTCAGCTACTTGCGCGTGGCTGGCGAGAGACCAACCAGAACGACATTCTAGCCCTCTCCTGCGGGGTAAGAGACGACGAAGCAGCCCCTTAGCGTTCCTCGTCGATCCGCGTCGTCACCCCGGTCGCGACGATCGTCCGCGTCGCGTCGATCGAGGCATAGGTCCAGAAGATCGCCATTTCCTCGCTGTCCGACATATTGCGGAAGCAATGCGGTATCCCCGCCGGGATCCAGCTCGTGTCGTTGGGCGACACCGGATAATCGATGCCGTCGATATGCGCCACGCCGCTGCCCGACAGCACCACGACGCATTCCTCGCAATTGTGCGTGTGGAGCGGCACCGCGGCACCCGGCGCGATCCGCGTGATGCCCGTCAGCATCGCACGCGATCCGCGGCCGGCGGTGACCAGAGGCGTGGTGACGATGCCGCCGCCGCGATCCTTGACCGGCAAGCCGGCGGGCGTGAGGACGATCGGGGTCATGCGGCACTCCGGATGGTCTTGGCGTTGGTGAATTCGCGCAGGCCCAGGTCGCCGAGTTCGCGGCCATAGCCCGATGCCTTGATCCCGCCGAACGGCACGCGCGGATCGGACGCGACCATCGCGTTGACGAATACCGCACCGGCGTCGATCCGCCGCGCGAGCTCGATCCCGCGCCGGGTGTCGCGCGTCCAGATCGAGGCGCCGAGCCCGAACGCGGTGCGATTGGCGAGCGCGACCGCCTCCTCGGTATCGCGCGCACGGATGATCGCGGCGGCGGGGCCGAATGTCTCTTCGTCGAACGCTGCCATACCGGGCACGACATGATCGAGGATGGTCGGCTGGTAGAAGAACCCAGCCCCCTCGCCCATCGATCCACCGATCACGGGCCGCGCGCCGGCAGCGATGCTGCGCTCGACCTGATCAGCGATACCAGCGCGCAGATTGGCGCGTGCGAGCGGCCCGAGCGTGGTGCCTTCGGCCATCGGATCGCCGAGTATCAGCGCACTCGCCTTTGCCGCGAACGCCTCGACGAACGCATCGGCCACGGCCGCATCGACGATGAAGCGCTTGGCGTTGACGCAGCTTTGCCCGGCATTGGTGAAGCGCGCCGTCACCGCCATCGCCGCGGCAAGATCGATATCGGCATCGGCGAGCACGACGAACGGATCGGACCCGCCGAGTTCGAGCACCTGCTTCTTGAGCGCATTGCCCGCCTGCCCGGCGACGATCATCCCGACCTGAGTCGATCCGGTCAGCGTGACCGCGGCGATGCGCGGATCGGCGATCAGCCGGCCGACCGTCTCGGGCTCGACGCGCAGGCTGGCGAACAGCCCGTCGGGCGCACCCGCTTCCGCGACGATCCGCTCGATCGCCATCGCGCATTGCGGGACGTTGGCGGCGTGCTTGAGGATCGCGCCGTTCCCGGCGGCAAAAGCGGGCGCGAGGAAGCGCACGACCTGCCAGATCGGATAATTCCACGGCATGATCGCCAGCACCACGCCGAGCGGCTCATAGGCGACGAAGGCGCCTGGCGCATCCTTGACCGGCGCGTCGGCGAGCATGCCGGCGGCGGCATCGGCGTAGAAATCGCAATTGAGCGCGCATTTCTCGATCTCGGCGCGCGCCTCGGCAATCGGCTTGCCCATTTCTTCGGTGACGATGGCGGCAAGCGCGTCACGGTCGCGGCGGAACCCGGCTGCCAGCCGCTTCAACAAGTCGCGGCGCTCGTCATGCGATGTCCAGCGCCACGCGCACTGCGCGGCGACGGCGCGGTCGAGCGCGGCATCGACCGCCCGGTCGTCGTGCAATGCGAACTCGGCGATCGCCTCGCCCGTCGCGGGATTGATCGTCTCGTTCATAGCGCGCCGACTACCGCCTGGGCGAAGGCATCGGTGCCAAGCGGCCCGCCGACATCGCGCGTCCGCATCTGCGGATCGTCGAGAACCCGGTCGACCGCGCGCTCGATCCGCGTGGCGGCATCCGCCAGTGCGGCGTCCGACTTCCGCTGCCCGAGCCGGTCGAGCAGCATCGCCGCCGACAGGATGAGCGAGGTCGGGTTGGCGACGCCCTTGCCGGCGATATCAGGCGCCGAACCATGCTGAGCCTGCGCGACGCAGATGTCGTCGCCGGCATTGATCGATCCGCCCAGCCCCAGGCTACCGCTGAGCTCCGAGGCTTCATCTGACAGGATGTCGCCGAACATGTTGGTCGTGACGATCACGTCGAACCGCGCCGGATCGCGTACCAGCAACGCGGCGGCGGCATCGACGATCACCTCGTCGAGCGTCACCGTCGGAAACTCGGCGGCGACCGAGCGCACTTCGCGCAGGAACAGTCCGTCGGTCAGCTTGAGCACGTTGGCCTTGTGCACGACGGTCAGCTTGCCGCTCCGTGCCGCGGCGATCTCACATGCCGCGCGCGCCACCCGGCGCGACGCCAAGGCGGTGATCTTGCGGATCGAAAACGCGCTGTCGGCGTCGGGCATGAACTCTCCCGGCCCGGCATACATGCTGCGGTCGGCATAGAAGCCTTCGGTATTCTCGCGCACGATCACCAGGTCCATCGGCTGGCGCAGGATGCTGAGCCCTTCGCGCGACCGGCACGGCCGGACGTTGGCGTAGAGCTGGAACCCGGTGCGCAACGCCGCCGACGGATTGGGCTGGCCGGCGGGATAGGTGTAGTGCGACACCGGCCCGAGGATCACGCCATCGGCCTGCGGCACGGCCGCCATCACCGCGTCCGGCAGGGTCGATCCCGATGCCGCCAGGCTCGCCTCACCGATCGCCATTTCGTCGAAGGTCACGCTGCCGCCCGTCGCCGCGCGCACGACCGCGATCGTCGCGACGGTGATCTCGGGCCCGATCCCGTCGCCCGGCAACACCAGCAACCGCGTCATTGGCCGACAACCTTCATCGCAACTTTCTCCCCTTGATCCTTGGCGCGCGCGGCTTTGCGCGCTCGCTCGCGCCGCGTGCGCGTGAACCACAGCCACAAACCGCTGAGTGCCATGCCGAACAAAGTGAGGCCGGTGAGCAGCATGATCGCCTGGGTCACCGCTCCGCCCCACAATCCGGTATGGACGGTGTAGATCCAGTCGAGGAACTCGGCCCCGCCCGATTGCCTGCCCGCGACATAGTGCGCGAGCTCGCGGCCGTCATAGCGGTTGAAATAGATCTGGTTGGTGCCGTCGGCGCGGATCGTGTGATTGCCGCCGAGGAACACCGCGACGACGCGGCCGCCACTCGAAAAGCGCAATTGGCGCAGCGGCGTGTCGCCATAGACTGCCTTGGCCCGCGCGATCAGCGGATCGACCGGCAGCATCGCCGCGCCATCGCTCTTGGCGACCTTGGGTGACGGGCGGCTCTCAGTTGTCGCCACCAGGTTCATGCCCGTACGGACCTGTTCCTTCCACACCATCAGCACGCCGGTGGTCGCCGACATCAACAGGATGACCGCGACCCCGCCACCTACCGCGCGGTGCAAGGTCCGCCAGCGCAGATCATTGCTGCCGTCGAGCTTGACGCGGAACCCCTGCTTCAGCCGTTTCCGGCCGGGCCACCAATAGGAAAAGCCCAGGATCGTCAGGAACAGCAGCGAGAGCCCCTCGATCCCGATCAGCGTTTCGCCGATTGGCCCCGACAGCAATTGCTCGTGGATGTTGAAGATGAATTCGAGCGGCCAGGCGGTGGCGGTGCCGTCATGAACGACATGACCGTCGAACGGATCGATCGCGGTCAGCCAGCGCGCTTTCTTCATGGTCGATTTGACGATCACCGCCTGGTTGGCGGCGTCGGGAAATTCGACGCGCGTCAACTCGGCATCGGGGTGCGCGCGATGAAATGCGTCGAGCACGCCCTGCACCGGCAACCGCACCGGACGCTCCGGCACCATCAGCGACGGGACGACGACCGGCTCGAGCGCATCGCGAAACGCCATGATCGCGCCGGTCAGCCCCTGGACCATCAGAAACAGCCCAACCGTGAGGCCCAGCCAGCGATGCCATTTCAGATAGGTTGGTTTTCGGATCACGCCGCACCCGGAAAGTCAGAGAGTCGGAACAAGCGCGAGACAGCGCCCGAGCCCGTTCGGGGTCGATAGGCAAATTTTGAACTATTGACAAGAATAATACAAAATCATTGACGCTGGACCGGGCGGGCGGTAACCGTCCTGGACCCTTCAGCCCCTGTTCGGGACCCCTTCGTGGCCTCTTCTTCTTCGTCTGTTACTCCCGCTTCCCCGGACGGCCTGCGCCGCGGTTCGCCGTCGAGCGCGGGGGTCGATTCGCGCGAAATCCTGGGGTTTATCGACGATGTCGAGGCGGCCGGGCTGGAGCTCCACAATCTGATGCTGTGGCGCGACGGCCTGGTCGTCGCGGAGGGCTGGCATTGGCCGTATAGCGGTGACCGGCTGCGCATGACGCATTCGATGACCAAGAGCGTCACCGCCTGCGCGATCGGCATGCTGGTCGATGCCGGGCGGCTGACGCTCGATCAGAAAGTCGCGCCGCTCTTTCCCGAAGTCGCGATCGATCCGGACAGCCGCGCGGCGCGGATGACGGTCGAGGATTTGCTCACGATGCGCTCGGGCCAGGGCACCGAAGTGTCGGGATCGATCTGGCGCGGTATCACGACCAGCTGGATCGCCGAATTCTTCCGCATCCCGTTCGATCACGAGCCGGGCACCACCTATGTCTATTCGAGCGCGGCGAGCTACATGCTGTCGGCGATCGTCACGCGCGTCACCGGACAGACGATCCACGACTTCCTGAAGCCGCGGCTGTTCGACCCGCTCGGCATCACCAACATCCGCTGGGATGTCGGGCCCGACGGGATCAACCCCGGCGGCAACGGCATCAGCTTCACGACCGCCGACGGCCTGAAGCTCGGCATCCTTCATGCGCAGCACGGTTTATGGCAGGGCCAGCGCCTCCTGTCCGAACACTGGGTCGCCGAGGCAACGCGGATCCATGCCGGCGAACCGGGCGACCAATATGGCTATCATTGGGTAGTCAGCGACGGTCACTTCGCCATGCTCGGCGTGTTCGTGCAGATGGTCCGGGTGTTTCCGGGCTCGAACGCCGTCCTCGCCTTCAACGCCGCGATGAACGAGAGCAAGGTCGTGACGCCGCATCTCGACCGCCACTTTCCCGCCGCCTTCGGGAACGGGAACGGCACCGATGCCGCCGCCGATGCCGCGCTAGCCGAACGCCTGGCAAGGTGGAGCGAGCGCCCCTCCTTCGTCTCGACCGCACCGATCGACACCGCCGCTTTCGCCGGCCGCTGGACGATGGCGCCGAACGACAAGGGGCTGACCGGGCTGGCTTTCGACTTCGATCAAGACGAAGCGCGCATCACGCTAAGCGACGGCGAAGGCGAGCATCTTCTGATTGCTGGACGCGACGCCTGGACGATCGCGCCAACCTACCTGCCCGGCGCCGATCTTCACCACGGCTATCGCATGGACGGCATGCCGGCCGCGGCGGGATTGCGCTGGATTGCCGACAAGCGGATCGAGCTGGTCATCCACTTCCTGGAATCGGCGTTCCGCGACACGTTCGTCTTCACGGTCGACGGTGAGCGGCTGATGATGGACCGCTCGGTCAACATCAACGCAGGCGCGCGGGCGTGGCCGACAATGGCCGCGGTACGAAAAGGCTAGTTCGAGCGGGCGCTCCATAGCGCGCCGCGGACGCATGTCCTGGGTTATCCATTGCACCGCAGCCATTTTTGCGGCGCGCATTGTCTTAGTCTCGCAAGCCAATTAGGTAGCGCTATCATCATCTAAAAAGCGCGGGCGACGATGCGAATGGCACCAACTCTATTGCGTATCGGATCAGTTCTGATCGGGATGACCCTGATGGCGTCCCAAGCTCAGGCAAGGCAATGGCCTGGCGGCAGACAGGTGGCCGTGGTGCTGACCTACGACGACGCCTTGCCGTCGGATCTCGACATTGCGATTCCCGCGCTCGATGCGGCCGGCCTCAAAGGGACATTTTTCCTGATCGGCAACGCATTGGTTCCGGAGCAGATCGAGCGCTGGCGAGCAGCGGCGGCCGAAGGCCACGAACTCGGCAACCACACCGTTCGCCACGCCTGTCCGCAGGCCAATTATCCGCCGGCGAGGAAACTCGACACCAGTGAAGCCTACGACGTCCCGATGATGCTCGTCGAAATTCGGACGATGAACACCATGCTGACGGCCATCGACGGGAAGACGCAGCACAGCTTCGCTACGCCGTGCGGGGAGCATCTGGCCGGGGGTGTGGACTATCTCCCCGTGCTGCGCGCCAGCGGATCGGTGCGCTATACCCGCAGCGCCGGCTGGCCGGGCGGCAAGGTGCTGGATCCGATGGATGTGCCGTGCCGGTGGTTCGACGAAAAGGCGACGGGCGCCGATATGATCGCAGCGGTCGAAAGTGCCGAGCGGTCCGGCGGTCTGTTGGTTATTGGCTTCCACGGAGTCGGCGGCGACTATTTGAAGGTGTCCGCAGAGGCGCACGCGCAGCTCCTCGCTTATCTCAAGGAACATGCCGACACCATTTGGGTGGCGCCGTTTTCGACCGTGATGGATTACGTCGCCAGCCACCCGGAAAGCTAGAACTGCGCTTCATTGTCGTGCTGCCGGCCACGTGACTATCGCGTGAGAGGTTTCGTGCCAGAGGGGGGCTTTCTCCAGGTCGTTCGCCGAAACCCGTCGGGCTGGAATCGGCCCAATTGTAGTCATTGAAGCAAAGCCCGGCCGGTTAGGTCGGGCTTATCTGTCAATCGTTCGAGCCGCCGTTGCCCTACGGCACCAAAGTCGGCTTGGTCGACGGCTCCCACACATCGCTGCTGGTCGCGACCAGCTCCTTCATGTTGCGCCACGTCCGCCGCCCCGGAATCGACGGCGCTCCCAGCACAACGGCGCGCGCATAAGCGATGATCCGGTCCTGCACGCGAAGCTTCTCCTCGGTCGGCCACGTCTCCCAGGCATGCGGGCCACGCACCACGACCAGCTCCTTCAACCCCTTGATCCGCTCATACGATGCGATCTCGCCCTCCAGTCCATCGGCATAACACCACAGCCCCCGCGCGAAGAACGCGCTCGGCCATTTGCTCATCCCCGCGAGGATCGCCGAGCTGGGGAAGAACACGATATTGTTCTCCTGCTCGATGCCGCCGATGAAGAGCCCGCGATCGCGCCCCGGCCCGCGCCCGTCGTCCTTGGGGCTGGTTTCGGCTTCGAGATAGCCGACGCCGCTCGAGAAATCGGCGACCAAGATCGCGCCCTTGATGTGCGGATCGCGGCGCGGCGCGGTGCAGGCGATCTTGGGCAGATCGTAGCTGCAATCCTTGTCGAAATTGATCGTCATTGCCCAGCCGCTGGCCATCGTGCCGCGCGAGCTGCCCATGAAGAAGACCGGCAGGCCCTGGCTCGGATCGCCGCCATAGGCCGCCGCGGCGGCATTCGCGCCCCGCGTCAGCTTGCCGTCGGGGCCAAGCGAGCGCATCCCCTGCCCGCTCCGCAACGCCGCGACGATGTCGAGCAGATCGTGCCCCTGCTGCAGCGTGTTGGTGTCGCTATAGCCGCCCGAAATGCCGACGCCACGGCGGTCCATCGCCAGCACGTCGAACCCGGCCTGATGCAAGCGATACCAGGCCTGGCGCCAATAGCGTTCGCCCTGCACGCCGGTACCGCCCTTGGGCCAGTCGTCGTCGGGGATGGTCACGCCGGTCTTGGGGTCGACGGCATAAGCGACATCCTTGGGGTCATCGAGCGCGGTGACGCGGTCGCCGCCGCCGCCGTTCATGATGATCAGGGCACGCTTGCGGCCGCCCTTGCCATCGTCGATCCCGGCGCCGCGAATGTACCAGCCGCGGATCTTGATATCGCCGGTCATCTTCATGTGGATGCGTTCATACGCTTCGACCGGCGCGGTGAATTCGACGATGGACGTGTCGGAATCTGCCGCCGCGATGGGCTCGTTATAGGGGGCGCGCGCGAAGAAAGCGGGGCGGCGGATCTGGCTCAGATCGGTGTCCCCGCCCTTCTCGTCGATCTTGCCGAGCAGATAGCGGGCGTGCGCGTCCTTGAGGGCATATTCCTTGTTCGGCGGGTGCCGCTTGAGCACCTGCTCATAGACGCGCTTATGGCACTTCTTGTCTTCCTTGCACTTCTTCCAGCGCTTGCGGAGCTTCTCATCGGTGAAGTTGGTGACGTAGAAATCGCCCCGATACGCCTTGGGCTTGTGCGCCGCGACGCTGGTGAAGGGAATGCAGGTCCTGGGCCCCGCCTTGGTCGGCAGGATATAGCCCGGCAGCTTCATGTCGCGGTCATAGGCGACATAGGCTTCGCACTCGGTCGGCGGGAACATCGCCGCGGGGAGCATCTGCGCCTTATGGGGCTTGGCGCGGTCCTTGGCCTCGGCGGCAGTCGCGCATGTCACCGCCCCCAATGTGGCGAGCAATGTGATCCATCTCTTCATTTCGCTCTCCAGGCCCAATGCGTTTCTATCGTGGAAGATCGGCGAACCGCGCCGGCAGTTCGAAGCCATGGGCGAAGCTGTCGCCGGGTTCGGCGATGAACTCGCTGCGCGCGGCGTAATAGGATCGTCCGGCGACGCGGACGCGCGAGACGGCACCGCCATCGCGCTGTTTGTGCCGCGCGAGTGCGCCGACAAAGCCCTCCCCCGACACGCCGCGGATCTCGCATTGCTGCCCAACCGCCATCTCGCCCCGCGCGCCGGCCAGCGCGATCCGCGCGGTTACCCCGCTGCCGGTCGGCGAGCGGTCGATCTGCCCTTCGGCGAAGATGCAGAGATTGTAGCTCGGCCGCCCCTCATGATCACCAAGCGCCACGTCGTCGGTCAGGATCGTCCCGTAAAGGAAGGACAGATCACGCTCGGTCGGATGCTCGATCGCGACCGTCGCGCGCACCACATCGGTGATCGCCACGCCCGCCGCGACGAGGTCGGCGAGCGGCGTCTCCATCAGCGACAGGCCGAGCCGCGACGCGGGCAAAATCGCGTAATAGGCGCCGCCGAACGCGATATCGAAGCCAACCGATCCGAACCCCGGCACGTCGAGCGATTGATCGAGATGACTGGCAAAGGATTCGACGCTTTCGAATGCGACCAGCGGGGCATCGCCATCGGCCGCCGCCTCGACCTCGACCCGAACGACTCCGCACGGCGCCTCCAGCCCGAAGCTGGCGCGCCCGTCGACCATCGCAACGCGGCCGGTATCGACCGCCCAGCGGCCGATCGCGATCGTCGCGTGGCCGCACATCGTGCTATAGCCTTCCTGGTGCGTGAACAGCACCGCGAGGTCGGCGTCGGGATGGCACGGCGCGGTCGGGATGACCCCGTACATGCCGGCATGGCCGCGCGGCTCGAGCATCAGCATGCGCCTCAAATCGTCGAACCGCTCGAGCGCGTCGCGCCGCTTCTCCAGGATCGTCGCGCCGCGAAGTTCGGGATAGCCGCGCTCGACGATCCGCACCGGCTCGGCCGCGGTATGCAGATCGACGACATGAAGGGTTAGAGGGTCAGCCAAGATCGGAAGCTCCCAGTCCGCCGCGCCGCGCGTGGACCAGCGCCGCGGCGGCGAGATCGGCGAGCGCGGTGCCGACCGATTTGAAAATGGTGATGTCGTCGTCCGATGCTCGACCCGCGACGCGGCCGACGCAGAGATCGGCGAGCGAGCCCCGGATATCGTCCGCCGTGATGACTCCCGCGGCGATCGAGCCGGTCAGGTCGCCCGCTTCGACCAACGCGTCGCGCGTATCGACATAGATTTGCCCGCGCGCGAAGCAGGTGTCGTCGGCTTCGCGCATGGCAGGCGTGAAGCTCCCGATCAGATCGAGATGCGTGCCCGGCCGCAGCCAGTCACCATGGATGATCGGCGCGGTTGAAGGCGTGGCGCAGGTGATGATGTCGGCTCGCCGCGCCGCTTCTTCGATCGACGCCACTGCCTCCGCTTCGAAGCCCGCCACGCGCAGCTCGGCCGCGAGCCGTTCGGCCTTTGCCGGATCGCGATTCCACACCGTCACCGTCCGGATCGGGCGAACGACCGCGAATGCTTCAGCGGCGAGCGCCGCGATCCGCCCTGCCCCGACGATCAGCAAGTCGGCCGCATCTTGGCGCGCGAGGAAAGAAGCGGCGAGCGCCGACACCGCGATGGTACGGCGCGCGGTAATCTCATTGCCGTCCAGCAAGGCGAGCGGCGCGCCCGTCGCGGCATCGGCGAGCAGGTAGGTGCTGTGGACGCTCGGCAATCCGCGCGCATTGTTGGCGGGATGAATGGTGGCGACCTTGGTCCCGATCAGGCCACCACTCCAGGCGGGCATCAGCAACAGGACGCCATCGCCATCGGGATGAGGAATATGATGATGATGCCGCTCAGGCACCATCGCGCCGGCGGCGAAGGCGGCCTTCAGCGCCGGGATCAACGCATCGAACGGCAGCGCGCGACGGGTTTCCGCCGCGCCGATCACCTTTATCGTCGCGTCTCCCCCGCCTTTCCCCGGCCCAGCCGTCGGATCGTCCAATCGCATCGTTGCCGTCGCTCCCGATCGAGCGGCAACTTTGTCCTATTGAGTTTTAAAATACAACAGCTTTATGCGCGGATCGGCGAACCTAAACCTCTCCGTCATGCCGGACTTGTTCCGGCATCCAACGTGCCACCACGGATGGATACCATGGGGGAGGGTTGGACCCCGGCACAAGGCCGGGGTGACGATGGGGTTTAGCCAGGCACTGGGCAGCAATGCGACGTTACCGACCCCGCCCGCTCACACATCGGACACGCTCAAACGGTCGCCTCGACGTCGCGCGCCAGCACCAAATGCGCCTTCATCAGATCGTGCGCCTTCTGGTTATCGCCCGCTTCCATCGCGTCCATGATCTCGAGATGCTCGTCGATCGAATCGATCACGCGCTCGGCGCCGTTGATCCACTGGATGTTCATGAACGAGCGCAGCTTGTTCTGCCGCTGCACCGCGTCGAGGAAATAGCGATTGCCCGAACAGCGCGCGATTCCCTCGTGGAAATCGGCGTTGATCGCGAACAGTTCGACCGCCAGCGTGTCGCGCCATTTGCGCTTGCGAAAGGCGAGATGCTGGGCACGGATCCGGTCGAGCCATTCGCGATCGAGTTCGAAGGTTGATTCGAGCAGACCCGCGGGCTCGATCACCGCGCGATAGGCATAGCTTTCCGCACGCGCGCGCGCCGAGTTGATCGGCAGGGTGAACGACCAGCCATTGCCGGGCTTCCGCTCGACCAACCCGAGCTCGGCCAGCTGGCGCAGCACCCGCACCACGGTCGGCAATTTGGCGTCGAACAGCCGCGCGACCTCCAGCTGGCTGCACTGATCGGGCATGCGGCCCTGGTTGCGCGCCTCGGCGATCGCGATGAACAGGCGCTGGTCCTCTTCATCCTCAGGGTTGGTGACATCGAGATCGGGCGCCTCGGTGACCGGCCCGCGCAGCACGTAGCCCCGATTGGCGCGCGCCTCGACCGCGCCTTGTTCGGCAAGCAGCTTGAGCGCGCCGCGTACCGGCGTGCGCGACACATCGAAGTGGCGGCAGAGATCGAGTTCGACGAGATGATGGCCGGGGCCCGCTCCCTGGTCCTTGAGCATCCTGAGAATACGGGCAGCGAGATCCGCCTGAAGCCGGCTGGCGCGCGGCGGCGCCTTGTCCATATCCATCTTGCGCGCAGCCGCTCCCGCCATTTTCTCTCTATCTTTCACCAGGTCAGTCAGGTCTCCGGATTACACTTTCGCGCGCAAGGATGCAAAGTCCGCGATGCCCGCGCCAGTTGGACCAGCCGTCTCGGACTATATCCGTGCTGCCGGACTCGCCCTTCTTCCCGCGACCGGCAACCGATCGCGATCGACGACAAGGCCATCGTGTATCACCATCGCGATATCCTCGGTCGCGTCGATATCTGCGGTCGGGTCGCGGTTGAGCAGGACCAGATCGGCGATCTTTCCCGGCGCGATGCTGCCGAGGTCGCGGTCTCGCCCGAGAAAGACCGCGGCGTTGAAGGTGGCGATGCTGATGACCTCGAGCGGGGACAATCCGGCCTGACACAGCAGCTGCATTTCGCGGTGCGACGACGCGCCGGAGACGAGGTCGGTGCCCAATGCCGCGACGCCCCCGGCGCGGACGATGCGGACGACGTTGCGCGTCTCGGCAGGCAAGCTCTGTTCACGCCACGCGGCGGTCGGTTGACGCAGGAATTGGGCGCGCTGCTCGGTGCGCATCCGCTCGCGTTCGGCTTCGCTGAGCACGAGCGAATAATCGGGGCGATCGAGATAGTCGGGGTGACGCATCAGCCGGCCATATTGATCTGCGATCGCCAGGGTCGTCGCGAACGGAATCCGCCGCCGCGCCATGAGCTGGACGAAATCCTCGGACTCGGCCTCCGCCCAAACCGGATGGGCCAGGCCATCCACGCCCGCAGCGATAGCGGCACGGGCATCCGCCTCGCGCGCGACATGCACGACGACCCGCAATCCATGGCGGTGCGACTCCTCGACGATCGCCCGCATCAATTCGGGTGATAGCGCGGTAGCGGAGGATTGCCCGCCAAACCCGCCGGTGTCCTCGACCATCTTGATCAGGTCGGGATGTTCATCCTCGCGATGACGCGCCAGCACCGCCGGATCGGCCGACGCAAGCGCGATGCCGATATCCTCGTTGCGCCCGCCCGGCGACGTGAAAACGCGGCCGGCGATCAGCAGCCGCGCCGAGATGCGCGGATCCGCGCCGCGCATCACCTGGACCGTGCCCGGCAGATTGCCGAGATCGGCGACGGTCGTGAACCCGAGCGCGAGGAAACCGGCGAGCGTCGCCTGCGCGGCGGCGACGGTCATGCTGCGCTTCTTGCCATCCGGCCCAGTGTCGCGGAGATGGATATGCGTATCGATCATCCCGGGAATCAGATATTTGCCCCGGCCGTCGAGGACCTTCGCCTTGCCGATCGGTAGCCGCGATCCGCCCAACGCGACGATGCGGTTCTTGTCGATCAGGACCGTCCGATGCCGAACCGCGGGACGCCCCGTGCCGTCGATCAAGGTGACGTCGCGGATCGCGTAGCGACCGGCCATGGCCGGCGCGCAGGCCTGTGACAGCATGGCCAGCACTGCGATCCATTTACGTTTCCGATTCATTGGCTGCGTCTCCGATCGGCACAAAAAAACCGGGAGCGCCTTGCGCCCCCGGTCTCATGCCTCGTTATCGCCACTCTCAGTAATTGAAGGCGAGCGAGAATTTGACCGTGCTCGGCAGCGATTCCGCCAGCGCGCCGGCACCGACCGCCGCCCAATAGCGCTTGTTGGTGATGTTCTGGCCGTTGACCCGTGCGACCAGCTTGTGGCCGCCCAGGTTGAACTCGTACGACGCACCGATATCGAACGTCGTATACGGGTCGGTGAAGGCCTTGTTGGTATCGTCCACCGCCTGCTTGCCGGTGTGGAACGCGCCCGCCGACACTTTCAGGCTCGGCGTCAGCCACGACACCGTATATTCGCCCGACAGCGACCAGCTGACATCCGGCGTCCCGCCCGGGATGGTATGAAGCGACGCCGCGTTGGCGGCCTGGAAGGTCCGGGCCTTGAGCAGCATCAGCGTGGCGTTGATCGCCAGATCCTTGATCACATAGCCGCTGACGCTACCCTCGAACCCGCGATAGGTCTGGGTCGCGTCACCGAAGCCGTGCAGCAGATTGGTGGCGGGATCGATGCGTTCGTTATACGCGCCCTCTCGCTTGATATCGAAATAAGCGAGCTGGATCAGCAGGTTCTTGCGCGGCTGCAGCTTGAGCCCGGCTTCGTAGAGCGTGCTGGAAATCGGCGGGAAGACCGATTGCGCATTATCGACGTTGTTCGACGCGATCGCATTCTCTTCCAGGCCCTGGATATAGGTGCCGTAGAGGCTCGCCCATTCCATCGGCTTGACGATCACGCCGCCCGACCAGGCAGTCGGCTTCACGTTATAGGGCTGCTTGGTGTTGAGGTTGGTCGAACCGTCATTGGTGTAATCGGTGACGCGCACGCCGCCAGTCAGGTGGATGATGTTCTTGAAGCTCAGATCGTCGAACGCATACAGGCCCTTGTCGTCGATCGTCGACGGGATCGGCGGCTTGGCGACCAGCGCATAGGGGTTCGGGACGATGATCGGGTTGAGGAAATTGTCCCCCGTGATCAGCGTGCGCGGCGTCGCCGGCGATCCACCCAGGCTGCGCAGCGACCGTGACGCGCCGAGCAGGATGCTGTTGGTGATGTCCCCGGTCGTGATCTTGCCATGCACTTCGACCGCGTAGCTGATATTCTCGTACCCGGCGTTCTGGATATTGGTGCCGAACCGGACGGCGCCCGCCCCGAAGGTGGGACTGCCGGGTGTCACCGCGGCATTGTAGGTCGCGATCTGCGCAGGGGTCTGCAGCAACGTCACGTTGCCCGGCACGAAACCGGGATTGTAGCGCAGGCGGGTCAGATGCGACCGACCCCAATAAGCGGTGACGTCCCAATCCTTGGCGACTTTCCACACGCCCTTGAACAGCAGGTTGAGTTCTTCGGTCCGGTTGGTGTCCCAGGCGAGCCCACCGATATTCTTGCTGGGATCGAGATAGGCGAGCGGCGGCAGCTTGGTCGCGCCGTTGGGAATGATGAACGTCGCCGGCTCGACGATGCCACGCTTGAACCATTCGACATCGGCCGACAGCGTCAGGTTCGAGGTCGGTTTCAGGTCGAACGTGCCCGACGCCAGATAGCGGTCGCCCTTGGCGAAGGTGATGCCGGTATCCTGGCGCGCGGCGACCGCATTGATCCGGAAGCCGAAAATGCCAACCGTGTCGCCAAGGTCGAGATGGCCGCCATAGCCACCATTGCTGTCGCCGAACGCGCGCAGGCCCACATAGAGCTCCGGCGTCGCCCGCTTCATCACGAAATTGACGATGCCCGACGGCGGCGAGAAGCCGTAATAGATCGCCGAGGCGCCCTTCAGGATCTCGACGCGATCCTTGTCCTCGAGCGGAAAGGCGGTCGACGACAGGATGTTGAGCGTCCCGTCCAGCTTGTAGCTCGACCGCGTGTCGACGGTGATGCCGCGGATGGTGATGTTGTTGTACGATGCCGGACCGACGCCCGACGACGAGACGCCGGCGGTGTTGCGCACCGCATCGATCAGGTCGACGGCCTGCTGCGATTTCAGCAAGGCGTCCGGGATGACCGACACGGTCATCGGAATGTCGAGGATCTTGGCGTTACGGAAGCTGCCCGACTGCGCCGTATCGGTGCCGAACTGGTTGTTGCGTTCACCGGTAACGATGATGTCTTCGGCGGGCGGGCTGTCCTTATCCGCACTGGCCGCCTGGTCCGCGGGGGCCGCTTGGGGCGGCGCGTCGGCCGACTGGGCGTAAGCCAGTCCCGGCATCGCTCCGGAAACCAGGACCGATGTGCCCAACAGCAAAACACGCGAAAGCTTCATGTTCGTCTCACTCCCCTAGTCAGGCGCCGAAGCACCCACCGCAACCCCGACCTCTCCGTGTCAGATTCGTGTATTTTTAATAGCAATAATGTTTAATTGTATTTTGTAAACCGGAAAATACACATTATTGCTGCGCGGCGAGCGTTTCCGTCAGCGCGAGCGCCGGCGACGCGGCCAGCAAGCGGCGGGTATAATCATGACTGGGGGCAGCGAACACCGCGTCGGTCGGTCCCTGCTCGACGATCCGGCCCTTCTCCAGCACGATCACGCGGTCGGCGATCTGCTCGACCACCGCGAGGTCGTGGGTGATGAACAGGCAGGCAAAGCCGCGGTCGCGCTGGATCCGCTGGAGCAAGGTCAGCACCTGGAGCTGGATCGTGACGTCGAGCGCGGAAACCGGCTCGTCGGCGACGACCAGCCGTGGTTCCGAGGCGATGGCGCGCGCGATCGCCACGCGCTGACGCTGCCCGCCCGACATCTGGTGCGGACGGCGATCCTCGAACCCGGCGAGGCCGACATCGTCGAGTGTAGCGCGGATACGATCCTGCCGCTCGGCCGCGCTCAATCCCGGCACGTGGCGCAACGCCGCGCCGACGATCTCGCCGATGCGCAAATGCGGCGGCAGCGACGAGAACGGATCCTGGAAAACCAATTGCGCATCGCGGCGGAACGCACGTTCGCCGGCGCGATCGAGCTTGGCGATATCATTGCCGTCGAACAGGATGCGTCCGCCGGCGAGCGGTTTCAGTCCCAGCGCGGTACGCCCGAGCGTAGTCTTGCCCGACCCGCTCGCCCCGACCAAAGCGACGATCTCCCCGGCGCGAACGTCGAGCGTGACGTCGTCGATCACCCGGATCGGCGCACCGGCACGGAAAAGCCCGGCCTTGCCCGGATAGTCGACCCGCACATGCTCGATGCGCAGGGCCGCCGGCGCGTCGGGTGCGATCGCCGCGCGGTCACCGTCCTTACGCGGCAGTGAGCCGATCAGCTTGGCAGTATAGGGATGTTTGGGCCGCGCCAGCACATCGGCGGTCATGCCCTCCTCTACCATCACGCCCTTTTCGAGCACGATGACGCGATCGGTATATTCGGCGACCAATCCGAGATCGTGGGTGATCAGCAGCAGCGCGGTGCCCATTTCGCGAGTCAGCGCGACCATCAATTGCAGCACCTCGCGCTGGCTCAGCGTATCGAGCGCGGTGGTCGGCTCGTCGGCGATCAGCAGCCGCGGCTCGAGCAGCAGGACCGAGGCGAGCATGATCCGCTGGCGCATCCCGCCGGAGAATTCGTGCGGATAGCGCGCCAGACAGGCTTCGGGATCGGCGATCTGGACACGCGCCAACATGTCGATGCTACGCCGCCGGACCTCGGCATCGTCGAGCCCGCGATGAAGCTTGAGCCCTTCGGCGAGTTGGACCCCGATCGGCAGCGCCGGGTTGAGCGACGTCATCGGCTCCTGGAACACCAGCCCAATCCCTGCCCCGCGCACCGACCGCAATCCGCGTTCACCGAGCGCCGTGAGTTCGCGGCCCTCGAAGTGGATCGTCCCCGAGACGCGTTCCAGTCCCGGCGCCAGCAGTCCGGGAATCGCGCGCGTCGCCAGCGTCTTGCCGCTGCCCGATTCACCGACGATCGCCAGCCGCTCGCCGGCTGCGACGGCGAAACTCAAGCCTTCGAGCAAGACTCGCTCGCCCGCCTCGATCCGGAGATCCTCGATCGTGAGAAGCCTCTCGCTCATCAATTGTCTCGCGGATCGAGGCGATCGCGCAGGGCGTCGCCGAGCATGTTGATGCCGAGCAGGGTCGCAACGATGCACAGGCCGGGCGCGATGCTCAGCCAGCTCGCGGCGTACATGTACGGCCGCGCCGAGGACAGCATATTGCCCCAGGTCGGCAGCGGCGGCGGCACCCCGACGCCGAGGAAGCTCAGCGCGCTTTCGGACAGGATCACCCAGCCGAACAGGCTGGTCGCCAGCACCAGGATCGGCGGTAGCGCGTTGGGCAGGACGATCCGCCACATCGTGTAGAGCGCGCTGTCCCCGGCGACGCGCGACGCCTCGACATATTCGCGCTCGCGGATCGAGATGACCGAGCCGCGCACGACGCGAACCGTGGCGGGCAGATAGGCGATCGCCAGCGCGATGACGATGCTGTGCCGGCTGGATCCCATGACCGCGACCAACGCAAGCGCGAGCAGGATGCCTGGGAAGGCGAGCAGCGCATCGCTGAAGGTCATGATCACGCGTTCGGTCCAGCCGCGCAGGAAGCCGACGACAAGCCCGAGCGCGGTCCCGACCACGATCGAGATGGCAACCGTCTGGATCGCGATCAGCAGGCTGATCCGAGCCCCCAGCATCGCGCGCGACGCGACATCGCGGCCGAACTCGTCGGTGCCGAGCCAATGCGCAAGCGACGGCGCCGCCAGAGTATGGTCGAGGTCGATCGCCAGCGGATCATAAGGCAGCCAGACGAAGCCCAGCAGCACCACGACGAGCAACGCGCCGACCAGCCCGAAGCCGAGCAAGGAGTGCATCGAGCGCTTCATTCGACCGTCACCCGCGGATCGAACAACGGATAGAGCAGGTCGACGACCAGATTGACGACGACATAGATCACCGCGGTGAACAACAGGCAGCCCTGTACCACCGGATAATCGCGGCTGAGCACGCCGGTCACCATCAGCCGGCCGAGTCCGGGGAGCGTGAACACCGTCTCGATCACCGCAATCCCGCCGAACAGCCGGCCGAGCGTCAGCCCGACCAGGGTCAGGGTCGGCGCGAAGGCATTGGGGAAGACGTGACGCGACAACACGGTGCGTTCGCTGAGGCCCTTGGCGCGGGCGTGCGTGACATAATCGAGCCGCAGCACGTCGATCGCGCTCGACCGCATCATGCGGATCAGCACGCCGCTTTCGGAAATGGTCAGCGTCACGATCGGCAGGATCAGGAACAGCATCGCTCCCCACGGATCCTCCGAGAAGGGAACATAGCCGACCACCGGAAGCCAATGCAGCCACACGCCGAACACCAGCAGCAGCAGCAGCCCGAGCCAGAAGCTCGGTACCGCGAGGATCAGGCTCGCCCCGCTCATCACCGCGAGATCGAGCGCGCTGCCACGGCGCCACGCCGCGATTGTGCCGGCCGCGATCGCGATCAAGGTCGCGAGTCCAACCGAGATCAGCACCACCACACCGGTCGTTTCGGCGCGCGTGATCAGCAAGGTTGAGACCGGCTCGCCGGTGGTGATCGAGGTGCCGAGATCGCCGCTGAACACATGCCCCAGCCAGGTCGCGAACTGGACATAGACCGGCTTGTCGAGCCCGAGTTCGGCATGCAGCGCGGCGACCGCCGACGGATCGGCGCCTTCGCCGAGCATGATCTGCGCGGGATCGCCGGGGATCAGCCGGACGAGGAAGAACACCATCAACGCAACGATGATCAGCGTCGGGATCGCCAGCAGCAGCCGGCGGATGATGTACGAGATCATCGCGTCGCTCCCAGCCCGACGTTCCACAGCCGCTGCGTCTGCGCCGACCAGCTGCGATAGCCGGTTACCGGCGTGCGCAATGCCGTCACGCGGCGAGTGTTGTAGAGGACGATGGCCGGCACCTCGCTGCGGAATTGCGCGTCGAGCTGGTCGAAGATCTTCTGCCGCTCGGCACGGTCGCCGGTCACCACCGATTGGTGGAGCAGGTCGATCGCTTGCGGCGAATTCCACACCTTGCGCGGATCGGTGGCGCGATCGCCGATCAGCACGCCGAACATCTGCGACGCGTCCATCCGCGCCGAAAAGCCGAACATCGTCGCCTGGTAATCGCCGCTCGAATAACGCGCGAACTGGGTCGCCCAGTCGAGGCTGACGATCTCGATATTGATCCCGGCATCGCGCGCCATCGCCTGGACCAGGATTGCCGCGTCGTACATTTCGGGCGGGCTGTGGCTGGTCATCAGCTCGATCGGCTCGCCGCGATAACCCGACGCTTTCACCAGTGCCCGCGCGGTGGCGAGGTCGCGCTTGACCAGCACGCGTTCGGCCGCGCCGTAAAAGGCGTTGGCGGCCGGGATCGGCGAGCTGTCGGGGACACCAGTGCCATGCGTCACCACCCGGGTCAGCGCCGCCACGTCGAGGCTGAGCGCCAGCGCGCGCCGCAACCGGACGTCGCGCAAGACCGGCGCGCCGGTCTGCAGCAGGATACCGTAGAAATCCGCGGACATCGCCGAATCCTGCTTGATCCCGGGCGCTCCCGCGATCGTGCCGAGCTCGTTGGGCGCCAGCGCGTCGAGCACGTCGAGGCTGCCGCGCAACAGGGCAGCGCTCGCCGCCGAACCATCGGGGATCACCGAGAAGCGTACCCGCCCGACCAGCGCGTGCTTGCCGCCGGCATTGCCGTCGGTCCCGCCCGGCAAGGGGCGATAGCCGTCATATTTGACCAGCTCCACATACTGGTTGTGACGCCATTCGCCCCAGCGAAACGGCCCGGTCCCGATCGGATAGCGCCAAATGCCGTTGGGTCCGACGGACGCGCGATGAGTGATCCCGGTACTGCCGCAATCCAGCCGCGCCAAGGTCGCGAGGAACAGCGGCGCCGGGCGATCGAGCACGATGTCGACCGTGTCGGGATCGGGCGTGTCGATCGCGGTGACCGCTGCGATCCCCTTGGCGCTCAGGTCCGACTTGCAGCGCCAATGGCTGTCGGGCGCAAGATAGCGGTCGAGCGACCATTTGACGTCCGCCGAGGTCAGCGGCGCGCCGTTGTGGAAGCGGATCCTGCGGCGAAGCGCGAAGCGATAGGTGCGGCCATCGGGCGATACCGTCCAGCCGCTCGCCAGCATCGGACCGACCGAACCGTCCTCGCGCAATGCGACCAGCCCTTCGACGACATGGAGCAGCACAGCGTCGGTATTGGCGTCGCGCTTCATACCGGGATCGGACGAGGCGATGTCGGCATTGAGTCGCGCGCGCAGCATCGATCCGGCCGCTGGCGGTGCCTTGGGGTGCACCAACGCCAGGCCAAGTCCGACGCCGGCCGCGATCAGGATCAGGCCGGCGATCGTCTTACGCATCGGCGGTCGGTCGCTCCGCATCGGCCGACGCGTCGGCGGCAAGCGTGTAGCGGACATAGTCGGCGCCGGCATGCGGCATCATCGCCACCTGCATCTCCCCCAGGCCTGGCCGCATCAGGAACGATGCGACGGTAGCGGTATGGCCGGTGACGGACGACGCGCGCGGCGGGACGCAGATCGACAGCGGGGTACCCGCGGTATCGAGCAGCACGCCCCTCACCTCATCCAGTCCGATCTTCGCATGCGGCGCGAGCAACCGTTCGGCGCGCTGTTGCCGCCAGAAACTGCAGGGCGAATCCGGTATGCCGGTTTCGCGCAATTTCGCGAGCGCGGCGGGGCTGAGCCAATGGTTGCTGTGGACGAGCAGGCCATCGCGCGGTTCTACCACGAAAGTCTCGTCCGGCGCGCATTCCAGGTCATGGACGATCCCGGTCGGCGCATGGCTGATAGCGATATTGTTCGAGGCCGATTTGGGCGTGGCATAAGCCGCGCCGAACGCCAGCGACGGATTGTCCTGTTGCAGCACCTTGCGGCGGATCAACGCCAGCGGCACGCCCAGATTTCGGTAATCGCGCTCGCATTCGAGGTAGTTGCCGGTGATCGCGACGCCGATGCTGTTGAACCCGAACCGCGCCAGCCCACCCGCCTCGGTGAAGGTCAGCATGTCGGGGCCGTCATCGTTCCTGATGCGCAGGATGATGCAGGCATCGGCGCAGGAGGATTTCCAGTCCCAATTGTGCGCGTGGATCAGATTGCCGTCGCGCGTCCGCTCGGGCTGGACGACGATCGTCGTGCATCCTTCGGAGGCGCGCTCGGCGAGCAGCCCGGCGCGCAGTACCGGCTCCTTGGCCAGCTTGAGCAGCTCGGTCCGCGCGTTCATCAGCACGATGTGCGACAGCGGCAAATCGGCGCCCTTGGCGATGCCGCGCATCTCCTCGACATGGTCGGCGTCGAAATCGGCGATGATCGGCAGATAGGCGTCGACCAGCTCGCCGAGGGCCGTCTCGGACAGGCCGAGGCTTCCCATCTGGTTGATATAATGCGAGGTTCCCCGCCGGATCTCGGCCACTGCCCCTTCGCCATAGCGGATGCCGCGATCCCGGGGGCTTCCCCAGATCTCGAGAAGACGGCAAGCGTTGGTCATCGATCGGCATCCCCCGATTTATCGTTGAAGGTCGGTAGCACTGTCTTGCTGAGTTTAAAAAGACAAAAATGCATTATGAGTGAATCGTCGTGCATTTTCGCGACAATCTCGCTAGGCCAACCTCGGGCGCGCGACCGACGGCGCCGCGACGGAAGGGGAATCGAATGTCGACCATGCTGAGCCCGACCGCGACCATGAGCGATTCGGAACCCCGCTCCGGCCGCGCGATGGACGTGTTGCGCGTCGCCAGCGGCAATTTCATCGAGATGTACGATTTCATGGTGTTCGGCTATTTCGCCGCCGCCATCGGCTCGGCCTATTTTCCCGGCAGCTCGGAACTGGGCACGTTGCTCAAGGCGCTCGCCACGTTCGGCGTCGGCTTCCTGATGCGGCCATTGGGCGCGATCGTGCTCGGCGCCTATACCGACCATCATGGCCGCCGCGCCGGGCTGATCGTCACGCTCGCCTTGATGAGCGTCGGCATCGCGACGATCGCCTTCACGCCCGGTTACGCCGCGATCGGCATCGCCGCCCCGATCTTCGTGCTGCTCGGCCGCCTGCTCCAGGGTTTCTCGGCGGGCGCCGAATTGGGCAACGTCTCGGTCTATCTGGCCGAGATCGCGCCGCCGGGCAAAAAGGGTTTCTACGTGTCGTGGCAATCGGCGTCGCAACAGGTCGCGGTCGTGTTTGCCGCGATGATCGGCGTGGTGCTGGGGATGACCTTGAGCGTCGATCAGCTCGCCGACTGGGGCTGGCGCATCCCGCTCGGGCTGGGCTGCCTGATCATCCCGTTACTGTTCCTGATGCGCAGGCACTTGCGCGAGACCGACATCTTCGCCGCGCGCACGACGCGCCCGACGATGCGCGAGATCATGGGGCATTTATGGGTGGCACGAGCGCGCGTGCTGACCGGCATGGCGCTGGTGCTGATGACGACGGTCAGCTTCTACATGATCACCGCCTACACCCCGACCTTCGGCAAGCTGCTCCATCTGCCCGAGCGCGCCAACCTCCTGATCACCGCCGGGGTCGGGCTGTCCAACCTGATCTGGCTGCCGTTGATGGGCGCCTTGTCCGATCGCATCGGGCGCACGCCGATCCTGCTCGCCTGCACCATCCTGGCGATGCTGACCGCCTATCCCGCCATGGCCTGGCTCGCGGCCAGCCCGAGCGTGACCAAATTGCTGGTCGTCGAACTATGGCTGTCGGCGATCTACGCCAGCTACAATTCGGCGATGGTCGTCCACCTGACCGAGATCGTGCCAGAGGAGGCCGGGGCCTCGGGGTTCAGCTTGGCCTATAGCCTGGCCACCGCGATCGGCGGGTTCACGCCGTTCGTGGTGACGGCATTGATCTCCGCGACGGGCAACCTCGCGATGCCGGGCGTGTGGCTGACGGCGATCGCCGCGATCAGCCTGGCCGCGGCATTGTTCAGCCGTCGCTATTCGACGGCTTGATCGACCCGGCACTGGCTGATGAAGCGCTGCCGATCCAGGCCCGCAGAACGGGACATTGCTGATGCGGGCTAGCGGACGTGGAGACGCGATCGCTCCTATCGCCAGCATTGACGGTGCTATATTTGACCAATACACCTAGCACTTGATCGAACGGAGTCAGCACTGTGAAAGCGATGGTCTTACTGGTTGCGCTGCTCGGCTCCGGCGCGGCGACGCCGAAGATGGAAGGGGCGCGGCTGCGGCCAGGCTCGTCCTGCTACTCGATCGTCGCCGGGGACAAGGTGATCGGCACCACTTGGCAGACGATCACCACCTCCACCGCACAAAACAAGCCGGTGTGGGACGTGGTGGTGCATCAAAAGCTCGGCGACGGGAAGTTCGACATGCGCGATCACTTCGTGCTCGATCGCACCACGCTCCTGCCGATCCGCATGGACAGCAAGCGCGGCATTGAGCGCTCCGACCGTGGATGGCACCGCATCGACCTTTCTTATGCCCAGGGTCGCATCACCGGGACGCAGGAGAGCGCCAGTGGCTCCAAAGCTGTCGATGTGCCGCTGACCGGCGCCACCTGGGATGGTAACCTTTGGGGAGTGACATTCGCTGCGCTCCCTCTGCGTGACGGCGCAAGCTTCCAGCTACCGTTCTGGCAGTATGACAAGGGTTTTGGGACATTCACCGTCAAGGTCGTCGGCCGCCAGGATGTCGATACGCCGGCGGGACGGGTTGGCGCATGGCTGCTCGACGCCGGTCCCGATGCCGCACACCCTTATCGCTATCTGATCAGCCGACGCACGCGGCAGGAACTCGGCTACAGCGGGGACGGGGGCAGTCAGCGTCTGACCGGCACATGCCCCTCGGAAGGCGTGCCGCCTTCATAAGCGAGCATCAGAACGCGCACCGGTTTAGCGGCTCATCAGCGCGGAACGGCTGTGCATCGCCAAACGCCAGCTATCGTCGTCAGCCCCTAAACCGGTCCGTCGCCTTGCCGCCAATAGCGGATGTAACGGTCCATCAATTTACGACCTAGCCGATATGGCGGTTTTTCGCCTTATCCTAGTATAAATTTATGAATACCCCGAATTTGTCTGCAAATAGTCCTCCATTATTTCTTGATAATATTCTAACTTGTATAATACTTTGTCTGACTTATGAAATTAATTCATATATTTTATTTAATACCTGGAACATAATTCTCGACAGATCGTTGGCCGTATCGAGAACAGAACCATTCGGTTCCAGGAGCTCCTTCATGCGTAAACACCTGTTCGTGGCGAGCATCGCCGCCGTCGCCCTTATTCCTTCAATCGCCAGTGCGCGGACCCGGTCCGAAGCGACCTGCGAGCAGCAGAGCACGACGCAAGTCGTCGCTACCGTCGCCGGCGCGGGGGTCGGCGGAGTCCTCGGCAACGTCGTCGCGGGCCGTGGAGACAAGACCTTGGGCACCGTGATCGGCGCCGCCGCCGGTGCTCTCGCCGGCAACCAACTCGCCAAGCCGAACCGCGAGTGCAAGCATGCCTATGGCTATTACGACGAGCGTAATCGCTGGCACGCCACCGGTATCAGCTCGGCGGACGCGCGCGGCTATTATGACCGCAATGGCGGCTGGGTCGATGGCGCGCCGAATGGCCGCTATGGCGACGACAACCGCTGGATCAGCAGCAACGCATCGGCCGGCGGATACGGCAATTATCTTGCGGGCGGCGAATGGGTTCCGGCCTCGGCCGATGGCTATTACGACCGCGACGACCAGTGGGTGAGCGTTTCCCCCGGCGCTGTCGGCACCCGATCCGCGCGTCGTGCGGACGCCTATGGCTATTACGATACGCAGGGCCAGTGGCACGCCAACTCGATGGCGCAGGGCCGCGCGACCGGTTATTACGACCGCAACAACGCCTGGATCGCCGGCGCGCCGAACGGCTATTATGACGAGCGTCGCAACTGGGTTCCCCAGCGCGCGGACGGCTCGGCGAGCGGCAGCTATGACAGCCAGAACCGCTGGATCCCGGCCTCGTCGAACGGCTATTATGATGAGCGCGACCAGTGGGTCGCGGGCACGGCGAGCGGGCATTACGACGCCAACGGGCGCTGGACCGCCGGTGTCACGATCGGTCATTACGACGCGCGCGGCCGCTGGATCGCCGGCCAGGCTGGTGGCCATCGCGACGCTGCGGGAATGTGGGTCGCCGACCCCCAGCCGGGCTATTACGACAATCGCCGTCGCTGGCATGCGGGCGAAACTTCAGGCTATTACGACAGCCGCGGCCGCTGGATCGCAACCGGGGCCGGGACGAGCGACTATGGGCGCGAGCGTCCGTCAATCCTCTCGCAGATCGCCACGCTCGACCAGTTGCTCGATACTGCGCGGTCGCAGCGCTCGCTGAGCAATCGCCAGGCCGCCGGCTATCAGCGCGAGCTCTACGCGCTTCGCACCAGTGAGCGATCGATGACCCACGATCGCAGGGGCAATTTGTCCGCTCGCGACGAGGTCAGGCTGCAGGTGCGGATCGACAGCCTGAACGGCCGCCTGCGGAACGCAGCTCGGTAAGCGACGAGACGTGGATTAGCAGTCACCAGGGAGCCGGCGGAGCGATCCGCCGGCTCCTGATTTGCGTCCACGTCGAAGGATCGCGAATGGCCCTTGCCGATGCCGCCTCAATTTCCACGAGCCACGGCCTAGCCGCGAGCGAGCACACGCCACACCGCGCCGGCAATCGCCGCATCCTGAACCGGCAATCCGGTCAGGTCGGCAACCACGATCTCATCGGCCGCAAAAGCGCGCGGTTCGGCGAGCAACTCACCCAGCGGAATGATCGCGTCCGCGGCGAGCAGGTCGGCGCGTACTGCCCAGCCCGCCTCGCCATTCTCCAAACATTTGTCGATCGAATCCGCGATCACGGTTGCATGGCCGAGAATGCGCGGATCGAGCTCGCGTTTGCCGCCGCCGTCCGATCCGACTGCGACGATCCGCGCGCCGGGACGCACCCACGCGTCATCGATCAGCCATTCCGTGGCAGGCGTCGTCGTGACCATTAGGTCGGATGCGCGCACGAGATCGGCGAGATCGCCGCACGCCTCGCCGCCAATCCCGGCCGCCAAGGCGTGTGCCTTGGCCGGATCGCGGCCCCAGATCAGCACGCGATCGGCGCCGATATGGCGGCGGATCACCTCCGCCTGCATCCGCGCCTGGATGCCCGCGCCGACGATCCCCAGCGTCCCGCCTTTATAGCCGATCGCCCGCGTTGCGATCGCCCCGGCCATCGCGGTGCGCATATCGGTCAGCCAGCCGCCATCGGCAAACAGCGCCAGCGCCTCGCCGGTCGTCGCGCTCATCACTGCCGAAAAGCCCTGGCTCGACGACAGACCCTTGGCGGGATTGCCGTAGAAGCTCGCCGACACCTTGAGCGCGAATACCTCCTCGCCCGCGAGATGTGCGACCTTCACATGCGCGTCGCCTGGCGCCGGAAAGCTGAAATGCCCGGCATCGCCGCTTTGCGCGCCGCCCGCCGCAAACGCGACGATCGCGCGTTCGACCGCTGCCATCGCGGCGGTCTCATCCAGTGCCGCGACAATCTCCTCGCGCGTGAAAATCCGCATCCCGCTGCCCCCGCCCATATTCGATCTCGCATTTGATATTGTTTTTTCGTTCATAAAGAGACATTCTCACAATTGCCAGCCTCAAGGGAGACGATCATGGTCGCACGTCGGACGCTTCAACGCTTGGCGGCGGCCCTGTCGGCATCGGTGGCGACCGTCGCGCTGGCGCCCGCCGCCCAAGCCGCGCCCGATGCCTGTGCCGCGCTCAAGACGCTTGCCATCCCCCATGTCCAGATCATGGTCGCGACGCCGGTCGACGGCACGTTCACCGAGGACATGGTCGTCGAGCGCGGGCCGCGTACGTACACCGGGCTCAAGCCCTTTTGCCGGGTGCGCGGGGTCAGCCGCCCGGTCAGGGGATCCGAGATCGGGTTCGAAATCTGGTTGCCGGCACACAGCCGCTGGTCGGGCCGCCTGCATATGATTGGCAACGGCGCCTATGTGTCGAACATGCAATACAAGCAGATGATCCCGCGGCTCGACGACGGCGACGTCGCGGTGGGCACCGACACCGGGCATATCGGTACCGACCTGAAATTCGGCTGGAAACATCCCGAGAAGATCAAGGATTTCGGCTATCGCGCGGTCCATGAATCGATCGTCGCGGCCAAGGCGATCACCCGCGCTTATTACAGTCGCCCGGCGCGCTGGTCCTATTTCAGCGGTTGCTCGACCGGCGGCTATCAGGGGCTCGCCTCGGCGCAACGCTACCCAAAGGATTTCGACGGCATCATCGCCGGCGCTCCGGGCAACAACCGCACCAGCCTGACCATGGCGTTCCTGTGGAACTACCTCGCCAACCACCGCCCCGGCGACGACCGCCACCCAATTCTTTCGGTCAGCGACCTGCTGTTGATCAACCGGTCGGCGGTCGCAGCGTGCGACAAGCTCGATGGCGTTGCAGACGGGGTGATCGCCGACCCCCGGCAATGCGGGTTCAAGCCGGCGCAATTGCTGTGCCGCCCCGGTGCCCGGCCCGGCACCTGCCTGACCCAGGAACAGGTCACCGCCGCCGACAAAATCTATGCCGGCCCCCGCGACGCCCGCACTGGCAAAGCAATCTATCCGGGCTATCCGGTCGGCACCGAGGGCGTGATGTCCGGCCCCGGCGACAAACATCCGGGCTGGAGCGGCTATTGGTCCGAATCCGACAATCCGGCCGAACCGTCGCGCGCCGACATGTTCAAATATTGGGTGTTCGATAATCCCGAATGGAATTGGTGGAGCTTCAATTGGGGCAGCGACGTCGACACGATGCGCGCGCGGCTCGGGCCGATCTTCGACGCCAACGATTCCAACCTGTCGCCCTTCGCCCGCGCCGGCGGCAAATTGATCATGTTCATGGGCTGGCAGGATCCGGTCGGCACGCCGCTCGAGGCGATCAATTATTACCGCGCAGTCGAGACTCGCGCTGGCGGGCTTGCCGCGACCCAGGCGTTCGCGCGATTGTTCATGGTGCCCGGCATGGACCATTGCGCGGGCGGCCCCGGTGCGACCAATTTCTCGACGGCGACGCGCGATTCGACGCCGCCGGTGCGCGACGCCGAGCACGACATGACGCTTGCGCTCTACGCCTGGGTCGAGAAAGCGCGCGCGCCGCAGAGCCTGATCGCGACGCGCTATGCCTCGGGAAGCGACGACACGCCGCCCGCCAAGCGCGCGATCGCATTCCAGCGCCCGATCTGCGCTTGGCCGAAACAACCGGTCTATCGCGCGGGCGACACCAAGCTGGCGTCGAACTTCGTCTGCGCCTTGCCGTCCTCAGGAAGTCGCACTCCCTGACCGTGGTGGCGCTCCGGCTTACCCGCTGAACACAATCGAGGTCGGACTGCCGGTCTCGGCGACGACCACCGGGTCACGCGGCATGCCGTCGACCCCAATCGCGAAGCGCACGATATTGTGCCCTTCTTCATTGGCGACGGCCATGGCGCGGCCATTGTCGATCAGCGCGAAGAAGCGCGGCGTCCTTCCCCCGGCAGGGACCGAACCCCTCCACTCCAGCCGGCCGTTCGCGCGATCGATCGCGAAGACGGCGACGGTATCGGCACCGCGGTTGGAGGCATAGAGGTAGCGCCCGTCGCGCGACACCGCGATTTCCGAACCGCGGCTGTTGCCGGTGAAATCCTCCGACAGGGCGGAGACGATCTGGAACGGTTTGAGCGCGCCCGACTGGCGATCGAGCCGATAGGCGACGACGGTCGAGTCGAGCTCGTTGACGACATAAGCGTAGGGGACGGTCGGGTGAAAGGCGACGTGGCGCGGCCCCGACGTCTCGCGCGCCGGCGTCGCTGCCGCTTCGTGCAGCTTGCCAGCGGCGTCGATGGTGAAGACCAATACGCGGTCGCAACCTTTGTCCGGCACGACGATGAACCGGCCGCTCGGATCGAATTCGACCTGGTGCGGCTTGGGAAAGGGTTGCTCGATGCGATGCGGGCCGATCTTGCCGTCGAACGCCACGATATCGACAGGCGCGCCCAGCCGCCCGTCGTCGTGGATCGGCAAGCTGGCAATGCCCGACTTCACGCCGTCGGCGACGATATGGTTGGCAACCACCATGAAGCGATTGGTCGTATCGGGCGTCAGATGCACCGGATTACGGCCGCCGGTGGTGACCCGGTTGAGGAAAGTCAGCTGGCCCGAGGCGGGGTCGATCCGAAACGCGCTCGCCTCGCTGCCGTCGCCATGGACGCTGTAGAGGAAACGACGCGTGCGATCGAAGGCGAGATAGGATGGGTTGACCAGATCGCCGACCAATTGGACGCGCGTCCAGGCGCCATCGCCGCCGATCCGATAGACCGAGATGCCGTCGCCCCGGGCATTGCGCTCGCGGCTGGTGCGGCACCCGACATAAGCAAAACCCGGCATCGATCCTCCCCCCGCCGCCCATGCGGCTTCGCTTCCCATTGCAATCCCAACGGCCAGTCCGGCCACCACCGTCCGTCGCGATGCGCGCCAGGCGGGCGGTGCGGACTTGGATTGCATGGCGTACCTCCGTCTCGAGATAGGTAATCCTTGCTCTTTGTATTTCTGAATGTCAAAGAACATATTTATGGAGAGCAGCGCACCCCCGCCCGTGACCGAGGCCGACGACCGCAGGATCATGCGCCGGGTATTCTGGCGGATCGTGCCGCTGTGTTTCGTGCTCTACATCGTGTCCTATATCGACCGCGCGAACATCGGCTACGCCGCGCTCCAGATGAATGCCGAGCTGCGGATTTCGGACGAAGCGTTCGGATTCGCCGCGGGCATCTTCTTCATCGGCTATTTCCTGTTCGAAGTGCCGAGCAACATGCTGATGGCCCGTTACGGCCCGCGCATATGGATCGCGCGCATCCTGATCGGCATGGGCGTGGTGTCGATGGCCACCGCCTTCGTGCAATCGACCTCACAGCTCTATGGCCTGCGCTTCCTGCTCGGGGTCGCCGAAGCGGGCTATTTCCCCGCGATCATCATCTACCTGACTGCCTGGTTTCGCGCCCGCGAGCAGGCGACGGTGGTCGCGATGTTCACCGCGGCGATCCCGGTATCGTACATCATCGGCACCCCGGTCAGCACCTGGATCATCGATCACGTCCAGGGGCTTGGCCTGACCGGGTGGCGTTGGATGTTCCTGATCGAGGGGCTCCCTGCAGTAATCGGCGGGCTGTTCACCTATCGCTTGCTGGTCGACCGCCCGGCCAATGCGCGCTGGCTTACCCCAGCCGAGCGCGACTGGCTGGAAGCGGAGATCGCGCGCGAGCATGCGGCAACCGGGGTGCGCCATCTCAATACCTGGCGCGCGATCACCGAACCGCGCGTATTGTATCTGGCGGCGATCTATTTCGTCTATCAGGCGGGCAGCCTGGGCGTCGGCTATTGGCTGCCCCAGATCGTCAAGCATTCGGGCAAGTCACTCAGCAATGTCGAGACCGGGCTGATCGCTACCCTGCCCTATATCGTCGCGACGATCGGCATGGTGCTGTGGTCGCGGCGGTCGGATCGCACCGGTGAGCGGCGCTATCATACCGCCTGGCCGCTGCTGCTCGCTGGCGCGACCCTGGGCGGCGTCGCCTGGGTAGCCGGCCCGGTGCCGGCGACCATCCTGCTCGCGGCGGCGCTGACCGGCTTCTATGCGTTCAAGGCGCCGTTCTGGACGTTGCCCGGCATGTTCCTGTCGCGCGCCACCGCCGCGATATCGATCGCCGCGATCAACTCGATCGGCAATCTCGGCGGGTTCGTCGGTCCCTATGTCGTCGGCGTCGTTGCCAAGGCCAGCGGCAAGCCCGCGACCGGGCTGGTGTTCCTGGCCGGGCTCACCCTGGTCGCATTCGTGATGGTGCTCGCCGCGCCGCTGGCCTCGCGCAAGGAGTCCGCATGACCGTCCCGACACGCGCGCTCGTCAGCAACGACGCCGGCTACACGATCGTCGATCTCGCCGCGCTCGGCCTCGCCAGGCTGCCGGTCGTCCATCGTATCCTGATCGAGAATTTGCTCAGGCGAGGCGGTGACGATCCGGCGACGATCGCACTGGTCGAACAATGGATCGCGCAAGGGACGAGCAACGCCGAAATCGCTTTCTGGCCCGGCCGGGTGATGATGCATGACACGACCTGCGGCCCTGCTTTGGTCGACATCGCCGCCGCCCGCCAGGCCCTGGCCGACGCCGGCGGCGATCCCAAGGCGCTCAACCCCGTGCTTCCGGTCAACGTCTCGACCGATCACAGCCTGGCCGTCGATTTCTACGGCCGGGGTGACGCCGCGGCGCGCAACATGGCGCGCGAACTCGAGCGCAATGCCGAGCGCTACAGCTTCATGAAATGGGCATCGGCGACGCTCGACAATTTCACCGTTCATCCCCCCGGCACCGGGATCATGCACACGATCAACCTCGAGCAACTGGCCACCATCGTTACCAGCGAGGAGCGCGACGGCACGCGCTGGGCAATGCCCGACACGCTGATCGGCACCGACAGCCATACGCCCATGGTCAACGGCATCGGCGTGCTCGGCTGGGGCGTCGGCGGGCTCGAAGCCGAAAGCGTGATGTTCGGCATGCCGGTGATGATGCGCGTCCCCGAAGTGGTCGGAGTACGGCTGACCGGACGGCTGCGAGAGGGAGTGACCGCGACCGATTTGGCCTTGGTCGTCACGCATCGTCTGCGCCGGATCGAGTTGACCGGCCGCTTCGTCGAATTCTTCGGACCCGGCGTCGCGACCCTGTCGGCGGGGGACCGTTCGGTCGTCGCCAACATGGCGCCCGAATATGGATCGTCGACGGGCTATTTCCCGATCGACGGCGCAACCCTCGATTATTTCCGCCAGACCGGACGGAGCGAGGCACAGATCGCGCTGGTTGGCGATTATGCGCGCGCGACCGGATTGTGGTTCGATCCGGGTGCCTTGCCGACTTATGCTGAGACGATCGAGATCGATCTGTCCGCGATCGGCATCTCGCTCGCAGGCCCGCGCCGTCCGCAGGACCTCGTCGCGACCGCCGACGTGCCTGCCTTGCTCGGCGCCGGTCCGGGGACAACAATGCCCGAGCGGCCGGTCGCGATCGCGGCGATCACCAGTTGCACCAACACGTCCGACCCGCGCCAATTGCTCGCCGCGGGCCTGGTCGCGCGCAAGGCGCGGGCGCTGGGGCTTACGCCGCCCGATTGGGTCAAGACCAGCCTGGCGCCCGGATCGCCGAGTGCGGAGCGGTTGCTCGCCCGCGCGGGCCTGCTCGAGGATCTCGAGGCGATCGGCTTCGCGATCGTCGGTTATGGCTGCACAATGTGTATCGGTAATTCAGGCAGACTGGCCGAACCGATGTTGCAGGCGATCGAAGCCGGCAGCGCACGTCCGGTCGGCATCCTGTCGGGCAACCGCAATTTTCCCGGGCGAGTCCATCCGCAGATCGAAGATGCCTTCCTCGCCTCGCCCGCGCTCACCGTCGCCTACGCTTTGGCCGGCGACGCGGCGATCGACATCGCCCGCGATGCGATCGGTTATGATGCCGACGGCGCGCCGGTAACGCTCGACCGGCTGTGGCCAAGCGGCGCCGAGATCGATGCTGCCGCGGCGATCGCGATCCGGCCGGAGGATTATGCCGCGGCGTTCGCCGTCGCCGAAGCAAGCGCTGCCTGGGCGGCGCTGCCCGCTCCCGACACCGCGCTGTTTCCCTGGCATTCCGGGTCGACCTATCTGCGTCCGCCGCCTTTTGCGCGAATGGAGCGCGACGACCGGCTGGGGCATTATTCTGCGGCACCGTTGATCGTGCTCGGCGACGACGTGACCACCGATCACATCTCCCCCGCCGGCGCGATCCCGGTGGATAGCGACGCCGCGCGCTGGCTGATCGACCATGGTGCCGACCCGGCCGATCTCAACGTCTTCTCGTCGCGGCGCGGCAATTGGGAAGTGATGCTGCGCGGGCTGTTCACCAACCGCACCGTCCGCAACCTGCTCGGCGAGGCGATCCCACCGGGCAGCACGTTGATGACGACGGGCGGCACGCCGCTGCCTTTATGGCGCGCGGCGGCACGTTATGCCGAGACCGGCCAGGCGGTCGTGATCGTCGCCGGCGAGCGCTACGGCATGGGATCGTCGCGCGACTGGGCGGCGAAAGGCGCGAGCCTGCTCGGCGCGCGCGCGGTGCTGGCAGCCAGCTTCGAGCGGATCCATCGATCGAACCTGGTTAATATGGGCATCCTGCCGCTGCGCCTCCCCGCCGACCGGCATCCGTCGACGCTGGCTTTGTCGCCCGAGGATCGGATCGAGATCGATGCACCGGCCAAGACGCTCATTCCGCGCGCGGTCGTACCGATCGCGATCCATCGCCGTGGCGGCGGCGTCGAGCGGTTCGCTGCGGTGGCGCAGGTCGAGACCGCACTCGAACTGTCGGTGCTCCGCGCCGGTGGCATCATCCCGCTGATCCTGCGGGCCGCGCATCGACGCTGATCAGCGCTTCGACAGCCGGTCGAAAAAAGCGAAGCTGCGGTCGAGCGCCATCAGGCTGTCGCGCTTCGTCGCCTCGGGCGTGGCATCGATAAAGCCATGATTGGCGCCGGCCACCGGCACGAATTCGACCGAGGCGCCAGCCGCCTTCATCTTCGCCGCCATGGCTTCGCTCTGGCGGAACGCGACCTCTTCATCGGCAGTACCGTGGATCAGCAGCAGCGGCGGCGTCTCGCGCTTGACGTAGCTGATCGGGCTCGCGGCGGTGACGGTGTCACGGCACGCCGTCGGATCGCATCCCAACAAGGCGGTCAGGGTCTTGGCATTGAGCGCCGTCCCGGGCTGCTCGCCGCCCAGCGCGAAATCGAATACGCCGTACCAGAGCGCCGCCCCTTGCACGCAATCCGACTGCGGCAGCGGCTTGGCGAGCTTCGCCGCGGAGCCGGGCAAGCGCCCGGTCGACGGCGGCGGATCGAACGCGGCCACCCCGCAAGTGACCGTCGCCAGCCCGGCTAGGTGTCCGCCCGCCGACCCTCCCCACAGATAGACGCGCGCCGGATCGATCCCGTAATCGCCCGCCCGGCTGCGCAGGAACCGGATCGCCGCTTTCACATCCTGCACCGGCGCCGGAAACTTCGCCTCCCCGCTCAACCGGTAATCGACCGAGGCGACGACATAGCCGCGCCCCGCCAGCATCGCGAGCGCGCCCGGCCAGTCGGCAAACGCGCCCGACTGCCGCGCATCGCCCCGGCTCCAGCCCCCGCCATGCACCCAGATCACCAACGGCCGCGGCGTCGCCGTCGCGCGATCGGCATGGAGATAGAGATCGAGCTGGAGCGGCCGATAGCCGACATAATTGGCATATTCGACATGCCCGCGCGCGACGATCCCACCGGGATAGCGCGCCTCAACCGTGGGAAAGGTATCGTCGCGCACCGACTTGGCCGAGATTGCCGGCTGCCTGCCAATATCCACCGTCGCGAAGCCGGGGGTAGCCGCCAAAGCCAATGCCAGAAGCCGCCACCGCATATCGATCACCTCGCGTTCAACCCGATATTGCACTCATACGCGCAATAATACTATCTGCAAGTATGGCTTCAGCGCAAGGCGGGTCGGCAGAGGAAACGACGGCGGTTGCGGCTCGAAGCTCGGAATCGACACGGGAGTAGGCGTATCAGCGGCCGCGGTCGGATATCGATCCATTCCCGCCGTTCATGAGAGGTCGGCGGGCTCCTGGAAGCTGCCCTTGCAACAGTATCGGCAATAGTGTTGCGGAAATTTTTTCGCAGATCGGGCCTTTTTTGACGCATTCTGGAAGTTCGATCTGCCCGCCCCCTTCAGGCTCCTTTATCTGACCCGACGAGCGTGGATCAGGTGCCGATCAAGCTCAGGACGATTTGTTCGATCATTGGCGAATCAAGGCCCTGTTGCGGTCCGTCTTGGGTGATGATGAGCCGACCATCCGGATTCTTGTCCGAATAGGTGGTAAACCCGTTTGCCCTATACAGGTCCTGCTTGCGCACCCACCGTTTGCGGTACTGCTCGTCGGAGAGCATGCCGCAATGTTCCCAATACCAGCTCTTGCCGTTCGCCTCGATCAGGAAGTCTGCCCAGCGGCCTCTGCCGTCATCGAACGGCAGGTGCGGTTCGACCTGATACGAGAGCCGCCCATCCTTTTCAAAACCATACAGAATGTTTGCAATTGCGAGCTCATTCTTCGAGCTGACCATCTCTCCGCGCAGGGTGCGATGGATAAGCCTTTCCTCCAGAAAGGTTCTCTGTGATCCGCTCAGGCTCCGGGGCAGTTCCGGAGGTAGTCTGACAGGCTCGAGCCGGGTCGTGCGCAGCAAATTCGTGAACCGAGCAGCTATGTCGGAATAGACATACTGCCGGAGCGAAAGGAAGGTGTCGAACGGCCCCTGATGCAGAATCCAGATGCGCTTCTTCTGCCGCGTCAGCGCGGTGTAAAGCATCTCGCGCGACACGAGGCGGCTGTGTGCGGGAAGGACGAGAATAACGCTGCCAAACTCGCTGCCCTGCGCCTTGTGCACCGTGATGGCATAAGCGAGTTCGAGATAGGGGCTGCCGTCTTCGGAGAAAGCAGATCGCATGAAGGAAAAGTTTCGGTCCGCCCGCCCCGAGAGTTCGAGGTGCGTGAAGCCCGGCTGGCTCTTGCCGTACTTCATCTGCCCGGTGACCATGCCGATTTCACCGTTCGCGATGAACTCCAGCTCACCCTGACCTGCCGGACTGTAGATCCAGGGCTTGCGCCGATGATTGCGCACGCAAATCACCTTGTCGCCATAAACGATCTGTTCCGCGCCGCGCGGTTCGGTAAATCGCATCCAGTCTAAGTAGCGCGGGGCCCTTGCCGAATTCACCGCGTCTTCCAGCCTCTTTTGACGCAGCCGTTCCTTGATGCGGCGGTTGATGAAGGTCGAACCGCCGGGCGTATTGCGGTTGACACTGAGAATTTGCCAGCCTTCCGCCTTATCGGCGCATCCCTTAATGAAATTCAGATAGCCCTTGCCGTTGCGCGTCGCGCCAAGAGATTCTTCGAGTTTGTCGATCAGCTCGTCCGGCTTTGCGCGCAGCTCTTCGGCGATAACGCTTTCGATCAGCCCGGACAGATCGGCAACCGTATCCCAGCGCCTGTACTTGACGGTCTCGTCATCCGCGCCCTGAAGCGCCTGCATGATAATTTCATCTTCGCCCGGCGGCAGCTCCCGTCCCGAGAAGATTGCCGCGAGCTGCACGTCTGAACGCGCCAACGCCGGCGTTGGATCTTCGCTCTCGGTGTCTGCCTGCCGGCGAGGTGTCGTCAGCTCACCGACGCCCTGGCTGTTATGCGAGCGCTTCAGATATTCAATGATGTCAACAAACGGGCAGCCCGCGCCGATCGGGGGAAGCTGATAAGGATCGCCCACCAGGATCAGACGGCAATTTTGCGGGATCGTCTCGATGATCGCGGCGAGCATGTCTTCGGTCAGCATCGATGATTCATCGATAATGCAGGTTGTTGCTTCGACTTTCGGGGCTTCGGGATTGATGAAATAACGCCCCGTGTCCGGGTCGTAACGGTGCGGGAGCAGGAACTGCGCGACCGTCTGCACATTGCCTTGCTGTCCGGTTTCCTTGCCAAGCCGCACGCGCGCCTTACCCGTCGGTGCGAGCAACCGGACTCTGCTGCCCACGATATCCGTGCGGCCAAGCAGGAGTTGCAGCACGCTCGTTTTTCCGGTCCCGGCGGGGCCGATCAGGACGCCGATGCGGCTCGCGCCGAGGCGTGAGAGCGCGGCGGCCTTCTCATCCCGCGCGCGGTTCTCGTCCAGATCGGTTGCGGGATAGGCTTTGAACTTGTCATCAACCAGCTTGCGCCAATCGATCTGCGTCGCGGCGTCCTGCGCCTTCAACCGCTCGTCTACAGCCTTGCTTATAATCTTCCCGCTCGTGACGTACCTGCCAAGCTGAAGGGTAAGCTCTTCGTCTTCGCCCTGAACATCAACCTTCGGAGAGAAGTCATCCCGGCAAAGATCGACAATGTCGGCGTCGAGCGGCAACGGATGCACTGTTGTCAGTGCCGCCGCGGCCTCGCCGAGTTGTGCGATCGGCAGCAGCGTGTGGCCCTGATCCGTACTGTCTTCGAGAATCCTGATCGATGCCGCGCGCAGCCTGAACTCGTTGTCGTATTCGGCCAGCCTCTTACTGCATGACGCCGGTAGGGGATGAGCGCTGGCGACTTCTTTGCCGGGGTAAATGCCCCGGTCCACTGTCCCGAATGAAATCGCATCGGGGGCGGTTCTGTCATCTTCATAAAGGAGAAACGGGTTCCTGAGCGTTTCATCCGCGCCCAGCCGCAGCGCCCGAACGGCCTGATCCTTCGTTAGTTCAAGGCGCGATAAGAGCCTGAGCCGATCCATCTCCGGGACTTTGTCCCGCAGTTTCCCCCACCGCTTCGTCATCATTCCCGTTATGTTAGGAGCCCCGACGGGCGCATTACGCTTACCCGTCATGATGGCGTCGATCACCGGCCACGGGTTCGCATTCTCTTCGAGCTCGTCGGCGAGCGCCATCGCAAACAGGGTGCCGTTAAAGCCGTCATGCAGCGCTGACAGCACGACACCAAGTCCCGGCGCGGGGCCTTGCATCGCCCACAGCCGCCCGAGCCTTTCATCGATCCATGCGATGTACCGCTCCCACGGCCCGCTGAGGATTTCAGCGGTACGTTCGAGCGCGCCGCGCGCCGCAATCAGGGAAGCCGCTGCCGCGCCGTGCCAGACATGCTCGCTGCCATAGGAGAATTGCGCCCTCGCATCATCGGGCACGAACGCCACGAATTCGGCGGCATTGCGATCCTGCCGCTTTTCAAGTTCGGCAAGCACCGCTTGGTAAGGCATCACGAAGCCGTCGGTAACGCCGCCGCCCTGCTTGGCACGGCGCAGCGAATGCTGGACAGGACGCTCCCAGACCATCGCCCGCAATGGCGATTTGTGCCCTTCCCTGTAGGGATATTCGGTCAGGTGGTGCTTTTTCTGCAGGAGCGCAGCCCCAAGCAGTACGCGGCGCTCATCATCGCACAGCGGCGTGCGCGTCGCATAGAAGAGCACGAGACTTTCGTTCTCGATAAGCGGCGCTGCGAAGGCGTTCAGCAGCGCTTCCTGATTGTCAAAGCCCTGAATCCAGCTCGTATCCTCCAGCCAACCCGGTGAGGAGGGCTCTCTTTCCCTCGATGCATCAAGCTCAAGATTTTCCGCGATTTCAAAGCCGCTTTCTTTCAGCATCCAGCGGTAGGGGATCGAGACCGCACCCCAAGCCGGTACGCGCACTGACTGTTTGAGGATATGGGTGTGATCCGGACTCCACTTCGAATAGGCCATCACACTGTTGAAGTTGTGCGCACTTGCGCTCATAAAACTCCCACTTGAGCGCAGGCACGGCGGCCTTTCGTCCGGCGCCAGATCATCGAACGCTTCGTCATGCAAACGCGATTCGAGGACATCGTCCCGGTTTTCGGCGATCAGTTTCAGGGCAAGACAAGAGCTATTCGCGATCGGATCGTGACAAACATGACCGTCCCATGCCCGGTCATGCCAGGGAACACGAATCGACAAATTCCTTGTGATGCCCATGACTGCTCCCTTGGCCCTCCCGTTCTTGCGAGCCTAGCATAGACTGGCAGTTCCACTCGAAGAATCGAAGGCTTCCGTTCCTAGACTTTGAGCTATTTTTCATTGTTTTAGGCCACTGAAGCCACCGCACCCCGCCAATGTTGAAAGACTGCCGGCCTGCTTTCGAGGAGAGCGGGTTGACGATTGAATACCTGAAATGGCGCAAGAAAATAATGAAACAGAAACTTCACTAAGTGACTGAAAAATAATAATTCATAATGCAACATTTTGCCGATTCTGTTGCAGTCTCAGCTAGGTCTGCTTCCTTGCGGGACGCGACGCAAAGCTGCCTGACCGCAAGGTTCACAATTTCAGCTGTTCCAGCACCCTTGCGATCACGATGAACGAACGACGCCTTTCGGCATTGCCCGGAAGCGGCCGAACGGCTGCTGTTGAGGCGCAAAGCTGTCCAACGCACAGCCGACAGGCAATTCATCGAACGATTTATGCCAATACAAACCGAGCTCGCTCCCGCCGCAGCATCTCGTAAGGCGTCACGCATGGGATGCCGAGCCCGATACATGCGTTAGGAATTTTGATCTTCCGCACCGACTCCGAAGGCACCTCGTGCGTTACAACAATGCAATCGGTCGCCTTGGCATGTGCGACTAACCAATAGTCCGCCACCTGGAGGAAGGTCGCGATCGCTGCGGCCTCATAATTCTGACCGGTAGCCCAGGTCGAGACCTGGCCGAGTGCGGGCAATACGCGATCGTCCGGCGGAAGAAAGAAAGTCCGGCCACGGGCTGCAGCCCAATCGGAAAGCTCATCACCGCCGCCGGCCAGTTCGTCGCTCACCTTCTCGATGCTGCCCACCTGCCCGGCCGCGTTTTGATCGATCAGCCATTGCCAAAAGGCCGGGCAGAAATCGAAGCCGTAGTGGAGATTCTTGGCTTGGATAAAGATGTTAGCGTCGAGCAGGTAGCGCATTAGACAAGCACCCCGACTTCCTGCCCGATATGATTGAAGGTCTCTGTCTTGGCGACACCGAGCATCCGAAAGGCATCGCGGTAAAGCGTCTGACCCTCCAACGTGCTTTCGACCAAGGCGCGCGCGAACCGCCGGCTCACTCTCGCTAGCGTCGTCCGATAGAAATCGCCGCCCCCGCCCCCTTGCTCGGCCAGGGCCCGCAGACGCGCGCGCTCGGCAGCCCAAGCGGCATCGAACCGCGCCTGCGTCAACCAGCCGGCGTCGAGCAGGCGGCGCAGGATGACCAAGCTGCTGACCTTGTAGCGCCGGGTAAGTCTTGCCACTGCATCGTCGAGCGACTCGTTCGGTCCGAGATCATTTCGCAGGGCGACCAGCGGGACGAGCAATTCCGCCGCCACCGCATTGCACCACACCTCTTCTCGACGATGACCCTGCGCAGGCCCTGCGCTGGCGTTGGAAACAGCCGTCGCACCAAGCCATAGATGGGCAAGCTCGTGGGCCAAAGTGAACATCTGCGCCGATTTGCTGTCGGCACCATTGATAAACACGAGCGGAGCGTGCGGATCAGCCAGCGCGAAGCCGCGGAACTCTTCCGGATCGAGCTTGCGGTTGTTGTTGCTTAGCACCACACCGCTGACCATCACCAAGATGCCGAGAGTGTCGGCCCCGGCGATGAACAGTCTCAGCGCTTCTTCCCATGTGCGACACGCTACCCGCGCAGCGAGATCGAACCCCAAAGCTTCGGACATTGCGGCTGCGACTGCGACAGGGGAATCGCCGAGGCGCGCACTTCCGACTTGCTCTATCGCGGGCAATCGAACTGCGCGAGCATAGTCCTTGAACCAGCCCTGCCGCTCCTGGCAGGCGTACAACATGTCGAGCAGATCGGGGCTTGGCCGGGCAACGCCGCGCCCGTCCATCGTTCTAAAATCAGGGATCGGTAGTTGCTCTACCGGAGGGGCGGGCAGGAACAGATACCCTATCGGGACGTGGACAGCCGTTGCATAGGCCTGCAACTGCTTCAGAGTCGGGGATGCCTCCCCTGCCTCCCAAAGAGCGAGCTTCGGGAAACGGTGTTCTAGATCTGCCGGCTCTCTGCCCGCGCGCTCGCGCGCCCAGGTCAAAAGCCCCGGCTGGATGACGGCTCTTGTCATCCCCTGTTCTTCCAGTCCGTAAGCCTGCTCATCGACTGTCTTTTTGACGATGGAGCGAGCCATCGCAAGCGCGTCCGTTCAAATCAGAGGCAAGCGCAGTAGATACGCCCGCGTGAATGGCAACTTTCAGGATCATCTTCCCAATGCTGCGGCGACCGGAATTGAGGCGCATTGCGGTCCCACCCACCACCTCCCACCTCAATGCGCGATCAACTCCGCGATGCTGTTCTCGCTTTCGCTGCGGATCCCGGCCTTCTTGTCGCTCCATGCCTTCCACACCGGATCGTCGCGCAATTTGTCGCGCACGCTCGCGGTGATCTTCTGGCGCTGTCCGAACGCCGCCATGTCGCGATAATGCTGGATGAACAGCGAATCCCAGGGCGACCCGGTGCCGTAGCGGTTCATGTAGATCTCATAGCCGGTTAGCGCCCCGGTCTGGATCCAGCCGTCGAACTGCGGCTGGACATAGCCCTTCACATAATCGCGATATTCGCCCTCGTTCCGGTATTCGTAGGGGATGACATAATAGACCTCGCCGTCCTTGAGGTCGTCGGGATTGCGCGACCAAGCGAGGTCGCTCGAATAGCTCGCGACCGGATCGGCCAGCGCCAGTCCCGGCGCATCGAGCCCACCCGGTTCGCTGCGCTCGAGCGCATTCCACCCACTCACCGCGGCGAAGGTCGGGAAGCGCAGGATGACCAGCCCATCCCACACCGCCGGCTGGCGATACCAGCTGTAGAAGATGCGGAAATCGGCGATCTGTCCCTTGGCTTTCATCGCCCGTAGCCGCGCCGCGAGATTGGTCGCGAGATAGTGGCGGAACGCGACGCGATGCTCGACGCTGGCGCGATAGCTGATCACCAGCGACTTGGGCCCGTCATTGAGCTCGTCCTGCGCCATCGCCGGCATGGCTAGCGACAGGAAAGCCAAAGCGACGAAGAGCGTCTTGAGAAGGAAGCGACCGAACATGCTCGTGACCCCTTGTGGGAAAAAGCCGGCCCCGTGGAGCCGGCCGATGATGAGGAAGATTAGGCGTGGATCGGCACCGCCGCCCCACCCTTGCGCGGCCACAGCAGCAGAATCAGCACGAAGATCGATCCGGTGATCAGCGTCGACAGCGGCAGGCCGATGCCGAGCGCCGGGGTCTCCGCAAGCCAGTCGCCCATCGCGGTGCCCGCGGTCCGCGCGACCGCGAGCGCGATCCAGTAGAACCAGAAGCGATTGCCGCTGTCGCGCCGCCACGCGACCAGGGCGACGATCAGCAACGCGCCGAGGCTGAGCGAGGCGAAGCCCTTGCCGATCAGCTTCGAGCAGACATCGCCGATAAAGGTGCCGAACACGCCCGCGCTCAGCATCGCCAGCCAGTACGCCGTGCCGGTCGCGGGCATGCCCTGCGCCTCGGATTCGGCTTCGCGCTTGGCGTCGCTGCGCGACGAGAGCCAGGCGAACCCGGCGAGCAACGCGGTCAGGATCGCCGCGAACAGCGGCCAGTAGATGATCTTCTTGAAATAATCGGCGATGTTGGTCGCGCCGGTGCGGATGATGATGATCACCAGCCAGTAATAGAGTTCGCGCGGGCCATGATCGCGCCGCTCGACCAGGAACACGGCCGCCGCGAGCGCCGCCAGGATCGAGGTCCCCAGCACGATGCCGAGCTTGAGCTCGTGCGAATAGAGATCGCCCATATTGGTGCCGAACAGGCTGGCGAAGGTGATCGCCGACCAATAGCGCGCGTTGACCTTCGGAATATGCGCAATCTGCATAAGAAGCTCCTTGAGGGGGAAAAGGCGCGTGCCGATCAGCTCGGTTCGGCGCGGGTGAGGAGAGTGTCGGGCCAATCGAGCGTGATGCGGAGACCGTGATCGGGCGCGTCTCCGAGCGTGATCGTGCCGCCGGTCGCCTCGACCAGATCGGCCACGATCGACAGTCCAAGGCCATGACCGGTGCCGGTCTCGTCCAGCCGCACGCCGCGGCGAAGCACGCCGTCGCGCTGGTCGGGGGGAATGCCGGGGCCGTCATCGTCGACCGTGAAGCTCAATCGCCCGGCCTCGTGCGATGCATCGACGCGAACGACACGGCGGGCATGGCGCGCGGCATTGTCGAGCAAATTACCGAAAATCTCCGCGAAACTGCCGGCATCGATGCCGATTTCCCACCCGGCGGGGATATTCGAATCGAACACCAGGCTCATCCCGCGATCAGTGCGTTCGAGCACCGCGAACAGTCCCTCGATCAGCACGGCGGGACGCGTTGCGACGACGCCCTGGCCGACCCGGCTGGCGGCGGCACGGGCGCGGGCGAGTTCGGATTCGAGCACCGCGGCGGCGGCGCTCAAGGTCTGGTCGATCGCGTCCGCGGCGGCGGTCGCGCCGGCGGTGCGCGCCACGCGGCTCTGCGCGGCAAGCGCGGCGAGCGGCGTCTTGAGCGCGTGCGCGAGATCGGCGGCGCGGCGACGCGCGCGCCCAAGATCCTCGCTGCGTGCATCGGCCAGCGCGTTGATCGCCTGGACCAGTCCATCGATCTCGCGCGGGTGATCCTCGGACAGGCGCTCCGCCGGATTGCGCTCCATCGCCGCAAGCTCGCGCCGCACACGGCGCAGCGGCCATAGCCCCAACTCGACCTGCACCGCGGCGGCAAGCGCCAACGCCACCCCGAGCGCGAGCAGGAACATCCCCATCTCGCGCTGGAAAGACGCGCCGGCGCGGTCGATCGGTTCGTCATCCTCGCCGACCCGCACCAGCACAATAGTACCGCCGACCGACACCCGCTGCTCGACCAGAATCAAATCGTCCTCATAAGGCCCCGGCACTTCGGTTTCCTGCCAGGCAGTGCCGGTGGCTTGGCGATCGTCCTCGTCGGCCGACAGGGTCTTGCCGCCGAGCGACGGCGATCCCGCGATGCCGCCGGGCGCGCGGACTTCCCAATAGAGTCCGCTCGCCCGTCGCCGGAAGCGCGCGTCGAGGTCGCCCGGCTCGACCGAAGCATGTCCTTGCGGATCGAGCCGCACCGCGGCCGCCACGGCATTGCCATCGCGCACCAGCGCGTCGGCCATGCGGCGTTCGGTATAATGTTCGAACAGCATGCCCATGACGTGCCACGCCGCCCAAAGAGCGACGGCGATTGCCAGCGCGGCGAAGGCGATCAGGCGGAGGCGGATCGAGCGCACGCTCAGCCCGCTCCGCCGGTCAGGCGATAGCCGAAGCCGCGCCGCGTCTCGATACTGTCGCTGCCGATCTTGCGCCGCAGCCGCATGATCAAGGCTTCGATCGCATTGACGTCGCCAATCTCCGACGTGCCATAGAGATGGTCGGCGATCTCCCCCACCGCGATGGTGCGGTCGGCCTGATGCGCGAGAAAATTGATCAGCCGGAATTCGAGCGGCGAGACGCGTGTCTCGACATCGCGCACCAGCAAGCGGCGATTGCGCGTATCGACCTTGAGCCGCCCGATTTCGAGCACCGGCGCGGCATGACCGCCGGCGCGGCGCAACAAGGCGCGCGCCCGCGTCACCAATTCGCCGAGCTGGAACGGCTTGGCGAGATAATCGTCCGCACCCGCCTCGATCCCCTCGACCTTCTCGGTCCAGTCGCCGCGCGCTGACAGGATCAGCACCGGCATCGTCCGCCCCGATGCCCGCCAGCGGCGCAGCACGGTCAGCCCGTCGAGCCCTGGCAAGCCGAGATCGAGCACGACGATGGCATAATCCTCGGTATCGCCGGCGAACCAGGCGTCGGGACCATTGGTGATGCGGTCGACCACCAGCCCGGCATCGGCCAGGCCGTTTTCGACGTCGATCCCGATATCGGGATCGTCCTCGACCACCAGCGCGCGCATCAGCGCCGCTCCTCAGGATGATGCCCTTCGATCGTCATCAAGGCCTCCTATGCGCCCGCTTCGCTGACACCCGGCTGACAGATTGTATTTTCGCATTCGTCAGGACCGTGTCAGTAGAGATTTGCTAGGGAGGAGTCATGTTGCAATCGCTCGCCCCCCGTTCCGGCCCGGCGCTCGCCCTGCTTCTTCTCGCCGGGTGCGCTTCCTATACGCCGCGCCCGCTCGCGACGACGCCGTCCGATAGCGATATCGCCGCGCTGAGTCGCGACGCCGCGACGATCGACCGGCCCTATCTGAAACCGGCCAATGTCGATCTTGCCGCACCACTCGACGACAATGCCATTGCGGTGATCGCGGTGCTCAACAATCCCGATCTCAAGGCGATGCGCACCAAGGCCGGCGTCGCCGATGCCCAGGTATTCTCCGCGCGCCTGTTGCCCGATCCGACCTTCAGCCTTGGCCTGGGCGGCATCCTGTCGGGGCCCGATCCGTTCAGCGAGATCGCCAGCGGGCTGGGCCTCGACCTCAATGCCTTGCGCACCGGCAAGGTTCGTCGTCAGGCGGCAGAGGCACAGGCCAAACAGGTACGGCTCGATCTCGCCTGGGCAGAGTGGCAGACCGCGGGGCAGGCACGGTTGCAGGCGGTACGTATCCGCCGCCTGCAGGGCGCGATCGATCTGCTCAGGATCGACGATGCCCAAGCTCAATCATTGCTCGGGCGCAATCTGCGCGCGGCGGCGCGCGGCGATGTTGCGTCGACAAGCGTCGAAGCCGTGCGGACCGATGCCGTCGCCACTGCCGACAAATTACGCACCGCCGAACATGATCTCGACGCCGCGCAGCTAGAACTCGTCAAGTTGCTCGGCCTGCCACCCCAAACCCAGCTGCGGCTGGCGCCAAGCGTCGACAATGCCCCCGCGCTCGATCCCGCCAGGCTGGCGCAGATCGCGCTCGATAATCGCCTCGATCTGCAGGCGTTGCGCGCCGGCTATGACGCGCAGGAAGCCGCGGTCCACAAGGCGATCCTCGACCAATTCCCCAGCCTTGCGCTCAACCTCAATTTCACTCGCGACACCGGCGGCAACAACATCCTCGGGCCGACGGTCGACTTCACCTTGCCGTTATGGAACCGCAATCGCGGCGGGATCGCGGTCGAGCGCGCGACGCGCGAGCAGCTCAAGGCCGAATATGGCGCGCGGCTGTTCCAGACCCGCGCCGACATCGCCGCCGCCGCCAGCGCGGTGACCCTGGCGCGACGCCAGCGCGACGCGGTCCGCGCGCAGCTTCCCGAGCTCGACCGGCTCGCGCGCGTCAGCCGCGCCGCTGCCGCACGCGGCGACGTCTCGCGCGCTACCGCCGAAACCGCCGAAGGTGCGCTGCGCGACAAGAGGGTCGAGCTGGCGACCGCGGACCAGACGATCGACGAAGCGATGATCGCGCTCGAATTGCTGACGGGCGTGCCCAGGGAGGATTGGAAATGAAGGCGGCAATGGCATTGACCCTGGCGATCCTGCTTGCCGCCTGCGGTTCGGGCGAGGACGCCGCCGACGGCGAGGCCAAGCCCGTCGCGTTGGTCGCGCTCGCCCCCGCGCAACAAGGCGCGGTCGACGAGACGCTGACCGTCTATGGGGCGGTCGAGGCTGGCGCGATGGGCAAGCACGTGCTGGCCGCACCCGCCGAAGCGACAGTGGTCGCGATCGAGGCCCCCGTCGGCACCAAGGTCGGTGCCGGCCAAGTCGTCGTCCGCCTCGCGCCCAGCCCAACCAGCAGGCTCGATTATGCCAAGGCGGCGACCGACGCGGCGACCGCGCAAGCCGCCTATGCCCGTGCGCAACGCCTGCGCACCGACGGCTTGGTCAGCGACGCCGATGTCGAGACCGCGCGTGCCGCGGCACAGAGCGCCGGCGCCACCCGAGCCAGCCTGGGCGCACGCAACGGCGCGTTGACCTTGCGCGCGCCGGCCGCCGGTTTCGTCGAAAGCGTGGTGTCGGCTCCGGGCGATCTCGTCGCGGCCGGCACCGCGGTCGCCTCGATCGCCGGCTCGGACAATCTGCGCGCCCGCTTCGGCCTCGACCCGGCGCAAGCGTCACGGATCAGGCCCGGTATGGTCATCCGCGTGACTCCGCCGAGCGGCGTGCCTTTCTCGGCGCCCGTGCTGTCGGTCGACCCGGTGGTCGATCCGACCACCAAGCTCGCATCCCTATTCATCAATGTGCCGCCCGGATCTGGCATCGGCACCAATTCCGCGCTCAACGGCCAGCTCGATCTGGGCAGCAATGGCGGCGGTGCGGCGCTGACCATTCCCTATGCCGCGCTGCTCGACGATGCCGGCCAGCCGTTTGTCTTCGTCGTCAGCAAGGGCGTCGCCCATCGCCGCGATGTCGAAACCGGCCCGGTCAGCGGCGAGCGCGTGGTCGTCGTCAAGGGCGTCAAGCCCGGCGATCGGGTCGTGACCGAGGGCGGCACCGCGCTTGAGGACGGCATGCAGGTGCGGACCAAATGAGCGCCGCGCTCTCGCGCCACGCGCGGTCGATCTGGCTCGCCGTCGCGCTGCTGACTCTCGGTGGCCTGCTCGCCGCGACCAAGCTGCCGGTCAGCCTGTTCCCGCATATCGATTATCCGCGCGTCGTCGTCGCGGTCGATGCCGGCGATCGCGACGCCGCGCAGATGGCGGCCGAGATCACCCGCCCGATCGAAGTCGCGCTGCGCGCCGTGCCCGGCGTGACACGCATCCGCTCGACCACCAGCCGGGGATCGGCCGAAGTCGCGCTCAATTTCGACTGGGGCGACGACATGGCCCAGGCGACGCTCTCCACACAGGGCGCGATCGCGACGATCCTGCCCGATCTCCCCGCCGGCACGCGGTTCGACGTCCGCCGCTCGGACCCGACGATCTTCCCGGTGCTCGGCATCGCGCTGACCTCGGACAATCTCGACCAGCAGGCGCTGCGCCAGATCGCCGAGCTCAAGGTGCTGCCGGCGCTGTCGACCGTCCCGGGAGTCGCCGGCGTCGATGTGCTCGGCGGATCCCCGCGCGAATTCGCCGTCGATGTGGATCCCGGCCGTCTCCAGGCGCTGGGGCTGACACTCCCCGATGTCGCCGCCGCGATCGGCAAGGCCAACAGCGTGCGCGGCGTCGGCAAGATGGAGGACCGGCACCGGCTCTACCTCGTGCTGGTCGAGAACCGCGTCGCCTCCGCCGCCGATATCGCCGCGATCCCGGTCAAGTCTGGGCAAACCAGCGGCGCCGGCCTCGTCACGCTCGGCCAGATCGCGCGCATCCATCCCGCCGCCGCGCCCGATTTCACCAAGGTCACCTCGAACGGCCGCAACGCCGTGCTGGTCAATGTGCGCCAGGCGCTGACCGGCGATACCGTGACGATCGTCAAGGCGGTCGATGCAAGGCTCAAACAGGCCGGCCTGCCCCCCAGCGTCAAGGCGACTCCCTTCTACGACCAGTCCGAACTCGTCACCGGCGCCGCCAATGCGGTGCGCGACGCGATCATCCTCGGCGCGATCCTGGCCGGGCTGGTGCTGTTCCTGTTCCTGCGCTCGGGCCGGTTGATGTTGATCACCGGACTGATGCTGCCGGCAGTGTTGGCGGCGACCTGCCTCGCTTTGTTCGCGCTCCACATGAGCTTCAACATGATGACCCTGGGTGGCATGGCCGCCGCGGTCGGGCTGGTCGTCGATGACGCGGTGGTGATGCTCGAGCACGTCATGCGCCGGATGCAGGAAGGCCGCGCGACGACGCCGCCGACCCTGCTCGAAGCGGCCGCCGAAATGGGCCGCCCGCTGGTCGGATCGACCCTGGCGACGATCATCGTCTTCCTGCCGCTCGCCTTCGTCAGCGGGGTTACCGGCGGCTTCTTCCAGGCACTCGCGGTGACAATGGTCGCGGCGCTCGCGGTGTCGCTTCTCTATGCCCGCTACGTCATCCCGCTGATCGCCGCGCACTGGCTGCGCGACAAGGACGCCGAGGCAGCCGAGCGTGCGGACGGGTTCATGGCGCGGCTCGGCGGCTGGTATTCGACGGCGGGCGACGGCGCCTTCAAGCGCCCGGCTTTGTTTGCCGGGATCGTCGCTGCGACGCTCGTCGTGCTTGGCGTCCTGGCCTGGAGCCACGTCCCCTCGGGCTTCATGCCGGCGATGGACGAAGGCGGCTTCGTGCTCGATTACAAGGCGCAATCTGGCGCCAGTCTCGAGGATACCGATCGCCTGCTCCGCCAGGTCGAGGACATCATCCGCGCCACGCCCGAAGTGGCAAGCTATTCGCGCCGCACTGGGTTGCAACTCGGCGGTGGCCTGACCGAGGCCGACGAAGGCGATTATTTCATCCGGTTGAAGGGCGGATCGCGCCGCCCGATCGAAGAGGTGATGGCCGACATCCGCCAGCAGATCGCGGCCAAGGTGCCGGGGCTCGAGGTCGAACTGATCCAGTTGATGGAAGACCTGATCGGCGACCTCACCGCCGTGCCCGAGCCGATCGAGGTCAAATTGTTCGGCGACGACCCCAAGCAACTCGCCGACGCCGCCGCCAAAGTCGGCACCGCGATCGGCAAGATCGACGGCGTGGTCGAAGTGGTCGACGGCCTGCGCGTCGCCGGCGATGCGGTTAGCGTGCGCGTCGACCCGGGAATGGCCGCGCAACAAGGACTCGATCCCGACGCGGTGGCGAGCCAGGTCGAGGCGCTGGTCGGCGGATCGGCCGCGACGAATGTCCGCGCTGGCGAGCAACTGGTCGGGGTCCGCGTCCGCGCGCCCGAGGAATTGCGCCGCCGCACCGACCAGATCGCCGCGCTCGTGCTGACCGCGCCCGATGGCCATGCCGTTCGGCTGGGCTCGATCGCGAAGATCTCGATCGATCCCGGCCAGCAGCAATTGACCCGTGAGGACCTTGCGCCGTTCATCGCGGTGACCGCGCGGCTCGAAGGGCGCGATCTCGGCTCGGGCATGCGCGACGTGAAATCGACCGTCGCCGGCCTGCACCTCCCCGCCTCGGTCCGGGTCGATTATGGCGGCCTTTACGCCGAGCAGCAGAAGAGCTTCGCCGACCTCAGCCTGGTGTTCGCCGCCGCGGTGTTGCTTACCGCCTTGCTGCTGACATTGCTGTTCGAGCGGCTCGCCTGGACCGGCGCGGCGTTGGTCACGATCCTGTTGTCGGCCGCCGCCGTGCTGGCTGGTCTTTGGATCACCGGGATCGAACTCAACATCTCGGCGCTGATGGGGCTGACCATGGTGGTCGGGATGGTCACCGAACTCGTCATCTTCTTCCTGGCGGAAATCGACCGCGACGCCCCGCTGACGCTCGACGCGCTGCGCGAAGCTGGCGCCAAGCGGCTACGGCCAATCCTGATGTCGGCGCTGATCGCGGTGCTGACCCTGGCGCCGCTAGCGTTGGGGGTGAGCCGTGGGGCCGGGCTGCAGCAGCCGCTGGCGACGGCGATCATCTTCGGGTTGGTCGCGGCCGTGCCGTTGGTGCTGCTGTTCCTGCCGGCGGCCTTGTGGTCGTTCGCGAACGTGCGGCGGCGGGATGTCCGGGCGGCCTGATCGATAGCGACGGTCTCACCTCGTCATGCCGGGCTTGTCCCGGCATCCATCGTGCCACAACGGCCGGAATCTGTTGATGAGGCTTGGACCCGGGACCAAGTCCAGAGTGACCGGGGAAGTTGGGAGCAACCCACGCCGTGAAGCCATAGACGCCCGCATAAGCACAAGGGCTGAGGAGCCGGTCCGTTTTTAGCAGGCTCCCGCCTGTTCGGCGCCGTAGCGTGCCTGCGCTTCGGTGTACTTGGACCCAGCATCAGACGAGAGCTGATCGATCAGCCCGCGGCAGGAAAACCCTGACATACTCAAATACTGTTTAGCTGAGCGCACCGCCTGCTCGTTCCAGTCTACGTTTAGGCTATCAACCGCTGCCGTGGCATCCGCGACGTCATACCCGTTGCCAGCGTCGGATGAGAGCTGCTCAATCAAACCTCGACGTGAGAAGCCGGTCATGTCGAGATACTGCTGAGCGCTGCGCGCGGCGTTCGCCTGCGGGCCGAAGAGGCCTCCGCTTGCGACGCTCGCCGGTTCTTCGGCGGTTATCGTCGCCGGATCCGCGCCCGCGGGGGCACTTGGTGTTTTGCTCCCGGTTTCTCTCGCCACCACGTTTGGCGAAAGCGCGGTTTGGCGACCCGGCTTTACAAGCGATCCGATGATTCCGAGAGCGACGAGGATCCCCAAACCTATCAGACAACCCGTTCCGCGCCCCTTCCCCTTATTGGGTAAAGAGGAGCTGCCGGGACCGGACAATACGTTGTTCTCGAAGGAGTGACCGCAAAAGCGACAGACCTTTGCTTCGGCTTTAACGGTTTCGGCGCACTGCGGGCATTTCTTATCGTCAGCTTCCAACGTGCTTCCCCTTATCCCGACGCCACATGAAGTCGCGGCAACGTTTGAGTCAACGTCGCGGAGCTTTGAGTACCCGCCCGAATTATTTCAAAAAACAACCGCTCACTCAGCCGATCCGCGAACGGCGGCTTTGGACCTTAGTCGTCCTTTAGGGGCGTAACCACTTTCCCATAGCCTTCGGGAAGTGCGATAGGTTTCGGATCGGCCTTGGCCCTCTTCGCGCTCACCTCGGTGCGGTTTCTTCGACCGATCGCTTTTTCGGTCATATCGCTGTTGAGATCGAGCAAGCTTAGCACCCCTTTAACGAAGGGGATGGTACGAAAGACTGCCAGCGAGCTTGAGAAATACAGCACTGCGGGTAGGAACCAGCCGAAATCGAAGGATTGTCGCGGTGCGGGCAACGGGATTTCAAGTTTCCACGCTAGTGCCTTGCCGGCGATGATCGCAACAACCGCCACAAAATCGAGCCCAAGCAGCACCACCCAAAAGAGCATCTGCGCCTTCAGAGCTTTGTGATAGCGCTGCGCGTCTTCAAGCTCCAACCCATCCGGCTTCAGAATGCCAGCTGTGAAGATCATGGCTGGTAGGATTACGGCCGACTGAATGCTGAAGAACGTGATAAGCTCCGCAGTGATATCCTTCACGGCGTCATTCTTCAGAAAATAGGCTCCCGTTGCGGCCAGAGCGAGCGCCGCGAAAAAGTCCCACCTCTGTAAGGCCCATCTCATACCGTGGCCTTAAGGTTCGATCTTGCCGTTCTCAACGAAGTATTCGTAGGCAGCGCGCAGCTTGGCTCGAACGTCGGCAGGGTCGAGAAGGCTGCCGTTTGACAAGACCCTTATCGGATAGCTCAACCGAATATCGTTGCCCGTGATGCGGCCGCTCTTGCCGATAGCCGTCACTTCGCCTTCAGGCAGATTGCGGAGCGCCTGCTGCATCGGCGCGCGCGTGACGCGTCGCCTCTTCGTCTTATAACCGATGTGCACTGAGACGTCCAAATCTGCGCCTTCAGGGATGCTTTCCAGAAGCTCTTGGACGTCCGCTTCATTGTTCATGACAGCGCGCAGCACGCCTAGCGCTCGTTGACCCCAGGAGCGTTGCGCCCCGACGTCAACGTGCTGATCGACTTCGCGCTCTTGCGCTGGCTGATCCGCGAGCCGAGCCGGCGCGGCCTGAACGACGCCGGTGCCGCCGACGATTATTTCCCGCACGTCTTCGAGGTCACCCCCGATTTCGTCGCTGTCGAACTTGGCGGTCAGTATGACATGGCCATTGTCACGCATCTGCTCCGTGCGGTCTTTCAGCAGCCACGTCAGATATTGCTCCAGATGCTTCGTGGTCAGCGATCGGCTTTGAATGCTCACGACATGATTTCCGATCGCCATCCAATACATCATGGAGTGGATGTACTCGCGACCGGCAGGAGGGGGTTGCTGCTCGACGGGCAACATCGCAACATCCTGTTCGTTATGCAGGAGCGCCTGCATGAAGCCGCGTGTGTAGACAGTAAGGTCGCCGAAGAAGCTTGCGCCATCGTCATGGTAGATATTCATTAGCATCGTATCGGTGCTATCGGGTGGAACGAGCCAGGCACGGCGGTTCCAATGTTCTGAAAGTACCCCGCCGTTGAACCGGTGAAGCAATGCGCTCCGCAATGCAGCCTCAAGCGATATACCATTGAGCGCGTTGACCGGATCATCCATCCGGCGATAGTGCACAGTTAGAGATTTTCTTTCAGTCATCGCCTCGCCGCCCCTCCTTCTCCGTTAATGCGAAGGTTTAGCGAGACGCAGAATACCCCGCGACAAATATTTTTAGTCAGTAATGGATGTTACGTCGACTGCGTTGCAAACAGCATTTGGGCCGGTGGTTACGTGTCAGTTGGACCGAGCGTCCGCTTTCGCAACCCCAAATCCCGCAAGCTGACGAGCGGCTATCGGCCCAACAGCTACCGGGCTAGAATGGGGCCCAATGTCGGTCACTCGGAAGCTTCGAAATTGATCCCGAAGGCTGTCGCCGATGCGCGCTTCAATCTCTTTTAGGCGTCGGGTCCTTCACTTAGAGCTCGGGCAGCCCGTATTCCGGCAGATAGCCATAGTCGTCGAGCAGCGGACGTTCGGATAGCCTGCGCGGCCGAAACTCGGGTGCACGATAGGTCACGTCGGGAAAATAGGCTTGGAGCTGCGCACCGATCACGTCGGCCGTCGGCGAACTCAACCAATAGTCACCATGGTCATATCCGACCATTTGCTGCTGATAGGACCAGGGAGGGACCCGAGGATTGCCCGCATAACCGAGCGCCTCGGGAAACCGCCCCTCTCTCGCCACTGTTTGCCCGAGCCGGAACCACCGCCGCAGCACAGTGTCGTCCGTGCTGTGCAGGACGACTATCTCATCGGCGTTCTGTCGCGCCGCATCGTACAAGTCATTCAACTCCGTCGGAACGGCGGCCGCCATGAGCATCACCACCACTCTCTCTAACCGCGGTGGGCGGTCGGCGCGATCGAGGTGGCGCAAAAATTCCAGCGTAACGCGGCATCCGAGCGAATGTGCAATGATCACCAGTTCACGCGAACCCATATCGTTGCGGTGCTCGGCGACGACGGATGCGTACAGCAGCCGGCCCGCGCGGCGGGCGACGTCGACCTTGGCAAAATAGGCGGCCGGGCCACCTCGCAACCAACCTTCGTTGCCGGGCCACGTAATCGTCATGATCTGCGATCCGAGCTCCGCGCAACCCTCCGTCAACGCGTAGCGGAGCTGCGCCATCGACGATTGGCCGCCACGCTCAGCAACATTGTAGCCATGGATCAACAGGATACGCCGGTCACGCTCCGCGTGATAGGCGATGCTACCAACCGCAAAGCTCGCCAGTCGGTTCGATCCCCGATCGCGCAGCGACAGGTCTGCGCCATCGACTGTCTGGCCTTCAACGCGCCGACGCAAACCGGTCGATCCAGCGGAAGGTCAGGGCTGCAACGATCCTCGCAGCAAGGGCGAGCGTGATGATCAGAAACGGCGCCACGATCAGGGAGCCTATGCCACCGACGGTCTGCAACAGATGCGAACTGCTGAGGTAGAAGAGATTCAGCGCATCGAGGCTTGGAACGAGAATCGCGATCAAGATGACCGCGATGACGTAGAGCGAAATCCTGTTCGCCGCGCGTTGCACCTGCTCCGCAAGCTCCATCTGAACCCGGTCGATAAACGCCATGGCGCGGGTCTTCGCCGCCGAGAACGGAATGAACACTGCCCGAGTCGCAGGATGGCCGAGCGCGGCATTATCGGCGATGACTAACAGCATCGTCAGCGCGTAGATAAGCCGGCCATCTTCTTCGTCTTCGAGGTTCTGCCGGGTCTCAGCCGCGAGGCCGTTCGCTATCTGCCCGCAGAGTTGACGATAGGGAAGACGAAAGAGGTTGCGCGAATCCAGCTGAAGCAATTCTGCGAGCCGAAACGAGCCGCGATGAAGCAGCACCTCGAGGGTCATTTCGCCCCACCAAGGGCGTTGGTGGTAGGAAAAGTCTAAGCCCTCCTTGAGCCCTTTGATCTCCTTGAGATTATCGTCGCCGATGAAGTTCCGCGCCGGTAGATCAATCATCCACAGGATGACAGCTTGCTGGGCACGCTCGCGGTACTTCGAATCGATGAGTCCGAACGCAATGATGCCGGCGAGAACTCCGCTCAGCACAATGGTGACGAAAATGCCGAGCACTGCCAGCCCCAGCGCAGGAAATATTGCCATCGTCCCCCCCCCGACTTCCCCCAAGACGATGTGCATAGCGCTTGGCCCGGTTGAGACGGAAGCCCCTAGTTTCAGTTCGAAATGGCTGGATGTCGTCTGGAGATTCTCGATCCAGCGCGACGGCCTGAGGCGCCCCTGAAGGAAAGCGGCAGCTTTCAGTGCCCGTCGCTCCGAAAAGTGCCAGTCCGCTACCGGCCCTATTCTGTTGAAAAACTCCCTTGCGGGTGGGGAGGCGTGCTGATTCAGTGATCCCGGCTGTCGGGAGATGTGCTGATGATGGGCGACCGGACGGTGATGCAGGAGGCGCTGTTTTACAG